>Ga0308163_10000748_pt1 | contig 46191 bp, 36 predicted proteins | sample PhyTR1_FD_201037 | JGI IMG/M metagenome (GOLD analysis project Ga0308163, IMG submission 201037) | Phyllosphere microbial communities from UC Gill Tract Community Farm, Albany, California, United States - DLSLT.R1 | ecosystem: Host-associated > Plants > Phyllosphere > Unclassified | place: USA... | reverse complement strand
CCGGCCAGGGCTTCGTCGACGCTGTTGTCGATGACTTCCTGGGCGAGGTGGTTCGGCCGCGTGGTGTCGGTGTACATGCCCGGCCGCTTGCGGACCGGGTCGAGGCCCGAGAGGACTTCGATGGCGTCTGCGTTATAAGAGCTAGCGCTGGGATTGGCCATGGGGTCTCGTCATCAAGTCGTTCATGAAATTTCGGAGTGACACTGTTCTACATGTTTGTTTCAGCAAAAGCTCGGTCCGGGCGCGTTATTCACAGCGCCGACACGTCGATCGCCTGCAAAAGCGCCGGGGCGAAACCGGCAAAGCTCAGCAAGGCAGGCAGCTTCGAGGTAAAACCCTGAAAGCTGTGATCACCGCCACCTTCGATGCGCAGGGCGCAGGCCCGGTAAAACGCTTGGGCGCGCCGGTAATCCAGCGTCTCGTCACCGGTCTGCAACCACACCTGGATGCGCTGCGGATCCTGTGGGGCGGGCACTTCAAGCTCAGCCAGCGCGTCTACGTGATCATGCGTCAGCTCCCAGCGTTCGCCGGTGTACAGGTTTTGTTGGGTGCCCAGAAAACCGTCGAACAACTGATGCGGGTTGACTGCAGGATTGATCAGCACAGCCTTCAGGCCATGCCGCTCAGCCAGGTGAGTCGCATAGTAGCCGCCGAGCGAGCTGCCGACCAGCAGTGGCCGACCGCCCAGTTCCGCGATGGCGCTCTCCAGTTGGGCCAACGCCTGACGCGGATGATGGTGCAGCTCTGGCACGCGCAACCGCTCGCTCAACCCCAGGGTTTTCATCAGCTCAGCCAGCTGTGTGGCTTTTTTCGACAGCGCCGAGCTGTTCAAGCCATGTATATAAAGAAGCGTCGGGTGATCCTGGTTCACGCGGTTATCTCCAGAAGCAGCGCATCAACACGCAAAGCCACGCAGTTTACAGGGACAACCCGGGGAAAACTCGTTTGTTGATTAACCGCTGGGGGTCGAAGCATTTCCATTAATAACCGGCACCGCTGAGGTCGATCTCGAACAGACTGGGGTCAATCCGCGAGACGCCCGTTTCGATACGGCCGTCGTCGTGCAGCCGCAACCAGCGATAACCCGGCGCCAGCGCGTCGAGCTTGAAATCCTCACTGTTGGGCGCAAACTGAATGCAGGTGGACGGCGACGCCATCAACCTCAAGCCGTCACGTTGCTGGTCGTATTCCTGATGCACATGGCCCCAGAGCAGCCCCCGGGCCTGCGGAAAACGTTCCAGCACCGAGAACAGCGCCTCAGGGTTACGCAGCCCGATCGGCTCCATCCATGCCGCACCAATGGGCACCGGATGATGGTGCAGGCAGACCAAATGATGACGTTGCGGGGCTTCGCTCAACGCTTGGGCAACCAGTTGCAGCTGTTTGTCTTCCAGATACCCCGGCACCGAGCCGGAGACGGCAGAGTCCAGCATCGTGATACGCCAGTTTCCGACGTCCACGACAGGCTCAAGAAAGTCACTCTGCTGAGCGGCAATCGCCATCTCCTGAAGTTCGTCATGGTTGCCAGGCAGCCAGCGTTTGGCCGCGGACAGACGCTCACTCGACTCGCGGAACGCCTGATACGACTCGACGGAGCCGTCCTGAGACAAATCGCCGGTGGCGAGCACCAGGTCGATGTCCGGCTGCTCGGCCAGCACCCGATCAACGACGGCGTTCAGGCTGTCGCGCGTGGCCATGCCCAAGAGCTTGCCGTCCGCTTCAGCAAATAGGTGACTGTCCGACAGTTGCACCACCAGGACAGAGGACGAATTCAGAGGTGTGCTCGGCAAAGGCCATCTCCTTGAGCAGGTATGGCCGGATTATGGTGGCTGGAGCGCCGACGGGCAAATGCCGAAGTGAGCGCCAGCTCTCAGTTGTGGTGCTTGGGAGCTGTAGTCTTTCTGGGCAGGGCGAGTCTCTTGAAGAGACGGTCAAGGCCGTAACCGCCTAACAGCATGCCTATAACTCCACCGATAAGTAGCAACCCCAATATATCTTCGTAACTTTCTGAAGTCGAAAAATACATCAGTGGAAATATAGGTAGATGAGAGCCCGCGAACAAGCCCGCGATTCCACCTAACGACCACCCCCAAGAAATGTAGCGCGACAGATATGCACCCAGAACAAAGCCGCCAATAAATGAGAACCACTCCGACGCCGGTGTAAAAGGTTCCGGGGAATAAAAAATCAAGTCCGTAAAGAAATGCGCTACCAGGCCTGACCATATTCCATAAACGAAAAGCTTCAAGATGCTCACTTCCACAATCTCGGACAATTGGTCACGCTGAGCTCATTCACTCCACCAGCCGATAACACTGCCTCAACGAAACTCACGCAGTTATTAGGGACCAACAGCCAGTACCATATCTTCACGCTTAACGCTTCAATCTCCCGCTGCGCGTTCTCGGGATCAGGGATGTGAACCTTGCGCCTGAATATCTCTTTCTTCCCCCCCTCTTGCACGTATCTCTTATAGCCACTCTCAGTTAAATGAAAGGGCCGATTCCACTTATCTATATGAAAGTAGTTGTAACCCACCTTTAACAGCGAATGCCCGCAATAGTTGGGGCCATCACCTGAAACGACCACCAGCCAAGTGTCATTCCAGTCAAACGGAATTGCATCACAGGAATAAAGATGAGTTCCAAGATAAGCCATGAGCACGACCTCAAAGAAAAGATCGTGCAAACCTAGCTTTAGGAAAGCTAAAAAATAAAGTCAAAAAACAGCGCAACACAAATTTCAGAAACAGCCTACAAGGCCGGAAGATTTGAGAGTCAAGCTAACTGGAAAGGCCCTACAACCTCAGCGCACCGACTCAAACTCATGCCCGCACGCCAGGCAGTGACTCAACCATTCCCCCAGGAAGAGATTGAGCTGGGCCTTTTCGTCCGGTTGATGCATGTCGGCATTGGGATACGGGTAGATGCCGCGGAAACGCCGAGCGTGTTCGGCGCCGATGACTTCGGCCATGCGCGCGTCATGATAGACCTGCACTTCCAGCACGGGCACCGGCAGCCAAGGCAGGCTGTGCTCCTGGCGCACTTGCAGCGTGGTGGTGTACGGACAGTCGAGGATTACCTCGACCGCCAGCACGCCCAGCATCTGATCGCCCTGGGTGACGGCCACCCGGCGGGAACGTTGTTCATTGCGCATGTCAGGTAACAAACGCATCAAGCGCGCGTAGTTCGCCTCACAGGCTGCTTGCAGCCCGGCAAGGTCGACACGGTAGCGCTCGCGCAGAAGATTCACGACCACAGCCCCCTGATTTCGGCACGATTAAGCGCCAGCCACTGTATTGCGATGATAGCTGCCGCGTTGACGATGCGTCCGTCTTTCACGGCTTGCATCGCGTCATCGAATGACCAGACCGACACACGGATGTCCTCGGCCTCTTCCTCCAGCCCGTGCAACCCACCTGCCCCCTCGCTTTCACATTTACCCAGGTACAAATGAACGAATTCGTTACTGCCACCGGGCGACGGAAAGTATTTGGTGATCGGCCACAACGCGCTGAAGACAAGCCCAGCTTCCTCCTCTCCTTCGCGGTGAGCAACCTCTTCAGGCTCCTCTTTTTTGTCGATCAGGCCGGCGACCATTTCGATCAGCCACGGGTTGGGATGCTTGCCGATCACGCCCACACGGAACTGCTCGATCAACACCACTTCGTCTCGCTTGGCGTCGTAGGGCAGGACGCAGACAGCGTCATGACGCACGAACAGTTCGCGCTTGATTTCCGGGCTCATGCCGCCGTCGAACAGCTCGTGGCGCAGGTGCAGACGGTCCAGCTGATAGAACCCCTTGAAGCAGGTTTCACGGTGGGTGATCTCATGCTTCGTCGGCGTCGATTTAGTCGTGTCGGTCATACGTTTCTCACTGCTGAGCACTTGAGTCTTCGCGCCATCCTAACGTGCCAACACGCGGGATGCAGCCCCTCGTTCGGGCAAAACAGGCACTCAGGGTAGACGAGGGCAAGCGAAAGGCACTCTAATCCGTCCAGTGGCGAACTGATTGCGCCACACGTAGTCGAAGCTGGTTGCCGTTACTGCTCAGTGATGGCCCTTTATGCCAACGCCAAGGATCAACATGTCGTTTCTGAAGATCATTTCACTGGCCTGCCTGGCCCTGATACTGGGCGCCTGCCAAAGCCTTTTCCAGCCCAATTATCGCAGTCCGCTGACCGTTCAGCGCGACGCATCCGAATTGGTCAAACCCGGCTGCAGCACCGACGACTGCCCACTGGTAAACATCGACACCGTGCACTTCCCGGACGAGCCTAAACTCGATGCCATCACCCAGCGGACCCTGCTGCAACTGACGCGCAGCGATACCGACGGCCCGGTACCGCCGACGCTCAAGGATTATCAAGAGCAATTCCTGAGCCGCGCCCAGCCACGCAACAGCAGCTATCTGCAGGCAAAAGTACGCGAGCAGCATGACGGTATCGTGGTGGTCGAGCTGTCGAGCTATCTGGACACCGGCGGTGCCCACGGCAATCCGGGCCGCGCCTTCATCAACTACTCCCGCCAGCAACAACGCGTCCTGACACTGAGCGACATGCTGGTGCCGGGCCAGGAAGCGGCGTTCTGGGACAAAGCCGAACTCGCGCATCAGGCCTGGCAGATCAGCACCAAGCTGGACAAGGACACCGAGTTCCAGAAGATGTGGCCATTCAAGCGAACTTCCAACGTCGCCCTGACGTACGGCGCAGTGATCCTGAAATACCCGGTGACCACGATCGCCCCCTACGCCATGGGCCACATCGAGCTGAAGATTCCTTACCCTCAGCTCAACGGCATCATCAAGCCGGAACTGTTCCCCGGCCGGAGTTGATCGCTTTACTCAACACCAGTTGCAACACGCCGGCCACGATGAGGGCCGGCAGTGTTGCACCGACGTCCGGGTAAAGATTCGCAAGCACGTGGTAGGTGGCGATGCCGCCCACCCAGGCCAGCAAGGTCATCCAGCGTAATCCCACTGTCGCGGCGCCATGGCTGCGACGGCGCAGGATGAAGTGATCCACCAGCACCACGCCGAACAGCGGCGCAAACACCGAGCCGATCAGCAGCAGGAAATTCTGGTATTGCGCCAATGGCGCGAAGCAGGCGATCAGCGTGCAGAGAATGCCGATGGCCAACGCCAGATGCTCGACCTTGGCTTTCAACAGAATCCCGCTGGACACCGCTGCCGAGTGAATGTCGGCGAACGCGTTTTCCGATTCGTCCAGCAGGATCAACAGCAACGGAATGCCCATGCCCGCGCCGGCCAGCGCCAGCAACAACGCATTCGCTTCACCGCTTGGCGCGAACGCCAGGGTGTAGGCGACGCCCAGTGTCATCAGCCAGAAGTTGCCCAGGAAAAAGCCCAGCACGGTGCCACCGAAGACGCCGGTTGCGCGTTTGCCGAATCGGGAATAGTCGGCAATCAGCGGCAACCAGGAGAGGGGCATGGCGATCGCGATGTCGAAACCGACGGCGAACGGCAGTGAACCGTCCCCGGCGCGTGCCCACAATGCCGACAGGTCGGCTTTGGCGAACAGGTTCCAGGTCAGCCAGACGCACGCGGCAAGCAACAACCAGATGCCCCACTTGCGCAAAATCTGCCGCACGAACGTGAGCGGTCCGCTGACGGCGAGCAGGGTGGCGAGCGCGCCGAAGATCAGCGTCCAGAGCAGCGGGTTGGCCCACAGGCTGGAGGCCGAAAACGCACCCGCGCCGAGCAGACTGGCCGCGTCACGCATGACGATGATTTCGAATGAACCCCAGCCCACCAGTTGCAGCAGGTTGAGAATCGCAGGCAGCGCCGCGCCCTTGCTGCCCAGGCTGAGTTTGAGCGCGGCCATGGACGAGAGGCCCGTGTCGCTGCCGATCACGCCGACCGCCGCGAGCAGCAGAACGCCCACCAACGTGCCGAGGAAGATCGCCAGCATCGAGCCGGACATGCCCAGCCCCGGCGCCAGCAGCGCGCCAGTCTGCAGGACCATCAGGCCGATGCCGAGGGAGAACCACAGGGAAAACAGATCGCGCCCGCCAAAGACCCGCTTGCTGGCGGGGACGGGGATATCAGGTGAGTAAGTGCCGGGTGTGTTCACAGGAAGTGATCTCGCAGAAGCGCTGTAGTGATGAGTTCTTGCGGCGCGATGACCAGCCGCTTCGCGAGCAAGCTTGCTCCCACATAAGCAAGCTCTGTTGCCCGGCTTCGAGGCGCACACAGAACCTGTGGGAGCGAGCTTGCTCGCGAATCAAGCGACGCGGTCTATGATGATCGTTCCCACGCTCCGGGTGGGCATGCATGCCCGGACGCTCCGCGTCCCCTGTGACGCGGAGCGTCACCAAAGGCATTACCACGCAGAGCGTGGGAACGATCAATCGTCAGGCCTTAAACCTTCTTGTAAAGCTGACTGCCTTCCTGCTTGAACCGCTCGGCCTGCTCACGCATGCCCTCGGCCACCGACAGGTCCACCGCCTCGATCTTCTGGTTGGCCGCGTAGTCGCGGACTTCCTGGGTGATCTTCATCGAGCAGAATTTCGGCCCGCACATCGAGCAGAAATGCGCGACCTTGGCCGAGTCCTTCGGCAGCGTTTCGTCGTGATAGGCACGTGCCGTGTCCGGGTCCAGACCGAGGTTGAACTGGTCTTCCCAGCGGAATTCGAAGCGCGCCTTGCTCAAGGCGTTGTCGCGAATCTGCGCGCCCGGATGCCCTTTCGCCAGGTCGGCGGCGTGGGCCGCGATCTTGTACGTAATGATCCCGGTCTTCACGTCGTCCTTGTTCGGAAGGCCCAAGTGCTCCTTCGGCGTCACATAGCACAGCATCGCGCACCCGAACCAGCCGATCATGGCTGCGCCGATGCCTGAGGTGATGTGGTCATAACCGGGGGCAATGTCGGTGGTCAGCGGGCCGAGGGTATAGAACGGCGCCTCGTCACAGCACTCCAGCTGCTTGTCCATGTTCTCTTTGATCAACTGCATCGGCACGTGGCCGGGGCCTTCGATCATGCATTGCACGTCGTGCTTCCAGGCGATCTTGGTCAGCTCGCCAAGGGTTTCCAGCTCGCCGAATTGCGCTTCATCGTTGGCATCGGCAATCGAGCCCGGGCGCAGGCCGTCACCCAGCGAGAAGCTGACGTCGTAGGCCTTCATGATTTCGCAGATCTCGTCGAAATGCGTGTAGAGGAAGTTTTCCTTGTGGTGCGCCAGGCACCACTTGGCCATGATCGAACCGCCCCGGCTGACGATCCCGGTGACGCGCTTGGCGGTCAGCGGCACGTAGCGCAGCAGCACGCCAGCGTGAATGGTGAAGTAGTCGACGCCCTGCTCCGCTTGCTCGATCAGCGTGTCGCGGAACAGCTCCCACGTCAGGTCCTCGGCCACACCGCCGACCTTCTCCAGCGCTTGATAAATCGGCACGGTGCCGATCGGCACCGGCGAGTTGCGGATGATCCACTCGCGGGTTTCGTGAATGTGTTTGCCGGTGGACAAGTCCATCACGGTGTCAGAACCCCAGCGAATGCCCCACGTCAGTTTGGCCACTTCTTCTTCGATGGACGAACCCAGCGCACTGTTGCCGATGTTGCCGTTGATCTTCACCAGGAAGTTACGGCCGATGATCATCGGCTCCAGCTCAACGTGGTTGATGTTCGCCGGAATGATCGCGCGACCACGGGCGATTTCCTCGCGCACGAATTCAGGGGTGATCTCTTTCGGAATGCTCGCGCCGAAGCTGTGACCGGCGTGCTGCTGCTTCAACAGGCCGGCCGCGCGGGCCTCTTGCAGCTTCATGTTCTCGCGAATGGCGACGTATTCCATCTCGGCGGTGATGATGCCCTGACGCGCATAGTGCATCTGGCTGACGTTCGCACCCGCCTTGGCCCGACGCGGGTTGCGCACATGGGCAAAACGCAGCTTGGTCAGTTCGGCATCGGCCAGGCGCTGCTGACCAAAGTTGGAACTCAGACCGTCGAGACGTTCGGTATCGCCACGGTCGTTAATCCACGCCGAGCGCACATCGCCCAAGCCTTTGCGCACATCGATGATGACGTTAGGGTCGGTGTAAGGGCCCGAGGTGTCGTACACGCAAACCGGCGCATTAATCTCACCGTCGCTATTTGTTCCTGAGAAACCGGTAGGCGTGACGTCCAGACTGATCTCCCGCATGGGCACACGGATGTCAGGACGGGAGCCCTGAACGTAGATTTTCTGCGAGCGGGTGAACGGCTGAACCGACCCCGAATCGACCTGGGCGGACTCACTCAGATTGGCGTTTTTTAGTGTTGTGCTCATCACGGGCTCTCCAGACATCATATTGCAGCGCAATGGATTGTCGGAGCTTGAGCCTGATTCGAACGGACGGAGGCACCCTGAGACGACACGGATGCTGAGAATCGAATAACGAGGGCTGTTCAGAAAATGAACAATGACGACCCCGGACGACACTCAAGAGGACTCGCCGGGAGACGAGAAATCTTGTTCCCTACGCAGGCGCTAACCTGATCAGGTTCAACGGGATCCGGATTATCCGATCTCAGCCTCATATCAAGGCACCCCGACAAGAACGGCGTCAGTCTAGTCGCGCGGCAGGGCAAACGCCAAGCGCGGAATTCAAACGCGCGTTAAATGGCCGATTTACCCGATTGTTGTCGCGATCTCTCGGAACTACACTCGCTACGCGGCGCCAAAGGCGTCTGGACTTGTTCTGGCGACAACTATTACTAGGGAATGTCTATGCTGCGCAAACTCTCACTGGCCATTGCCGTTTCGTGTGCTTCGAGTGCAATGGCCGGGGCAGCCGACATGCCGCTGCCGACCAAAACCGGGCTGGTCAGCGTCTATCAGGAAGCGGTGAACAACAACGCTGACCTGGCCGCAGCCCGCGCCAGCTATGACGCCCAGAAGGAAATCGTTCCCCAGGCCCGCGCCGGCCTGCTGCCGAACATCTCCGGTGGCGCTGATGTGAACAATACCCGCACCAAGATCGACGAGCCCTCTGCGGTCATCAATCGCAGTGGCACGGTGTATCGCGCAACGTTGAGCCAGCCGATCTTCCGCGCCGACCGCTGGTTCCAGCTCAAGGCCGCCAAAGACGTTAACGAGCAGGCCATGCTCCAGCTCTCGGCCACGGAACAAAACCTGATTTTGCAGAGCGCCGAGGATTACTTTTCGGTCCTGCGCGCGCAGGACAACCTGGCCTCGACCAAAGCCGAAGAAGCCGCGTTCAAGCGTCAGCTGGATCAGGCCAACGAACGCTTCGACGTCGGCCTCTCGGACAAGACCGACGTGCTTCAGGCTCAGGCCAGCTACGACACGGCGCGCGCCGCGCGGATTGTCGCCAAGCGTCAGGTCGACGACGCCTTTCAGGCCCTGGTAACCCTGACCAACCGCGAGTACAACGCCATTGAAGGCATCGTGCACACGCTGCCCGTGCTCGCGCCCTCGCCCAACGACGCCAAGTCGTGGGTCGACACGGCGGCTCAGCAGAACCTGAATCTGCTGGCCAGCAATTACGCCGTCAGCGCCGCCGAAGAAACCTTGCGTCAACGCAAAGCCGGGCATGCGCCCACGGTCGATGCGGTGGCTCAATACGAAAAAGGCGACAACGACCCGTTGGGTTTCACCAACCCGAACTACACCGGGCAAAGTTTCCACGGCAGCGTCGAGCAACGCACCATCGGCCTGCAGGTGAACATCCCGATCTACAGCGGCGGCCTGACCAGTTCGCAAGTGCGTGAAGCCTACGCCCGCCTGGGCCAGACCGAGCAACAGCGCGAAGGGCTACGTCGTCAGGTGGTGGAAAACACACGAAACCTGCACCGCGCGGTGAACACCGACGTCGAACAGGTCCAGGCGCGCAAACAGTCGATTATCTCGAACCAGAGCGCGCTGGAAGCCACGGAAATCGGTTACCAGGTGGGGACTCGCAACATCGTCGACGTACTGGATGCCCAGCGTCAGCTGTATGCGTCGGTTCGCGATTACAACAACACCCGCTACGACTACATCCTCGACAACCTGCGCTTGAAGCAAGCCGCCGGCACGTTGAGTCCTGGGGATCTGCAAGACCTTTCACGTTACCTCAAGCCCGACTACAACCCGGACAAAGACTTCCTGCCGCCGGACCTGGCTAAGGAAGCGGCGAAGAATTTCGAGCGGCCTTCGGAGCAGTAAAACGATATTGCTGGAAGACACGCAACGCCCTGTGGGAGCGAATACATTCGCGAGGGGGCCGTACAGGCGATAGATCTCTATTGGCTGTACAACCGCATCGCGAATGAATTCGCTCCCACAGGTTCTTCCTACATTCGGACGACCGGGTCAGGCATTAATCAACCGCCCGATCCCATCCAGCAACTTCTGCAGCGCGCCCTGATTGGCCTTCATGACGGCCAGCCCCGCATCGGCCATGGTTTTGGCTTTGTCCGGCTGACTGATCAAACCTCGCACGGCAGCCGCCAATCCTGCCGCATCACTGACCTCTTCCAACGCCCCGGCATTGCGCAGCATCGCGGCGATTTCCAGAAAGTTAAACAGGTGTGGGCCGCTCAGCACCGGCTTGTCCAGCGCGGCGGGCTCCAGCAGGTTGTGCCCGCCATTGGGCACCAGGCTGCCGCCGACGAACGCGATATCGGCCAGAGCGTAGAGGTACAGCAGCTCACCCATCGTGTCGCCGACCAAGACGGAAGTGTCGCTGACCACGGGTTCGGCCTTCGAGCGGCGAACGCTGTTGAATCCTTGCTGCCGGCTCAATTCGAACACGCTGTCGAAGCGTTCGGGATGACGCGGCACCAGAATCAACAGCGCATCAGGATGGCTGGTCAACAGCTCGCGGTGAGCAGACAACACGACCTCGTCTTCGCCCGCGTGAGTGCTCGCAGCAATCCACACCGGACGTTGCGCGGTCTGCCACGCTTCGCGTTGCTGCGCTGCACGCGCCAGCAATTGCGGGTCAATGGTGAGGTCAAACTTGATCGAACCCGTGACGGTCACGCACGCCGGGCGGGCGCCCAAGTCACGAAAACGCTGCGCTTCGGTTTCGGTTTGCACGGCGATCAGGCTCATTTCAGCCAGCATCGGTCGGGTCAGGCCGGCGAAGCGTCCGTAACCCCGTGCGGAACGCTCTGACAATCGCGCGTTGGCGAGAACCGTCGCAATGCCACGTTTCGCACACTGATGAATATGATTCGGCCACAGCTCCGTTTCCATGATCACGCCGATTTTGGGCTGGATGTGATCCAGAAAACGCCCCGCTGCCCACGGAAAGTCATACGGCAGATAGCAGTGCTGAACGCGCGGCTCGTTGGCGAAGATCGACTGGATGCGCTCCGAACCGGTGGGCGTCATGCAGGTGATGGTAATCGGCAGCTGTGGGTAGCGCGCCAGCAAGGCCCGAATCATCGGCGCGGCGGCGATGCTCTCGCCCACCGAGACCGCGTGGACCCAGATGCCGCCACGCTGCATCGGCGGCAGTCTACGGGCAAAACGCTCACCGATACGTTGCGCGTAAGCAGGCGCCTTGCGAGCGCGAAGCCACAGACGCAGTGCAATCAGAGGCAGGCCAAGGTGAAACAGGACGGTATAGAGGGTTCTATTCATGGGCGCGGAGTTTATCAGCCAATGGCCTTCAAATGATGAGTGAAACACTCGGCCAACCAACGTGCTGCCGGCCCCAACGGTTCGTCACGGCGCCAGACCATTTCAACCACCAGCGCCGGGGGCGTCCACTCGCTGCTCAACTCGATCATCTGGTTCTGGTAGGTCGGGTATTGCACCACGTGCCGAGGCAGCCAGGCCCAACCCAGACCTCGCATCAGCAGCTCGGCCATGACGTAGAAGCTGTCGGCTCGCCACACCTGCGGGCTCAACTGTTCGCCGCCGGGATAACCACTTTGCTGCGGCGCGATAAGCAATTGCCGATGCCGCGCCAGTTGCTGACGGGTGATCAGCGGTTCGCTCGCCAGCGGGTGATCGACCGCACACACCGTGACCATCTCCACACTGCCCAGCACCCGCCGTTCGAGCGCTTCGGGCATTTGTTCGTGATGAAAGAGCAGACCGAGGTCGGCGCGCCGCTCCAACAGCTTGCGCGCGACATCCCCTTGAGCGCCGCTGGCCAGTTGTACTTCGACGCTGGGAAAGCGCTCATCCAGAGCCTCCAGACTGTCGAGCACAGGCTGGTAAGGCATGGCCTCGTCGTGCGCGAGCCGCAGCCGCGCCTCCTGCCCGCGCATCAACGCCAGTGCACGACCGTCGAGGCGCTCGCATTGGCGTAACAGCTCTCGGGCCTCTTCGAGCAACGCACCGCCCGCTTCCGTCAGACGCGGCTGACGACCACTGCTGCGATCAAACAGGCTTACCCCGAGGTCGGTCTCGAGCAGGGCAATCGCATTGCTCACGGCCGATTGCGCACGCCGAGAGTCCCGCGCCACTGCAGAAAACGAGCGCTGATCGGCGACGCTGACAAAAAGCCTGATCTGTTCGAGACTCCATTGCATAACGGTGCAACCTATCTTCAAAAGAGATGGGTAATGACTTTACCCCATCTCAGCAACCTCTAGAATCTGCCGTCATTGAAGAGGAGTGTTCATCATGTCTGCCTACTACCTGCTCGCCATCGCCATCTGCGCCGAAGTCATCGGCACCGTCTCCATGAAAGCCGTCAAAGGCCTGAGCACGCCGCTGCCGTTGCTGCTGGTGATTGTCGGTTACGCAGTGGCGTTCTGGATGCTTACGCTGGTGGTGCGCAGTATTCCGGTGGGCGTGGCCTATGCGGTCTGGGCCGGCATGGGCATCGTCATGGTGAGCATCGCTGCGCTGTTCATCTATGGCCAGAAACTCGACCTGCCCGCCATCGCCGGCATGGGCCTGATCGTGGCGGGGGTTGTGGTCATTCAGCTTTTCTCAAAAACAGCGGGGCATTAAAGGGAGGTCATTGAAAAGCGGCTTCCCCTATAATGGCGCGATTCGTTTCGCCATTTGAGGTGCTCATGCCATCCGCCATTTCCACTGACGTTCTGATTGTCGGCGCAGGCGTTGCCGGTCTCTGGCTCAATGCGCGCCTGCGTCGCCAGGGTTTCTCGACAGTCGTGGTGGAGAGCGCCAGCCTCGGCGGCGGGCAGACGGTCAAATCCCAGGGGATCATTCACGGCGGCGCCAAATATGCACTGCATGGGGCGTTGTCGGGTGCATCCGAGGCCATCGCCGATATGCCGCGTCGCTGGCGTGAAGCGTTGTCCGGCAAAGGTGAATTGAACCTGTCGGGTGTACGACTGCTTTCCGAAGCCCACTATCTCTGGTCGCCGGGCACCATCGCCGGCAACCTCACCAGCTTCTTCGCCAGCAAGGCGGTGCGTGGCCGTGTCGATCAGGTCAAAGGCAGCGACTTGCCTCCTGCCCTTCAGGATCCGCGCTTCAAGGGCAAGGTCTACCGCCTTGCGGAGCTGGTGATCGATGTCCCGAGCCTGATTGAACGACTCGCAGAACTGGCCGGAGACAGTTTGCTGGCCGGCGAAAAGATCGAGCCGCTGATGCACGAAGGTGAACTGGTCGGCCTGCGCGTCGATGGCCGTGACATCCATGCACAGCGTGTGGTGTTGAGCGCAGGCGAAGGCACCGCCGACCTGCTCAAGGCGTTGAACTTCAGCCATCCCACCATGCAGCGGCGTCCGCTGCACATGGTCATGGTCAAAGGTCCGACGCTCAAGCCGCTGTACGCGCACTGCCTGGGCGGAGGCCCGAAACCGAGGATTACTGTGACCACGCATCCGGCAGCCAATGGCGAGTGGGTCTGGTACCTGGGGGGCGATATTTCCGAAGCGGACGGCGTGGCCCGTGAACCTGCCGAGCAAATCGCCGCGGCCAAAAAAGAACTGTCTCATTTGCTGCCTTGGGTCGACCTCAGCGAGGCGCAATTTGCCACGCTGCGCGTGGACCGTGCCGAACCCCAACAAACTGGCCTGGTACGCCCGGACAATGCGTTTCTGGATGCTCAGGGCCGGCTGATGGTGGGATGGCCGACCAAGCTGGCGCTGGCGCCCGACTTTGCTGATCGTGTGCTGGCCTCGCTGTCGCGGGACGACATTCACCCGATCCCGCAACCGCCCTACAAGGATCTGCCAAAACCGCCGCTCGCCAAACCTGTCTGGGATGTCCTGCTGCCATGAAAACCCTGCACGATCTGCATCGACCGTTGGGCAGCCTCGGCATCAACGTCTCCCCCATCGGGCTGGGGACGGTCAAGCTGGGCCGCGATCAGGGCGTCAAATACCCCAACGGCTTCACGATCCCGGACGACCATGAAGCGCAGATGCTGCTCAAGCTGGCGCGGGATCTGGGCATCAACCTGATCGACACCGCGCCCGCCTACGGCCGAAGCGAAGAGCGCCTCGGCCCGCTGTTGCGCGGCCAGCGTCAGGACTGGGTCATTGTCAGCAAAGTCGGCGAGGAGTTCGAAGCGGGGCAGTCGCGACACGACTTCAGCGCCGCCCACACGCGCCTCTCGGTGGAACGCAGCCTCAAGCGCCTGGAGACCGACTTCATCGATCTGGTGCTGGTGCATTCCGACGGCAACGACCTGCATATCCTGAATCAATGCGATGTCTATCCGACGCTGGCCGACTTAAAACGCGAAGGCAAAATTCGCGGCTTCGGCTTTTCTGGCAAAACCGTGGAGGGCGGTCTGCTGGCGTTGCAGCAAGGCGATTGCGCAATGGTCACCTACAACCTCAACGAACACGCCGAAAAACCGGTCCTCGACTACGCTGCTGCACACCGCAAAGGGATTTTGATCAAAAAAGCGTTGGCCAGCGGGCACGTTTGCCTCAGTCCCGGTGTCGATCCAGTTCAGGCCAGTTTCGAGCTGCTGTTTGAGCATCCTGGCGTCACCGGTGCTATCGTCGGGACCATCAATCCACTGCATCTGGCCCATAACGTGGCAACTGCCGCTGAAGTGATTCGCCGTCGAGCCTGATCCGGGCGGCCGACCCCAACGCAAGAAGGAGCCGATATGCCGAGAACCCTGATTCGGAAAAACCCCAGCAACTTCAAAACCCTGCCGTTATTCGTCGAAGCCACTCCCGAGAGCCTGAGCTACCAGAGCGTCGGGATGCCGCTGAACTTCTCCCAGACCCTGCTGCGTCGGCGCAAGATCGAGGTTGAGAACAGCGAGCGTTTTTCCACCGAACTGGCGAACCTCGGCGTGTCGGTACGGCTGACGCTCAACTGGCAGAATCGCGATTACTGGGTGTTGGTACGGCAGCGTCGCCAGGACCGTGGCGACGTCGTTCTGAAACTGATCTCCGGGTACGTCCCGGCGCATGAACTGAACCTGCCGCTGCACACGGCCATCCAGGAAGTGGCCGAGGAATGCCTCATCGAAACACCGCAAGGCTGGCTCGGTGGTCGTTTCAACGATACATGGCTGCCTGCGCCGTATGCCGCGGCGCTTCATTATCGCGAAGCCATGCCCTTTCGATTGAGCCCGCTGTCGGGCGCCGCGCGGCCTGTACGATGCGGCAGCATGACGTTGATAGAGCGTCCGCGCGCGTACGTTCACTTGCCGACCGCGTCGTTGCAACTGATCTACGACATGCGTCTGGAAGTCCCGAAAGAGGCGCGCCCGCTAAGCCTGTTTCATGTGGACGAAGCGCTGGAAAACGACCAATTGGTGGCGCGGCTCAACCGCAGCAAACCGGATCTGTACTTGATGCCGCTGGAAAACGGCTCGCCGCTGCCAGAGCTTTACACCCTCAAGAACGACAAGCTGTCCCCTGCAGGCACGCGGGGGCTATATCTGGCCGAAAGCTTTGCAGCTCAGGACGGTTGGGTGGTGAGGGACGAGCGAATTCGCTGGAAGGACTGGCTGTTACAACAGGGAATGACACCGCCGAAACCGAAGAAAACCGGCATCAAGCGTCGATTGAAAGTGGGTGCCAAGCAGCTACTGCGCATTGCGCGGCAGAAGCTGCATAAATCGTAGGCGATCCCACTGCGTGTGCTGCGTACATCCCTGTGGGAGATTCAATGGTTCTCAAACCAGTGATGTCGGTGCGTTTCCTGAAGGTCGCAAAGCCTGACGCCATGCGCCCCATCCCGGATGACGCAGAGCGTCATTGAATGGGTTACCACGCGGAGCGTGGGAACCATCAGCAACGCAAAGCGCGCCGTGGCTTTTGATCTTCTTACCGCAGCAGCTCAGACGCCACAAAACGCGACTTGGGTGCAGGCCAAACGCAGACGGCGCGGAGTGGGCCGAGCGGCATGGATGCCGCGAGAGCGCCGTCAGGACATGGATGTCCGTTCGGCGCGGGCCCACGGAGCGTCGTCGGAGTGCGGGTACCCGACGAAGTCGGGCCTAACCGGGAGCAGACACTTGGTTACTTGGTGTCTTTTCAAGTAACCCGCCGAAGGCGGAACAGTTTGGCCGTTAGGACAAACCAAACCATCAGCGTCACCCCAAATAGTGGAAATGCACACCATATAAACGAGCTTGCTCGCGAATCGATCGGGACATTTGCCGCATCATTAGCAGCCCGGAACGAGAATTCGCGGGCAAGCGCGCTCCTACAACAAAGCGACCTGATTACTGCCCGCGGATTTTCTCGACGATGGCCGTGGTCGAGCTGTTTGCCACCAGACCCAGAACACGGACTTCCCCGCCATACGCCTTGACGATCTCGGCGCCAACCACCTGATCGACACCGTAATCGCCGCCCTTGACCAGCACGTCTGGCTTGACGTGAGTGAGCAGATTCTCCGGCGTGCCTTCAGGGAAGCTGATGACCCAATCCACCGCGCCCAGACCCGCCAGAACGGCCATTCGCCGGTCCACGCTGTTGATCGGGCGGCCCGGGCCCTTGAGGCGGCTGACGGACGCATCGTCGTTAACCGCGACGATCAGACGATCGCCTTGGGCCCGCGCCTGTTCGAGGTAGGTGACATGGCCTGCATGCAGGATGTCGAAGCATCCGTTGGTGAAGACAATTTTCTCGTTGTGCGCCCGCGCATCGTCGATGGCCAGCAGCAACTGATCCAGGCTCAGCACGCCACGCTCCGAACCTTCGGCGCGCTGAATGGCGCGACGCAGTTCCGGGGCGCTGATGGCTGCTGTACCCAGCTTGCCGACAACGATACCCGCCGCCAGGTTGGCCAACGCCACGGCATGCGGTAACTCTTCGCCCGCTGCAATGGCCGCCGCCAACGTGGAAATCACCGTATCACCGGCACCGGTGACATCGAACACTTCGCGAGCCCGCGCAGGCAAATGCAGGGCTGGCTGTTCGGGACGCAGCAAAGTCATGCCATGCTCGCCACGGGTTACCAACAAGGCACCCAGTTCGAGTTCAGCCATCAGTTGTGCACCTTTGGCGACCAGCTCGGCTTCATCGACACAATGCCCGACGATGGCTTCGAATTCGCTCAGGTTTGGCGTGATCACGCTGGCGCCGCGATAGATCGCAAAATCCTTGCCTTTCGGATCGGCCAGAACAGGAATGCCACGATCGCGCGCCGCTTTGATCAACACCTGATGGTTTTTCAACGCGCCTTTGCCGTAGTCGGACAGCACCAGCACCTTGACGCCATCGAGCAGTGAATCCACCTCTTGGCTCAACGACAGCGCGTCGGTGGCAAACGGTTCTTCGAAGTCGATACGCAGCAGTTGCTGGTGGCGGCTCATGACCCGCAATTTGACGATGGTGGGTTGGTGGGCAATGCGTTGAAAGCGCGCCGTTACGCCCGCAGCCTGAAGGCTGTTGCTCAGACTCTCAGCGGCCTCGTCCTGGCCAGTGACGCCCACGAGGGAAGCTTTCGCGCCTAACGCGGCGATGTTCAACGCAACGTTGGCGGCGCCGCCCGGGCGGTCTTCGATCTGATCGACCTTGACCACCGGCACCGGGGCCTCAGGCGAAATTCTGGAGGTACCGCCATGCCAATAGCGGTCGAGCATGACATCGCCCACTACCAGAACTGGTGCCTGATCGAAACGCGGCATGGACAACTTCATCGAACAACCCGTAACTAAGAATGAACAGGGGCGGAATCTTAGCACAGGGTTTGCGAAGGCTTGAGGCCTTGGGGAAAAGTCGATGTAACAGCACGCGTAAGACAGCAAAGTGGGAGCCGCTCAAGGCAAGACAGCTCCCACAGGCCCGAGGTCTGGACATGGGTTCCTGCATCAACCCGGTCTATGTAGGAGACGTCCGAGGTTACGAGGGCAGCGAAGGCGGTGGCTCAATCACCATGGATGCCGCTGACCCACCGCATTCACCATCAAGCCGGCACACATTTAAAGCGCCTGTCACTGAACTCGCGGGTTAAACCGCGCCCACCGGCGCCGGCTCGTCCAGTCCCATCGCGTGAAGGCGGGCATAGTAGCCGTTCTGTGCCAGCAACTCAGAATGGGTGCCCCGCTCGACGATGCGTCCCTGATCCATGACCAGGATCATGTCGGCACGCTCGATGGTCGACAGGCGGTGAGCGATCACCAGCGTAGTACGGCCTTTCATCACTTGATCGAGGGCCGCCTGAATATGGCGCTCGGACTCGGTGTCCAGCGCCGACGTCGCCTCGTCCAGAATGAGCAACGGCGCGTTTTTCAGCAGTGCGCGGGCAATGGCCAGACGCTGACGTTGGCCACCGGAAAGCAGTACCCCGTTTTCGCCCACCTGAGTGTCGAAGCCTTCTGGCAACTGCTCAATGAACTCCTTCGCATAGGCATCGGCTGCTGCGACCTCGATGTCGGCACGCGGCGCGCCGGCCAGATCGCCGTAAGCGATGTTGTTGGCAACGCTGTCGTTGAACAGGGTCACGTTCTGGTTCACCTGGGCAACATGCCTGCGCAGGTTACGTAGACGATAATCCTCGATCTCGACGCCATCGAGCAGGATCTGCCCCGATGTGTGGTGATAGAAGCGAGGAATCAGGTTCGCCAGGGTAGACTTGCCACTGCCGGACCGTCCCACCAGCGCGATCATCTGACCCGGCGCCGCCGAGAAGCTGATGTCGTGCAGCACCTGACGTTCGGTTTCAGGGTAAGTGAAATTCAGGTTGCGAACTTCCAGACGCCCCTCGACCCGATCCCTCTCGATGGTGCCGGTATCGACTTCCGGCTCGACATCAAGCTGTTCGAAGATGCTCTCGGCGCCCGCGACGCCTTTCTGGATCGTCGAGCTGACTTCAGACAGCTGACGGATCGGCTTGGGCAGCAGACCGGCTGCGGTAATGTAGGCCACCAGATCACCGGCGGATGCGTCGCCCCTCAGCCACAGAACCAGGAACATCAGCACGGCCATGGCGGTGTAGATCACCAGTTGCAGCATGGGGGTGTAGACCGCACCGGTCTTGGTCATGCGCAGTTGCTTGTCGGTGTTGCTGGTGCTGGCCTTGGCGAAGCGCTCTTCTTCGTACTTCTCGCCACCAAAGCTGCGAACGACGCGATAGCCTTGAATGGTTTCCGACGCGACGTGGGTCACGTCACCCATCGCCACCTGGATTTTCTTGCTTTGCTTGCGAAACTTCTTGCTGGAGCTGCCGACCATGAACGCGATCAAGGGCAGGATCGCCAGCATGACGATGGTCAGTTTCCAGTTCATCCACACTAGATAAAGGAACAGGAACACGATGGTCAGGCCTTCACGGATCACGACCTTGATCGCATCGGTCGCAGCCCCCGTGACCATGGTCACGTTGAAGGTGATGCGGGAAATCAGATGCCCGGAGTTGTGCGTATCGAAATACCGGTTCGGCAGAACCAGCAGCTTGTTGAAGAGTTCGACGCGTAAATCATGCACCAGGCCCAGAGAGACCTTGGCAAGGAAGTAGTTACCCAGATACGACCCCAGACCCTGCCAGGCCGCGATCAATACGATCAGCAGCGGCACGGCCTGCAATAGCTGCAGATCCCTCAGGTAAGGCACATTGGGGAACAAGGCCGCTTCAGGGTTGGTCAGGCCGTCGACAAAATATTTGAGAATGCCCGCCAGCATGGGCTGGGTGGAGGCAAAGATCACGAAACCAACAATGCTGAGCAGAAAGATGCCCACGTAAGGCTTCACGTAGTTCAACAGTCGAAGATAGATTTTCAGGCTGGAGGATTCGCTTTTTTCTGGCGTGCTCATAATCATCGATACGGTAGAAAGAGCCGAAATACTAACACACGGCTTGAGCATTGGGCCTCAGATGGCCGGCTGAGGTATCATGGCCGCCATTTTCGAAGGAGCCCGCATGCGCGCACTCGCCTACTCTGACTACCAAGCCTTACGCAGAGATGCTGAAGTCATAGAAGCAGACTTCTTCGGAGACAAGGTTCTACGCTTGGCCGATGGCAATTTCATGAAGCTGTTCCGGCGCAAGAGGCTGATCTCGTCAGCCGCCTTCTTTCCTTATGCGAAACGCTTCGCCAACAACGCATCCATCCTCCGGAAGCGGGGCATCCCTTGCCCGCAGGTGCTCGCCACTTACAGGGTCAGCGATATCGCACGCGATGTCGTCCATTACGAACCGCTCCCTGGCAAGACGCTGCGTCAGCTTATCGCCGAGGACGAACACTTCAATGACCCCGCACTGATCCGACAATTCGGACGCTTCGTGGCCGAACTGCACAGTCAGGGGATCTATTTTCGGTCGCTGCATTTAGGCAACGTGGTGATGACGCCGGAGCACGCGCTGGGGCTCATCGACATTGCCGACATGAAAACCCTGCGCCGCCCTTTGCGCAAAAGCCTGTGCCTGCGCAATTTTCAGCACATGCGCCGCTATAAGAACGACCACGCGTGGTTGCTGCAGCGTAATGGGGATCTGTTTTTCGAAAGCTATATCGAACACAGTAAGCATCAATGGAAACGCCAGACACTCAACGAGCATCTGGCGCTGGCTGAACAGGCTTGATAATTAGCTGATTGCCGGTTTGTTCTCGGACTTCCCGAGGCAGAGCGACAGGACGAACGGCATCCACACCACCATCCACATCGCGCGCGCACGGCCAAAGACGGTAAAGACATCAAACTGCTGTGCGACGGTTGCGAACACCCAGACCATCAAAATGGTCATGCCCAATGTTTCTGCACGGTGGCGCCAGGCGCGCAGTCCAAGCCAGCACCACAACCATATCCAGAGCACCGTAAAGGGCAATCCGTATTGCACAGCGGTGTCGAGGATCATGTTGTGGCAGTGCCCGAAGACCTGACCGCCAGCAGAAACCTCATAGTCACTGCTCAGACCGATGCCCAGCCAAGGGCGTTGCTGAATCAGATCGATTGCCCCCCGCATGAGAATGCTGCGCTCTGAGTCCCCACGCTGGAATATCGACGGTTCGAATATCGCGAATACCGCCGCCGCAATCAGCGCCAAAACCCCTAACGCACGGTAGAACCGCCCGCCACCGAGGAGCACCACGACGGCCGCGACCGCCATGAGCGACACCATCGCACCCCGGCTCCCGGTGAGTATCACGAAGGCCACCGAGCACGCCTGGAGCAGGCCCCAGATAACCCGACCACTCAGCTTCTGTGGCCACCAGGTGCAACTGAGCACGATGAGTGCAGCGATCGTATAGCCTGCCGGATTGGGGTTATCCATAAACCCGCCGAACCCGTACATGCGGTCGATGCCACGCATTGGATAGGCGATCAGCGCCGCAAGGGAATACAGCCCGGCCAGCCCGCCCCAGAGAATCATCATGGCCTGCAAAGGGCGATTGAAGGTGCGGCCCCAGACAATCCACCCAAGAATCAGCAGGAGGAAGAACACCTCACGCTTGATGATCGTGAGGTATCGCTCGGCATCTAGACTCCAGGACAGCGAGATCAGTGACCAGAAAAACAGCAACAGGAATAGCCAAAGCTCCCGCCGGTTAAGAACCGTGTGGCGAAACTCGGAGAAATAACGCGCCACCAGATAAAAGCCTGGCAGGTAGACAAACGCCGTGAGCAGCCAGCTGTAGAACTTCATCGTTGGGGTCAGCAGGACACCTGCGACACTCCAGAACAAGCCGAAGGCCAGCACCACGCCAGCAATACCCAGATGATCAACTATCGAGCGCAACTGCGCACTTCCCTGTGAAACGACCCTGCTTATCAATTGCTGATCCTGTAAAGGCTGAATCACTGCGCACCTTTGGGTTTGCGATATTTAAAAACGAAGTGCCTGAATCTCTTCCACGTCAGGCGATTCCAGCGGTGCACAGGCACGCTGGCGAACAAGGCGCGCGCGAACTTCTTGTCTGCCACCACCGACTCTTTCAGTGCCTTGTTGATGATCGCCAGACGCCCGGCCTCGTAGGCAGGATTATCCTTGTACGCCTCGATGACCTTCAGGTCGTAGATCAACTGACTCTTATAAGCAGTCTTTGAGATGTTCGTTGCATGACGACGGTACAGCGTGACCCGGTCGGGCAGGATGTCGACTTGATAACCCGCCTCGGCGACCCGGAGGGTCATCTGGAAATCCTGGACCTTGATGGAAGGGTCGTACCCGCCCACCTTGTCGATCGCCGTCCGCCTGTACATGGCTACCGGCGCGCCCACCGCATAGGCATCGGCGAGTAACTCATCGAAGCTCCAGCGCTGGACTTGAGGGTCGGTCACGGGCTTGTGCTTGAGCGGTTTGCCGGTGGCATCGATGTAGATGACTTTGGCGCCGAGCAAACCGACTTCGGGATGTTCCTGCATGTAGCTGACTTGACGACGAATCCGCCCGGCGAGCATCACATCATCGGAATCATGGGTAATGATGAATTCGCCGCGCGCATGGCCCAGCGCGTTATTCAGCGCAGCACTGACACCCATGTTTTCTTGCTGATAGAACTGAAAGCCATGAACCTGACGTAGCGCCTCGATTTTCTGGGCGCTGAGATCGGTTGACCCATCATTCACGACAATGAGTTCGAAATTGTCGTAGTCCTGCTGAAGAATACTGAGCAGGCACTCTTCGATATACAAATCGTGGTTGAAGCACGGCACCAGCACCGAGACCAATGGCCAGTTCATGTACGTACCCAATCCCTGGGTTCCGGCAGCGCGCTCCGCTGCCGCCCCGGGAAACGGCAGCGGAGCCCAACGCAACCCGACATTGAAAAAAAAGGCATGCGGACGCTATCTGGATTCACATTGATATCATTATTTTCAGCGCGTAACCCGTTCAAATCAAATCCCTATCGCTGCCCGCAACTTCTCCAACCAGCTTGCCGGTGCCCTGGCACGCAACGCAGGTTCAAGCTCGCGCACAATCCGCGCACCGATTGCGCCGAAGCCGAACTGAGACACTGCCAGATCGCGACCATTCACCGCAATACGCTGCGCCAGATTTGGATCACTGCGCAGCACCGCAAGTTTCGCCTGTAGCTGGGGGATGTCGCTGTAGAACACCACGTTGTGCATGTCCTGCAAACCCAGCGCGCGGTTTTCCGCCTCTCCCTGATCATAGGCAAACAGCACGCAGCCGCACGCCATCGCCTCGAAATTCTTGATCATGTATTCGCCCATGCCCACATCGGCACTGACGAAAAACCGGATCCGGTTCAACGTGTCACAGTATTCCTCGCCGGACTTGGTGCGGGTCACGACCAGTTTTTCCACCTGGCCAAGCTCATCGAGCAATGCCTTGCGCCCGCTGTAAGCCACGCTGTTGGTGCTGCCGACGAAGGCCAGCTCGATGTCACGCTCGCGTCCCTGGTCATTCAAAAGCGTCTCGTCGTAGCCCTTGGGGACGAAAACAGCGTCGAAGCCCTCTTGGCGCAGACGTTCGCTGACCATGAACCCGGAGCTGATGACGCGCACCCAGGGTAACTTGCGATAGTGAGCGCTGAACTTGCCGGTGTATTTGCACGGAATGTAGTTCTGGTAGGCGTCGTGCTCGAGGATCACCAGATTAGGGACGGTGCGAATGAAACTCGCCTGACGGATCTCCTGCTTGAACCTCAGGAAGAACACGATACGGTCGTATTTCGTGACGTCGACGTGCTGGCGAAAGTAACGACGCAAATGGCGCTGGTCGTCCGAGGTCAACCACCGCAGGTCGCAATCGCAGCTGGCAGCGACGCCTTCATAGAGGCGATCCAGAATCGCGCGCTGCTCTTTCTGGACCAGAAATAAAACCTTCATGGACATCCTTATAAAACCTGATCATGCCTGCCCGGCCGCTCAACACCCTGAAGGCATCGAGGGCTATCAGAGCTCCTTGCGCCAGAACAGCTCGTGACGACGCACGGCCTTCCTGAAAAACTCGTTCTCACCTTCCGCAGGCCATCGCCGGCCAGCCAATACTTTCTGCAACCATCGCCGGATCCGGCGCTTAAGCGGAGCAGGCGGCTGCAGGTCATGCATCATACCCAAGGCCATGGCCTTGTCTCGTTGTTGTTCGGTATTGAGCTGGATACTGTAGGGTACCAACGCTTGCGAGGCATCGAATACCGGGGGCAAGGCCACGCCACTGTAGGCATTGCCCATCGGCCAGCGGTCGTTGTCGTGCAAGTGATTGGCGTACCCGAGAATCACACTCGGCTGCCATTCCAGCCCCGCCAATGCCTCCAACACGGCCGCCTGAGAACAGATGTGATCGGGATGAGGGTCAATCGTCGCGTGCGGCATCACCACCACTTGAGGTCGCGCCTGCAGCAACAAAGCCCGCAGGTCAGCGATCAGGTTGTTCCAGGTGGGCGCACCGTCGGCATCGCCGGGCAGCGTCATGGCATTGAATTGACGAAACAGGCGCGTATCGCTTAGATCGGCTTCACGGGACGCGACAGGCTGATCGGGAGCGGCCTGCATGGCAGGCAACTGCAAGCAGAAATAACCCAGCTGCACACAACGGGATTCCGGCACGCCAGCCCAACGCGGCACAGCGATACTGTCCCATGAACGCAGCCGCCCCTTGATCCGCGCAGCATCGGCGCGATTCATCCCCATCTGCTGGTAATGCTCGGCTTCGATCTCGCCAGCGGTGAGTGTCACGATCCAGCTTTCCTCGGCCTCGGCGTACAAGCCAAACGCCGCCAGCTCGGCGTCATCGGCATGCGGCGCAATGACCATGACCCGCTGACGCCGGGCATCGTCATGGCGGAACGACCATAGACGCAGCGGCCCCTGGATGCCGCATCGACGCCCTCGAATGCGCAGCGTGCCTGCGTTCAACGCGTCGTAAAATCCGGTGAGATTGAGGTAGCGCAAACCGTTCACACCACGTTCGAACGCCTGGCTGTCGTTCATCTCACCGCTGCTCAGCTCGACAGACGGATCGAAAAAACGCCCCAGCCAATTGCTTTTGATCGGCAGCGCCAGGACCAGCGTCTCGGAACCGTCGAGCGTCAATGGCGGATCGACGTGCAGCAGGTCGCCACGCAGGGCAGCGCCTGGCACCTCGTTTGGCGCAGGGAACCGATACTGATAGTCATCGCTTGGGGAATAAAACAGATGGTCGGAGAACCACGCCTCGTGGGCGACCCAACCCAGCACCGCCAGAACCAGCGGCAACCACCAGGCCAACAGGACGCCGAGCGCAATCAGCACTATCAGCGCCACCAGCACTGCCACGCGCTTGTTACGGCGGTGACGCTTGAGCAATTCCTGCTTGCGGCTCACACCTGAAACACCGGAACGGGGTTGCACCAACGATCCTTGTATTCACGATCGGCGCGACCAAAAGAAAAACGCAGCGGCTTGCCCTGCGCCCGTGCGTGCTCCCAGGCACTTTGCGTATTGAGAAAGCTCAGCACGCTACCGGGGCTGAAATCACGGGTCTGGGGGTCGACGCCACCGTTGATGTATTCGACGCTGACCCACTCAGGCGCCTCGACGCGATACACCAGTTGAATGGCAATCGGCGCATCGTTAAGGAAGATCACTGAACCGATCAGCAAGTCGCGCAGCAACTCGATGACCTCGCCCATTCGCTCGGCGCCGGTCGCCGCGAAACCCCAGCGACGCTGGAACAGGTCGCAGTACATGCCTGCCAGTTCAGCGCTGGTGAAGTCCGCGACGGGACGAACGACGCCACCGGCCTCTTCAAGCAGCCGCAGTTCGCGACGCTGGTTGTAGCGGAATTTCTTCGAGAGGTCTTCGGGCGTACGGGCCATGGCCAATGACTCGGCCTGCGGCTTGAGTGTTGCGATGCGACCCTGGTTCAGCTCCGACAAATAACGACCGTGATGGCGCAGCGGAACCTGAGCATCAGCGGCAATCGGCAGGATCAATTCTGCGTTGCCCAAATCGTACAGGCCCTTCTTGCCATGACGTTTGAGCACGTCCTTGGACAACGCCAGCGAACGCCCCCACGTAGGGATCGCGGCTTTCAGCTCGCCGTCCTGATGCCATCCCAGGTATCGCACCGGGATTTGCGCAAGGCCCGCCAGACGCTCGACCACCAACGGATGCGTGGCGACACTGCCACCAAAACGTTGCCAGGCGTTTCGATAGGCGGCCGCATCAATCTGCGTCCAGCCACGTTCACGCCAGGCTTGAAAACGATTGAGCATCAGGACTCCGCAGTCAGGTCGGTGACTTGCGGTAGACGCCAGAACACCGAGCGCACAGCTTCGTCGGAGAAGCGATCACGCAGGCGGTCCAGCATCATCTCGGCACAGGACTCGCGCTGCCCGGCGTCCAGCCGCGACAGATGAACCAGACCTTGACCCAGGTGCTCGGCGTCTTTTAACGGAAACAGGATACCGACGCCCTCGACCACCTCCTTCGCGCCGCCGCACGAGGTGGCGATCAGCGGCACGCCGGCGACCATTGCCTCTAGCAACACCATGCCGAACGGTTCGTGATCGGAGCTCAGGGCAAAAGCGTCGAACGCCTTGAAGTAACGGCTGGCCTGCGGCACTTGCCCCAGCAGCATGACCTGGCGGCCAACGCCCAACTCCATCGCCTGTTCTCTGAGGTCCTGCTCCAGACGGCCTTTACCCACAATCACCAACTGGCTGTTGGCGGGAAGTCTGGGCAATGCCTGAGTAAATCCACGCAGCAGCGTGGCCTGGTCCTTGTCCGGGTGCAAACGCCCGACGTTGCCCACAATCCAGGCCTCCTGCGGCAGACCCAACGCTTCGCGGGCCTCTTCACGCGACAACTGCGTGGCAGCGAGCGCTTCGACGTCGATGCGGTTGTACAGCGTCTGAATACGCCCGGTTGGCCATTTCGGCAGGGATTGGCGCATGTCGTCACGTACGGCGTCCGACACGCCCAGCAAGCTCAGGCGCATGCGAAACAGGTGAGCGAACAACTTGCGACTGCGGCGCTGGTAATCGCCAAACGCATGATGCACACCGATCACCGGCAAGCGGGTTGCCAGCAGCGCGATGTAGATCGGTTTGAAGCGATGAGCGATGCAGAACGAGAAATTTCGGGAGGCCGCGATCTTGCGCAGATCGCGGATCGCACCCAGCTTCAAGCCACGGATGGCCTTGGAGCTGTACTCCATAAAAAGCACTTCGTCCGAAGCGCAGATGTCGGCCACCTCGGCGTCCGCCGTGCCGGTCAGGAACACCGTGGTTACCCGGTATCCCTTGCCCGCGAAGAGGCTGGCGTATTGACGGGCACAGTCGAGGAACGGCCCGTCATAGCCGTGGCAGAACTGCAACACATGCCGCTCAGCCGAGCGTGTCATAGGTGTCCGCGCCGTCTTTGACCACCAGGATGTCTTCCATGATCAGGTACTGCAGATCCGAGCCGAAGAACATGTTCAGGGCATCGGTCGGCGAGCAGATCATCGGTTCGCCACGACGGTTGAGCGAGGTGTTCAGCGACACGCCGTTACCGGTCAGGTTTTCCAGCGCCTTCATCATGTCGTAGTAGCGCGGGTTGTACTCGCGCTTGAGCACCTGGGCACGGGACGTGCCGTCCTCGTGAACGACTTCCGGCACGCGGGTCTTCCACTCTTCGGCGACTTCAAAGGTGAAGGTCATGAACGGCGCTGGGTGATCGATCTTGATCATCTGCGGCGCGACGGTGTCGAGCATCGACGGGCAGAAAGGCCTCCAGCGCTCGCGGAACTTGATCTGGTGGTTGATGCGGTCCGCAACGCCGGCCACGCTTGGGCAACCGATGATCGAACGACCGCCCAATGCACGCGGACCGAACTCCATGCGCCCCTGGAACCAGGCGACCGGGTTGCCGTCGACCATGATTTTGGCGATCTGCTCCGGCATGTTGTCGAGCTTGCGCCATGCAGGCGCGCTCGGGTGACGGGCACAGGCCGCGATCACGTCCTCGTTGCTGTATGACGGGCCAAGGTAGACGTGTTCCATCTTCTCGACCGGCACGCCACGGGCGTGGGAAACATAGGCCGCGGCACCGACCGCAGTGCCGGCGTCACCGGAGGCCGGCTGAACGAACAGCTCTTTGACTTCCGGACGGGCGATGATTTTCTGGTTCAGCTTGACGTTCAGCGCGCATCCGCCCGCGAACGCGATCTTGCCGGTTTCCTTGAGGATGTCGCCCAGGTAGTGATCCATCATTTGCAACGCCAGCTTCTCGAACAGCGCTTGCATGCTGGCGGCGTAGTGAATGTAGGGCTCGTCGGCGATATCGCCTTCGCGTTTGGGACCCAGCCACTCGATCAGTTTTGGCGAGAAGTAGAAACCCTTGCCCTTCTCTTTATAACGACGCAGGCCGATGACGTTGGCGTATTCGGTGTTGATCACCAGTTCGCCATTCTCAAAGCTGGCCAGACGCGAGAAGTCGTATTTGCTGGCGTCGCCGTACGGCGCCATGCCCATGACCTTGAACTCGCCGTCGAGCATTTCAAACCCGAGGAACTCGGTGATCGCGCCGTACAGACCGCCCAGGGAATCCGGGTCGAAGAATTCCTTGATCTTGTGGATCTTGCCGTTTTCGCCGTAGCCGAAGAACGTGGTGGCGTACTCGCCCTTGCCATCAATACCCAGGATCGCGGTTTTCTCTTTGAAACCGGAACAGTGATAGGCGCTGGAGGCGTGGGCCAAGTGGTGCTCGACCGGCTCGATCTTGACCTTTTTCGGGTCGAAACCCAGTTGCTCCAGGCACCAGACGATCTTGTTGCGGTAGCGCTTGTAGCGACGGTTGCCCATCAGGATGGCATCGAGCGCGCGGTCCGGGGCATACCAGTAGCGCTTGGCGTAATGCCAGCGCGCTTCGCCGAACAGGCTGATCGGGGCAAACGGAATGGCGACCACGTCGACGTCGGAAGGCTTGATGCCGGCCTGTTCCAGACAGAACTTCGCCGATTCGTAAGGCATGCGGTTCTTCGCGTGCTTGTCGCGAACGAAGCGCTCTTCTTCGGCGGCCGCCACCAGCTTGCCGTCGATGTACAGGGCCGCGGAAGGATCATGGCTAAGGGCGCCGGACAGGCCAAGGATCGTCAATGCCACTAGGGTCTAGCCTCTTAAGTCTGCGTGCAGGCGGCGTGCGCCTGATCGATAAGGTGTGCCTGGCGCTTGGGCGGCGGGCAGCTAAAGGGCGGGATTATAGCGTAATGAAGCGCCATATGGCGTAGGGCAATAGATATGTACCGCTCAATGCCTGTCGAGTGCTGATTGATTGGGGGCTTCAATCACGCGGACCACCCGCACCACTCGTGTCCGCCACAAAAGGACGGACCAGGAACCCCACATGGACGCACGAAATCCCGCCTCAGCTGTTGCCAACCCTGAACAGGACATCGCGCTGGCGGCGCTGGAAGAACTCGGTCGATTGAATACGACGTTGGCCGAAGAGCTCCACGCCCTTCCCCACGCTTCGACCGCATTACTGGACGCAATAACAGGTCACGACAACATTGAACGGGAGCGAGAAATCACGGCGCTCCTCGAACGCGTCGACGCGTTCTGGACCGCCCCTTCTGTACAAGGAAACAGTCGACAGGCACTGTTTGCGACTCACCTTCAGCAAGCCTTGCAACAGGAAATCGCTCTCAAGATTCACGATCGCGACTTCTGGCCAGACGTTGCAATGCTTTGCGCGACAGAGCAGCCCTCAACCGTCCGATCCTGCTCGCTGCACATCAAGCTGGGCGAACGGACATGGGTTGAAATCAAAGGGGCGCTGTTTCTGCGAGCGGCGACGGGCCCTGGCCTGCTGGCCTTGCCGGGTATGGGGCTGACTCAACACGCCGATCAGCAGACGCTGACCGCGACGGTCGTTCAGTGGCTCAACGACGACCGATTACGAGATGCGCTGCTCATCAACGCCGATCGCCTGTATCGGGATGCCGTGCGCGCCATTGTTGATGATCCTGACCTGATGCTGGAAACGTTTACCGCGGCCGACGTCAGGCTGGCGCCGGTGTCAGGCAATCCCTACGCCTGCGCAATCGGCCGTCAGTTGGACAAACAGCGCAGCGATGTCAGACATGTCTGCATTCAGGGCCATGATGTGCAACCGGAGGTACGCGCGCTTGCGATTGAAAACGCCCTCCTGATGCCTGGTCTATTCGGCACTGCCGCCATGCTCGAACGACGCAAGCAGGCCCACCTTGAGTTTCAACTTCGGGCGAGCTGGCCCTACTGGATGAAGCTGGCCAATACCCGTGATCGTCAGGAATACCACACCCGGATTACCCGTTACGAGGACGCTCGCCAGCGACTTCACACCGCCCTGAACGGCGCGAAGTCACCCGAGACCTACGCCCGGCTGTGCCTGCAAGTCAGACTGGCGAACGATCACGGCTACGACCTGGACCCGTCGGCCATCACCGTGAGCACCCAGCGCCGTTTACCGGTGACCGGCGAAACCTACACCGCGAGCCACTCTCTGACCTTGTTGGCCCTTCACGGTCTGCATCCGGGAGATCGGCTGGAGGACTCTGATTTCCTGACCCAAACCTCCCTTTCGATTGACGGCGTCGCGGCAGCGACCCGCTTCGTGCAGCTCACTCCCCACTACGTGGCCGAACTGATCGAAGCGCTGAACGTCCGTTCAGGTTTCGGCGAATACCAGCGCACCCTTTACAGCAAGGCAGCCAACCAAACGTTGATGGCAGATGCCTTCCGCCACCAAGTCACTGCGTTGGGCTATGCGGCGAAAATGCAGGGCCACCTGACGGGCGAAGATTTCAGCCTGCTCGAGTCCATTACCGACTCGACACAAGATCGCGCCGTCAGCCGCGTACACCTTATCAAGCTCAACCAGCAGGGAACGCTGGGCAATATTCTGGTGTTCAGAAAAGAAGATGCGAAGGGTCAACTTGAGCGACTGATCCTGTTCACCGCCGACGCCCCTCGCAATCAGGTGTTTCAGGCCTTCGACAACGAAAGCCAACTGCGCGACGAGTTGATCACATGGAGCGCCAATGCATCGATGAGCGACTATCTGCTCCGGCAAATGGACGCGTCCGAACGAGCCGCGTTCAGCGAAATGCTCAACGCGCAGGCCCGCCTTCCCGCCCGCGACACGCACTTCATTCAGTTGTCGGACCCGGTCGCCTACGACAAGGCGCTGCGCGTGATGGTCAGCGAGCACGTGCGCGTCACGCTTGCCGCTCAGAAAGCCCACACCCCGGATTGGTACACCCAGGCCAGTGCAGACCAGCGCCAGCAGTTGGCGAAGCTCGAAAGCGATGCAGCGGGGGCTGCGCATAATTACGCAGCGCATCCGCATACCCGTGTTCAGCCGTTCGAAGCCTATGTCCGTGAGCGCGCGCGCCAGAAACTGAACCAGATGCTGGGCGTCAGCGCTGGCACGGTCGATCCCGACAGCGTCGTTATCACCTCGCCCCGCCAGACGCAGACATACACCCAGATGGTGCGCGATGGTTACGACGACAGCCTTGACTTCATCACTGAGGGCACCGACACCACCGCCACCTTCAGCGGGCCGGAAGGTGTCAACCTGAGTGTGCTCACCCCGGCCATCGTGACGGGCTCGGTGCGCGGCAAATGGCTGGCAGACGAATACAGCACGCTGGTCAAACGCACCTTGCTTGATCCTCAATCCCCAGGCTACGACTACCGCCGCAAGTCCAGCACGCTGATCATTCAGTTGCAAATGAAGGCCGCTGCACTGAGAGCTCTGCTGCAAGGACATATCAGCCCGAGTCAATATCCGTGGCTCAACAGGTCGATCGCCTTTCTGAATCGTGACGACACCGCCACTCGCGAGCGTTACCCGGTCTACCCGCTGCAGCTTCATGTGGACAAACCCTTCATTGGCTCGGGACTGAAGGGCATTGACCAGATCGTCATTCCGGACACTGCACTGATCCACGTCGAGACGGTTCAGGGCTGCTTTGCGCTGATGCCAACCGAGGTCAGGCTGGCGGCCCTGCTATACACCCCGCAAGCGCCGGATGGCATCGAATTTCGGCCGTTCGGAGGGTTTACCGACTCACTGAAAAACAGTGGAATGATCGATTACTACAAGGATCGTTGCCGCTTCGCTGCCCGCCGGACGCTGTCGTTCTTCCTCAACGACATGAAAGAAGGTAAGGCGAACAAAGCCCCGTTCCTGACGCGCGAACCGATCGCCAATGTCGGCGATGTCTGTTTCAACCGAGTCATCGAGCGCAAGCTGCGCGATGTCGATGACACGTCGACAAGCCGCAGCGACATGATCACGCAATTGGTCTGGAGCAGCGTCGAGATCATCGCGACCGCCCTGACCTTGCCGTTCCCATCGGCCAGCTTCGCTGTCGGCGCAGCCCTTTCGCTGCGTGACAGTCTCCTTGCGGTCAAGGCACTCACTGGCGAGCACCCGGAAGACGCCAACGCACTCATCCTCGCCTCGGTTTTTAATGCACTTGGCGCCGCAGGTGACGCCGCGTCGGGCTTGAAAGGCTTTGGCGGCTTCGTGCGCAAGCTGGAAAACCACCCCGCCACCCGGTCCGGATGGACACCGCTGACACCCGATACCCAGTCGATGGACCGTGCCGTTGCGCACGCTCTCGACGAGATCATCCCTGACCGGGCTGTGACGCCGGCGCTGCCCGAGGCCACGACCCGTCTGGGCAACCATGCCGACGGAGTCACTCTGGAAAACGGAAGGCACTGCATCACGATGGATGACCAGACGTATCAAGTGCAATACGACGCCCGGCTTCGATGCTGGAACATCGTTGACCCCGCCAACCCGTTCGCGTTCTTCGGCAAGCAGCCGGTTCGGCTCGATGAAGACGGAAAATGGACGTTGCTGAACCGCACAAACCTCCGCGGGGGCGGCCTGGACAGCCGTGCCGGTTTCACCCCTTTGCAGGAAACGCCGTCCGGCGCGACCGCGATGACCACTGACGTGCTCGAGTATGAACTCCCGGCCCATCTCCAGCCCGTGATGACGCGCATCCTGGGAGCAAGTCCCCAGGATCCTACCCACCTTGGCATGGAGGAATACTTCGAACTGGTCTTCGGCCAGGCTCGCCAAACCTACGCCACCTTGAGAGAAAAGCTCTACAGGGACGCTCAGGCATTCTTCGTCCAACCTGCACTGCCGCCGAGACCGACACTGCCCGCGGTAAAGCCTTCAACGCCGATGAGCACCTTCGTCGAAAATGTGTTTGCTCACAGCAATGGCCTGGTAATGAGCGAATCGATCCAGTCGGTGGCCAGCAAACGCCTGCTGCTGCTCAACATGCCGCTGCTGGCGCAGCAACGCGTCGAAGTGATTTACATCGAGCACCTGTTCACCGACAAGCACCTGAACAAACTGGCCAAGTACAAGGCACAGGGCTCCAGAATCCGCGCCGGGTCCCACGAAATAAAGGACCATCTCGAACACCTGAACGATGGCGCGTTGAGTAATCAAAGCAGCGAATACGATTATTACCACCTGATCAAACAGGCCCATCGACACAACATCGAAGTGCGCCCCTTCAGCTCGTCAGTAAGCTATCCAATGCTTGAACATCCCGTGGCAATCGCCGCTGAAGACAGCGCCGCCGCTCAAAAAATGAGCAAATTTTTCGGCCATACACTCATCAGTGGAGACGTGGCCGCTCATCCGTCCCGTCGCTGGGTAGCATTGCTCGACCGCACGCTGGCGACCACCCACGACGACGTCCCCGGCATTGCCGAACTTCAGGGTGCGATCAGCGTGGAAATCAAAGACGTGCCCGCTGGACGTCTCACACGAATCCGTCCCAAGCCTGAGTCCACGGGCGCAGACACCCAACTGAGCGCCTGCGATTTCAAGATCGAATGTGCAAATCCAGACCTCGCCGAACCACCGGTCATTCCCGCCACGCCAACCCGGCTGGATGGCGCCTTGCTGCAAAAAATGGACACCGCGTCCATGGGCGGCACGCACACCGGCGACCATGGATTTCGTTGGGATCCCGAAGCGGGCTGGCAGCGGATCGATGCCGAAGACTGGCTGCCCGACAGTCCGCCCACCGCGCTCCAGCAATCCTTCGCCGATCCCGCGTATGAGGTACCCGTCGATGCCAGGACAACGGTGCATGAACTCGCTCATTTCGAACGTAAGGGGCTGGATCAGGAATATCAGTCTGGAAATTCTGACCTGGAATCGGCGAGATCCGAGTTCTTCGCACGGCGAGACCAGCTTGAACAGGATGCTCGAAGCATCGTATCGGCTCAGCTTCCTCCTAGACCGACGATGCCGGTCCCTGAGCCGCATTGGGACCTGTACACCTTCATCCCACGGCTGTACGAGCACACCGACGGGATGGTCATTGGGGAGTTTCACGCCTCCATTGCAAGCAAAAAGCTCATCATCGATAACCTGCCGCTGCTTGCAGAGCAGCAGGTTAAAACGCTGTACATGGAGCATCTGTTGACCGATCTGCATCAAGCCGATCTCGACCGATTCATGGACAGCGGGCAGATGAGCAAACGGCTGCTGCATGACATCAAAGCGCTGGATCAGGGCCATGTGACCGACTCCGACGGGGTCTACACCTTCGAAACGCTGGTGCTCAAGGCCCAACAGCACGGGCTTGAGATTCGCGCCATCGACTGTGCTGCGAGTTATTACCTCAAAGGGCTCTCACAAGCTACGTTCACCACTCGCCAGCGGATGATGAATCACTTCGCCTCGCGCACAATCCGCCGTCATCAGGCGGTGATGGGGAGCCATCGCTGGGTTGCGCTGGTGGGCAACAGCCACTCCAACACTTACGCCGACATCGTGCCCGGGCTTGCCGAACTTGAAGGCGGGATCGGGTTGCGCGTGCTCGATGTATCGCCAGGCAGCTCGCGCGGTATCACGCTGGATCCCGGTGAGAGTGTGCGAATCCCATTGCGTAAACGGGAGGAGTTCTTGAAAGGTGATTTCAGGGTAGAGCTGGAGGTTCACAGAAGCCCCGTGCCAATCAGCCCGCCTCAACCGATGACGATCGAAGACCGTCTCTCACGGCCCGGGATGTTTGTGACCGAGCAGAACGACAACGGCGAATTCGTCATCATTCACCGGTCGCGAGACAACGAAATCCATCACACGCCTGTTCGGCTTAACGCGGTGGGCAATGTGTTTGTGGAACGCCCAAGCTGGACCGCCATCCATCAGCGACCTTATGAAGACATGGACGCGCTGGTGCTGGCGCTGGAGGAGATCAACCTGACCCGGGTGGGTTAAGGTGCAGCGTTGAGGGAAGGCCGTCTCGCAGGCGGCCTTCTTCATACAGGCCCGATTCAGGCTGTCTTTGGCAGGCGCTGCTCCAGCAACCGGTGCAGCGCGCTGTCGGCGGGCCAGTTGCGCATGAACCGTGCGCGGTCCTTGGCATACGCCGCGGCAAACGTGCCTGCCGAGGTGTGCTGACACATGGCATCGAGGTCGATCAGCGCCCAGCGATCCTGCTGCCAGAACACGTTATGCCCTTTCAGATCGCCATGACTGATGCGCTCACGCCGCAACTGCGCAAAAAGGGTATCCAGCGCCTGCAACTCACTTTCCGGTGCATCGCCCGACGCCACGTAGGGCGCGAAACGCTCGATGATGTCAGGGCCCGGCAAGTACTCGGTGACCAGGTACGCCTTGCGGCGCAGCCAGAAAAACCGCTGTTCCAGCAACGCCAGCGGCCTGGGTGTGGCAATGCCAAGGAACATCAGACGATTGCCTTCACGCCACGAATGCCAGGCACGGCTCGGTCGCCAGAAGCGCTTGAGCCAATGGGCGAAGTTCTTGATGTTGTAACGTTTGATCACCAGCGCCCGGCCCGCGACGTCAGCCTTGGCGACACTCGCGGCACCACCGGTCTTGTACAGATGGCCGCTGTCGATCAATGCATCGGCCCTGTCCAGCACCGGCAACATCGCCGTCTCTTCTTCACGACGAATCGCGCGCAGGCAGAACGGTCCGTCCTTGACGCTGAACAGGCTGCACTCGCGCCCGACCTTGACCAGATAATCCTTCAGGCGCCAGCTACTGACCTTGTCGATCTGTTTTTGCAGCGCCTCGACCGGCAAGCCGTGCTCGCCATTGCTCAAAAGATAGTGGACCAACAACTCTTCGGTGAACGGCTCGATCGACTTGGGCAGCTGCGCAAAGAACACGCCCAGGTTTTCCAGGACCTTTTGCCGGGACAACGGCTTGCCGGCGTTCTCCACGCGAATACCCGCGCCATCGATCAGGTACAGCTTGCCTTCGTGACGCAGCAGGTTGTCCAGGTGCAGGTCTTCCTGCCACAAGCCTTTGCCGTGCATTTGACCGATTGCAGCGAGCGCCTCGCCGAGTACGGCCTGTTGTTCGTCGGCAAGGGGCGGCAAGCTTTCGACCGATTTCCAGGCATCGCCGAGGCTCTGCGCTTCGTCCAGAAACTCGAACAGCAACCAGCCGCCTTCGCCCTCTTGCAGCCCCTCGGCCAGCAACAACGGCGTGGTCAGTCCCTGCTTGGCGAGCAACTGGACACCGGCGCGTTCGCGCTGGAAGTGCCGAGGGGCCTTTTGCCCCACCAGCAGCTTGGCCAGCACCGGACGCCCGCGCCAGATACCCGCGCCCACATACCGATGCCCCGGCAAAACCCGCAGCAGGCTGAGCAGTTGCAATTCAGCAGGACCGGCAGCATCGGCCAGCGTGATGCTCATCGGCAGCGCTGGCGTGCGACCGGCGTTTTTCAGTTCAGACAAACGCATCGGCGCCCTCTTCGACCCATCATGAATTCAACCGCCAGTGATGACCTGTGGGAGGTATGCACTCACTGAGACCCGGCCTATCGATTGCTACGTTTATGGCTACCGCGCTTGGCCAGCCGTTGCCACCAGGCCTCGACCAGTCCGCTGTTCCCGGGTGCGTGCAGATACGCGGCGAGCATCTCGCGGATTTCGGCTTCGTTCCAGACCGGCGCGCGGCGCAGCAGCGGTTCCAGGTCCTTGACACGGTCACGCTGGCCAAAGATCGACTTGCGGGTTTTCTCAAGGTCGATCAGCTGCGCAAGATAGGCGCCACCGCGAGCCTTGAGAAAGATGTGTTTCGGGTAAAAACAGCCGTGGACCTGACCCGCCTTGTGCAGCGTGCGCGCCAGTTGTCCACAGGCCTGCAAAATCGCCAGACGCTGGGTTGCGGATAACTCACCCCATTGCGTCAGCAACGTGTCCAGATCGGTCCAGCCATCGAGCGCACGGGTCATCAGGATTGCCCGCCATTCGCCCTCAACCTTCTTCTCGCCGTAAAACACCGCATGCAACGCCGGGATCCCGAGCGTCTGATACAAGCTGATGTTGCGAAACTCGCGAGAGAAAGAAGGCTCGCCCAATGGGTGATGCAAGGTGCGGGTCAGGTAGTTGCTCTGACGCTTGAGGTAATAGCCACTGCCTTCCAGCTCCAGGCGAAACACGCTGCTCCAGCCGCCACGCCCGGTGTTGGGCTCGTCGACGGCGTCGAGTTCGACTTCCCACAGCGAGTCGAAATCGGCCAGACCATGGCGCTCAAGCAAGGCGCGGTCGGCATCGGCAATGAAAACACTCATTCGCGCCCCTTAAAAAAGCTGACGATGTGTCGAATGCGTTTTTTGTCTGAATCATTCAGGCGCTCGCGCCCTCGGTATTGCAGATAAAAGCGCAGGCGCTGGGTCGCGGACAGGTGATATTTGGCGACCTTGTCCAGACACGCCAAGTCCTTGGTGATGCGGTAGCGCAGCATGAAGCTGACCCAGAACGCGCCGTTAGGGCAGTCGATCAGGAACACGGTCGAGTGATCGTCCACCAGCAAGTTGCGCCACTTCAGGTCGTTATGCGTGAAGTGATGATCGTGCATGGTCCGGGTGTAACGCGCGACCTGCTGGCTGATCGTATTGACCCAGGAGCGGTCTGCCAATCGCACGTCATGGGTCCGCGCCAACTCGGACAAATCCTCGGTACGCGGCAGCTCACGCGTGATCAATGCGCCACGATCATACGCCGTTCCATTGCGTTCAAGCCCCCACGCCACGACTTCCGCGGTGGGAATGCCCCACTTGGCGAAACGCTTGAGGTTCTGCCACTCGGACTTGACGCGCGGCCGCCCCAGATACCGGCGCAGACCTTTGCCGGCGGCCACATAACGCTTGACGTAATAGTTCACGCCGCCGCGCTCGACCCGGATCACCTCAGACAAGGGATCACGGGTCAGGCGCTCGCCTTTCAAGGCAAATACGGCATCGAGCGAGCCGAAATCATCGGTCAGCGCAGCGTACTCAGGCTCAAGGATCCAACCTGCCATCAGAGCGCATCCCCGTAACGCAGTTTACGCTGATAGAGCTTCTCGGCCTTGCCTTCCAGCCAGCTCAGCAGTGCCGCTTCTTCAGCCAGGATCTGGCGCAGCGGTTGCTGGAAATAGCCCTTGAGAAAACGCAGCTTGTCGCGACGCGTCAGGCCGATGTCCATCGCCGAAAAGTACAACGCCGCCAGATCTTTGTTGCGCCAGCGCATGGTAATCGCGGGGCGGGTCTGGGCACGGTGCAGGTCGATGACCGACAGTTTGAAGTCCTCGGGAGTGACCGGCTTGTCGGTGTGCAGCAGAAAATGGCAGATATAGCAGTCGCGGTGATTCACACCTGCGCGGTGCATCATGCCGACCAGCCGCGCCACTTCCGCGATGTACGCACGCTTCATGCGGGGCTCGGGCGGCGCCTTCACCCAGTTAATACTGACGTCTTCCAGGCTTTCGGTCGGCGCCAGTTCTTCCGTCACGATGAACGAGTGCTGGGCGGCCGGGTTGCTGCCACGCTCGCCATACGCCACGGCGGTCATGGTCGGCACACCGGCTTCATGCAAGCGGTTGATCGCCTCCCATTCCTGGCCGGCACCGAGCACCGGCAGTTTGGCGGTCAGCAAGTTCTTGGCGACTTCACCCCAACCGATGCCTCGGTGAATCTTGACGAAGTAGCCGCGCCCGTCGACTTCGGTGCGCAGCGTGCGGCGGTTTTCCAGTTCGCGATAAACCTGACCGTCCAGCGCCTCGACGGCCTCGAACGCATCACGCCCGGCCCAGAGGGTCTTGAAGGGTTCAGCAAGGATCAGTTTCATCCGTGGTGCTCCGCCAGAATCACATCCGCAGCGTGCTGCGGCATGCTGTAAAGGTCAGCCGTGTCGGCGAATGCCAGACCGTTTCGCGCCCAGGTGATGCGCGCGGCATCGTCCTTGAGCATGCGGGCCAGGTATTGGTTGAGCTGGTTCTGCTCGAACGGCTCATCGAGCACCAGGCCACTGTCGGCCTCGGCAATGTAATGGGCATAGCCGCACACCGCGCTGACCAGCACCGGCAACCCGGCGACCAGCGCTTCCAGCAGCACCGTGCCGGTGTTTTCGTTGTAGGCCGGGTGGATCAACAGGTCGGCGCCCAACAGGAAGCGCGGGATGTCGCTGCGCCCTTTCATAAACGTCACGTTGTCGCTCAACCCCAGCGTGGTGCTTTGCAGCTGAAACACCTTGGGATCGTCCTGACCGATGACAAACAGCCGCGTGCGTTTTCTCAGCTCCGGCGGCAAAGCGGCCAGCGCCTTCAGACTGCGATCGACGCCCTTGGTCTTGAATCCGGAGCCGATCTGCACCAGCAGCAAATCGTCATCGCCCAGTTTGAACTCGCGGCGGAAATCGGTACGAATCTCGGCAGCGTTGTCCGGGGCGCGGCGATCCTGAGAGATGCCGGGTGGCAACAGATGAAAACGCTTCAGCGGGGTGTCGTAATGCTTGATGAACAGTGGCTGCTGCACTTCGGAAATCATCAGCACTTCCGTCTTCGCATCCTTGGCAAACACTGCACGCTCGTAGTCGGCGAAGTGGCGATAGCGGCTCCAGTATTTGTACAAGCCATGGCGCAGGTTCTGCGCCTTGTCTTCATAACACCCGTCGGCGGCGTAATACACGTCCAGGCCTGGCATTTTGTTGAAGCCGATCAGCCGGTCGACAGGCCGTTTGGCCAGATCGGCGTTCATCCAGTCGGTGAGTTTTTCATTGCGGCGATGGTTGAAGATCGCCTTGACCGGCGCGACCAGCACCTCAAAGCCTGAAGGCACGTCGCCTTCCCAGATCAACGTGTAGACACGGATCGTGTGGCCACGTTGCTGACACTCCAGGGCGATGCGCATGAAGTCGCGCTGCAGACCACCGAAGGGGAAGTACTTATAAAGCACGAATGCCAATTGCATTACGGATGTTCCTTTGCCGGCAACAGCGCGCTCAACTGGCTCGCCACTCGCTCGGGATTCAGGCGAGTGAAGCACATGGGCCACTCGCGTTCGATATCAACCCGGCGCTTGTCTTCCGCCGTCGGTTGATAGGTGCATTTCTTTTGCAGGCACGGCGCGCAGGCCGGGTAGTCGCCCGCCAGATGAACCTGTGACTTGCCATACGCGCCGGTCAGGCCCGGATTGGTCGGACCGAACAATGACAAGGTCGGCACGTCGAGCGCCGCCGCCAGATGCCCAAGGCCGGTGTCGACGGCAACGCACCCTTGTGCGCTGGCCAGCACCTTGGCAACGCCCGCGAGATTGAGTTTGGGGAGCACCACGGCTTTATCAAGGCCTGAAGCAATTCGCTCGGCCCGCTCTTTCTCGGCCGGGTTGCCCCAAGGTAGGTGAACCTCAAGCCCCTGATCGATCATGCGCTCGGCCAGTTGCCGCCAGTACACCTCAGGCCAGTGCTTGGTAGCCCAGGTCGTGCCGTGCAGGAACAAGACAAAGGGTGCGCTGGTATCGGCCTGCAGCAGACGACTGCGGTCCAGCCCGTAATCGCCAAGACCGGCGGGCACTGGGTAACCCAGCGCCTGGGCGAACAACTGCCGCAACCGCTCGACTGCATGTTGACCACGGGCCACAGGATACGCCCGATCGTAAAATCGTGCGGCCAATGGCTCGCGCGCGGAGTTCCTGTCCAGGCCGGCAATGGGCGCTTTGACGTAGCGGGTCAGCCAGGCACTTTTCAGCAAGCCCTGAGCGTCGATCACCACGTCGTAATGGGTGTCACGCAAACGCTGTTTGAACTGACGCCACTGGCCATTCTTGAACGTCTGCCAGAGGTTCTTGCGCCAGCGGCGGATCGCGACCGGTATCACACCGGCAACCGCCGGGTGCCAGGTCGGTATTTCGGCGAAGCCTTCTTCGACGACCCAGTCGAACTGAATGCCCGGCAGCGCACGCATGGCGTCGGTCAGCGCAGGCAGGGTATGAATGACGTCCCCCAGCGATGAGGTCTTGATCAGCAATACCCGCAAGTCAGGCAACCTCTACCGGGTTGCCACCCAGCTGACTCAAGGCCTGGATGACCGAATCCGGTTCCAGCAGGCGCAGGCAGTTGTAGTGACCGAAACGACAGGTGCGATCAAAACAGGGGCTGCATTCGATGCCCAATTGAACGATCTTTACCTGATCGGCCAACGGCGGCGTAAAGCTCGGTGAGGTCGAGCCATAAACCGCCACCAGCGGACGATTCAGCGCAGCGGCCACGTGCATCAGGCCCGAATCGTTGGACACGACCGAGTCGGCACAGGACAACAGGTCAATGGCTTCAGCCAGCGAGGTGCCGCCACTGAGGTTGACCGACTCTTCGCGCAGGCCGGGAATCAGCCGCTCACGAATGCTTTCGCCCACCGGATGATCGTTCTTGGAACCGAACAGCCAGACCTGCCAGCCTTCGCGGATCTTCGCCTCGGCGACTTTGGCGTAATGCTCGGAAGGCCAGCGCTTGGATTCGCCAAACTCCGCGCCTGGGCAGAGGGCCAATACGGGACGATCCAGGCTCAGGCCGAATTTGGCCAGGGCGGCATCGCGGCTGGCGGTTTCGATCTGAAGGCTTGGCTTGGGGTACGGACGCGGGATCTCGGCGCCTTTTTCATAGGCCAGCGCCATGAAACGCTCGATCATCAGCGGGTATTGCTGTTTATCGAGGGTGCGCACGTCGTTGAGCAGGCCGTAACGAAACTCGCCGCGCCAGCCCGTGCGTTTCGGGATGCCGGCGAAGAACGGCACCAGCGCCGACTTCAAGGAGTTCGGCAGCAGAATCGCCTGATCGTACTGGCCCTTCAGGGAGTTACCGATGCGACGACGGGTCGCCAGTTCCAGCGCGCCGTGGCCAAGCGGGAAGCTCAAAGCCTTGCGCACCTCGGGCATGCGCTCAAGGATCGGCCGGCTCCACTCAGGGGCCAAGACATCGATTTCGCATTGCGGGTGACGCTGTTTCAGGCACTGGAACAGCGTTTGCGCCATCACCATGTCACCGACCCAGCTGGGCCCTACGATCAGAATTCTCATGCTCAATCCAAAAACGACCAGAAACGAGCAGGGAGGCCCATCAGACTGCGTGACGCTTCCACACAGCCTGACGCCTCCCTGTCATAGCTTTATATAGGTCCGGTTTGGCATTCACCAAAATCCAGAACTTGTATTGGTATTCCCGGCCTCATCGCGGGCAAGCGCGCTCCTACAGTTGAGCGAGGTCTCCTGTAGGAGCGCGCTTGCCCGCGATGAGGCCGCTGGATTCAATGAAGAATCCTTCATGTATCAACTCAACCCCAACTGCGCCCAGATCCGCATCACTTCACGCCGCTCGGTCACGAACTGATCGCCGCTGACCCCCCCCGCATCCTTCTGCAAGGCCTGTCGGTGAGCGGCCGAACGATACGCCTTGTACACCTCGCGCAGCAGGCTGGCGTCAGCGACGGGCATCAGACCCGCCTGCTCCAGACCTTCAAGAATGCGGATGTTATCGGTGTATCGAAGCAGCGCGGGATGCTCTCTGGACCACGCCAAGGCCGCGTATTGCACCATAAATTCGATATCGACGATACCACCGGCGTCCTGCTTGAGATCGAACGACGCCGTGGCTTCGAAGGCATTTGCCCCCTTGCCGGCGGCTGTGCCCTTGGTGCCGAGGTTGTCGCGCATCTTGGCGCGCATCTCGCTGACCTCCTGACGCAGCGTGCCCAGATCGCGCTCGCGGCCCAGTATCGCTGCGCGAACCGCTTCAAATCTCTGGCCCACATCCGTGCTGCCCACCAGCACCCGCGCACGCACCAATGCCTGATGCTCCCAGGTCCAGGCTTCGTTCTCCTGATACCGGGAAAACGCCCCCAGTGAACTCACCAGCAAACCCGACGCGCCCGAAGGTCGCAGGCGCATGTCCACCTCGTACAACTGACCGGAATTGGTTTGCGTGGTGATCAAGTGAATGATTCGCTGGCCCAAGCGCGTAAAGAACTGCGCACCGTCAATCGGCTTGGCGCCGTCGGTTTCGGCTTGCGGATCGCCATCATGGATGAACACCAGATCCAGATCGGAACCATGCCCCAGTTCGATCCCGCCGACTTTCCCATAACCGACAATCACAAAGCCGGGGTCGCACACCGTGCCGTCCGAACGCCGTGGCGCACCATGGCGGGCGACCGTGTGCCGCCACGCCAACGCCAACACCTGTTCCAGAATGGCTTCTGCGAGCCAGGTCAGATAATCGCTGACCTTCATCAACGGCAGACTGCCGGTGATCTCCGACGCCGCGACACGCAGGCTGTGCGCCAGCTTGAAGTGCCGAAGCGCTTCCATCTGTTGTTCCAGATCGTCTTCGGGAATGCGCGTCAGGCGCTCGCGCAATTCGGCGCCCAACTCCAGCGCCTGTGGCGGGCTGAACAGCCGGCCTTCATTGAGCAGTTCGTCCAGCAGCAGTGGGAAGCGGGCGATCTGCTCCGCGATCCAGGGGCTTGCGGCGCACAAGGTCAGCAGTCGGCGCAACGCACCGGGGTTTTCGGTCAGAAGCACCAGATAGGCCGACCGCCGCGCCACGGCTTCAACCAATGGCAGTACGCGCTCGAGGACCAGGTCAGGATTGCTGTGCTCGACCGCTTGGGCCAACAGGCGCGGAATGAACGCATCGAGCCGCTCACGCCCCAGACGCTGCATCGAGCGCAGCTGCGAACTGTTGCGCAAATTGCTCAGGTGCTTCAGCGCTTTCTGCGCATCCGAGAATCCGCCTTCCTGCAATTGAAGGCAGGCGCTTTCTTCATTCTGAGATTCTTCCCACAACGGCAACCACTCGCCGCCAACGATCTCCTCGCCACCGTCCTCCTGTCCTTCCTCTTCGTCCGGGTCGGCGATGACTTGACGGAAATGCCAGTCGACCCGACCGCGCCAATACATAAGCTTCTCGTGGAAGCTGTTCCAGTCGGCAAAGCCCATGATAAACGCGATGCGCGCCTGGTCCCGATCGTCGTCGGGTAGCATCTGGGTCTGACGATCCGCAATGGCTTGAATGGCGTGCTCGGTATAGCGCAGGAATTCATAGCCTTGGCGCAGCTCGTCAATGACAGCCGAAGGCAGATAACCCTGACCGTCGAGCGTGCGCAATACCTTGAGCAGGGGACGCTGCTGCAGGCTCAGGTCGCGGCCGCCGTGAATCAACTGGAACGCCTGAGCGATGAATTCCACCTCGCGAATGCCCCCCGAACCCAGCTTGATGTTGGCCGCCATGCCCTTACGCCGGACCTCCTGCTGAATCAGCTGCTTCATGGTGCGCAGCGCCTCGATGGCCGAGAAATCCAGATAGCGCCGATAAACGAACGGTCGCAGCATTTCCAGCAGCTCTTCGCCCTTGGCCTGATCACCACCGACCACCCGGGCCTTGATCATGGCGTAGCGTTCCCAGTCGCGCCCTTGATCCTGGTAGTACTGCTCAAGCGCATTGAAGCTGAGCACCAGCGCGCCGGATGAACCATACGGCCGCAGGCGCATGTCGACGCGAAAGACAAAACCGTCGACCGTCACCGGATCCAGTGCCTTGATCAGGCGCTGGCCCAGACGGATGAAGAATTCCTGATTATCCAGTGGACGTTTAACCCCTTGGGTTTCGCCACCCTCGGGGTAGGCGAAGATCAGGTCGATATCCGACGACAGGTTCAATTCTACGGCGCCAAGCTTGCCCATGCCGAGAATGACCATGTGCTGTGGCTCGCCGCTGCGACGACCGGTAGGCGTCCCAAATTGCTGGCAATGCCGTTCATACAGCCACTGGTATGCAAGGTCGATACTGCCATCGGCCATGTCTGAAAGGTCGCGACAGGTTTCGACCAGATCAGCTTGCCGGGTCAGGTCACGCCAGATAATTCGGACTTGCTGCCGCGTCCTCTGCCGACGTAGATTACGCCCCAGCTCATCGTCACTGGCAGCTTCCTGCACGGCGACAGCAATCTGCTGGCGCAGCTCATCGGCTTTAAAGCCGCGCTCAAGCTCACCGGATTCGGCGAGTTCGAGCAGCATCTGAGGGTCGCGACTCACCTGGTCGGCGACAAAGTCGCTGGCCGCGCAGACGCGATCAAAAGCGGCCAGACGTTCAGCCGGCCAGGCATCGAAAGCCGCCAGACCGCCATCCGTCAAAGAGGCAAGCGCAGCGCGGAACGACTGTTGCGCACGAGTGACCAACGGCAGCAGGACGGCCGGCAGATCAGCCAGCAAAGGGAGGCTCATGGTCTATCCTTGGTCGGCGTTCAAAAGGCTACCCGCCGTGGAGGTTGTACACACGATACGGGGCGGACTGTCGAACAAAGGTTAAAAATTGCCAGCGATTCATTTTTTTTGGCTGCCAGCATCAGCTTTCACTTGATCTGTTTGTTATTTCAACCAACATTAGCGATTTGTTTCACTGCGTGACCCGAGCGAAAACATCGTTCACCTGTAGTTTTACTACTGTATATACAAGTCAAAAAGCTGAAACGGCCAAAGATTTGTAGTAAAACTACACAACGCCGGGTACAACTCCGGCCATCCAAGAATTTACGTCGTCTGCCCACAAGGCCAGTCGCAACAAACTCAGGCAACCGATTCTGGAAGCCTTTCCGCCCTGGAGCAAGCCATGCAAGACCTCGATCCCGTCGAAACCCAGGAATGGCTGGA
>Ga0308163_10000747_pt1 | contig 46213 bp, 36 predicted proteins | sample PhyTR1_FD_201037 | JGI IMG/M metagenome (GOLD analysis project Ga0308163, IMG submission 201037) | Phyllosphere microbial communities from UC Gill Tract Community Farm, Albany, California, United States - DLSLT.R1 | ecosystem: Host-associated > Plants > Phyllosphere > Unclassified | place: USA... | reverse complement strand
GAATTGAAAGGAGCTGCTGCGGCAGTACCGCTGAAGATGGTTGCAGCTGCGATCGATGCGGCGACGATGGTTTTCTTGAAGGCGTTCATTTCGTAAATCTCCTGGGTTGTATGGGTACTGCTCACGATGCTATATAAGCAATCACCGTGCCAGCTCAAGAGATTTGTTTTAAATCAAACAGTTAGCGATTCTTATTGATCCAGATCAAACACTACTGTAAAAAATACCGACAGCATATTTACGGTGGAAAAAAGTTGCTGTCGGAGTACTCCTACAGGGGCTTGCGGATCACGACATTCCAGGTATTTCCGGAGGTAAATTCCGAGTGAATCTCGTAACCTGCTGTCAACATTTTGGCGCGCAGTTCTTCCACATGGAACGGGCTGTACAAAATGCCCTTGCGGATGCCCCAGTCGTTGATCTTCTGCGCGGCCCAGCGCAGCGGTGCAAATCCGGTCGGATACAGCAACACGTTTGCCGCCATCGTACCGCCCGGCTTGAGTACCCGCAGGATGTCGCGCAGCGCGCCATCGATCGTCGGGAAGCAGTGGATCGAGTTGGCAATATTGGCCGTGTCGAAGCGGTTGTCGGCGAACGGCAGCTGGGCCGCATCAGCGTGCTGCACCTGGACTTGCGGATTGTTGGCAAAGCGGCGCTTGGCGCCGGCCAGCATCGATGGCGCATAGTCGATGCCGGTGACCTTCACTTGCGGGAGTTTGCGGCGACGGCGCCAGTTCAGCACCATCTCGAGCAGGGTCCCGGTGCCGCATGCCACTTCCAGGTGGTCGGGACCGAAGTTCGGTCCGAAGAAGCGCATCTGGGTGCCGATCGTGCTGTTGTAGGCGAAGGTCAGAATGAAGAAGCCGCGCAGGTCATACCACCACGGTTCGGAGGAATAGGCTTCGGCGATTTCATCCCTGGTCTTACCTGTCGTCATGGCGCATCCTCATTGGATATACAAGAAGCGCTGAATATAGGACGTTCCTGCCAGGCAGGCAAGCACAAATGCAAAGGGGAAAGTGTGGGCGTCGTCGCCCCGGAAGCAATGCTTAGCCGAGCGCCCGCAGGCGGTTGACGATGCCGGCTTCTTCGCGCTCAGAAAAGAACCACGGGAACAGCGAGCGCTCGCCGACCGCCTTGTCCTGCATGCCGCCCCATTTGGCGACCTGTTCAGTACCGAATGCCGTGGCAACGCTGAGCAGCACCGCCGGTGCCTGCACGCGCGGGTTGGGCCGCGATTCGCAGACGGTCTGGAAGCCCAGCATGGCTTCGTAGAAACGGCGATGGCGCGGATTGACTTCGATGAAGATGTGGGTGCAATGATTCAGGTCGCGCGCATAGATCAGGGCCACGTGGAACAGCGATGCCAGCACGGCCTTCGACTTGATTGCCGGGTCAACGGCCAGCTTGATGATTTCACAGACCTTGCCGACCTGACGCTGGCTATCGATATAGTCGGCGAATACCTGGTCCGCCAGCAGGCCGATCTCGGAATCCAGACCCAGACTCAGCGTACCGAACACCTGGCCATGGTCCGATGCAGTCAGGGTGATCCGGTTGGGGTCGTTGCCGATCTGGTGGTTGCCGCTGTAGCCGCGCCAGGCATACATCTTACTGATGAGCATGCTCGCAGAATTGCGGTGGGTATCGATGTCTGCAGCACGAATCCCGAATACGCGCTCGTTGATGGCGACGTCAATGATGCTCGGATTGCTATCCGGGGCTGAGTCATGGCTACCAAGCCCGGTGCACGGGCTGGCTTGCGCTAATGTCTCGATCATGTACGTTCTCCTGGCGGTACCGACGCGTCGTGCAGGGACGACGTGGGGTCATCACAGCATCGAAAATTGTCCTAATACCAATTATGTTGACTGATTGAATGTAGATTAGTGGAATGGCTATGCAAATTCCCTCAAAGCAAAGAGTAGCAGCTCAAGCGGCCTCTGCGGTACGTGGCGTTACAAAAGCCTTGTGAAACAAGTGGCGCGTGAGCAACACCACCGGCATGCGTAACCAGTTTCCCCGTACATACAAAGCGAAATGGGCGACGCCATCAAAGCGCGCCGCGCAGTCCGGATGCGGCGGCGCCAGGGCGCGCACGAACAGCGCATCCATCAGCGCCAGCACGGGTCGGGACGGTGCAAACGCCCCGGCAGCAGCCATGACCGATGCGGGAACCGGCGTACCGAACGTGCGGGTGGCATAGCGCAGCGCATAGAACATGGGACGGGTGAGTTCGAGCGCGACGGCGCGCGCTGCCAGCCCCTCCCAGAACCCCGGCTCGGCGCCAAAGTGCGTTGCCAGTCGGTGCATGTCGAACAGGTCGCGCAACCCCTGGTCGAATTCGCCGCCAAAGAACAGGTGCACCGCGCTGTGCAAGAACATGTCGTGCGGTGACAACGTACACACGCCCAGCGCCCCGAGGTCGCCGGCAATCGGCCGCGCCGCCGCGCGCAACAGCGCCGGGTCGGGCCGCACCGGCGCCGTTTCGGGCAGGATCGCATGGTGAACGTCGATGGCGTTGCCGCGCCGCAGGTGCACCATTGGCGGCAGCTCATGCATCCAGGTGCGGTAATAGCGCTGATCGTAGGCGTCGTGGTGGGTGCTGGCCCAGCCATGCTCCATCAGCGCGCTTTCCACATCGTTCAGATTGTCCTTGGGCACGAGGATGTCGATGTCCGAGAACAGGCGGCCACGGCCGGATGGCAAGCCGGCCATCGCATAGGCGGCGCCTTTGAGCAGGATCAAGGGCAAGCCCAGGTGGGCCAGATCGCTGTGGATGCGCTCGACCTCATAGCCAGTCAGGCGCCGATGGCGCAGCGCGACGATGCGCGCCGCTTCCAGGTGCTCGCGCGGTTGCGGCGGCACGTCGTCGAGCAGGCCGTGCTCTTCGAGCAGAAACACCAGGATCGCACCGACATTGGCGCTGTTGGCCTGGCGCAGCAAGCGCTCCCAGCCCGGCAGGTCGAGGAGCCGGACCCGGCCTGGCGCCGACAGCACCTCGACCAGCAGCGATGGCGGGCGCCGCGTCACGCCGGTACTCCCGCCAGGCGGTCGAACAGCGCGATCGCTTCGTCCAGCTGGCTGTAGCAGAATTCGTGGCCATCAGCGCCGTCGACCAGATCGGCCAGACAATCGAAGCCGGCAGGCCCCAAGACGAAATAATTGAAGGCATTTTCCGCCACCCGGGTGAACAAGTGCCCTTTGGATAGCGGTGTCAGCGTCGTCGCGGCGCCTGCTTCATAGCGGGGAAATACGATGTGGCGCGCGCGCGCCACGTCGCCGACCTGCGCCACGCTCGCGGCCGGCGCCTTCATGTGGGCGATCGTGCCCTTGTTGGTGCCGGGTACCGACGGGCCCAGCAAGGCGTCGGGCGCAAACGCGCGGATCACGTCGATCGAGGCGTTCTTGAGGCTGACTGGCCGCGCCAGTGGCGCGAGCATGCCGTCGCTGCGCCGGATCAGCGTCAGTTCATCCGACAACAGGCGCCAGCCGCGGCAGACCAGGGCGGCGCACAGCGTGCTCTTGCCGGAGCCGGGTGGCGCCGGCAGGATGATTGCGCAGCCATTGCGCTCGATAACGGCGGCATGCACGATCAGGTAGCGGTGCGCGCGGTTCGAAACGCACCAGTTCATGACCCATTCGAACATCGGCCAGGCCTGCGCCAGCGGCAGCGGCGCAAACGGCTCGCGACCATCATGGTCAAAGCGGACCTGCGGATGCCACCAGCGGCGCAGGCCGGCGCTCTGGCGCAGGCGTACCTGGAAATCGGCAAAGCCGCCCGGCTCCTCGATCAGATTGTCGCGATACATCAACCCGATGCCATCGGCAACGAGGGAGATATTCGATTGGATTCGGCTGACAAAGGGTCCGGTACGCAGCAACAGACCAGGGCCGCCCAGGCGCCGCGCCAGTTCGGCACGGCCCAGATCGGCTACAAGAGGCATGGTTCGATCAGATTCAGGCAGGAGAGTTGTTCGAGCAGCTCGGCCACATCGTGGGTAAGCGTGGCGTCGTCGACCTCGAAATGTTCGCGCAGCACGGCGGCAAGGGCTGCTTCGGGCGTTGGCCCGGCGTCCATGTGTTGCAGCACGACGAGCGCCTCGGGGGTCAGCAGGTGGGTCGCCCCGGATACTTCATTGAACAAGACGACCTCATCTTGCCACTGGCGATAATGCAGAACTGCAGGGCCCGGACGACGCCAGGCCCCGGATTGCTCACTCGCCGTGGACAGCGACAAGATATTTCCTTACCTGCTGGATATTCCAGGACACGTTGGCGTTGACCTTGTAAAAACCGGTGGTCTTGAGTTCGTTCCACATGCGCTGCAGCGTCGGCACGTCGAGGAAGCTGATACGCCCCGAAATGACGTTCAGGTACGCCGTGCACAGGTGCTTGCCGATGTAGGCGTATTGCGAGTCGAAGGTGGAGGTCATGACCTGGGCCATCGTGCACGCGAAATACGTCTTCTCGAAGCGCTTTTCGCGGCAGCTGAACACGTCCGCGAACCGCTTGGCCTTGTTGCATGGCCAGCTGCGCTGAACGTGGCACCAGTTCGATGGCGACAGCGGATTGCAGCGCTGCTCGGTGGCAACGTTGCTGTTCAGGCCGGCCGAATGGAAGGCCGAAGCCGACTCGCACACGAAACCGGTTTTCTGCAGCGTCGCATGGCTTTCAAGCGTCATCAGCACACCTGCTGCGCCCAGGCCGGCTTTGGCCAGTCGCCGGCGCGTGGCGCCATGCTGGGGCATCGCCGGAGGGATAGGAAGGTGTTGCGGCTCGTTACCGCTTTGTTGCTGATCGTTAGCCACGGCTAGTCCTCGAATTCAATTACGACACAGGTAAGAGAGCAAGTTTCGTGCCCTTAAAATTCCTGTAGGAATATTCTTACTTAAAACAACTACTTAGGCACTTGTCAAGCACGATTTTACACTGCATTGCGCAGACCAAGCCGCAGCAGTGTAAGAATAATCGACACGCTTGTTAGAAGAAACTCTCGGGGATGACCAGAATGTCGCCCGGACGCATCATGACGTTGGCGGAGATATCGCCATCCTTGATCAGGTCATCGAGGCGGACCGGCACTTTTTCTTGCTTGCCGTCGACCGTGCGAATGATGCTGGCCTTGTTACCCGATGCAAATTCGGTCACGCCACCGACGGCAATAATGACATCCATCACTGACATTTCGCGGCGATACGGCAATGCCTGCGGGCGCGCCGCCTGGCCAATGACGCGGATCTGGTCAGTGAAGTTACCAATGAAATTGGTCACGATCACGGTCACGACCGGTTGCTGGATGAACTTCGCCAGCGCACCTTCGATATCGCGTGCCAGCTGGGTCGAGGTCTTGCCGGCTGCCGGCAGATCTTCGACCAGCGGGGTCGTGATCTTGCCGTCCGGACGCACCGGCACCGTCATCGACACCTCAGGATTGCGCCAGACGATGATGTTGACACCGTCGCCAGGGCCGATCAGGTAATCGGGATTGATCGGCGCCATGGCGGCGGTGCTCGGCGGCGGCGGCGTCGCGCAGCCGGCCAGAATCAGCATGCAGGCAGCGGCGCCAGCGGCGACCAGGTGTTTCGTCAGTTTCGTCATCATCGCGTTCATCCCTTGCACGCACCGTAACCCACCTGCCTGCATGGTTTACCGTACGAATCAATAATTGTTATTTCGCCATCATGGCCTGCGCTATTGTAGCGCAGACCGCGGCGGGAACAAGCCATGCACAATTGAAATACTTTCTTGTTGTGAGTTCAACACGACAGCATGTCAGGCACATGACGGCAGTAGTCTAGCGCTCGAGCAATTCTTGGATGTGCCGTACCGGAATCGCATAGGTAATACCGCTTGGCGCCGTGATGGCCGTCTCTTTCAAGCCTTTCACGAACACCATATTGATCACCCCCAGCACCTGGCCGGTCTCGGGATCATACAGCGGGCTGCCGCTGTTGCCCGGATACGCCGTGCCGTCGAGCTGGTAAATGCTGAACGGCGAGCGTTGCAGCTGGGCCACGGCGCGCGCATCGAGCCGGCGCGCATTGAGCGACGGCTGCATCACGGGCGTGATCGCCGCCAGCAGCGCGCGGTGCGTGGCCGGATACAGGCCCAGCACCATCCCGAGCGGGAAGCCGGTGAACGCCAGTGCCTGCCCTTCGGCCGCCATGCCGGCATTCCCCAGGCGCAGCGCCGGCAGTGGCGCGCCTTCGAGGCGCAGATGGGCCAGATCATGCTGGCGGTCGAGCCCGACCAGTTGCGCCGCGCGAAAACGCACGCCCGCGCCGTCCGGCACCACGATCCCCAGCTTTTCCAGCTTGGCGCCGTCGAGCTCGTTGGGCACCACGTGCGCATTCGTGATCACGCTCAAGCCGTCGCCGACGACAAAGCCGGTGCCGCTGAACACGATGGCCGGACTGCGCGTCTGCATCTGGGTGCCGATGCCGACGATCGACGGCTTGACTGACGCCACCGTCTGCGGCAACGTGGCCGCCGTCACCGGCGCAAGTGCCACTCCAGTCCCTGCCAGCGCTGCCACCGCCACGGCGGCGAGCTTCTTTACAAACAGTCTACGCATCATCAAAACGATCTCATTGGTTGTTGTTGCACGATAGAAGCAATCGTACGGCCCCTTTCGGTTTTTAGCCATTACAATAAGGACCTTTGAATTTCAGCAACATTTTTTGACCCCTGCCACGCCCCTGTCGTAGTGCACTGATTCCAAAAAATACAACAAGCGGTTTCGCTAAATGTTTGCGATAATGCAACAATTAAGCATCCTGTAATGAAATTCACTTAAGATTTTTCTTTGGCTGTTTGCGCAGTTGTTGCAAACAGACGGTATCGTTTACCCAGAATCGCTGGATTTTCTAACCTGCAATTGCAATTGCTCAGGGTACAAGCGATCATGCACTTTGTTTATTGTGACCCTGGTTTTTGCAGACCGGGACCTGACCGGCGAGACTGATACGATGGCTGAAATTACTTCCCAGATTCTTAACCTCCTCAAGGCCATCGGCAAGTACCGCTGGCATGCGATCATCATTGCCTGGGTGGTGGCGCTGGCCGGCTGGCTGGTCGTCTACAAGCTGCCGAACCAGTATGAAGCGTCGGCACGCGTGTATGTGGATACCCAAAGCATTCTCAAGCCACTGCTGTCGGGCATGACCATGCTGCCGAACCTGGAGCAGCAGGTCCTGTTCATGCGCCGCACGCTGATCAGCCGCCCGAACGTCGAGCGCGTGGTGCGCGAGGTCGACCTCGATGTCAAGGCCACCGACGCCAAGCAGATGAACAAGCTGGTCGACGACATGATGGCCAACATCAAGATTGCCGGTACCGAGCGCGATGACATCTACACCATCAGCTATACCGGTACCAGCGCCCGTGAAGGCAAGGACGTGGTCCAGGCCTTCCTGACCATCTTCGTCGAAGGCAGCTTCGGCAACAAGAAACAGGATTCCGAAAAAGCGGTGCAGTTCATCGACGACCAGATCCGCAGCTACGAAGAGCGCCTGGCCGCCGCCGAGAACAGCCTCAAGGAATTCAAGATCCGTCACATCGGCATGTTGCCAAGCGAAGGTGCCGACTACGGCACGCGCATGGTCGCCACCAACGAAGGCCTGAGCCAGGCCCGCCTGGAGCTGGCTGAAGCCGAGCAGGCGCGCAATGCGATCCGGCGCCAGATTTCCGGTGGCAGCAGCAGCAACGGCAAGCGCCCGGCGCCGATCTTCGTCGATCCCGAGCTGGATGAACGCATCGCCAACGTCAACAAGACGCTCGATACGCTGCGCACCCAGTATACTGAACAGCATCCTGACATCGTCGCCAACCGCCGCCTGCTCGAGCAGCTGCGCGAGCGCCGCGCCGAGGCAGCCAAGAACACCAAGCCAAGCATGGACCCGGGCGCCAGCTACAGCCCGATGCTGCAGCAACTGACCGTGCAACTGTCCGATGCCGAAGCGCGCGTCGCTTCGCTGCAGGCGCGGGTTGCCGAATACAGCGGCCGCGTCGGTCGCCTGCGTGGCCAGGGCGAGCAAGTGCCCGAGATCGAGGCCCAGCTGGCGCGCCTGAACCGTGACTACGAAGTCAATCGTGAAAATTACCAGAAACTGGTGGCGAGCCGCGAATCGGCCAAGCTGTCGGGCGACCTGTCGTCGGCCACCGACATGCTGACCTTCCGCGTCATCGATCCACCGACCGCGCCTGCCACGCCGAGCGGCCCGAACCGCATGCAGCTGTTCTCGCTGGTATTCGTGGCGGCCCTCGCCATCGGCCTGGCCAGTGCGTTCCTGCTGAGCCAACTGCGTCCGACCTTCCTCAGCCAGGCCGCCCTGCGTGAAGTCACGGGTCTGCCGATCCTGGGCTCGGTCAGCATGAACTGGACCGCCGAACAGACGGTACTGCGCAAGCGCCGCCTGCTCGCCCTCGCCGCATCGGTGCTGCTGCTGTTCGGCATGTACGGCGCCGGCGTTGCCGCCATCATGATCCGCCCGACGATGTAAGGCCGGTTGGCCACCAAGGAGCAAATGTGAGCATTATCGAAAAAGCGGCCAGCCGCATCGACCAGCAGCGCCAGAACGCTGCTGCCACCCCCGCCGCCGTGATCGTGGCGGATCCGCACGAGCCCATCACCCCTGATGCCGGCTATGTCCCGGCGCGCGCGCCGGAGCAGGCCGCCGCCCCGGCGGTGCCGGTGGTTGCCCTGGCAGAGACCCCGGCCACGGCACCCGCGGTCGCGCCGGCAGTGGCCCCGACTTCGGGCCGCCACAGCACCCGCCGCATCGAACTGGATCTGGCGCGCATGCGCGAACTGGGCATGGTCACTGCGGCCGGTGGCCGCACGAACCTGCTGGAAGAATTCCGGATCATCAAGCGCCCGCTGCTCAAGCGCGCCTTTACCGAGCGCGGTCCGAAAGACAATCCGGGCAACCTGATCATGGTCACGAGCTCGCTCCCGGGCGAAGGCAAGACCTACAGCGCGATCAACCTGGCGATGAGTATCGCGATGGAACTCGATCACACGGTGCTGCTGGTCGATGCCGACGTGGCGCGCCCTTCCGTGCTGCGCACGCTCGGCCTGCCGGCCCAGCGCGGCCTGATGGACATCCTGCTCGACGACAAGCTCGACCTGGCAGACGTGATCCTGCGCACCAACGTCGACACGCTGTCGATCCTGCCGGCCGGTACCAGCACGCCGCGCGCAACCGAGCTGCTGGCCAGCTCGACCATGACGGCGATGGTGCACGAACTCGCGCACCGCTATCCCGACCGCGTGATCATCTTCGACTCGCCGCCTTTGATGCTCACCAGCGAATCGCGGGTGCTGGCCAGCCATATGGGTCAGATCATCGTGGTGGTGGAAGCCCAGACCACGACCCAGCACGCGGTCAAGGAAGCGCTGCAGCAGCTCGAAGGCATGGCCAACGTCAATCTCCTCTATAACAAGACCAGGGATATTCCGGGCATTGAAGAAACGTATGATTACCACTATGGCTAAAGGGCGGCGAGGCCGTTGCGCGCCGCGCCTGGCGCCACTGGCGGCGGCAGCGATGCTGCTGGCCGCATGCCCGGCACAGGCCGAATGGCGCGTCACGCCGATTCTGCTCGTCAGCGAAATCTGGACCGACAACGTCAACCTCACCGAAGACCGGTTCGCGCACAGCGACCTGATCACCCAGGTGTCGCCGGGCATCACGGTGGCCAACCGCAGCCGGCGCCTGACGGTCGACGCCACCGCCCAGCTGCACGGGTTCGCCTACCTGCGCGACAACGACAAGCGCAATCTGGCCGATCCCGGCGTGATTGGCGCAGCAGACAATACGTCGAATACGCAGCGCACCTACAGCGGCAACCTGAAAGGCGAACTGCTCTCCGACCTGTTCTTCGTCGAGGCCAGGGCCTCACGCGGCCAGCAGAGTCTCTCGGCATTCGGTCCGCGCGCGGGCAACGATCTGTACTCCAACCGCAACCGTACCGATATCGATACCTGGAGCATCAGCCCCTACCTGACGCACCGCTTCGGCAGTTTCGCTTCGGGCGTGCTGCGCTACACGCGCGACTCGGTCGCTGGCGGCGATGCGTTCGGCTACAGCAACACGGGGGGCGACACCATCCAGGCAACGCTCACCAGCGGCGCATCCTTCCGGACCGTCGGCTGGGGCCTTACCTACGTCAAGCAGGAACTGGGCGGCGTCCAGTATGGCGACTCGACCAACGAGAATCTGGCCGCCAATCTGCGCTACGTGCTGAACCAGCGCTGGTCGCTGCTGGCCAATGCCGGCTACGACCGCTACCAGTACGAAGGCATGGGCGGTGGCGACCAGGGCGCCAACTGGTCGCTCGGCTTTGCCTGGTCGCCTTCGCTGCGCACGAATGTGCAGGCAACGCTGGGACGTCACTTCTATGGCACCACGGGCACCCTGTCGGCGCTGCACCGTTCCCGTCACACGAGCTGGAACATCAGCTACGACGATATCGTGACGACGTCGCGCGAGCAATTCCTGATGCCGTCGACACTCGATACGGCCGGTCTGCTCAACAGCATGTTTGCCACGGCCTATCCCGATCCGGTCGAGCGCCAGCGCATCGTGGCCGCCTATATCCAGGCCAACGGCCTGCCGTCATCACTGACCGACAGCGTCAACTTCCTGAGCAACCGCTTCGTGCGCCAGAAATCGGTGCGCGCCTCGATGGCCTATACCAAAGGGATCAGCAACGCGGTGTTCTCGGTGTATGCCAACGACCGCAACGCCTTGTCTTCCCAGCAAAGCGACAGCCAGTTGCTGGGTGTCGGGCAAAGCAATCTGAACGATAACGTGCGCCAGCATGGTCTGGACGCGAGTTATACCTATCGACTCAGTTCGCGTTCCAACCTGACCGCCGGCTACGAATTCAGCAAGAGCGATTCCCGTTCGGGCGGCTACGAAGACATGCAGCGCACGCTGCGCGTTGGCATCTCGCGCCGTTTTGGCGATCTGCTTGCCACGGCTGACCTGCGCCGCCGCACCGGCAACGTTGGCCGCTTCACCACCGAGGCCGGCTCCAGCAGCGGCACCTATACCGAGCACGCCATGGTGGCGAGCCTGTCCATGCAGTTCTAAAAGCTACGACAATCACGATGTACGAATCCTATTACGGCCTGTCGGCCAAGCCATTCCAGCTGCGCCCCGACCCGCATTTCTTCTATGGCTCGAAGGGCCACAAGCGCGCCATGGCGTATCTCGAGTACGGCCTGTCGCAGGGCGAAGGCTTCATCGTCATCACGGGCGAAGTCGGCGCCGGCAAGACCACGCTGGTGCGCAACCTGCTCGGTCACCTGCCGCTCGACCAGATCATCGCCGCGCACATCGTCAATACCAGCCTCGATCCCGAAGACACGCTGCGCATGGTGGTGTCGAGCTTCGGCCTGCCGTACGAAGGCCAGAGCAAGGCCGAGCTGCTCAACCGCCTCGAGCAGTTCCTGCGCACGGTCGACCGCCAGGGCAAGCGCGCCCTGCTCGTGATCGACGAAGCGCAGAACCTCAATGCCCGCACGGTCGAAGAACTGCGCATGCTGTCGAACTTCCAGACCGACGAACGTTCGCTGCTGCAGACGTTCCTGCTTGGCCAGCCAGAATTTCGCGCCACCCTGCACAGCCCCGGCATGCAGCAGCTGCGCCAGCGCGTCATCGCCAGCTACCACCTGGGCCCGATGGATGCGGCCGAGACGCGTGCGTATGTCGAACACCGCCTGACCACCGTCGGCTGGCAGGGCACGCCGTCGTTTGACGACGGCGCGCACAGTGCGATCTACGCCTACAGCGGCGGCATCCCGCGCAAGACCAACACGCTGATGGACCGCGTGCTCCTGATGGGCTACCTGGAAGAACTGCAGGCGTTCACCGAAGCGCACATCAACGATGTGGTGCGCGACATCTCGGAAGAATTCGACGCACCCGATAGCGACGACCTGGCCGATGCGCATGCCGACCAGACGGGCGGCAGCCACGCGAACGAGCTGCACCCGGGCGAGCGCCGCGCCAGCGTCGAGCAGCTCGACGAACGCATGATGCGCCTGGAGAAATCGATCGTGTCGGTGCTGTCGATCCTGAAAAAGATCGCGGCCACGCCACCGACTGCCGCCGGCGCTGCGCCCCACCACCCGGACCACCAGGAATAACCGCCATGAAAATGACCGCTCCCGCAGCCCGGCCGCGTCCAGCGCCGGGTGAAAAAATCCGCAATGCCATGACCTGCGACGTGGAAGACTACTTCCAGGTATCGGCGTTTGCTCCCTACATCGACCGTGACAGCTGGCCGACGCGCGAATGCCGCGTCGAAGCGAACATGGAACGCATCCTCGCGCTGTACGAGCGCGAAGGCGTGCGCGCGACCTTCTTCACGCTGGGCTGGATCGCCGAGCGCTATCCCGCCATGGTGCGCCGCATCGTCGAAGCGGGCCACGAACTAGCCAGCCACGGCTACGGCCACCTGCGCGCCTCGGACCAGAGCCGCGCCGAATTCGACAACGATATCCGCTCGGCCAAGGCGCTGCTGGAAGACATCGGCGGCCAGGCCGTCGTCGGCTACCGCGCGCCGAGTTTTTCGATTGGCCACGGCAATCTGTGGGCGCTCGACGCGCTGCACGAAGCGGGCTACAAGTACAGCTCGAGCATTTACCCGATCGCGCACGACCACTACGGCATGCCCGACGCGCCGCGTTTCGCGTTCTACCCGAACGGCCCGGATGGCATCCTCGAAGTGCCGATCACCACGGTGAAGATGGCTGGCCGTCACCTGCCGGCCGGCGGCGGCGGTTACTTCCGCCTGCTGCCGTACGCGCTGTCGCGCTGGATGATGGAAAAGGTCAACCGCGAAGACGGCGAGTCGGCCCTGTTCTATTTCCACCCGTGGGAAATCGATACCGACCAGCCACGGCCCGACGGCCTGGGCGCCAAGGCGAAGTTCCGTCACTACGTCAATATCGATCGTATGGAGCGCCGTCTCGAACAGCTGGCGCGTGATTTCAAGTGGGACCGCATGGACCGCATCTTCCTGGACAAGCCATGAATTCGATCATCGAAGCGGCGCAAGCCCGGCGCGCGGCGCCCGTCGCCGCTGCCGCCGGTCCGCAGACGCTGCATTTGATGACGCCGCAAACCGCGGCGCGCTGGGACGCGTTCGTCCGGGCCTGCCCGGAAGCGACGTTCTTCCACCTGTCCGGCTGGCAGTCCGTGATCGAGCAATCGTTCGGCATCAAGACCTGGTTCTACTTTGTCGAGCAGGATGGCCAGATCCAGGGCGTGCTGCCGCTGGCAGAGATCAAGAGCCGCCTGTTTGGCCATTCGCTCGGTGCGATGCCGTTTTGTGTGTACGGCGGCGTGGCGGCCATCGACGACGGCGCGCGCGTGCTGCTCGATGGCGCGGCCGATGCGCTGGCGCGCCAGCTCGGCGTGGGCCACCTCGAATACCGCGCCATGGAGCGCGCGCACCCGCATGACCCGAGCTGGCTGACCAAAGAGCTGTACGTCACGTTCCGCAAGGAGATCAGCGCCGTCGATGACGAAAACCTGAACGCCATCCCGCGCAAGCAGCGCGCGATGGTGCGCAAGGGGATCAAGCTGGGCCTGAAAGGCGTGGTCGAGGACAACGTCGACAATATGTTCACAGCCTACGCCCACAGCGTGCTGCGCCTGGGCACCCCGGTGTTCCCGAAGAAGTACTTCGCGCTGCTGCAAAAGACCTTTGGCGCCGAATGCGAAGTGCGCACTATCTACACCAGCGACGATCGCCTGGTCGGCTCGGTGCTGTCGTTCTACTGGCGCGACGAAGTCGTGCCCTACTACGGCGGCGGCATGGACCTGGCGCGCGAAGTGGCGGGCAACGATTTCATGTACTGGAACCTGATGCAGGCCGCCGCGGCGCGCGGTTGCCGCCTGTTCGACTTCGGCCGCAGCAAGCTGGGCACCGGCGCCTACGACTTCAAGAAGAACTGGGGTTTTGTTGCCACGCCGCTGCCGTACGAGTACAAGCTGTACGCCACCGATGCGCTGCCGGACAACAATCCACTGAACCCCAAGTACCAGTTGTTCATCAAGGTATGGAAAAAGCTGCCGCTGCCGGTGGCGAACTTCATGGGCCCTTACATCGTGCGCAACCTGGGCTGACAACGTGCAAGACCTGCTGCTGCTGATCCACCGCATCCCGTACCCGCCCAACAAGGGCGACAAGATCCGCTCCTACCATCTGCTCAAGCACCTGGCGCGCGACTATCGCGTGCACCTGGCCACGTTCGTCGACGATGCCGACGACTGGCAGCACGTGCCGGCGGTGGAGGCGCTGTGTGCCAGCAGCCATTTCGCGCCGCTCGACCCGCTGCGCGCCCGCGTGCGCAGCCTGGGCGCGCTGGTCAAGAACCGCTCGCTGTCGCTCGACTACTACCAGGATGCAGGGCTGGCACGCTGGGTCGACCAGGCCGTCGCCGCGCACGATATCAAGCGCGTGATGGTGTTTTCGTCGCCGATGGCGCAATACGCCGACAAGCTGGGCGATGCGCGCCGCGTGATCGATTTTTGCGACGTCGATTCCGATAAATGGCGCCAGTACGCCGAGAAAAAAGCGCCGCCCATGAGCTGGCTGTACCGCCACGAAGCGCGCCAGTTGCTGCGCTACGAGCGCCAGGTCGCCAGCCAGTACGACGCGTCGCTGTTCGTCTCCGCGCCCGAGGCCGATTTGTTCCGCAAGCTGGCGCCGGAGAGCACCGCGCGCATCGGCCACTTCAGCAACGGCGTCGATACCGACTACTTCTCGCCCGCGCATGTCTTTGCCAGCCCGTACGCTGCGGGCGAACGCGCCCTGGTATTTACGGGCGCGATGGATTACTGGCCCAACGTCGACGCGGTGCAGTGGTTCTGCGACGAGGTCTTCCCTGCCCTGCGCGCGCAGGATCCGGCGCTGGCCTTCTACATCGTCGGCTCGCGCCCGAATGCGCAGGTCCAGGCGCTCGGCGCCTTGCCGGGTGTGACCGTGACCGGCACCGTGCCCGACGTGCGCCCGTATATCCGCCACGGCTGCGTGGCAGTGGCGCCGCTGCGCATCGCGCGCGGCATCCAGAACAAGGTGCTCGAAGCGATGGCCATGGCCACGCCGACGGTGGTCTCGCCGCAGGCGCTCGAAGGCATCGACGCGGCGCCGGGCAGCGAGCTGGCAGTGGCCGACGGCGCGCCGGCCTGGATCGAGACCGTGGGCGCGCTGCTGGCGCGCCAGCACGAACAGAATGCAAGCATGGGCCGCGCCGCACGCGCGCGGGTAGAAGATCACTATAGTTGGCCAAGCAACCTGGCCTGCATCGAGGAGCGACTGGAATGCACGTGACACCCCCATCCGGCATTGCCGGCGCCAACCTGGACGCCGCTCCGACTCCATTGGCACGTTCGAGCGCCATGCTGATCGCGCTGGCGCTGCTCGCGCCCTTCTTCCTGTACCTGGGCACCGCCGAATCGCTGGTCGCAATCTGGAACAGCTCCGAGACCTTCGCCCACGGCTATGCCATCCTGCCGATCAGCCTGTGGCTGATCTGGCGCCGGCGCGACGTGTTCGACGCAATTCCCGCGCGCCCGTGGGCGCCCGCGCTGCTCCTGCTGGCGGTGCTGGGCGCCGGCTGGCTGCTGGCGCGCATGGGCGAAGTGCAGGTCGTGATGCAGTACGCGTTTGTCGCGATGTTCCCGATCGTGGCGCTGGCCATGCTCGGCCCGCGCCTGGCCGGAGCGCTCGCGTTTCCGCTCCTGTTTCTGCTGCTGGCGGTGCCGTTCGGCGAAGTGTTCGTCGCCCCGCTGATCAACCTGACCGCCGACTTCACCGTGTGGGCCGTGCAGGCCACCGGCATCCCGGTGCTGCGCAACGGTACCCGCTTCGACCTGCCGACCGGCTCGTGGTCGGTGGTGGAAGCCTGCAGCGGCGTGCGCTACCTGATTTCGTCGGTCACGCTGGGCTGCCTGTACGCCTACCTGACCTACCAGTCGACCAAAAAACGTTTGCTGTTCATCGCGGTGTCGATCGTCGTGCCGATCATCGCCAACGGTTTGCGCGCCTACATGATCGTGATGATCGGCCACCTGTCGGGCATGGAACTGGCCACCGGCGTCGACCACCTGATCTATGGCTGGGTCTTCTTCGGCCTGGTGATGCTGCTGATGTTCTGGATCGGCAGCTTCTGGCGCGACGACGATCCGCTGCCGGCGGCCGAATTGCCGGTGGCGGCGCGTACCCGCCGCGATGGCCTGCCGCCTGTCAGCACGGCCCGCATGGCGGCGATGTGCGCTGCCGTCGTGGCGCTGGCCGCGCTGTGGCCGGGCTTTGCCCGCTACAACGATGCGGCCAATCTCAATCCCCAGCCAGTACAGCTGGCGAACGTGGCGATCGGCTGGCCGCAGGCGGCGCCATTCACCGGCTGGACGCCGCGCTGGGTCGCGCCGGACGCCACGTACCGCGCCACCTTCCGCAACCCCGACGCCAGCGTGCCGGTCTCGCTCGACATCATGTACTACCGCAACCAGCGCAACGGCAAGGCCCTGATCAGCTCCATCAATATGCTCGCCGCGCCCGACGATGCCTGGCATGCGCTGGGTGGCTCGGCGCACAGCGAAACGATCGACGGCAAGCCGGTCACGCTGCGTGAAACGCGGATGACCGGTCCGGGCGGCCAGTTCCTGGTGTGGCAATGGATGTCGATCGACGGCCACCTGACTTCGAACAACTACGTCGGCAAGCTGCTGCAGGCCCAGGCCAAGCTGCGCTTCCGCGGCGACGATGGCGCCGTCGTGCTGCTGTCGGCGCCGGTGGGCGACAACCCCGACGCCGCGCGCGCTGCACTGCGCGCCTTCATGGCGGTGCAGGGCCCGGCGATCGAGCGTGCCATCGAGCACGCACGCACGCATTGAACGCGAGCGCGCAGACCATGCACAGTGATCTGGCGGTGTTGAACGCCCAGCGGCCGCTCGTTGTACATCTGGTGTATTCGCTGGATGTCGGCGGGCTGGAAACGCTGCTGGTCGACTGCATCAACCGCATGCCGGCCGAAAAATACCGGCATGCGGTGGTCTGCCTGACGCGCTACAGCGCGTTCGCGGACAAGATCACCCAACCGGGCGTCGAGCTGTATGCGCTGAACAAGCCGCCTGGGAACGGATTGGGCGTGCACGTCGATTTCTGGAAGCTGATGCGGCGTCTGCGGCCGACAATCCTGCACACCTATAACCTGTCGGCGATGGAGTACTGCTTCACGGCGGCCACCGCCGGCGTGCCGGTGCGCATCCACGCCGAGCATGGCCGCGATGCGTCCGATCCGCATGGCCTGAACCCCAAGCACAACTTCTTGCGCCGCCATCTCGCGCCGTTCATCGACCGCTATGTGCCGGTATCGGACGACCTGCAGCGCTGGTTTGCCGAGGTTGTCCGCATCCCGGCGGCCAAGAACCACCTGATCAAGAACGGCGTCGATACCGACCGCTACGCCCCGCGCGCGCAAGCGGATACCGCCGCGCCGTGGGGCGCCGGCGACATCGTCATCGGGGCGGTGGCGCGGGTGCAGGACGTCAAGAACCACGCCAGCCTGGTGGCCGCGTTTGCGCTGCTGCGCGAGCGCTTGCCGGCCCTGCGCGACCGGCTGCGCCTGTCGATCGTCGGCGACGGCCCGTTGTTTGGCAAGATCCAGGAACAGGTCGCGCAAGCTGGCTTGCAGGACGTGGTGTGGCTGCCCGGCGCGCGCGCCGACGTGGCCGACCTGCTGCACGGCTTCACCATCTTCGCCCTGCCCTCGCTGGCTGAAGGCACGCCGGTGTCGCTGCTCGAAGCGATGGCCTGCGGCCTGCCGTCGGTGTGTTCGCGCGTGGGCGGCATCCCCGAAGTCGTCGTCGACGACGTGCATGGTATCTTGGTCCCGGTGGAGGTCGACGCACTGGCCGAGGCGCTTGCGCGCTACGTCCAGGACCCGGCCCTGCGGGCGCGCCACGGCGCAGCTGCCCGTGCGCGCATCGAAGACAAATACAGCATGGCCGCCATGCTCGGCGCGTACACCGCGCTGTACGACGGCCTGTGTGCGCGCAAGGCGCCGGCGCGGCTGCGTCCCATCGTCAACTCTTAACTTCAGCGGAACCAGACAGCATGTGCGGAATAGTCGGCATTTTTGATACCCTCGGCAACCGGGAGATCGACCGCGCGGCCCTGGGCCGCATGAACGAAAGCCAGCACCACCGCGGCCCCGACGAGGGCGAGCTGTATCTGGAACCGAGCATGGGCATGGGCCACCGCCGTCTGTCGGTGATCGACCTGGCCAGCGGCCAGCAGCCGATCGTCAACGCCGAGCGCGACGTGGTGATGGTGTTCAACGGCGAAATCTACAACTACCGTGAGCTGCGCGTCGAACTGGAGGCGCTGGGTTTTGTCTTTCGCACCAAATCGGATTCGGAATCGCTGCTGCACGCCTACCAGGCCTGGGGTCCGGACTGTGTGCACCGCCTGCGCGGCATGTTCGCGTTCGCGATCTGGGACCGCAAGAAGCAGACGATGTTCCTGGCGCGCGACCATGTCGGCGTCAAGCCGATGTTCTACTCGCTGCTGCCGAACGGCCTGTTCGTGTTCGGCTCCGAGCTGAAATCGATCATGACCCACCCCGAGCTGTCGCGCAAACTCAATCCGCGCGCGGTCGAGGATTACTTCGCGTTCGGCTACGTACCCGAGCCGCACACCATCTTCCATAACGCCTACAAGCTGGCGCCAGGCCACCGCATCGTGATCCAGGCCGGTGCGCGCGAGGTCACGCCGGAACAGTACTGGGACGTGCCGTTCAAGCGCGCCCCGCAGCGCCCGATGCAGGAGATCGAGCAGGAGCTGATCGAGCGCGTGCGCGAGTGCGTGCAGAGCCAGACCGTGGCCGACGTGCCGCTGGGCGCGTTCCTGTCGGGCGGTGTCGATTCGAGCGCGGTCGTGGCGATGATGGCGCAGAATAATCCCGATCCCGTGACCACGCTGTCGATCGGCTTTGACGATCCGGAATACGACGAATCGAAATTCGCCAATGAGGTAGCCACGCGCTACGGCACGATCCACCACGCGCAGATCGTCGACAAGGACGACTACGGCCTGATCGACACGCTGGGCCACCTGTACGACGAGCCGTTCGCCGACAGCTCGGCGATCCCGACCTACCGCGTGTGCCAGCTGGCGCGCAAGCACGTGACCGTGTCACTGTCGGGCGATGGCGGCGACGAGAGTTTTGCTGGCTACCGCCGCTACCGCTATGCGATGGCCGAGCAGCGCGTGCGCGACAAGGTGCCCGCCAGCCTGCGCAAACCGGTGTTCGGCACGCTCGGCAAGCTGTATCCGAAGGCTGACTGGGCGCCGCGCATGTTCCGCGCCAAGACCACGTTCGAGGCGCTGGCGCGCGACACCGTCGAGGGGTACTTCCACGGCGTGTCGATCATGCCCGACCGCGTGCGGGCGCAGCTGTTCTCGGATTCGTTCAAGCGCGAGCTGCAGGGCTACAGCGCGATCGAGGTGTTCCTCGGCCACGCCGCCAGGTCGCCGACGGACGATCCGCTGTCGCTGATCCAGTACCTCGACTTCAAGACCTGGCTGCCGGGCGACATCCTGACCAAGGTCGACCGCGCCGCCATGGCGCACTCGCTCGAGGTGCGCGTGCCGCTGCTGGACCATACGTTCGTGGAATGGGCCTCCAGCCTGCCACCGGATATCAAGCTCGGTGGCGGCGAAGGCAAGTACATCTTCAAAAAGGCGCTCGAACCGTACCTGTCGCACGACGTGCTGTACCGCGCCAAGAAGGGCTTCTCGATTCCGCTGGCGGCCTGGCTGCGCGGCCCGCTGCGCGACAAGCTGCGCGCCGCGGCGTTGTCGCCGCTGCTGCTCGACACCGGCATGTTCAACGAAAAGTTCTTGCGCGAGATGGTGGACCAGCATATCGCCGGCAGCAAGGATTACAGCGCGCCGTTATGGTCGGTATTGATGTTCGAGACGTTCTTGCGGGTGAGCTGCAACCGGTAACGGTTGCGCCCGATGATGGTGCTAGCGTTCAGCCCTTACTGCCTTGGCGCCGGGCACGCAGATCATGCACCCATTGTGCGAACCGGTAGAAATGGTTGACTTGTTGCTTGAGAAAACCCAGCTTGATCAGTGAATGCGTTTGCAGCGAATAGTGGGATTTGAACGCGGTCTTGTGCGAATCCTGTTTCAGCACGGTGTATTCCAGGCCCAGGTCGCGTTGGCTGTCGACCAGCCGGTGCGGATGCTGCGCCAGCATCCGGTGGATCGCCAGCGAGTACGCAATGGGCCCGGTCACACGCAGTACACCCGGCTTGCCGGTTCCGTGCAAACCGGGAATATAGGTATCGATGTTGGCCAGTACGTTGTCGATGACGGAACGCAGGAAAGGATGGCCGGGCGAAGCAGCGATGTACCACTGCTGGAATTCGCGGCCACCGAACCCGCGCAATTCGTAATGCTTACCCCAGACATCGTAACCGTCGTTGTCGTTGTTCCATTCAGATAACAAGAACTGGTCTTGTGGCAGCAGCACGGCATCGAGTGGCCTGGTGGCGGTACTTTTTATGTCGAGATACACGCCGCCGACCTTGTACAGCAGCAGATAACGGAACAAATCAGCACGTGCAGCACCGTAGCGCGGATCGATCCGCTCGAAATAAGCCAGTACTTCGGGTGGATAGTTTGCTGAAATGAATTTGATGATCGCCGCATCGTCGTAAAAACGGTATTCCCAGCCGGGATTGAGTTGCTTGAGTTGATCGACGTTTTTTTGTAACGCCTCGGGCAATTCCGGATTGTAGAAAGTCTGGTGAATAATGCGGGGAATCGTTGTCTGTGCCGGCACCTCCGGAAATACGCGTTTCGGTGGTGCGAGATTCAAGGATGGGAACAGGATCGTTTTGATGGACATAATCGTTATTCTGAAATTCAGACAATACTTAATTGCGAACAGGGGATGCGAAGCATGGGATTCATGGCTACCCTAGCATCAACCGTGTTCTACTGCAATCTAATTTTGCGGGCCGGCGAATAGCCGAATTGAAAAAATCGATCAGGTAACGCGCGGCGTGCTAGTAAGCGCCGGCAGGATTTTGGTACCGAAGCAGTCAAATGAAACTGCAGATTCTGGATGCTGACGAGATTCCAGATTATCTCAACCGCTATTTAAACTGTCTGGCATTCATGGAAATTTGTTTAGTTATTCCCAGTTACAATCGGGCAGATCTGATTGGCGCCACGATCGAAAGTGCGTTGAATCAGACTCGCCCATTTGCACAGATCATTGTCGTCGACGATGCATCGACCGATCATACGCTCGAGGTCCTGAAGCAATTCGAAGATCGCATCACGGTGGTTGCCGCGCCCAAGATCGGCGTGCAGCGGGCGCGCAATATGGGTGTCGAACAAGCGATCACGCCCTATGTCACTCTCTGCGATTCTGACGACTTGCTCACGCCCGATCACGTTGCCATGGTGCACACCTGGCTCCAGGCCAACCCAGGGTGCGATGCCGTGTACACCAACCATCAGGTATTTACCGGCGACGACATGCAAAAAGACACGTTTTCGCGGGCGCCGGCCGGTTTTTTTGACGGTAGCCGCCACGAAACCAACTTCACTACGGACATACCGGATTTATACGCCAAGACCAGCCAGTTCCAGCTGCTTCTGGTGAGCGGCGTCACGCTGAAAAAAACGTTCTACACGCGCATTGGCGGGTTCGATCCGGCATTCGATGGCGTACCGTCTGAGGATTGGGAATTTTCACTGCGTGTTGTCAACGCAGGTAACGTCGCGTTGTGCATGGCGCCGATTACCCTGATCCGGCGTCACCCTGGTAATGAATCGAAAAGCAAACTGCGCCAGCGTCTGGGTGAAATCGCCGTGCTCGAGCATGCCAACTTGCATCATGGCCGACCGCAAGCCGATCGCACCGCATTCAAGTCGATGATCGACCACCACCGTCTGTGGGCGTTTGAAGAAGCGTTTGGCCGGAAAAAACTGGCACTGGCTGCCTGCATTTTCCCGTTATTGGGAAAACGCACCAATTCAATGAAATTCCGCATCAAAAGCATCTTGATCAGGGCCTATATGGTCGTTACAAACTTCTCGCCATTGCCGCCTCAGCGCCAATATAAAGACGCGATTGAATAACCCGATCTCGACTATTTTCAATTCTTATCTGGACGCCCCATGACTGCAATGCCACGGCTCATCACCTTTTATCTGCCCCAGTACTATCCGGTTCCGGACAATGACAAATTCTGGGGCAAGGGCTTTACCGAATGGACCAACACCGCCAAGGCACGCCGCCGGTTTCCGGGGCATTACCAGCCTCACGTGCCGGCCGACCTGGGGTTCTACGATTTGCGCGTGGCGGAAACCCGCCAGGCACAAGCTGACCTTGCGCGGCAATACGGCATCGAGGGCTTCTGCTATTACCACTACTGGTTCGGCAACGGCAAACGCGTGCTCGAACGACCGTTCGCCGAAGTGCTCGCGTCGGGCGAACCGGACTTTCCGTTCTGCCTGTGCTGGGCCAACGAAACCTGGAGCGGCGTCTGGCACGGCGCCGAAAACCGGGTGCTGATCGAGCAAACGTATCCTGGCGCCGAAGACGACCAGCGTCATTTCGATTCCCTGCTGCCAGCATTCAACGACCGGCGCTACATGAAGGTCGATGGCAAGCCCATCTTCGTCGTGTACCGCCCGTTCAAGATCACCGACACGAAAGCGACGATTGCGCGCTGGCGCGAGATGGCCGCCAGGGCCGGGCTGTCAGGCATCTACTTTGTGGGTGTCTGCAGTGCGGACCAGCCGAACCCCGAAGATTTCGGGTTCGATGCGTCGATCTACAACGCGAATGCGCCATTGCGTGCATGGGGCAGCTGGAAAAATCCCGTCACGCTCTTCAAGCATGCGGCGTATCGCCGGCTGGGTGTGCCGACCATTCACGACTACGAAAAGTCGATCAAGTACTTCCTGCCCGATGCGCTGCCGGCGACGCGCTATCCGTCGGTCATCAACAGCTGGGACAACACGCCACGCAGCGGCATGCGCGGACTGGTATTGACGGGTGCAACGCCGCAGTTGTACGGCAAGGCGCTCAAGAAAGCGTTCGACCTGACGCGTGACCGCGCCCAGGGTACGGATGCCCGCCTGGTGTTCCTGAAGTCATGGAATGAATGGGCCGAAGGCAATCACCTGGAACCGGATCTGCGCGACGGTCACCAGTATCTGGAGGCGATTGCAATCGAACTGAAGCGGGAGAAAGAGCGCCTGGGACAGACAACGATCACCGATCGTGTCACCCAGGCCTGAGACGCAAACATCAACCCGGCGCCGCGCCATCAGGCGCGCGTCGGCGCCCAATCGCGGTACCAGGTCCAGAAGTTGGCCAGGCCCGTGGCCAGCGGCGTGGTGGGCGCAAAATCGACCCAGGCCTTGAGCTTGGCAATCGATGCATGCGTGGCCGGCACGTCGCCCGGCTGCATCGGCAAAAATTCCTTGCGCGCCTCGACGCCCATCACGGACTCGAGCGTGCGGATGAACTCGAGCACCTGCACCGGATTGTGATTGCCGATGTTAAACACCGTATGCGGCGCGCTGGTCGCCGTGGCCGGCGTAGGCTTGAACAACAGGCGCACCACACCCTCGACGATGTCGTCGATATAGGTGAAGTCGCGCGTGAGCAAACCTTCAGCGAACACGGGAATCGTGGCACCGCGCATCATTTTCTCGGCAAAGCTGAAATACGCCATGTCGGGCCGGCCCCACGGACCGTACACCGTGAAGAAGCGCAGGCCAGTGGCCGGCAACTTGAACAGGTGGCTGTACGAGTGCGCCATCAATTCATTGGACTTCTTGGTGGCGGCGTACAGCGACACGGGCGCATCAACCTGGTCATCTTCGCTGAACGGGACCTTGGCGTTGTTGCCGTACACGCTGCTGCTGCTGGCGTACAACAAGTGCTCGATCGCTCCCTGGCGACAGGCTTCGAGGATATTGCCAAAGCCCACCAGGTTCGACTGGATATACACGGACGGATTGTCGATCGAGTAGCGCACCCCGGCTTGCGCCGCCAGGTGCACCACCAGCTGCGGCCGCTCGCGTTCGAACAGTGCAGCCACTTGCGCCGCATCGCTCAGTTCGACCGTGTGGCAAACGACGCCAGCGGGTGCGAGCAGCGCGCGCACCCGGTCATGCTTGAGGCGCGGATCGTAATAATCGTTGAAGTTGTCGCAGCCGACGACCTGATGGCCCATGGCCGCCAGGCGCGCGGCCACGAAGCTGCCGACAAAGCCGGCAGCGCCCGTAACGAGGATCCGCTGGGCTGGCATCAGACGGCCGTCCGGCTGACGCGGCCAATCCCTTCGTAGGCCAGACCGGCGGCAGCAACGACCGCCGGATCGTAGATGTTACGGCCATCGAAGATCGCCTTGTCACGCAGGATGGTGGCCAGGCCAGCGAAGTCCGGTGCACGGAATTCTTTCCATTCGGTGACCAGGACCAGCGCATCGGCGCCCTCGGTTGCGGCGGCCGCCGAGCTGACGATCGTCAGCATGGATTCGACGCGCGCAGCGCCGTGCTCGCGTTCCAGCACGCGCAGCGCTTCGCTGCTGGCGACCGGATCGTAGGCGCGCACGTGGCAGCCGGCGTCGAACAGTTCTTTCAGCAGCACCAGGCTTGGCGCTTCGCGCATGTCATCGGTGTTCGGCTTGAACGACAGGCCCCACACGGCGACCGTCTTGCCCTTGAGGCCTTCGACGCCGCCGTAGAAGCGCGTGAGCTTCTTGAACAGCACGTTTTTCTGGTTGTCGTTGACCAGTTCGGTCGCTTCCAGGATGTGCAGCACCTGGCCATGATCGCCACCGGTCTTGACCAGCGCTTTCACGTCTTTCGGGAAGCACGAACCGCCGTAGCCCATGCCGGCGTACAGGAACTGCGAACCGATGCGCGGGTCCAGGCCCATGCCGTGGCGCACGGCTTCGATGTCGGCGCCCAGCACTTCGGCCAGGTTGGCCAGCTCGTTCATGAAGCTGATGCGGGTGGCCAGCATGGCGTTGGCGGCGTACTTGGTCAGCTCGGCGCTGCGCACGTCCATCTCGACCAGCTTTTCGTGGTTGCGGCTGAATGGTGCGTACAGCTGGCGCATCAGCTTGGTTGCGACGGTGTCGTCGCTGCCGACGACGATGCGGTCAGGCCGCATGAAGTCGTCGATGGCCGCGCCTTCTTTCAGGAATTCAGGGTTGCTCACCACCGAGAACGACAGCGTGCTGCCGCGCTTGTCGAGCTCGCCCTGGATGGCGGCGCGCACCTTGTCGGCAGTACCGACCGGGACGGTCGATTTGTCGACCACGACCACTGGCTTGTCGATGCGCTGACCGATCGAACGGGCGGCGGCCAGGATGTGGGTCAGGTCGGCGCTGCCGTCTTCGTCAGGCGGGGTGCCAACGGCCAGGAACACGCAGTCAGCGTGGGCGACGGCTTCGTCATAGCTGGTCGAAAACAGCAGGCGGCCTGCCTTGGCGTTGCGCTCGACCATGTTGTCGAGGCCAGGCTCGTGAATCGGAATGACGCCGTTCTTGAGCATTGCAATTTTTTCTTCGTTGACGTCGAGACACAGTACAGTGTTGCCGACATCGGCGAAGCAAGCGCCTGAAACGAGCCCGACGTAGCCGGTGCCAATGATGGTGATCTTCATGATTTATATTGGGGAACTAGGTAACGAAAAAATAGAACCGGGCAGAGCAGCACGGCGAACCAGGCTATTTTTCCACAGATTGGAAAATAATTGCCACACGTAACAAATGCGTACAAAACTTGAATTATAGTATCATGGTTGTCAAAAATTTATGCGTTTGCTCGTCAATTGTGCTGCCCTCAGGCAAAATTTTTCGCATAATCACGACATTGCAGTTCAACACTCCCACTCCCGGACCCACACTTCCGGCGGTGCACCGACCAGCACCCGGCACGACACGATGAAGTTACTCACCTTTAGCACCCTGTATCCCAATTCGCAGCAACCGAACCACGGTATCTTCGTGGAAACCCGATTGCGCTACCTGATTGCCAGCGGGCAGGTCGAGTCACGTGTCGTCGCACCAGTGCCATGGTTTCCCTTGAAGGGAGAGCGCTTCGGTCATTATGGCACTCTGGCCAAGGTACCGCGGCGCGAAACACGCAACGGCATCGACGTCACGCACCCGCGCTACCTGGTGCTACCGCGCGTGGGCATGAACGTGACACCCTACACGCTGGCGCATGCGGCAAAAAAAGAAATCGGCCGCATCCTCGACAGCGGCTACGACTTCGACGCGATCGATGCCCACTATTTCTATCCGGATGGCGTGGCGGCCGTGATGCTTGGCAAGTACTTCAACAAGCCGGTGGTGATCACTGCACGCGGTACGGACATCAACCTGATTCCGCAGTTTGCGCGGCCACGCCAGCTGATCCTGGAGGCGGCGCGCGACGCCGACGGCATCATCACCGTGTGCAAGGCGCTCAAGGACGAGATGGTTGGGCTGGGTGTGGCGCCCGATAACATCACGCCGCTGCGCAATGGCGTCGATCTCGAGCGTTTTGCGCCCATCGACCGCGCCGCCGCGCGCGCTGCCGTCGGCCTGGTGCCGGGGCGCTTCACGCTGCTGTCGGTGGGCCTGCTCGATCCCCGCAAGGCGCACGATTTGATCATCCGCGCCCTGCCCCAGCTGCCCGATGTCGACCTGCTGATTGCCGGCATCGGCCCGGAAAAAAACAATCTGGAGCGCCTCGCGCGTGAATTGAACGTCCAGGACCGTGTCAAACTCCTGGGCAGCGTGCCGCAGACCGAACTGAAAACGTATTACAACGCCGCCGACACCCTGGTGCTGGCGTCGAGCCGCGAAGGCTGGGCCAATGTGCTGCTCGAAAGCATGGCATGTGGCACGCCAGTGGTGGCCAGCAATGTGTGGGGCACGCCGGAAGTGGTGGCAGCGCCTGCCGCCGGCGTCCTGATGCCGCAGCGCACCCCCGAAGGCCTGGTGGCAGCGCTGCACCAGTTGCGCGCCAACTACCCGGCGCACAGCGCCACCCGCCGCTACGCCGAAGATTTCGGCTGGCAACCGACCACCCAGGGCCAGATCGACCTGTTCCACTCTATCTTGGCGAGAAAAGCCGCGTGAAAATCCTTTATCACCACCGTACCCGTTCCAAGGACGGCCAGTACGTCCACATCGAAGAAATGATCCGCGCGCTGCGCGCCGAAGGCCATGAAGTCGTGATCGTGGCGCCGCCCAGCGCCGAAACCGAATCGTTCGGCGCGGATGCCGGTCCGGTCGCCTGGCTCAAGCGCCATGTACCGAAGACGTTCTACGAACTGATGGAGCTGTCGTATTCGCTGGTCGCCTACCGCCGCCTGGCCAAGGCCGTCAAGCAGCACCGTCCGGACGTGCTGTACGAACGCTACAACCTGTTCCTGCCAGCGGGCATCTGGCTGGCACGCAAGTACAAGCTGCCGATGCTGCTCGAAGTGAACGCCCCGATTCTGGAAGAGCGCACCCGCTACGACGGCCTGGCGCTGACAAAGCTGGGCCGCTGGTCGCAGACCTATGCCTGGCGCAACGCCGACATGGTGCTGCCCGTCACGCACGTGCTGGGCGATATCGTGCAAGCCTACGGCGTGCCGCCGGAACGCATCGACGTGATCCCGAACGGCATCGATCCTGAACGCTTCGCCGGCGCGCCGGACGTGGAACAGGCCAAGCGCGCGCTGGGCCTGCAGGACGTGCTGGTGCTGGGCTTTACCGGCTTTGTCCGCGACTGGCATGGCCTGGACAAGGTGATCGATCTGATCGCGCAGGACCCGCCGCAAGCACGCCGCCACCTGCTGATCGTGGGCGATGGCCCCGTGCGCGCCACGCTCGAGCAGCAGGCGCGCGACCTGGGCATCGAACACCGCGTGCAGTTCACCGGCATCATCGGGCGCGACGACGTGGCGCGTTACGTGGCCGCCTTCGACATTGCACTGCAACCGGCCGTGGTGAAGTATGCTTCACCATTGAAGCTGTTCGAATATCTGGCGCTGGGCAAGGCAATCGTCGGCCCGGACCAGCCGAATATCCGCGAGATCCTGCGCGCCGACCATAACGCCGTGCTGTTCGACCCGGATGCGCCCGGCGGTCTGGCCGGCGCGGTCAAGCGCCTGTGCGACGACCCGCTGCTGCGTGCCCGCGTGGCGCAAGGCGCGCGCGACGCCATCGACGAGCAGCAACTGACGTGGCGCGCCAATGCGCGCCGCGCCGTCGTCCTGTTCGAAAGGTTGATCCAGCGTGCGTGACCTTATCCTGTTCCTCGCCTTCGTGGGGATCATTCCGTTCATTCTCAAGCGGCCCGTCGTGGGCGCCATGGCGTACGCCGTGGTCAGCCTGATGAACCCGCACCGCCTGACCTTCGGTTCGGCGCAGAATTTCCCGTTTGCCATGTATCTGTGCCTGGCGACGCTGGCCGCGATCCTGATCTCGCGCGAGCAGAAGAAGATCCCGATGACGGCGTCGGTGATGGTGATGCTGCTGTTTTTCACCTGGTACACCATCACGACCATCTTCGCGCAACTGCCGTTCCAGGCGTGGAACTACTGGGACCGCTACGCCAAGACCATGCTGATGGTCTTCGTGACCATCATGACCGTGCGCACGGTGCGCGATGTCAAGGTGCTGGCGCTGGTGGTGGCGCTGTCGCTGGGTTTCTGGGGTTTCAAGAGCGGCATCTTCGTGATTTTCAGCGGCGGCGGCGAAGGCTTGCGCGGCCCGATGAACAGCTTCATCAGCGACAACAATACACTGGCGCTGTCGATGGTGACGATCACGCCGCTGCTCGTCTACATGATGACCCGCGCGCAGAACAAGTGGGTCAAGCGCGCGGCCATGGCCATGGTGGCGCTGACCATGCTGGCCGCGATCGGCTCGTATTCGCGCGGCGCGCTGCTGGGCACATTCGCCATGGGCTTCTTCCTGTGGCTCAAGTCGAGCCACAAGTTCAAGACCGGACTGGCTTTTGCCGTGATCGTGCCGATCGTGTTCGCCCTGATGCCGCCCGAGTGGACCGGCCGGATGAACACCATCCAGACCTACGACGAAGATGCCTCGGCGACCGGCCGCATCAATTCCTGGTATTTCGCAGCCAATATCGCCAACCATTTCGCCCTGGGTGGCGGACCTGGGGTGTTCTCGCCTCAGATGTTCATGCTGTACGCACCGAACCCAGAGCGCTACTACGATGCCCACAGCATCTACTTCCAGGTGCTGGGCGAACAGGGGTATATGGGGCTGGCCATTTTCCTGGTCATGTTCCTGGTGGCGTGGCGCTGCGGCGGCCGGGTGATCCGCCATTGCCGCGGCAAGGAAGACCTTGGCTGGGCGCTGATGCTGGCCCGGATGTGTCAGGTGAGCATGATCGGCTATCTTGCCGCGGGCGCGTTCCTGACGATGGCGTATTACGACCTGATCTATTACATCATCGCGATCCTGGTTTGCCTCGACAAGGTCCTGATCCGGGCGCCACAGAAAGACGACGTGCCGCCGATGCGCCTTGCGTTCATCGAGCGCTACCTGGCGCGCCGCGCGGCGAAAAACACGGCCAGAGAGGCCATGGCGCGCCCGCGCAGCGGCACCTGAGCCGCAGGTTAGTCCTGGACTCGCCTCAGACCAGCACTTCCAGCGCCGCCGGATGGCCGAGAAAACCGGCCGGGCTGGCGCTGGCGCCGTAGGCGCCCGACTGGAACACCACCACCAGGTCGCCGACACGGGCGTGGGCCAGTTCCATGCGCTCGGCCAGAATGTCGAGCGGCGTGCACAGCGGGCCGGTGGCCGATGCCGGGCCGCTGTCCGGCGCGTCATTCTGCGCATTCATGCGGTTGCCGATCGCGACCGGATAATTCTTGCGGATCACCTGACCCAGGTTGCCCGATGCCGCCAGGTGGTGGTGCATGCCACCATCCAGCACCAAAAATACCTGGCCGCGCGAGACCTTGCGGTCGATCACGCGCGCCACGTACACGCCCGCTTCGCCGACCAGATAGCGGCCCATCTCCAGCGCCAGGCGCGCCTGCGGCAGCGCCGCAGCCAGGCGCGGCAGCCAGGCTGCCAGGTGCGCGCCCATCAGCGCCGGATCGAGGCGCTGTTCGCCCGGAAAGTACGGAATCCCCAGGCCGCCGCCGATATTCAGCTGGCGCACCGCCAGCGGGCTCTCGCCAGCCAGTTGGATCGCCAGTTCGATGCTGCGCGACTGGGACTCGATGATGGCGTCCAGGCGCAGGCTCTGCGAACCGCTGTAAATGTGGAAACCTTCGAAATCAACCCCCAGCGCCGCCGCCTGGCGCAGTACGTCGGGCGCCTGCTCGGCGTCGATGCCGAACGGCTTGGCGCCCCCGCCCATGCGCATGCCGGAGGACTTGAGTTCGAATTCGGGATTGATGCGCAGCGCCACGCGCGGCGCGATGCCCAGCAGGTCGCCGATGCGCGCTGCGTTGTCGAGCTCATGCTGCGACTCGATGTTCAGGCAGGCGCCGGCGGCAATCGCCTGGGTCAGCTCGCCCTCGAGCTTGGCCGGGCCGGCAAAGCTGATGCGGGCCGGGTCGATCCCGGTGTTGAGTGCGATGGCCAGTTCGCTGCCCGAGGCCACGTCCAGCCCGTCGACCAGGCCCGCCATATGCTGCACCAGCGCCGGCATCGGATTGGCCTTGATCGAATAGTGCAGCGCGACCTGCGGCGGCAGGATCGCGCGCAGGCTGGCCACGCGCGCGCTGCACAGGGCGCGGTCGATCGCATAGAACGGCGTGCGGCCGACGCGCTGCGCCAGGCGCGGCAGCGGAATGCCGCCGACGTGCAGGACATCGTCGACGACCGGAAAATAGATCTGGGGAGCGTGCTGGGGCTTGGTGCCGGTCATGGGCTTGCGGTCAATACAAAGAAATTGGCGCCGGCGCTAGCCGGCCTGGAGGGTATGGCGGAGCAGGTTGCGGTCGATCTTGCCGTTCGGATTGCGCGGCAATGCTTCGGTGCGCAGCACGATCTGCGCCGGCACCATGTACGCCGGCAGCCGGCGCTTGCATTCTGCCAGCAAAGCGGCGCGGTCGACCAGGCCAGGATCGGCCACGGCCACGGCGACAATGGCCTGGCCCAGCGTGGCGTCGTCGACGCCGAATACCGCGACTTCGCTGACCAGGCCACTGGCGTGCAGCACGCTCTCGACCTCGGTCGGGCTGATGCGGTAACCGGAAACCTTGATCATCTCGTCGCTGCGGCCGACAAAATACAGGAAGCCTTCGGCGTCGCGGCGCACGGTGTCACCTGACCAGACCGCCATTTCGGGCAGCGGCAATGCCGGGTCCTGGCCGGGCGCCGGGCGAAAGCGCAGCGCCGTGCGCGCCGCATCGTTCCAGTAACCCAGCGCCACCAGGGCGCCACGGTGCACCAGTTCGCCCGGTTCGTCGGCGTCGCACAGCGTGCCGTCGGGCCGCACCACGAGCACCTCGGCATTCGGGATCGCGCGCCCGATCGAGCCGGGCCGGCGCGCCACTTCAGCCGGTGGCAAATAGGTCGAGCGGAACGCCTCGGTCAGGCCATACATCAGGAAGATGGCAGTGTGCGGCAGCGCCTGCTGCAGGGCCTCGACCGTCACGATGGGCATCGCGCCGCCGGAATTGGTGATGAAGCGTAGCGAGGTGTCGGCCGGCCAGGCCAAACGCGCCAGCGCAATCCACAGCGGCGGCACGGCGGCCAGACCGGTGATGCGGTGCTCGCGCACGGCAGCGACGATATCCTTGGGGAACAGGTAATTCATCAGCACGACCGACGCGCCGCGCAGGAACGCGGTGGTGAGCTGGCTCAGGCCATAGTCGAAACTGAGCGGTAGCACCGCCAGCAGGCGATCCGACGCCGTCATGTCAAGGTAATCGGCGACGCTGGCGGCGCCGGCGACCATGTTCCGGTGCGACAGCACCACGCCCTTGGGCGCGCCGGTGCTGCCCGACGTGTACAGGATTGCGGCCATGTCGGTGTCGATGCGGCGATGCGGCAGATGCCCGGCCGCCGGCGCCTGCAGTGCATTCCATTCCAGCAGCTGCGGACCGGGCGTGCCGGCGGGCGTGCTGATCAAAGCACCTTCGGTGACCAGCACCGCCTGCAAGGCAGGGCATGCGGCCAGCACGGGTGCCAGCTGCGCCAGGCGCTCGGGCGTCGTCACCAGCAGGCGCACGCTGCAATCGGCCAGGATGTAGGCCACCTGGTCGGGCTTGAGGAGCGGATTGACCGGCACGAACACGCAGCCGGCAGCGGCCGCGCCGAACATCGCGGCCACGTTCTCGATCCGCTTTTCCATGTACACGGCCACGCGCTCGCCCGGCTGCAGGCCGCGCGCCAGCAACAGGGCGGCCATGGCTGTTACCTGGCCAGCCAGTTCACGGTAGGTGCACCGCAGTGCGCCGTAGACCAGGGCCTCGGCGTCGGGCGTGCGTGCTGCGCTGTCAAAGATGCTGTCGTGGATCAGGTGATTCATCGCGCTCCGGGCCCTTGCCCGCTTGGAAATAAATGAGACATGGCGCCGCTGGCGGCACCCGTCATCTTACCAGTTCGCGCCCATGCGTTGGAGAAACACTGCCCCTTGGGTGTGTGGGGCGTCATGGTATATTTCGATGATGCCGAGTATACACACCAGCGTTCCCGTTCGCCGCCTGATCCCGTCCGTTCCCGTGCTGTCGCTCGCTGCATTTCGCGCCGGGCCGGATGCCGGCCGCGCGCTGCCGTCGCTGCTCGACAACGCCCAGACGCGGCTCGTCACCAGCGGGCGCATCGCCATCGGCCTGGCGCTGCGCGCCCTGGGTGTCGGCGCCGGTGATCTGGTGCTGGTGCCGGCCTATCACAGCCCGTCGATGATTCCGCCGGTGCACTGGTGCGGCGCCGACGTCGTGTTCTACCGGGTACTGCCCGACACCTGCGCCGACCTGGCCGACATCCAGGCCAGGCTGGCCGAACACGCCGGCGTCAAGGCCATCATGGTTACCCATTTTTTCGGCATCCCGCAGGATCTGGCGCCGCTGCGCGCGCTGTGCGACGCGCGCGGCATCGGCCTGCTCGAAGACTGCGCCCATTGCTTCTTCGGCGAGCGTGACGGTGTCGCGGTCGGCAGCAGCGGCGACTACGCCATCGGCAGCAGCATGAAGTTCTTTCCGATCCACGAAGGCGGTTGCCTGGTATCGCGGCGGCACGCGCTGGACACGCACCTGCAGTCGGCCGGCATCGGCTTCGAGGCCAAGGCTGCACTGGCCGCACTCGAAACCAGTTTTTCCTATGGTCGCCTGCCCGCGCTGCGCATGATCCTGGCCCTGCCCCTGCGCGCCAGGACAATGCTGTGGAACGCCATGAAGGCCGCGCGCGCCCCGGCCGGCGCGGCTGGCGCGGCCGCCACGCCCGGCCTAGCGCCCTCGTCGTCGGACAGCAGTTACAGCTTCGATCCGCACTGGGTTGACAAACGCTCATCGTGGTTTTCGCGGCTGACGCTGCGGCTGACGTCCCATGCACGGATCGTGGCGCGGCGCCGCCACCACTATCTGGCATTGCACGAGGCGCTGCAAAACGCGCCAGGCTGCCGGCCGCTGTTTGCCGCCTTGCCGGCTGGCGCCTGTCCATGGGTGTTTCCGCTGCTGGTCGACGAGGCCGACGCGGTGGCCGAACGGCTGGCGCAGGCCGGCGTGCCGATGGTGCGCTTTGGCGCCACGCTGTGGCCGGGCGTCGACGCCACCATCTGTGCCACCAGCGTCGAGCTCGGGCAGCGGATGATCGCCCTGCCCTGCCATCAAGCCTTGCGCAGCACCGAACTGACCTGGATGATCGCCACCGTGCGTCAGGCGCTGCAGGCAAGCGCGCAGGTGAAGGCATGAGCTGGACCGTGGTGCCGGCCAGCCAGTTCGGCGCGCAAATGGCGCGCTGGGACGCGCTGCACGCGGCCAGCGCGGCCTCGCCATTGTTGGCCACCGACTTTGTCGCTGCGCTGCTGGCCAGTTTCGCCGATGGCCGCGAACTGCTGGCATGGCATGACACGGCCGGCGTCACGGACGCGATGACGATCCTGGCGCCCGCCGGCTTCGGCACCTGGCACACCTTCCAGCCATCCCAGGCGCCCGTCGGCCTGTGGCTGCAGCGCGCTGACGGGTCGCCTGCTGCGCTGCTGCGGCCGTTGCTGGCCCGCCTGCCGGGACCGGCGCTGCTCGTCGGCCTGACCCAGTGCGATCCGGCGCTCATGGCGCGCCCGGAGGACGGCGCCTGCGTGCGCACGGCCGACTATATCCGCACTGCCCGCATCACGCTGCGCGGCGCCGGTGGCTTCGATGCATTCTGGGAGGCGCGCGGCAAGAACTTGCGCAACAATCTCAAGAAGCAGCGCAACCGGCTGCGCCAGGAAGGCGTCACGCCGCGCCTGGAGATTTGCCGCGCGCCCGGACAGATGGCGCAGGCCGTGGCCGATTACGGCCGGCTCGAAGGCAGTGGCTGGAAAGCGGCCGGCGGCACCGCCGTCGATGCCGCCAACGCGCAGGGCCACTTTTACCGCGCCATGCTTGAAGCGTTTGCTGCGCGTGGCGCAGCCAGCGTCTACCGTTACTGGCTGGGCGACCAGCTGGCGGCGATGGACCTGTGCGTGGAAGGCGGCGACTGCATCGTGGTGCTCAAGACGGCCTACGACGAGACGCTGGCGGGCCAGTTGTCGCCGGCGCTGTTGATGCGCGAAGAAGCGTGCCGCCAGCTGTTCGACGAGGACCGCTTCGGGCGGATCGAATTCTATGGCCGCGTCATGGAATGGCACCTGCGCTGGACCGACGAGGTCCGCACGATGTACCACCTGAACGGCTACCGGTTTCCAGGTCTGGCGCGGCTGCACGCCATGCGCAATCCGGCGCGGTAAAGCGCCGTGTGGCTCAGTCGGGACTGACCGGCACGACCGGCACGGCGACAGTGCCGATGGGCACACTGTCCAGGCCGGCCACGCCCTGGTCGACTGGCTGACGCCGGCCCATGCGGATCAATGGCAGTTCGAGGTACTGGTAAGAAAAGTGGGCCAGCAGGATGACCACGCCGAGCAAACCGAACACCACCAGTGGCGATTCGAAACCGTGATCTGCAGTCGCTACTTGCTGCCACAGATAGATGGTGTATGAAATCTGGCCCAGATACGCCAGCACGGGATTGCCGAACAGCTTGCGAACGGATAGCCGCGCCAGCGGCGTGCCAAAGACGACTGCGCAAATGATCAACGGTGCCACGAGCGGATAAACGACATTCATCCACAACGGGGGCAACGCGACAAGGTGCACGCCTATCAGCAGCGCAATGCCGGCGCACCAAAGCGCGACAGGCAGTTTCTTGACCATCGGTCCGAGAATATCTTCATAAAGCGCAAATACACAGCCCCACAGCATATACGCGAAAATGGAAAAATATAATGCCAGGTGAGGCTGCGCTGCCAGCTGCGCGGATAAAACGACGGCAATCAACACGCCGATGACAGGCAGGATCGTGCGTCGTTTATGGGCCATTTTCAAACCGACGAACAGCATCGGGAAAATCAGATAGAACTGTTCTTCGAATGCCAGGCTCCATGTATGTCCGGCATACCAGCCACAATCTCCCAACAAGCTGATATTGCAGAGAAATGCTGCGGACTGGGCAAACTGGGGCGCAGTCATCGTGATGCTGCCGGCCTGCGCCGGCAAAACAAGAAACAGCAGATACAGCATCAGTGGCGGCACGATACGCAGGAGACGGCGCAGATAGAAATCGCGCATGCTGACCGCCCCGTGAACGGCAACCTCCTTCACCATGCCCCTGCAAATGACGTAGCCACTGATGCAAAAGAAGATATGCACGCCCAGCGTGCCCAGCGGGTGCACACGCCAGATCAGGCCAGGCAGCACCTGCTGATAAATCGGATGGCTATATTCGATAACGTGCGAAAGAATGACCAAAAAAATCGCAAAGAATCGCCATGCATCGATATATGGAAGACGATGAGTGTTTTTCATTATTCTGCAGAGAGAATGTAAGGGGCGTGACAGTCAAGGCACGGACCAGATCAGCAACGAGCCGCCCCGGCCGGACACTGAATCGGCCAGCCGGGCATCAAAAAATAACAGACAGAGACAAATCAGAAAGAACCAACTGGTCATTATATTGCAAATAAATTAATATTGGCAATCGCCATTATCAGTTGCTTTTTTATAAAAAATATGCCACGCAATTCAACATGCATAATGCCGTCGTTAAAACAGCGCTTTGCGTCTGCCACACAATTGCCGTACCGAATCCGAGCAATAAAACAGCCGGGCGAAAAGATACAATTCTCCTTTTTAATAAAAGGAAAACCGTCTCTCTGCTGGTCAGGAAAAATGGCGTGACAATCCGGTGAAAACCGGTCGCCGATACATCAAAATGTTAAATCGACAATGCCTGTTTCTGCTGGCGATATATTGCAAAAACGCGGCGCAGGATTGGACCGCCGCCGTTGGCATCACGGTCGTGACAAGATGAAAGTGTGGTGCAAATGCCGCACTCGGGGCGAGTGGATGCTGGGGCGCAGTCCATGCCGGCGTTGCGGGATCACGATCAGGCGCGGCTGCGCCCGATCATACTGATCAGGGCTGCAGGCGCGCAGCCAGCCCCGTCACACTCATGAATTCGCCGCCAAGCTCGTCGCGGAACCAGGTGCAGTAGTCGTGTACGGTGGCAATGAAGCGCTGCAGGTCGGCGTCAGTGCGCACATACGGGGTATGGCCAGGCACCATCGACGGGCTGTGATACGTCAGCGAAAACACTTCGCAGCCGGCGCCATGCAGCGCGCTACTCAGGCGCCGCAGTTCGGCGCCGTTGGCGGCTTCCGGGCTCAGGCGGATGCGCTCGAGCGCACCGCTGCGCGACAGGATGCCGCCCATGCGCAGCTTGCGCGCCCAGCCCTGCTGCGCCAGCTCGTACAGCGCCGGCCCCCGGTCGCGCAGCCAGCCGGTATAACCGGACGTGTTGGGCAGCTCGAGCAGCCTGCGCCCGCCCGCTTCAAACGTGTACGGGTGTTCGTCGTAGGCGCGGAAATCCGGGCCGCCATCGTCGGTAAAGGCCGTGTAAGGCACCACGCTGGCGTCGATCTGGTAACCCAAAGCGGCGATCGATTCGGCCGTGTGCGCGCCCAGGCCATAGCGGCCAGCCTTGAACGTCGTTGGCGCGCGGCCGAACGAGCGTGTGATGGCGTCGGTCAGCTGGCGCAGCTTGTCGTACTCGAGCTCGCGCGGCAGATTGCCGGCGTAGGAATGAAAGGTCGAGACTTCTTCGTCGTGCGGTGGCGACACCCATGGATGCAGGTGCGTGCCGATTTCGCAGCGTCCCGCCTCCATCATGCCGCGCAGCACGGCCACCGAGGCCGGCGTGGTCGCTACCGGCCAGTCGATCACATAGGTCGGCACGATACCGAGGCGGTCATAGACCCGCTCGTGCATCAATGGCTGGCCGGCGATCGACGTCGTGCCGACGCTGGCGCGGTCGAACGGTCTGGTCCAGTCGAATTCTTCCTCGGTGTCGATCACGACGACCAGGACAGGACGGGCGCCGGCGCCCAGGCGCGCCGGCAGATGGCTGGTTTTTCTTAGCATTGACGGGTATCTCGTACTGGGTTGGCCGACGCCGGCTTGGCTTGCGCAAGCGCCACGAGGCACTCGTCGATGCGGCCGTAGGTCGTATTGAACGTGCTGGCGTCCTTGCCTTCGGGGTCGAGGATCTGGCAGTCACTGCCCGCGGCGGTGCAGGCTTCACCAAGAAGGAATACGCGGTGTGCCAGGTCCGGATAACGGGCGGCGATGCTCTCGAGATTGATGTGGTCGAAGACGATCACGAGGTCGGCTTCTTCGAGCATGGCGCGGCTGGCGTGGCGCGAACGGTGCGTCGACATGTCCACACCCCGCTGCGCCGCCGCCGCGATGGCCACGGCGGGTGAACCACGCCGGTTGCGTGGCAGCATGCCTGCCGAATCGAACTGCGCGCTGGCGCCAAACAGCTGGCCTGACTTGAGGTGGGCATAGCTGCTGCGATTGATGTTGCCCTGGCAGACATACAGCACGTTCAACGGCCGGTCCGGATTGGCGGCAAACAGGCTGGCCATGCGCGACGACAGGGATTGGCCCGGCTGCGCCGTGGCGCGCCGTTTGAAGCGACCGCTGACGAGTTCGCGCAGCTCTTGCCAGCCCGGGCCTGCATCATCGAGCACCAGCGTGTCCTGGTGTTCCCTGCCGATCAGCACGCGATGGAAACTCCAGCCCCAGGCCAGGCAATGCAGCACCAGACGGACCGGGCGGCGCGTCAGGCGGGCCGCGCCCGCCCTGGCCTGCCACATGTCGAGGATCAGGTTGCGGCAATAGCGCCCCGCCGGGTAGTCCACCGGCGTGGTTGGCTCGCCCAGCGCCAGCAGGCGATACAGGCGGTACGGGAAATCGACGCCGATCGATACCGGCAGCGGCAGCGAGCCCCAGGGGCGCGCGTTCACTTCGATCAGGATCCAGCCATCCGTGGCGGGATCGACCTTGAATTCGAACATCGCCAGGCCCGTGTAGCGGCTGGCGCGCACCATGCGTTCGACTGCCGCAAGACGTTGCGGGTCGAGCGGCGCGCTCTTGCGGTAATAACTGCTGCCGTTCATTTCATGCGCCCGGTGGTGCTCGAACGCCTGCAGCACGGCGCCGTCGTGGCACAGCACCGACACGCCCAGGCCGAAGCCGGGGAACATCTGTTCCAGCAGGATCGGGCCGGCCCCGTGATCGTGGCGCGCCAGCCATGCGGCCAGTTCGGCGCGCTCACCGATGATGCGGGTGCTGGTGCGCACATACAGCTCCGGCATCGCGTACGACATCGGTTCCTTGATCACGACCGGCAAACCGAATTCGGCCGCGATGCCGTCGGCCGTGTCGTTGGCGGCCAGCAGGCGGCCCGGCGCGACTGGCACGGCTACCGACTGGGCAAGGTCACGCGTGCGCACCTTGTCGAAGTAGATGTCGAGTGCCTCGGCCGATGGAATCGCCAGTGGGCACAAGGCCCCCAGCGCGTCACGGTGCAGGCACAGCGGCAACAGCCCGCGCTCGTCGCATGGCACGACCAGCGAAAAGTCATGCTCGCGCAGCAGCGCCAGCACGGCGTCCAGCCAGGCCTGACCACCATCGAGGTAGTACGGCAAAAAATGGGTCGCGTGGATATAGCGCGACGCCAGCGCCGGCGCCCGGAAGTCGAACGGCGCCACGTGCACCTCGAGTCCCTGGCGTCCGAGCGAACGCACGGTCGAGAGGAAGCTGCGTGTGTCGTCGCCGACGACGAGGACCTTGTTCCTGGTGCTCATGCCTGACCCTTGCGCAACAACTGACGGCAGCCAAGTGCTGCTGTATACAACGCCCATTTGAGGGACATGCGCGCGGCCAGCGCACGGCGGGCATATTGCCAGCCCAGCGCATGCTTGCCTTCGCCCGACCAGTAGCGCGACAGCCGGCGCAGGATATCGCCCTCGTACGACAGGCACAGCGCGCGGATGACCGTGCTGTCGACCTTCATCGCGATGTGCTGCGACACGAGCGCCGAGAGCAGCCAGCGTTCGGCCTCGGAAAAGCGGCGCGAGAGGTTGTTCTGGCGCGCCGGATCAGGCACGTTGTGCTGCGCGATCACGTCGGGATTGAAGAACACGGCGCGCGCCGCATCGGCTGCGCGCCAGAAGAAATCGCGGTCTTCTTCATACGAGGTGCGGGTCCAGAAGCCGCCGATCGCCTGCGCGGTGCTCCGGCGCAGCGCCAGGATGTTCAGTTGGGCAAAACCACCGGCACGCACCAGTTCGTCGAGTGCAATCCGGTAGCCGTGCGCATGGGTGCGCGGGCGGCCGGCGACCATCCCGACCAGGGCCGGCAGCCAATCGGCGCGCTCGGTGGCGCCAAGGTGCGAAACGGCAGTCTGGTTGGCGATATACAGGTCGACTTCTGGCTGGCTGTCGAACACGTCGACCATCGCGGCCAGGTGCGTGTCGCCCGTCCACAGGTCGTCGTCGTCGCAGAAGGTGATGATGTCGCCCGTCGCCGCGTCGATACCGGTATTGCGCGCAATCGACGGTCCGTAGCCGGGCCCGCCAGCGGTGCCCAGTTCGATGACCCGGAAGCGGCCATCCAGGCGCGCGAGGCTGTCGGCACATGCCTGGCGGCTCGCAGCGTCGGAACCGTCGTCGACCACGATCACTTCGAAATCGTCGAAGCTCTGGCAGCGCATGCGCATGAGCATCCGTTCGAGCAGGGCATGCCGGTTGCGCGTTGGGACGATGACCGAGACACGGCAGCCCGAAGAGGGATCGCGGCGCGCCAGAAGGCTGCTTTCAGTGGGACGGGCAGTATCGCGGGATGACAATTCTTCGCCTTCGGTGCGTTAGAGTGCGGCTGGGCAGCGCCGCGGAAAGAATCTTGCCATCCTAACACACCCGGAACCTGACACACACGATTCGCATGGTGCGGGCCGGGAGAGAAGTGGACGTTCGCAACCGCCAAATCGGCCACCCGTGAAGGCGCAGATCGCGAGATGATGCACAAGAAAATCTGCGCCATATTCCCATGCCGATAATATCAATCAATAAATGACAGTTTCTCTTAATTAACTACTGGTGCAATTCAGGCAATGTGATATTGGATGACCAAAATATCTGTCTGTTAAATAAAAAGGCGCCTGATTGATTAATCAAGAATTTCCTTTTTGAAATATTTTTGATTAACGACACGTGGGCTGGAACAGCGTCGTTGATGCCTGTCTGATTACCCGATAAACCGTAGTTTTACTGGTGCTGCCCAGAGGGCCAGCTGCCAGCTCCCGACCTCAAATGGAAATACGCGATGAATCCTTGCACAACCTTTAATTCGTATAACTGTTCATCAATTAAAGCGAATAAGCGCTTGACACATCGTTATTTAATTCTCGCAATATGCGCATTAACTGTTGTTTTCGTGTGGAAACAAATCGAAGTTGGGGAGAATCAGAAGACACAAATGATGGATCAGGGTAAAGTTCAGTTCTTCGAAGAAATTCTTTCCTTGGCGAATCAGTTGCCCAACTACATGAATTCTCATATGAACACTCTGACTACATTATCTGCGAGCGCTGAAACGAATTTCGCGCTGCACCCTGCTCAAGTGCTCGTGCGCAGCACCAGCACCCGACTCATGACTGCCATGTGCACCGTCATGCTGACCGCCTGCGGCGGCGGCGGCGGTGGCGGCGATGTCGCAAGCGACACCACGTCCCTGGCAAAGACGGTGACGGCCTTCACGCCGAAGCCGGCCACCCCTGCTACCGGCACGCCAGTCTCGCCAGCCACACCAGGCGACCAGACGGCCGGCGCGTCGCCAGTCGTTGCCGGTGATCCGGTGACCGATTTCAGCATCCAGAACACCGGTGCGGCGCAAAAGCAGGTGCCATTCACCTTCGGCCAGGTCATCATGGAAGGCAAGATGAATGTCAAGGAGGGCCTGGCAGCCAAGTTGCCGGACGGTACTGTGCTGCGCCTGCAGACGGACATCAAGGCCACCCACGCAGACGGCTCGGTACGCCACGTTGTCGTGTCCGGTGTATTGCCGGAGCTGGCTGCCGGCCAGACGCAGACGCTGCAGCTGGTCAAGTCGTCCACGTCGCTCAAGAGCAGCGAGACCGTGCAGAGCCTGGCCAAATCGGGCCTGACCAGCACAGTGACCATTACCCTCAATGGCGAGAAGTACACTGCCTCGCTGGCCGATGCGCTGGTCGCCGACACCGCGCCACGTAACTGGTTGTCGGGCAATGTCGTCAACGAATGGCACCTGAACGCGCCGCTGAAGAACGCGGCCGGTGTGACGCAATCGCTGTTGACGGCGCGGTTCGACGTGCGCTGGTATTCGGGGGTGGGCAAGCAGGCGCGGGTTGACGTCGTGGTCGAAAACACCAAGACGTTCGTTCCTGGCGGTAAATTGACTTATGACGTCGATGTCGAAGTTGGCGGCCGCTCGGTCTACGCCAAGTCGGCACTGACCCATTACCACCATGCGCGCTGGCATCAGGCCGGCTGGTGGGACGCGTCGCGCGTGCCGGTCATGGACGTGAAACTCAATGGTGCGTACATGATGGCTACCAAGGCCGTCTCGAACTACGACAGCAAGGTGGTCCCATCCAACAATGAACTGAACAACATCGCCGGGCGCATCACGGCCGGCAACACCGGTCCCATGACGATCGGACCGATCGTACCGTACATGCCGACCGCTGGCGGACGGGGCGACATCGGCCCGCTGCCAACCTGGTCGGTGATGTACCTGCTGTCGATGGACAAGCGGGCGCGCACTGCAATGATGGCCGCCGCCGATGGTTCGGGCAGCTGGTCGATTCACTACCGTGACGAAAAGACGGGCTATCCGGTGCGGACCGATAACGAGGCCAACAAGAAGATCACAACGCACTGGAATCTGCGTGAGTATGGTCCTTTGCCAGTGCCACGTTACGTCAACAACAACGGCGCCCTCGGCGATACACCGTTCGAGGCCGACACGGCGCACCAGCCATCGCTGGCCTACCTGCCTTATCTCGTGACTGGCGACTACTACTATCTGGAAGAACTCCAGTTCTGGGCATCGTCCAATCCGCTGGGTACGGCGTCGGGCAACCATGGTGAAGGCAAGGGTCTCGTGCGCTGGCAACAACTGCGCGGCCAGGCCTGGTCGCTGCGCACGCTCGGTCACAGTGCCTACATCACGCCGGACAACCATCCTTTGAAGGCGTACTTCACCAAGCAGGTCGAGAATAACCTGGACTTCTACCATGCGACCTATGTCGTGGGCAATCCGAACAAGCTGGGCGTGTACGACGGCTCGGGTGAAAACGCCTTCCAGGTCGATGCGTCGGCGCCATGGCAGGACGATTTCCTGACCTGGAGCTTCGGCTACCTGTCCGAACTGGGCTTTGCCAAAGCGACGCCGATCCTGCAGTGGAAAGCGAAATACTCGGTTGGCCGCATGACCGCGCCTGGCTATTGCTGGATCCAGGGCGCTGCCTACGGCCTGAAGTTCCGCGATTCGCCAAGCACCCCAATCTACGACAGCTTCGAAAAACTGTACAAGGTCAACTATGACGGCAACGACTACTACAATGACGATGGCCGCAAATTCACCCATCCGAAGGGCCTGAAATACATCGACCAGCCGTGCAACAGCCAGGCCCAGCTGGATTACCTGACGCTGGCCCATGGTTACCAGTGGGCGACGGGGCGCATGACCGGTTATTCCGACTCGTCGATTGGCTATCCGTCCAATATGCAGCCGGCCCTGGCCGTTGCGGTGGCCGCAGGCATCCCGAATGCCACCCAGGCATGGGCCCTGCTGGCTGGCCGTGGCGCACCACCGTACTATCCGGATGCGCCGCAGTGGGCCATCGTCCCACGCTAAGCTACCCATAGCAGGTTTTCTGGCCGGGCCTTCGTATACACCGAACGCCCGGCCAGTGCGCATCTGGGCAGCGCCATCGCGCGGCACGGCGTTTTTTCTGCCGCCCCTGCCCCCTGTCGCCGTGACCTTTCGATCACAACAATCTCGTCCAGGTACGGTGTGCAACGGTCGTTGCAGCTTATAATGTCATGCGTATTAGCAAGAAATACACTGGTTAGTGTCTTTCTGCCAATGTTCAAGAAGCAGGCGTTCAGCCTGAAGCTATTGTCAAATCAGGAGTTTGTGTACATGTCGTTGATGAACAGAGTCATCCAGCGAGTCAAGCGCGATTATTTCAAGGCCCGACACCACAAGGTGGCCTTGACGATCATGGCAACGCAGCCGTTAGTGCAGGGCAAGCTGCCATTCATGCTGCTTTCGATGGTTCACACGCGCGACGTGTATGCGTACCTGGTGGCAGTCAAATCCTTTACGCACTACGTCAATCCGGAGCGCATCGTGGTGGTGTGCGATCCGTCGATCACCGATGCGGACCGCGCGGCGTTCAGGCAGCAAGTGCCGCACATCGAGCTGCGCCGTGCTGACGAGTTTACCCATCCCGATATCCCGCGTGGCGGCGCCTGGGAGCGCTTGTTCGCCATCTCGGAATACGTGCGCGACCACTACGTCGTGCAGCTTGACGCCGACACGTTGACAGTCCAGCCGATTCCCGAAGTGCTTGCGGCCATTCAGGCCGGCGCTGGGTTCGTGCTGGGTGAAATGCCGGACACGCCCGTGCGTTCGCTGCCGGCAACACGCGAAAACGCGCTGCCATGGATCAAGCCTGGCGCCCACATTCAAGGCATCGCCGAAACCGAAATGGTATTTCTCGGCCTGCCAAAGGACGCCTGCTACATCCGCGGCTGCGCTGGTTTCACCGGTTTTCCACGCTCGGAGACGATGCGTGAGACGATGCTCGACTTCTCGCGCCGCCTGGGCGGCAAGTTCGGCGCACGCTGGAGCGAGTGGGGCACCGAACAGGTTACGTCGAACTACGTGGCGTCGAACATGCCGGGTACCCGCGCATTGCCATACCCGAAGTACGCGACGCCTGATGAAGCAACGGCCGAAACGGCATTCTTCCACTTCATCGGTTCGATGCGTTTCATTAACAACAAGTATGAAGTCACGTCACGCCAGGCGATCCGCTTGATCAGCGGCGTCCCAGCCTAGCCGGATCGCTGCGGCATTCATCGTCACCCTGGTAACACGCTGTATGGTAAATCTGCGCCGCTCGCTGGTCATCAACTTCTTCTCGTCGTCCGGCGCAGCACTCCTGCAATTCATTGTCAGCGTGCTGCTGGCGCGCATGCTCAGCCCGAGCGAGATCGGCGTCTACTCGATGACGGTCGTGTTCGTAAACCTGGCCCACGTATTCCGGGATTTCGGCGTATCGACCTATCTGCAGCGTGAGTCGGTACTTACACCCGACAAGATTCGCTCGGCCACCGGCGTCGTGTTTGCCACGTCGTGGCTGATCGCCATCGGCATGTTCCTGGCCAGCGGCTGGATCGGCCGCTGGTTCAACGAGCCCGAGATCGTGCCGGTCATGCAGGTGCTGGCCATCGGTTTCCTGTTCATTCCGTTCGGCACGGTCACCAATGCGTTGCTGACCCGCGAATTTGCCGCCGAAAAGCAGGCCATCGTGACGGCCGTCGGCACGTCCAGTTTCTGCATCAGCTGCCTGGTGCTGGCCAAGCTGGGCTTCGGCAGCATGAGCCTGGCCTGGGCGAACCTGATCAATATCCTGGCGTGCGCCATCGCGTATATTCCACTGCGGCCCAAGAACACGCCCTGGACCCCGTCGTTCCGGCACTGGCGCGGCGTGGCCCACTTCGGCCTGGGCTCGCTCCTGACCAGCTGCACCGTGGCAATCAACAACGCCATTCCCGATATCCTGCTGGGCAAGCTGGGCTCGGCCCGCCTGGTTGGCCTGCTCAGCCGTGCAAATTCGACGGTGACCATTTTTACTTATGTCGCCGGTTCGACGGTCAATTACGGCGCCGTGTCCTATCTGGCGCAGGCCTACCACCGTGGTGAATCGCTGATCCCGACCATGAGCCGGGCGACGGCGCTGCTGACCGGCGTTGGCTGGCCCGCGCTCGCGCTGACCGCCCTGCTGGGCCATGAAATCGTGCTGGCGCTGTACGGCGCGACCTGGCTGGCCAGCGTGCCGGCGATCCTGCCACTGACGATTGCCGCGGCAGTCGGCATGACCTTCAATTACATCCATCCGGCCATCGTCGCCATCGGCCGCCCGTACCTGAGTGCGATCCCGGTCCTGGTCACGCTGGCAACCCGCATCGGTTTTGGCGTGGCCCTGTTCGACGGCGGCCTGACCGGCTTTGCCTGGGCCTTGTGCTGGGCGTCGCTTGCCGCCACGCCGGTGGTCATCATGCAGCAGAAGCGCTACTTCCACTGGGACCTGATCCCCTTGCTGCGCGCCATGGTGCCAAGTGCCTGGGTGGCGGTCGGCACGACGGCGGCCGGCGCCCTGCTCAACCTGGTCATCCCCGCCGACTGGCCGGCGCTGGTGCGCCTCCTGGTGATGCTCACGCCACTGGCCCTGTTCTGGTACCTGATGTTGCGCGTTACCCGCCATGAACTGCTGGACGAAGTGCATCGCATGGCCGCCACGGTCAA
>Ga0308163_10000746_pt1 | contig 46214 bp, 40 predicted proteins | sample PhyTR1_FD_201037 | JGI IMG/M metagenome (GOLD analysis project Ga0308163, IMG submission 201037) | Phyllosphere microbial communities from UC Gill Tract Community Farm, Albany, California, United States - DLSLT.R1 | ecosystem: Host-associated > Plants > Phyllosphere > Unclassified | place: USA... | reverse complement strand
GCAATCTTATTATGTATATAAAAAGACAGGCATATGGCAGTTATCAGATATGCCAATCACTACTACGTTAAATGGTGTTGCTTTTAAGCCTGGCGATATTAAGGTGGAAGATGTAAACGGGGATGGCATCATAGACATTAACAACGATAGAATGGTAGTAGGGCACCAGCAGCCTAATTGGTTTGGCGGTCTTCAGAATACATTTAATTACAAAGGCTTTGATCTCAATATTTTTGTGATTGCCCGGTACGGGCAAACGGTTAAGGGCGAGTTTATCGGCAGGTACAATCCATCGGGCGTAGCAAACGGACCAGCAAATTTTAATTACTGGACAGTAAATAATCCTTCGAACGACTTCCCTGCACCGGGACGTGGCTCAATAAACAACCTGTACCCAAATACCTATACATCAATGCTTTATATAGATGGGTCGTTTTTAAAGATCAAGAACGTATCGCTGGGTTATACTTTGCCCAAGAGCATGACCGAAAAATTAAAGATAGGCACATTGAGGTTCTACGCAACTGCATCTAACTTATTTACTTATTCAAAAAATTCCCTGTTAAACGATTACGATCCTGAGCGTGGAGGAGCAGAGTCATCCCCACTGAGCAGACAATTGGTATTTGGGGTAAATGTGGACTTCTAAAAATTAAATGAAACTGTATGAGAACGAATTTATATAAAATCGCAGGCATCGGAATATTTGTTTTGTCAATGTTGTCCTGCACTAAAAATCTGGAAGAATACAACCCCGGTGGCGCTACATCTGATGCTACATGGACCACACCTGAAGGTTTTGTGACTGCCGTGAATGGTGCTTACAGGGAGCAGCGCGCTTACTACGGAAAAGAGGATGGCACCTTAATTTCGGAAGGGGGAACTGATTTATGGTTTACTGCCAATAAAATGAGTTTTGCCAACCAGGTCACAAAATACATCGGCTTAACAGCAGCCGCACCAGGTTCTGCCGGCACCATATTCCGTTTATTCTATCAGGCGATTAACCTGTGCAATGCCGGTATCAACCATATTGATGGCGCCGGATTTACCGATCAGGCAGATAAGAACCGCAGGTTAGCAGAACTTCGGTTTCTACGCGCTTTTTATTACTGGCACATTGTGGAACAATTTGGCGGTGTAAACCTACGGACAACAGAAACACAGACAGCTGAGCTGACTGCAACCCGCAGCCCTGTAAATGCCTTTTACGACCTGATCATAGCAGACCTTAAATTTGCTGTGGATAATCTTCCAAACGCAGGTTTCTGGGGCGCAGAATACAGCAGGGCCTCTAAAAAATCTGCCTTGGGAATGTTAGCCAGGGCCTACCTTTCCAGAGCCTATTACGGAACCGGGCAGGAACGTACGGATTATTTAACACTTGCCCGCAACACAGCCAACGATGTTATTACGCGAAAAGGCGAGCTGGGTACTGACTTATGGGCATCTCCTGCGGATCTTTGGAATCCTCAGAACAACAGAAACAACAAAGAGGCCTTGTATATCATCAGCAATTCAACAAATGTACAGCTGGATTATGATCTGAACGCCAACCGGCTGCACGCCTGGTACCTTACAACCTATAGCGGCCGGCCAGGATTGGTAAGAAGCCTTGCTTATGGCTTTGACGGACAAAAACGCCTGCAACCTACCCGTTTCCTTCTTAACCTTTTCAATGAGCAGCTCGACGGCCGTTATCCAGCCTCTTTTCAGGAGACCTGGACGGCAAACACCGCATTTACCTGGACAGCTGCTACTGCTGGAACATACGGAAAATCAGCTTCCATTGCAGGAACGGCACTCGTACCGGGTACCAGCAGGGCAATGGAATTAACTAAACAGGTTGTGCCCGACAAAGCTACCAAACCCTGGGTGCTGTATGACATCAATGATCTTTACAATACAAACGGTACAATCAGGTCGCTAAGCGATTTTGTCCCTTTAAAGAAATTCCTGGATGGAAGCCGTACAGCAATCGACGGACAACCGGGATTTGCAGATATTATGGTAATCCGTCTTGCAGAAATGTACCTTATTGCAGCCGAGGCTGAATTTCAACTGGGCAATTACGTTGCTTCTGCTGCTCAATTGAACGTTTTACGTACACGTGCCGCCATCAAAACCCCGGTTAATCAAACAGCTGCCATGCAGACTACTGCGGCTGAGGTGCAGAGCGGCGGGATCAACTTTATACTCGATGAGCGTGCCCGTGAACTCTGTGGAGAACATTTGCGCTGGTACGACCTGAAGCGTGTATTTACAGGCGATCAGTTTGTGAACCGGATCAAAACCGATAATCCTGACATTGTAGATGTACAACCCTTTCATCGTTTACGTCCGGTGCCGCAGGTAGAACTGAATGCTTTAACCAATGGTGCTGAATTTGGTCAGAATGCAGGTTATTGACCTGCTGGCGGCAGCTTTTGCAGGAAGCTATGGATCAGTGCGGCTATTTCATTTCCATATTCTTCCAGAAGGAAATGGCCGCCATCAAATAAGTGAAGTTCTGCTGCAGGCAAATCTTTCTTGTAGGCCAGGGCACCTGAACCCGGGAATATTTTATCATTCTTTCCCCAGCTGAGGAGTACAGGCGGCTGATGAGTACGGAGATAGTCCTGCCATTGAGGATAATGAGGAAAATTAGAACCGTAGTCATCAAAAAGGATCTTCTGGATCACCCTGATGCCCGGCTCTTCGAATAGTGCATGATCCATATAGTAGCTATCGGGACTTATCACATCCGGGTTTGCAGCGCCATAAACATACTGTTCCTTTATTCCCTCAAATGACATCATGTAATTAGCCGCAGCTTTCAGCCCAGTAACATCGTTTGCCTCAGCTAAGGCACCGATTTTCTGTACATCTGGTCCCAGTCCTTCCAGGTACACATTGGCATTCTGGATCAGCAATGCTTTCACCAGTTCCGGCCTCTTACTGATGATTCTAAAACCTATGGGCCCACCGTAATCCTGCATGTAAAAACTGATGGCGCTCAAATGTAACCGGTCGATAAACTTTTCCATGATCACTGCAAGATGATCAAAGGAATAAGTAAATACCTCAGGAGAAGGGCAACCGCTAAATCCAAAGCCTGGATAGTCAGGGGCGATGAGATGATAATGAGGAGCCAGCCTTTCGATGAGGTTACGGAACATATGAGATGACGAAGGAAAACCATGCAGCAGCAGAATAACCGGCTGCTGGGGATCTCCGGCTTCACGGTAAAATATGTCGGTATCTTCGATCTGGACTTTGTGGTATCGGGTTTTGTAATGTTGTTCCATAAATTGTGTTTGAGTTTTTAGTTATGCAGGACTATTGTAATTCTGCCAGTGTTTTTAAGGGCGGCCAGTTTCTCGATAGAATATCTTCCAGCTGTTCAATTTCAGTGGTATGCACTGCTTTTTTACGCTTTCCAAAATAAAGCACATTCTCAATGGGCTTGTTGCCTTCCCAAACCATTTTTATTGTCTGATCGTCTATATCTTTGCGGCAGAGAAAATCGGGCACAACTGCAAAACCATTACCATTAGCCATACAGCGCAAAATTGAACCAAAGTAGGGCAGGACATAGGTTGGCCTGAACCTTGGCGAAGAATTGAAATTGACTTCCCAAAATCTATTCAGGTGGTCTGTATCAGCAGCCGTAGAATACCAGATCTGGAGGGCTAACCAATCTTTAATAGCAGCCTTGTCATTTTTCAAAAGAAGTTCATCCAGTGTTCCTGTATCAGTCTGGCTACCACAAATGAGCACCATTCTTTCTGTACTGAAGGGTTTATAGGCTAAGTTTTGCTGATGGCCTGTCTGTGTGGTCAGGATAAGATCCAATGCTCCGTGGTTGAGTTCCTGCAGCAACTGGGCAGACTCGCCAAATCTGGTCACCAGTTTAAACGGAAGCTCCGAAACATAGGGTTCAAGCGTATGCTGAAAAATCTCAAAGCTCATTCCCACACTGACAGTAGGTTTTTCTATCCTGGATTTGCGGTGAAAAATCTGTTCGGCCTCTTCCAGTTTATTCATATGATCTATAATGAAATTATAAAGCATCGTACCCCTTTCGGTAGCCATCATTTTTCTGGTATCCCGTTCAAAAAGTCGGTAACCAGTATAGGATTCGAGTGAACTCAGGTGCAAGCTAACCCCGGGTTGCGAAATAAATAATACCTGTGCTGCCGCTGATAATGTACCTGCTTCGTAGATGACTTTAAAAGTCCTGTACCATTCCAAATTGAGCATTGTTTTTTGATTTTGAGAGTAATCTGTTCAATGGATAAACGATTGTACATTCCATTCGTTTATCTTTAAACCTCTTATAGTCAAAGCCGTGCCACAAGTATTGAATGTATGGATATCAGCCGATTATTCCTCAAATGTTTGATTATCAATGAATATTTTTTTGTTCAAGTAAGAATTTTTGGGGTCGAATGAATGGCTTCTCCGATATTTTCGGATGCGGCTACCCGCGACTCTGAAAATATCGGAGGCTGCCGGTTCCCCGGTGATTTATCCGCTGCCGTTATTTATCAGCTCTCTCAGGAGTATGTTATATCTCCCCTGGTAATACCGAGTTTAGCCATTTTTGATTCGAGGGTGGTTGGTTTGATATTCATCAGTTCAGCTGCTCCACCTGTTCCGCGGATGCGGCCTTCTGCTTTTTTAAGCATAGAAATGATATAGGCCCTTTCAGTTTCCTGCTGCACGAGTTTCACATCGTCCATTGTTTCAATTTCTGCTCTTCCGGATGCTTCTGGTAAAATGCCTGTGAGCGTTTGTTTCAATTGCAATTCTGATTTCCCATCGTAGAGAATTACTGAGCGCTCAAGAACATTCTCCAGTTCACGGATATTTCCGGGCCAGTAATAAGCAAGCATATCATCCATCATTGATGCAGCTATACCCTTAAAGGTTTTATTAAATTCTTTACAGAATTTGCTGGCAAAAAAGGAAGCCAATGCTGCTATGTCGCTTTTCCGTTCGCGCAGTGGGGGTAGGGTAATGGGGAAAACATTCAGTCGGTAATACAGATCGAGCCTGAACCGTCCGTCGGCAACTTCCTTTTCCAGTATCCGGTTGGTAGCTGCAACGATCCGCACATCTATCTTTTTCGGTAAATTGCTGCCCACATAGTTTATTTCCTTTTCCTGTAATACACGTAAAAGTTTAACCTGCATTTCGAGGGGCAGTTCTCCGATCTCATCTAAAAAAATGGTACCGCCCTCAGCTTGTTCAAACCTGCCTTTTCTTTTTTCGGTGGCACCGGTAAATGCACCTTTTTCATGACCAAACAATTCTGACTCGATCAGGGATGCCGGTATTGCACCACAGTTTACCTCTATGAATGGCCCGCTTTTTCTAGCCGACAGGGCGTGAATTGACCTTGCTACTTTTTCTTTCCCCGTCCCGCTTTCACCCAGGATAAGGACGGAAGTATTGTAGGGTGACACTTGTATTGTAAGATCCAGTGCGGCCAGTAAAAGCGGATGTTTTCCTATTATACCAGCAAATTCCTGTCGTCCTGTTATCTCCAGCTCATCTTTACCGGCAACATATGATGTTTCAGGAATTGAAATAGATTCAGAAACTATCATTTTCTCCGTGACACTGGTCATGCAGGGTCTGAAAAGGTTCATTATAGTCAAATGCTTTTGCATGTAAATATCACGCTGGCGGCTGTAGAAGGTATAATAATAATCCAGTCCGCGACCGGTTGTAACATGAAAGACCAGGTACGATTCTATTTTAAAACACTCCAGCCATAGCTTCTGCAGTGGGCTAACTAAAGCATTCATTGTTCCACTATCATAAATTCCGTCCGGAGCTGCTGTACTGCTGTTCTCAATGATAACCGAAAGGGTATTTCTATTCAGGCCTGCAATGGTCATCAGTTCATTTTCGCCAATAAACTGGTAGTCATCAAAACCTGTACGCAGATATCCGGAATCTGTATATTGTCCGGTAGGGAGAGGCCTTGCTCCTGCAACAATAAGGTCAAATGGAATAAAGGACCGTACTGCACGTGCGATTTTCAGCAGCTTAACTTTGTCTTCTGCTGTCTCATTACTTATATCCAGTAACTGTTTCTGTAAAACTGTTTCCTGTAGTAATCTCGATTCGAGGCTGTTTTTCTGACGGTACCATGCAATATCCAGTGCGACCAGTAAATCCTTTTCCCTGAATGGTTTGACCAGAAATCCGAAAGGCTCGGTTTTCTTGGCTTCCAGCAGTATTTTTTGGCTTGAATTGGCGGAGAGGTAAATAAAAGCAATGTTCGCAGCACTCAGCTTTTTCGCGAGGTCAATCCCGGACAGCTCTCCGTTTAACCGGATATCCAGCAGGACGAGGTCAGGTTTTAGCTTTTCTATGTGCTCTTCTGCTGCTTCAGACGAAGGAGCAATGCCTGTCACCTTATAACCGGCCTGCAGGAGCGTCAGGCGCAGCGCGTTGGCTACTATAAATTCATCCTCAACAATCAATATGTTTTTTTTCATTTCTTTAAAATAGCAAATCGTATCTTTATATGTACTCCATTATCATTTTGGATATCAAAACTGCCCCTTAATTGTGATGCCAGTCCCTCCATCAGGTCGAGCCCCAGCGAATTGCGCTCCCGGGTTTCAAATCCTTCAGGTAGTCCAATTCCGTTATCTGAAATTTTAAGCAGTAAATGATCGTCCCCGTCGTGCTGTAAACTGATAAATACACGTCCCTTTCTTCCATTTAAAAAGGCGTACTTTATCGCATTTACAATACTTTCTGTGAAGATCAGCCCCAGCGGAATTGCCTGTGAGACATCCAGTTCTATGTCCTCTACGGTCTGTTCAAAAATTATACGGTTATCGGTATCAAAACTTTCATGCAGATACCTTACAAGGTCAGTGATATACTCAGCCATCGCAATGGTAGTCGTATTTTCATCCTTGTATAACTTTTGATGGATCAGCGACATAGCCTGCATCCGGCGGAGGCTATCCTGTATAGCAAGTACCGCTGCGGGATCATTCAGATAAACTGATTGTGAGTAAAGCAGGCTGGTTACGAGCTGTAAGTTGTTCTTCACCCGGTGATGCACTTCTTTAATTAGCCATTCTTTTTCTTTAATCAGCTTCACCTGATCAATATTTAATGCCTCCAGGTAGATGTTTTTCTGATCCAGTTCACGCTGGCTGAGCTTAAGTTTATAATTTGTTTTTTGTTTGAGTCTGTACCGGCTGTAGATGAGCATGGTAATGATCAGCAGCAAAAGGGAACCTGCAACGACCATTTTCTGGATGAGCTGGTTCCGTTTGAGCAGGTTGTCTTTTGTCTGGGCCTCTTTGGTCAGTGTTTCAATATGCTCATTTTTCTTTTTCGTTTCATTTTCTATTTCCAGTACAGCTACCTGATAGGCCTTGGTTATATTGTCAACAGAGTCTTTTATCCGCTGTGCGGCCATGTAATGACCGATCGCCGATTTGTAATTGCCATTGATGGAATCAAGTTCGTACGATGTTTGCTCTGTGACCCGGATTTCTGAGGCGGAATTTATGCTTTTCACCAGCTCAGCATAACGGTCATTGTATTTTCTGGCCTTGGCATACTGCCCCGTCTTTAAACAATATTGAGCAAGGGCTGCATAAGAAGCCCTGAAAAGTTCATAATTGTTGGCAGAGATTTTAGTTAATAATCTCCTTACTTCTCGTGCATATTTCTCAGCAATACTGAATTGTTTTGCATAGCTGAGATTGGTAAGCAGATTGTTGGTGACGCCGAGCTTTTCCAGATCAGTTTTACAGTTTTTACTGATCTCATATAATAACGCCAGGGATTTATCAGGTCTCTTAATGTGGGTGTATGCTGTTGCAAGGACCATTGATACCGTTGCTATGTAGTCCTTGTTTTTATAATGCCTTGCAATCCCTAATGCCAGCAATGAATAGGGGATAGCACGGCTGTAGTCATTCATGCTACTGTAAGTAACTGCCATAGTATGATAGATACTGCAGAGCTGTAATGTGGTATCGCTTACTTCTTTTGCAGTTCTGATGGCCAGAAGGTTATACTTGATCGCATTGGGAAAATCCCCCATTTCGTTCGATGTTCTGCCGATCAGCCAGTAGATACTGTGGATACGCTTATAACCAATTGATTTGGCGATATTCAAAGACTCAAACAACAATTTTACCGCTTCAGTTTTCCTTTGTGCCAGGACCAGCAATTCTGCGTCGTCTTTTAGCAGGGACGCGAGCCGCAGCATCATGCGGTCCCTTCTGAAGATGGCGATGGCCTTGTTATTATATTTCCTTCTTTTATTGAGTCCGTCTAACTTTGAGACATCGTAATGATGTCCCATGACAATGTAGGATTCGGCTATACCGAAACTGCTGTTCACTTTTTTAGCAAAGGCCAATGTCTGTTGGGCGGTCTGAAAGCCTTTTTCAGGATTTCCTTTTTTATTCCAGCAAAGTGCTGAAAGTATCATTGCATTGATGGTGCCATAAATATAATTTACCTTTCTGCTGAGTCTTGCAGCCTGGGCGGCAAGTAGGAAAGCCGAATCCAGTTGTTCTTTTCCGTTTCCCGGTCTGTCAAGAATAACGCGCCCAAGTGCCAGTTGAAGCTGAACCCTGCCGGTATCAGTTTTGCTTTCTGCAAGTTTATGTTTCAACACAGGCAGTGGAAGCTCTTCAAGGCTGCTTGATTGTGCCGGTACCAGCTTCGATAAAAGCAGCAAAAAGAGGAACAGGCAATATTTTTTCATTGGCAACTGTATACAATGTCGGGCATTCTAATTTACATAAAAATTGATAAATTTTGTTCTTAAATAGCAAGGGCAGCATACCTTCGCCGCCCTTTGCTACGCGCACACACCATATTGCTATTGACTAACCTTGCGGTCCAGAAAGTCCTTGATTGTTGCAGCAATTTCAGCTCCGTGACTTTCCAGAGCAAAGTGTCCTGCATCAAACAGATGGTATTCAAGGTTTTTCACATCTTTCTTATAGGCTTCGGCACCACTCTGCGGAAAAATATAATCGTTTTTACCATAAACGATCAGCATTTCTGGATTGTAATCCCTAAAATACTGTTGCCATTCAGGGTATTTGGGAGGATTGGTGCCGTAATCATAAAAGAGATCGAGTTGTATCTGTCCGTTCTCAGGTCTCTCCAAATGGCGAAGATCGATTTCCCAATTATCCGGGCTCACCACTGAAGGATCAGGCACTCCGTGGGTATACTGCCATTTCAACCCGTCGGGATTATGAAAAGTGGCCAATGTAGTTTCAGCTTCTTTGTCATTCCTGTCTTTCCAGTAAGCCCTGAAAGGATCCCAGAATGTTTCAAGTCCTTCTACATAGGCGCAACCGTTTTGCACAATCAGGGTGTCAATCCGATCAGGGTGTTTTGCTGCAATCCGCCAGCCCACAGGTGCTCCGTAATCCATAAGGTACAAACTGTATCTGCTGATATTCAATTTGTCTAACAGCGTTTCAATGATAGAGGCAAAATTGTCAAATGTGTAATCAAAGTCTGCTATAGGTGGTTGTTCACTTCTTCCGTAGCCCGGGTAGTCTGCTGCAATCAAATGATACTTGTCAGAAAGCTGGTCTATCAAATTCCTGAACATGTGCGATGATGCAGGATAGCCATGTAATAAGACCAGTGTTGGCGCATTTTTCGGTCCTGCTTCACGGTAAAAAATGTTAACCCCATTGATCTCAATAAAGTGATAGGTTGTTTGATTTTTCATGTTTTTATAATTAAGGTTCAAAATTCAGGATACTTGTTTGCCCCATAAATCATATGCAGCAGTCAAAAGTAGAGAAGGCAAGGTTCATTTGATCATCACGGGCATGATGGCAGTAATCAGTAAAATGATAAGTTCAATTTTGTATTCCCGGAAGGCTTCGATATCAGTTGTTGATGATACTAATAACAATTATCATTGTAGTAATATAACTTATCAGTTTACTCATTAATGTATTCGGGGGGCGTTCCTGAAGGGTAGGGGTAAAAAAAAAGCCTCAGCTTTCGATGAGGCTTTTTGTAATCTTAAAGTTTGTACTACAATTCACTTTTCAGTGTTTTCTGTAGCTGATTTAAAAATTCGGCTACACTTTTGGCACTGCCTGAGGCGGGCTCTTTAATGGCACATCCCATTGTAACAAATTGTTTCAGATCCTGCATCTGCCATATAGCAGCACCACTCATTTTACTGTAGTCACTTTTGAAGCCATGCAGCTGGTTCTTTATTTCTGCTACTGATTTACTTCCTTTATAAGTGTTACAGGTACTGAATGATCCACGCACCATGAATATCGGATATATCGGCTGCACAGGCTTCAACGCTGCTACCCAGTCTTTAATGTCGTTCCTGATGCCACCATCATAACATTGTAAATACAACGCATCTACTACTTTTGTGTCTGAAGACTTCAGTATATCTCCCCAGTAAGCATATCCTTTAAAAGGGCACAATGTCATGTGCATATTCAGGCTTGCGGCGATCTTGCCCATCGCTATAATAGAAGGACTGTCATACACTGATTCATCATCAATACAAATAGCATCGGCACCCAGTACTTCCTTTAATACTTTACAGATGTTATATAACGTGCTCTGTTCAGAAATTCCAGTGACTATACCCGGCACCTTTTTGGATGGGTCATACCAGTCGCGGATAAAATCAAAAGTGTTCGGTGGTTGTCCGTACCAGCGGCCTTCCAATAAAATTTCAATACGTGATATGGAAGATTTCTTTTTGAGATTCTTTACTCTTATCACATAAGAGGCATCTCCAACCCATTTCCCGTTATGTATAATGGGCTGATGTGAGTCTCCCGAGTACAGGTCTCCATCTGCATGAATATAGAAACTGGACAACAGCAACGTATTGAACCCGCTTTTTTTTAGTAAATTGTAAGTGGTGTCATTTCCCGGATATAAGCCTCTGCCAAACATGGCTAAGTTCCTGGAAGGCAAATCTGCGGCTGGCAGATAAGGTTTCTGAGCTAAACACAGGTGAGATAAAGCTGCAGTAAAGATGAGTAAGAATAAGGTTTTCATATGATGTTTCAGATAAATAGCGCGCAATTTAAACAGAAATTTTTTGTCATATCACACAAAATAATGGCTTCCGTACAATTAATTACCCTAACACATTAATCTGATTTTACTGTAAACGCAAAAAGCCCCAGATTTCTCTGAGGCTTTTCGTGATCCCGCTGGGATTCGAACCCAGGACCACTACATTAAAAGTGTAATGCTCTACCAGCTGAGCTACGGAATCAATTCCGTTTGTTTAAGGAGGTGCAAAGATAGAAATTAAATATTAAGTTGCAATTAATTGTGAAAATAAAATCAAACATTTTTTCTATCAACGGGCACCGGCGGGGGGGTGTCTATCAAGAACTCGTTCATTTTCAATAATTTCAAGACACTCTGCAAAGTTTATTCAGAATCCCGGAGTGTTCCGGATATTTTGTGATCATTTCATCTTTATCCGCCATTTCAAATTCACTGAATTCAAAACCAGGAGCAACAGCGCAACTCACCAATGAGAAATCGCATTCTGAAGGAATCTCCGCAGCAAACCATGTTCCTGCCGGGACCAAAAATGAAAGCGTTCCATTTGGCCCGTCAGATAACTCCTGTTTACTATAGGTTCCGTCATTGTCAATCATATGGATAAGCAGGGGGACACCCTTGTGAAAGTACCAGACTTCATCTGAAGCCAGACGGTGAAAACCTGAATAGTCATGGCCTTCCAGCAGGTAATAGATAGAAGTGAAAGCATTGTAAATGTTTACCACTGTAGAAGACACTCTGGCTACTTCAAGTTTGGAACGGTATAGTTCATTATAGTAACCACCTTCTGGGTGAGGCTGCAAATTCAACTTATTGATCCATTGAGCAGCGGTTTGCGAGTTTTCTACAGACATATTAAAATGTTAACGTTTTTATAAATTAAAGATATATTTATGCTAATTCAAACGTAATTCCGGTAATGATCGTATTTACAATCCAGTATTGTCATATTTGCTGTCAGGATAACTAAATTCAATGAATATTTTCCCTACACAATATTCCCTTCTTTCTGCTGCGGCGCTCCAGGATGTTCTGCAGGAACTTTATGGTTTCGAAGAGATGACATGCCGCTTATTGATCCACAATGTAAGCGATACCTATATTCTGGAAAATGAAACAGAGCATTATATCTTTAAAATTTACAGAGAAGCACACCGCAGCCTTGAAGAGATCAGGGCTGAAGCAGAACTGCTGATTATACTTCGGGACCAGGGCGCCAGCGTTTCCAGTCCAGTGGAAGATCTAAAAGGAAATGTGCTCCAGTCTTTTAATGCTGCTGAAGGAATACGCTATGGAATCTTGTTTACATATGCTAAAGGTAAAGTCTGTCAGTTGATGAATGACCAGCAGCTGGAAACTCTTGGGCTTGAGATGGCGAAACTTCATCAAATCACTTCAACACTCGAGCTGAATCATCAACGAAAGGAGTATAATGTGAATTCGTTGCTGATTGCTCCGCTGGAGAAGGTAAGCCCGGCTTTTGCAGATCTGCCCGAAGAATATGCCTATCTTCAGCAAACCAATCAGAAAGTATTTAGCCGGCTTTCAGAGCTGGATACCACAGGCTTTGGTTACGGTTACTGCCATTATGATTTTTTACCAAAGAACTTTCATTTTGAAGATGACCTCAAACTTACCTTTTTCGATTTTGACTTCGCCGGAAAGGGCTTCCTGGTTAATGATCTGGCATCGTTCTATGCGCATTTCTTTTTACAGGTTTTGTCCAATGTGGTATCGCAGCAAGAGGCAGACCGCCAATTCAAAGTGTTTTTAGAGAGTTATCAAAAAATAAAACACATCAAACAGGAAGAAATAGATTCAATCCCATATTTCGGTTATGCCTGGTGGATCTTTTACATGGGTTTTCATTATGAAAACTTTGAAGACTGGTCTAACTTTTTCTTTGGTCCCAGGTTTTTGAAAGAGCGTGTTGGCTGGATAAAGAAATGGGTTCAGTGGTATATTGAAGAAGAATAACTATACTGAAAGATGTTCAAGCAATTCAAAGCGGTTGCCAAAAGGATCACGAAAAAAACAGCGCTGCCGGCCGTCAATCTCTGAAGAATAAGTAATCTCAACATTTTTACCTTGCAAAAATGCCTTCGCTGTATCAAGACTCTCCACCTCAAACGCAGAATGTCTGTCTGAGGGCAGACTTGCAGGTTCCTGTCTCACATGCAATTCAATATCGCCAATCAAAAACCACATAGCCCCACGGGGATGTTCACCAGGGATTTCTTCTAACTCAAGAATGTCTTTATAAAATGTTCGTGCCTGGGGCTGCATTCCTTCCGGAACAGTAATCATGACATGATCAATTCTCTTAATGGTAAGCGCTCCTGTATTCATCTAGAATTCCTCCCCAAGATAAATGTCATGTACCAGGAACTTCACTGTAGGCAGTAATTCCAAAAGCTCTGTGATATCCTCAGACTCGATAGGGTAGATCGTTTCTTCAGAATCAGGAATTTCAGAATCCGGGATAAGTTCAAAAAACTTGATCTTCAGATCGGTATCCAGTTCCACAAGTTTAATATATTTCACCCCGTTGGCCTTCCAGTTTTCAAGGATCTCTGCATTAAACTGAGTATACGGGTTCTTACTTTCGTTTTCCATGTGGTAAATCTAGTGATTTATATTAGAAGGTCTTCTATTAGGGTTAAGCCTGGTTTTCCTTTGCCATGTTGAATCCAAAGTGCGACAAGAGCCTGAGCTGAGTGTGGGATTGAGATGCAAAACTCGCACTCAGCTCACAGTCTTTACATTTTTGTAATTCATCCATCCAAAGTAACTTTAGTGAAGACCCAAGCAGCCGCGGTTTAGTCCCTTACTATTGCTAAATTTACCTGGAGAACAATGCGCAACGACAGACTGCCATTAAAGATGCAGATCAAAATATTTAAAAAAATTGAAATAGATTAAAATGTTTCTGTCTCACAGTCGTCTTCCTATTATAAACAGCGCATATTTTGAAAGCCGCATACATGCCCAAAGACCAGAACAGTTACATTATAGAAACCATTAAAGCATATGGCAAAAGCTTGATGGGTTTTATACGTAAACAGGTAAAAACTGATGCGGACGCTGAAGATATATTGCAGGATGTCTGGTACCAGTTCAGTAATGTTATCAATGCTCAGCCGATTGAACAAACCAGCGCATGGTTGTACCGCGTAGCAAAAAACAGGATACTGGACAAACACAAGAAACATGGTGAAAGCCTGCTTGAAGATCTGTATAAAGTAGAACATGACGATGATACTACCGAGCTCATCAGTATGCTGATGATCGAAGTTGGGACACCTGAAACGGAATATTTGCGTAGTCTTTTTTGGGAGCAGCTTGCGGTAGCTTTGGATGAATTACCGGATGAACAGAAGCAGGTCTTCATCTGGCAGGAACTCGAGGATCTGTCATTCGAGGAAATCTCCGAAAGGACAGGTGTTAAATTTAATACCCTGGTTTCACGGAAGCGCTATGCTGTACTCCACCTTCGCAAGCGCTTAAAACAACTCTATCAGGAGATTACAGAATATTAATCACACACAAAAATGAAAACTACATTCAATAGAAACAGAAAAAAGTTTTTTCTAATTCCTTTTGGTATTGCTGCATTGCTTGCTATTATCAGCTATGTAGTAATGCTTTTATGGAACAATTTACTTCCTGAAATTCTTCATGTCAATACAATTACGTTCTGGCAGGCTATGGGCATCTTTATCTTAAGCAAGATTCTTTTCGGATTTGGCAAAGGCGGCGGGGGCGGACCATGGGGACGCCATAAGGTGGTAGAGCGTTTCAAAAGCATGAGCCCGGAAGAGAGACGGGAATTTAAGGAACAAATGAAGGAAAAGATGTGCGGATGGAAAAAACCGAATTCAGAGAATAGTTAAAAAAAGAAAGATGCATCTGATTATTTTTAAAACCAGTGTAAGCACACAAAAGCAGGCACTGAAATTACAACCATTAATAAATAAACTTCCGCTGGTCCTGGATTATAATTTCGATCTGGAAGACTGTGACCATATCCTGAGGATTGTAAGCACAGACTTACAGCCTCAGGTTATTTGTGAATTGTTACACACTGCAGGTTTTAATTGCGAGACAATGGAATCTTTTATATATGCCGTATGACATTTCCATCATAACGCCCGGGTACGGAAACATAACCCATACTTTTATATCCGATCTCTGATGTAAAATACCCCAGTAATGTAAGTTGTTTGATCATGGCAAACCAGGAGGGGACAGGTGGAGTTTTTTTAAGATAGTTTGGCTTGCCACCGGCCTGAGCAGATTTTTGACGTTCTGCTTCTTTCTGCTGTAGTAAATCATTCTTTTTCTTGTCCTCCTTCAGTTTTGCATCCAGGCTGATCAATAGTTTAGTTTTTTCTTCAGCACTGCATTTTAAAAATCCTTTGCCGAACATATCTTTAGCAGCTTCCTCCAGTTTACCGAGGCCACTAACAAATATTTGCTGTTCTTCGGGAGAATAGCAGTCGCGCAGCATAGTTTTCATAAACGAACCTGCATTTGCTGCTTTTGCGCCGGCTGAGGCGGCAGTCTGTGGCAGGATTGTTTCTGCTACTTCGTTTAAATAACTGATTTGAGATTCGTTAAGTACCGTTTGAACTGTTGCACTGTGTTCGCTCTTACAACCGCTTATAAATAAATCGCCGCCAATGATGGTGCCGCCCAACAGGAGGGCTACCCTGGAGATTGCTGTTCTTCTGTCCATAATTAAAGATTTCCTTTTTTGAGTTCGTTGAAAGCAAAGTCACATGCCCTTGCAGTTAGTGCCATGTAAGTAAGTGAAGGATTCACACAGGCGGAAGATGTCATACATGCACCATCGGTTACAAATACATTTAAGGCATCCCATACCTGGTTATGCTTGTTGAGCACAGAAGTTTTTGGATCAAGCCCCATCCGTGCTGTACCCATCTCATGGATGCCATGACCCATAGCGTGACCGCTGTCCCAGGTGCGTATGTTTTTTACACCAGCAACATCCAGCATATTCGCCGCTTCCATCGTAATAGCAGTACGCATTTTCTTTTCGTTATCTTTTAGTTCTGCATCCATAGCCAATACCGGCAATCCCCATTTATCTTTTCTTTTGGCATCCAGCGTAATTTTATTTTCATGATAGGGCAGGATCTCTCCGAAACCTGTCATGCCAATATTCCAGCTGCCAGGCTGGCTCAGTGCGTCTTTAAATTCTCCTCCAATATTCAGCTCTGCGATTTCCCTGCTCCAGGAATCGCGGCTGGCACCGCCCTGGTATCCAAAACCACGGGTAAAATTTCGTTTATCACCATATAGATTAGTGAATCTTGGTATATAGAAGCCTGTAGGTCTCCGTCCATAAATGAAATGTTCATCATACCCTTCAACACTGCCCGAAGCACCCAGGTTATAATGATGGTCCATAATGTTATGTCCCAGCTCGCCACTGCTGCTACCTAAACCCCCTTGCCATATATCTGTTGCAGAGTTCATCAATACCCATGCAGAATTTAACGAAGAGGCATTCAGAAAGATAATTCTTGCATGATACTCATAAGTCTGGTTGGTTTGCGCATCCAGAATTTCAACCCCTGTAGCTTTCTTTGTATCTTTATTATATATGATGCGCGTGACGATGCTCCATGGCCTGACAGTCAGGTTACCCGTATCCATCGCCGCCGGCAGGGTGGAAGACTGCGTACTGAAGTATCCCCCAAAAGGACAACCTTCCCAGCACCTGTCCCTGAACTGGCATCTGGTTCGGCCGGGAATGGCCTCTGTTAAATTGGCTACCCGTCCATTGATGAGGTGCCGTTGGTCTTTATAGTATTTTTTCAAACGGACAGCCATATCCTTCTCGACAATATTGAGGTTTACTGGTGGCAGGAAATGACCGTCCGGCAGATGAGCAAGACCATCCCTGGCTCCGCTGATACCCGCAAATTTCTCTACATAATCATACCATGATGAAATATCATTGTACCGGATGGGCCAGTCGACCGCCCAGCCTTCTTTTGCATTGGCCTCAAAGTCAAAATCACTCCAGCGGTAACTTTGCCTGCCCCATAGGGTTGAGCGTCCACCCAACTGATAGCTTCTCCACCAGGTGAAAGGTTTTACTTCTGTATAAGGACTATCCTGTTCGTTGGTCCAGCAGTCCATCACAGCTTCATTTGCAGCCCAGCCGCGGTGGATCACAGGATAATTTTTCTGCTGTTCTTTGGTAGTACTGCCCCGGTGCTCAAATTCCCAGGGCTGGCGGATACCGTATTTATAGTCCTTGATGTGTTCGTAGTTTCTGCCCCTTTCGAGCATGAGTGTTTTTAAACCTTTGCCGGTTAGTTCCTTCGCTGCCCAGCCTCCGCTGATACCTGATCCTATAACAATTGCGTCATACGTGTTTTCTGCCATGGACTATATTTGGTTGATAATGAATTACTATACTGAATAGCTAATATATTGTTTTAGGTTTAAAAAGGCAATAGCTTTCGAAAGCCAGTTAAAAACATTGTCCGCGTTTTAGTGTTCTCCAATAAACCGAAATATGCCCGAAGGACCTTCCATTGTCATCTTAAAGGAGAAAATTTCCTATCTTAAAAACAAGATTATTTCTGAAGCTTCTGGTTATGCAGAAATTGATATGGAAGCTTTATCCCACAAAAAGATTCTGGATTTCAAATCCTGGGGCAAACACTTTTTTATATGTTTTAACGACTTCAGCATAAGAATCCATTTTGGGTTATTTGGCAGTTATCAGTTCCATGAGCCCAAAAAGGTTAACCCCAAATTAGCCCTGCATTTTAATAACGATGACGTATACTTTTATGTTTGTAAGATCGAGCGGCTCGATGGTCCGCTGGAGGAAAAGTATGATTTTACTGCCGATGTAATGAGTGAAGATTGGGATGCTGCAAAAGCACTTAAAAAGCTCAAACACTTTCCTGATAGCCAGATTGCTGATGTATTACTCGATCAGCAGATATTTAGTGGCGTGGGAAATATTATCAAGAACGAAGTCTTGTACCGTGCTGAAGTACATCCTGAAAGTCTTGTAGGAAAAATTCCATCAGCGCGGCTCAAAACCATTGTTGAAGAAGCCAGGGAGTATAGCTTTGATTTTTTGAAATGGAAGATGGCAGATCAGCTGAAGAAAAACTTTGAGATCTACACCAGAAAGGCGACACGTTCTACAGGCAAGCCGGTAATCAAAAAAGATACAGGAAAAAGTAAGCGCAGCAGCTACTTTAGCGTCGCTGAACAAAAATTGTATAAATAACCAGTTTTTTTAGCAAGGTCTTGATTCACTAAAGATATTAGCATATTTTTGTTTGCCGTTAACTACTGCGGCTTAATTCTATGGTTTTGAGAAATTATTTCGGGGAAACGGAGTGGCATCGTGACTGGAAAGCTGCATTTCCGCCGGCATTCAGGGAAGTGAGTTTTTCTGACCTTGCACTTGGAGAGCTTCACCGTGCAGATGTACATACCCCATGCGGAACAACGCTTGAATTTCAGAATTCACCCATCTGCCTGGAAGAACTGAGAAGCAGGGAAAACTTTTATCCGAAACTGATCTGGATCCTGAACGGGAAAAAGTTCAAAGGGTTCCGCGTTCTCAAAAATCTTCCTGATGTGGATGATCCCAGGATTGTTAATTATGATTTCTGCCATACTGACCACCTTTCGATGATCAGAAAATCTGATTTTCTGCAGGGGAGTCCGAAAGTATTGAATTTTCATCATCCGGAGCTCAGGAAACTACCTATGACTTCCTACTATTATTCGTTCTGCTGGAAACATCCGCACAGGGTTTGGTATCAGGCCAAACATCCAATTATTGTTGATCTGGGCGGACATTTTATTTATCAGCTTAAGCAGCGCAGACAGTTATCAGGTGATTATCCTTATCTGCATATCATGACGAGGAAATCTTTTATTGATCAGTACACAGGTTAATTTATCACCAGTGCCGCCGCTTTCTGCACAAGTATTTTGAATTTAATAAGAAAAATAAAGCCTGTTTATGTTATATAAACAGGCTTATCAATTTAGGGCTTGTATCGCGTGACCCCGCTGAGGTTCGAACTCAGGACCCATACATTAAGAGTGTATTGCTCTACCAGCTGAGCTACAGAGTCATCAATCGATTAACAATACTAATATACGATAAAATTATATTTCTCAAATAGTAATATCACCTTCAATTGAATCATCAAGCGTTTTGCCTACTGCTGCACCAATTAAGGTTTTAATCCCGGCAATTACATTACCATGTTTGTTGTCCCAGTAATACCCGGTTTCAGGTGATACTTTAATAAGTGCAATGCGCGGATCATCTTCGCCTTCGGTAAACCAGGTTTTCATGATCGGATTCCACAATTCCTTAATCCTCACTTTATCTGCTGAAAGCACTGCTGTTCCTTCCAGAAATAGGAAATCGGAGTGGGGAGAACCCTGGAAATATAATTTCACATGTGAATCAGCACTGATATCCTGATAGGTATGACTGTCATTTGCTACCATAAACCATAAGGTACCTTGTTGGTCTACTTCCTGCACATTCATTGGCCGGGTGCCGTTTGATTCACCTGCTGACGGTTGTGTGGAAAGAAAACAGGTCTTGGCGATATCAACCAAATCCTTGATTTTGCCAATGGCATCTGCGCTGTTCAGGTTTTCGTGATTTTTTTCTTCTTGGTTTTGATTAATGCTGTCCATAGGTATATTTGTTATAAAAGCATTACAACCAAGTTGAAATATTTGTTTTGATCTTGTGTTTTTATTTGATAAATGCAGTGCGCTATAAGTTTGCACTGCATCTAGTATTGAGGGTACTATTATTTCAACGCTACCGGCTCGCTGTAAATAAAATCGTCCATAACAACGATATCTTTACTGCCTCCATCAACAGCTCCGGCTGCAATAGCAGTATTTCCAGAGATCACTTTCACCCTGGTGATTCTGCGTTTTGTTGTGGTCAACCCAACAAAAGAGAATTTTTTATCTGAAGCTGTAGCTTTCACTTCAGCAAACAGATCATCTCCTTCATAGATTTTCACTACTGTGGCATTTGCATCATCCACATCCGAAAAGATAATTCCGAATGAAGTTACATAAGCATCCTGATTTGCTCCGGGAACCTGGAATTTAAAGTCAGTTACATTCGTTCCGGCAGAACTAAACAATTTGGCCTTGCTGAAAGGTTTGAATTCATTGGCATAGGAAACATCAACGTCAGCAAAGTTATTATCACTTACTCTTAAAGCGGCAGTTCCAGGTATATACAGAAGACCTCTTTTTCTTCCTTCAGCTATCGCCGGATCGGTAGGATTGAAAAAGTCAACCGGAAAGGTATTTACATTTGTTAAGCTGGCAGGTACGCCGTCCCAGTTGATTTCTCTGCGGCCGCCTTTTGCATTTAAAGTGGTATTCAGTTGTGGACCCGCGGTTTGGCGGAAGGTACTTATCTTTGCACCAATTGCGCTGCTGTCACCTTCTGCACGGGTCACTTCAACCTGATCCGGATTTTCCGGACTATAGTCCTTGTCATCATCACTGCAGCTGCTGAATCCTAACGCTATCGATGCTATCACTGCTGTCTGTAGAAATAATTTTTTCATGTATCTAATTTTTATGTTTCTACAAACATCAAGTTAATCCGGCCGCGCTACAATAACCGATACCGGGTAATGTTATCACCAGTTTTCCGAATTGAACAGAAGACCTGAATAAAACGTCTGAACAATCCGTCAATGGTATAAATGTGTCTTTTTGAATCGCCAATACTTAGTTGAAAATATTATATTTAAGCAAATTATAGCATATGAATAAATCAGTTTACCTGTGGTTCACTTTAATAATATTAAGTGCATGGAATCCTTTAAGCGCCCAACAACGGACTTACGTTGATGTGGCTGGAATAGACCAGTCAATAAAACCTGGTGATAATTTTTTTAGATACGTTAACGGACGCTGGTCTGATACAGTAAAGATCGCAAACGACCAGTCAGGTGTGGGATCTTATAGTTTCATGAATATTCCGCAAAAACAACTGCTTCAAAATATTCTTGACAGTGTTTCCAGAACCAAAAATAAATCAGGAAGCATAGAGCAGAAAGTAGGGGATTTCTACGCTTCCGGCATGGATATGTCAACAATTAATAAACGTGGATATCAGCCTGTTAAACCAATACTAGCTCGTATTGACGCCATTAAAGACATACCATCACTGCTTAAATTCGTTGAGTCAGAGGTTAAATCAGGCAATATTTCACTGATACGCCTTGGGATCTCACCCGACAAAAAGAACAGTATAGTTAATATCGCTCATCTATACCAGGCAGGAACTAATTTACCTGAAAGAGATTATTATTTTAAAACCGACTCCGCTACAATACAAATTCAACAAGCATATAAAGCATTCATATCTACTTTATTTCAGTTAACAGGGAGCAATCCTGCAACGGGAATTAAGAATGCCAATATTGCATATAATATTGAAAAGCAACTTGCAGAATCACATAAAACAAATATTCAGCTCAGAGATGTCAAAGCTAATTACAACAAGCTGGCGGTAAGCACGCTAAATCAATCGCAAGCTAAGATAGGCTGGGCTACTTTACTGGTAAATCTGGGCGCAAAAACCGATTCTGTGGATATTGCTCAACCTGCCTATTATGAAAAATTGAACATAATGTTGAAAGCTGTTCCTCTCAGCGAATGGAAAATATACTTAAAGGCCGCCACATTGGGTAATTATGCCGAAACGTTGAGCAAACCATTTGTAGATGCTGCTTTCGGATTTGCTAAAGTGCTTTCCGGACAAGCTCAGCAGAAATCGCGGAGACAGGTGATGACTGAAAACGTAGACAACTATTTGGGGCAGGCTTTGGGGCAGCTCTATGTTAAGAGATATTTCAATGAGGACTCGAAAAAACGGGTGCTGATACTCGTAAACAATCTGCAAAAGTCGTTTGAAAACAGGATAAATCATCTGGAATGGATGAGTGACAGTACCAAACTAAAGGCAAAGGACAAATTATATGCAATTACAAAAAAGATTGGGTATCCGGATAAGTGGAAAAATTATGATAATGTGCAGATTACCAGCAGTCAATACTTCGAAAATATACTTTCTGTAAACCAAAATGATTACCTCGTTGAGCTTGCAAAGTTAAACAACCCGGTTGACAGAACAGAATGGCATACGACCCCGGCAACAGTTACTGCTTATTATAATCCACCGCTGAATGAGATCGTTTTTCCGGCGGGGATCCTGCAATATCCCTACTTTGATTTCGCTGCGGATGATGCGATTAACTATGGAGGTATAGGCATGGTGATAGGTCATGAAATGACGCATGCATTTGATGACCAGGGCGCGCAGTACGATAAAGATGGCAACGTAAAAAACTGGTGGACCAAAGAAGATTATCAGAAATTCAGAGAAAAAACGCAACAATTGTCCAGCCTGTACAGCACATTCACAGTCCTGGACACGGTTCATATAAAAGGAGCACTGGCATTGGGCGAAAATACTGCCGATAACGGTGGTGTAGCGATAGCGTATGACGCATTCAAAATGACGCAGCAGGGCAAAGATTCAGTAAAAATTGATGGATTTACACCAGATCAACGCTTCTTTTTATCAATTGCCAGAATATGGAGGGTAAAAACGAGAGATGCATTCCTGAGGACTTATGTGAATACCAATCCGCATTCTCCTGCAATGTGGAGAGTGAATGGCCCTCTGATGAATTTTGAACCCTTTTATAAAGCTTTCAACATCCAGCCAGGTGAAAAAAATTATAAGTCCGAAGATCAGCGGGTGAGAATATGGTAAGCTAAATGCAAAAAACCCCTGCAAATAATATTTGCAGGGGTTTTAACGTTTTGATGATGTATCTGGTGATCCCGCTGGGATTCGAACCCAGGACCACTACATTAAAAGTGTAATGCTCTACCAGCTGAGCTACGGAATCATCATTCTTTTCAGAACTACTCTAAGCGTTTCCTTTTAAAGTGATGCAAATATAGGCGTACAATCTATATACTGCAAATAAAAATGCGGCGTAACTTATAGTACCCTGATCCTAAGCCAGATTAATTACTTTCTGGGTTAAATAACCGTTAATTTGAGGCAAAAAAGGGCATTTTTGAGGGTTAAAGATTCATTGTCAATATCGGGTTTTATCAATAAAATGATATTAAGCGGGATATTTTTTTGAATTATTCACTCCAGACTTACGCTGCATTAAATTATATTTTGATATTTGGAGCAAATACGAAATAATGAACAAAGCCATATTTTTAGACCGTGATGGGGTGCTGAACCACGAGATTTACGATTATATCACTAAACTGGAAGATTTTGAAGTACTGGAATACCAGATTCCTCCTTTAAAAAAATTCTTTGATGAAGGTTACCTGCTGGTAGTAATTACAAACCAGGGAGGGATCGCATTAAAACGCTATACAGAAGAAACACTTGCAGAAATGCACGAAGTACTGTTTAACAAATTTGAAGAGCAGGGAGCTGAGATTATACACGCTTATTATTGCCCGCACCATCCTACAGTCTCGGGAGAGTGCGCATGCAGAAAACCCAAATCCGGAATGTTACTGGAAGCTATAGCTGAATATGATATTGACCCTGCCTTGTCAGTAATGATTGGTGACAAACCCAGAGACGTAGAAGCTGCAAAGGGGGCAGGAGTTAAGGGTATCCTGATCGAACCTGACGAGCAGATAGATTATGAGAAAGTAAAAGCCGTACTGGCGGAATAATGTGTACAAAAAAAACGGCCCTGAATATTCAGGGCCGTTTCTGTAAAGTCAATCCTTGAAGAGGATCGAATATATTAAGCTTTAACTGCTGCTTCTGCTGCTTTTTTATGGTCAGCAAGGAATGTAGCAAGACCGCTGTCAGTTAAAGGGTGTTTTAACAAACCTAAAATTGCTGTTAAAGGGCCAGTCATAACATCTGCACCTAATTTAGCGCAGCTAATGATATGCAATGGTCCGCGGATTGATGCAGCAAGAATTTCAGTAGGGTAGCCGTAGTTATCAAAGATCAAACGGATATCTTCGATCAAAGTTAAACCTTCAGAACCTATATCATCTAAACGACCAAGGAAAGGTGATACGTAAGTTGCACCTGCTTTAGCAGCCAATAATGCCTGACCTGCTGAAAAAATCAGTGTACAGTTTGTTCTGATACCTTTAGAAGTGAAATATTTGATCGCTTTAACACCGTCTTTAATCATTGGAACTTTCACAACAATCTTAGCATCAAGTGCAGCTAAAGCTTCACCTTCTTTAATAATTTCTTCGTAAGTAGTAGAGATCACTTCAGCACTTACTTTATCATCAACGATTGCACAAATTGCTTTGTAATGGTTGATTACATTTTGTTCGCCGGTGATACCTTCTTTAGCCATAAGGCTGGGATTAGTAGTTACACCATCTAAAATACCAAGATCCTGCGCCTCTTTGATTTGATCAAGGTTAGCCGTGTCAATGAAAAATTTCATGATTATATAATTTAAGGAAAAATAAACTGCGGAATAAATCGGCGTATACTTTGAACGGAAGATTGTGCAATGAAAGCATAGTCAATCTGAAAAAATAAAAAATGGGCAAGCAACCTTTATCGCACCGCTACAACCTTCTACCCTTGCTTCGTTCCCGCCCTGGGGGAGTTCAAAGGGAGCTGATCGTAAAGGACTTGCCCACTGCAAATGTAGCAAAAGAGTTCGGTCTGCAAAACTCTAAACAACAATTTTTAGCTATTTTTTGTACTTTTTGTGATAATGGATTGAGATTTAGCGGATTGTATTTTAATAAAAATTAATAATTGGGTGTTTCACCATGTTTCTACCATAAATTAGCTTTTCAGCCTCCTAAGGCAGTTTTCCAATAAAATTCAGTAGCTTTATTTTATATATACTAATGCAGAGTACAACTAACTTCACAAATCGGGGGGGTACATGTCACTAATTAAAAATCAATCTAAATAACGGCCTTACGTAATTGATAATTTTGGTAGTCATATATTATCAATTTGTTAAAGCTAACACCTGTTCTTTACATAATTCTTTATTTTTCATAAAAAAATTGTGAATTTAACAATTTCAATACATTTTGATTATCTTAGTGTTTCGAATACATTAAGATATGGAACAAATAGAAGAGAATCAAGGCTTATACAATTCGAGCTTTGAACACGATGCCTGCGGTATTGGTTTTGTTGCTCACGTGAAAGGAAGAAAATCCCAGCAAATTATTTCTGATGCCATTACTATTTTAGAGAAACTTGACCACCGGGGTGCTGTTGGTGCTGAGATTAATACAGGCGATGGTGCAGGTATTATGATCCAGGTTCCACACGAATTTTTATATGATGAGTGCCTTAAAATAGGTTTTAGCCTAAATCAGTCGGGTGACTATGGAGTAGGAATGCTGTTCCTTCCAAAGGACGTCAGAGCAAGAGAGGAGTGCAGAGAGATTGTTTACCGCGTGGCTGAAAAGCTGAGCCTGGAAGTACTAGGTTTTAGAAAGGTAAACACCAACCCGACAGACATTGGTAATATGGCGCTCTCAGTAGAGCCCGAAATGGAACAGGTATTTATTGGCCGTCCGGACAATATTGCTGCAGGTGCTGATTTTGAACGGAAGTTATACGTTCTTAAAAATTATCTTACTAAAACGATTCTTAACACCGTAAAGGGCATAAAGGGTGATTTTTACATCGCATCTTTCTCTTCACGTACTATAGTATATAAAGGTCAGCTGACCTCAATGCAGGTTCGTACCTACTTTACTGAACTCAGTGATAAAAGGGTAGTATCAGCTTTTGGTCTTGTTCACTCAAGGTTTGCAACCAACACTTTCCCTTCATGGAGACTGGCGCAACCGTTCCGCTATATCGCACACAACGGTGAGATCAACACACTTCAGGGTAACCTGAACTGGTTCCGTGCAAGTGTAAGATCTTTTGCTTCGAGTTATTTTACTACCGAAGAATTAAATATGCTGTTACCGTTTATCGATGAAACCCAGTCGGATTCCGGCTGTCTCGATAACGTAGTAGAATTACTGATGCACTCCGGCCGTTCATTGCCACATGTAATGATGATGCTGATCCCTGAAGCATGGGACGGTAACGACGACATGGATGAACTGAAATCTGCATTCTATAAATACCATGCTACTTTAATGGAGCCATGGGATGGACCGGCGGCAATCGCATTTACTGATGGGAATATCATCGGCGGTACACTCGACAGAAACGGATTACGTCCTGCCCGTTATGCTATCACCAAAGATGACCGTGTTATTATGGCTTCGGAATCTGGTGTATTGGCGCTGGATCAAAGCCAGATCATTGAGAAAGGAAGATTAACACCTGGAAAAATGTTCGTGGTGGATATGGAAGAAGGCCGTATCATCAGTGATGTAGAAATCAAAAACAGGGTTTGCAGCAGTCGTCCTTATGGCGACTGGATCAACCAGTACCAGATCCGTCTGGAAGAACTGTCAGATCCAAGAGTTGTGTTTACAGGCTTATCTCAGGAATCAATCTTCAAGTACCACCAGGTATTTGGTTACACCAGAGAAGATATTGACCTGGTATTAAAACCAATGGCGCTGGAAGCGAAGGAAGCAATCGGCTCAATGGGTACAGATATTCCTCTTGCTATCTTATCACAGAAACCTCAGCACTTGTCTTCATACTTCAAGCAGCTTTTTGCACAGGTAACCAACCCGCCGATTGACCCGATCAGGGAAAAAGTGGTGATGAGCCTTGCAGGCTTTATGGGTAACAACGGAAACCTGCTCGAAGAAAATGCAATGCACTGCCATTGTGTGGGCATCAAACATCCTATATTAACTAACCTCGAACTTGAAAAAGTACGCAGTATCGATACTGGTGTATTCCAGTCGAAAACGCTGCAGACTTATTTCCGTGCAGATGGTAAACCAGGATCACTGGCTAAAGGCCTGGATCGTTTATGCCGTTACGCAGTAGATGCTGTAGAAGATGGTTTCCAGGTTATAGTCCTGTCAGACCGGGCACTGGATTCTGAACATGCTGCTATACCGTCATTACTCGCAGTATCTGCGGTACACCACCATTTGATCCGTAAGGGATACCGTGGTGCGGTAGGACTGGTAGTAGAGGCAGGTGACGTTTGGGAAGTACACCACTTCGCAACGCTGATCGGTTTCGGTGCTACAGCAGTTAACCCGTACCTGGCCCTTGAAACAATCATGGGAATGGATAAGGAATCGGGTGTTTCAGCAGATAAATTAATTCAGAACTATATCTATGCAATCAACAGTGGTTTGCTGAAGATCTTCTCTAAAATGGGAATTTCTACGCTGCAGTCTTACCATGGTGCACAGATCTTTGAAATATTGGGTATCCACAAAAATGTGGTAGACAATTACTTTACAGGTGCAGTTTCACGTATTGGTGGTTTAGGCCTCGATGAGATCGCCCGTGAAACCCTGATCAAGCACAACCGTGTATTTGGTGCGCATACGCGTCCGGACGCAATCCTGCCAACAGGTGGTAATTATAAATGGAGAAGAAAAGGGGAGCAGCATTTGTTCAACCCGCAAACTATCCACTTATTACAGAATGCAACACGCAAAAACGACTACAACATCTTTAAACAATATAGTAAACTAGTAAATGAGCAGGGTAAACAAGCCTTCACCATCCGGGGTTTATTTGAGTTCAGCTATAACCGTCCTTCTGTTCCTTTACAGGAAGTGGAATCATCTGAAGCTATTTTAAAACGTTTTGCTACAGGAGCGATGTCCTTCGGATCAATCTCTCATGAAGCTCACTCTACACTGGCAATCGCAATGAACCGCATCGGCGGAAAAAGCAATACAGGTGAAGGTGGTGAAGACGAGCTGAGGTTCGAGACAATGGAAAACGGTGATTCAATGCGTTCAGCGATCAAGCAGATTGCTTCGGCACGTTTCGGCGTAACGAGCAACTACCTGACCAACGCTGATGAGCTGCAGATCAAAATGGCACAGGGTGCAAAACCAGGTGAAGGCGGACAGCTACCAGGACATAAAGTTGACGACTGGATCGCTAAAACGCGTCACGCAACTCCGGGAGTAGGTTTGATTTCTCCACCACCACACCATGATATTTACTCTATCGAGGATCTGGCACAGCTGATTTTCGACCTGAAAAATGCAAACCGCGCAGCCCGTATCAACGTGAAGCTGGTTTCTAAAGCAGGAGTTGGAACGATCGCAGCAGGTGTGGCGAAAGCACATGCTGATGTGATCCTGATTTCCGGCTTTGACGGAGGTACGGGAGCTTCTCCTTTAACCTCAGTACAACACGCCGGACTACCATGGGAGCTTGGATTGGCAGAAGCACACCAGACCCTGGTAAAAAACCGTCTGCGCAGCAGGGTTGTATTGCAGGGTGACGGACAGCTTAAAACTGGCAGGGATATCGCTATCGCGGCTTTGTTAGGTGCTGAAGAATGGGGTGTGGCAACAGCAGCATTGGTAACAGCAGGTTGTATTATGATGCGCAAATGCCATCTGAACACTTGTCCGGTTGGTGTAGCAACTCAGGATCCTGAATTGAGAAAACTATTTACAGGTGATCCTGACCATGTAGTGAACCTGTTCCGTTTCCTGGCGGAAGAGTTACGTGAGATCATGGCTGAGTTAGGTTTCAGAACTATTGAAGAGATGGTTGGCCAGTCGGATGCGCTGCAAATGCGCTCAATTGCTGAAGAGCACTGGAAGCTGAAAAACATCGATCTTTCTGCAATCCTGTATAAAGCACCTGATACCGGCGTAAGCTTGTACAATACAGAATCACAGGACCACGGTATAGACAACGTACTGGACCATCAGCTTATCGCTGCTGCACAACCAGCATTATTGAATAAAGAACCTGTATTCCAGACATTTGAAGTGAAAAACACAGACCGTGCAATCGGTACCATGTTATCAAACGAAGTGTCTAAAATTTACAAAGGTGTAGGTTTGCCGGCTGACACCATCAACTTTAAATTCCATGGTTCTGCGGGACAAAGCTTCGGTGGTTTTGCCGCCAGAGGAATCTCCCTGGAACTGGAAGGTGAAGGAAACGATTATGTTGGTAAAGGTTTATCAGGAGCAAGGATCTCAATCTATCCTTTCAGAGAGGTGAGCTATGTACCTGAGCAAAACATTATCCTTGGTAATGTTGCCCTATACGGAGCTACTTCGGGCGAACTTTTTGCCAGAGGCCTGGCAGGGGAACGTTTCGCAGTAAGGAATTCTGGTGCAACAGCAGTAATTGAAGGATTGGGTGATCACGGTTGTGAGTACATGACTGGCGGTGAAGTACTGGTACTGGGAAATACAGGTAGCAACTTTGCTGCAGGTATGAGTGGTGGTATTGCCTGGATCTACGATGTGAATGGCGACTTCCCTAACAAGTGCAACAAGGAGATGGTAGACCTGGATCCTTTAAATGAAGAAGATGAATTACGTATCAACAGCTTATTAAGAAAACATATTCAGTTAACGAAAAGCAAGTTAGCTGAGTTTATCTTAAGCGACTGGGCAACTCAGTCAGCACATTTCATCAAAGTATTCCCTAAAGAATACAAAGCAGTTTTATTAAAAAGAAGCAATAAAGTTAAAACATCATAATAATGGGAAAAGTAACCGGATTTTTAGAATATGAGAGAACTTCTCCTGCAAAACAAGATCCTGCAGCCCGTTTAAAACACTACAATGAATTCGTAGTTGCTTTTGAGCAGGAGCAGATCAAACAGGAAGGTGCACGTTGTATGGATTGTGGTGTTCCATTTTGCCAGTCGGGCTGCCCGCTGGGAAATGTTATACCAGAATTTAACGAAGCCGTATATAAAGGAGAATGGGAGCTGGCCTCAAGTTTATTACTGAGCACCAACAACTTCCCTGAATTTACAGGCAGGATTTGTCCGGCACCATGTGAGTCGGCCTGCGTACTGGGTATCAATAAATCACCAGTTTCAATTGAGGAAATTGAAAAACATATCATAGAAATTGCTTTTGCAAAAGGATTTATCAAAGCAGAACCACCATTGATCCGTACTGGTAAAAAGGTAGCTGTAATTGGTTCCGGACCTGCAGGACTGGCAGCAGCAGCACAGCTGAACAAAGCTGGTCATGAAGTAACCGTTTATGAGCGCGATGACAGACCAGGTGGTCTGCTAAATTATGGTATTCCTGATTTCAAACTACAGAAAGATGTGGTAAGCAGAAGGATTGCCCTGATGGAAAAAGAAGGTATTGAGTTCAAATGTAACTCCAACGTTGGAGTAAATGTAGAATTGAATACTTTGCTGAGAGACTTTCAGTCGATCGTGCTGGCTGGTGGTTCAACCATTCCACGTGATCTTCCTGCCAAAGGACGTGAAGCTAAAGGTGTCCACTTTGCAATGGACTTCCTGAAACAACAAAATAAACGTGTAGCTAACATTAGCTTTGATCACGAAGCGATCCTGGCAACAGGAAAGGACGTCATCGTAATCGGCGGTGGTGATACAGGATCAGATTGTGTGGGTACATCCAACCGTCAGGGTGCACGCTCTGTGATGCAGTTTGAGATCATGCCTAAACCAGGTACAGCACGTACACCTAACATGCCATGGCCATCTTTCCCAACTTTGCTTAAAGTAACAACTTCTCATGAAGAAGGATGTGAAAGAGCATGGGGCGTAAACACCAAAGAGTTTATTAAAGATGCAGAAGGAAACCTGAAAGGTATATTGGTTGTAGACGTAGAATGGGAAATTGATCCTTCAGGCAGACCATTAAACTTTAAAGAAGTTGCAGGAACTGAGCGTGAATTGCCTTGTCAACTGATATTACTGGCGATGGGCTTTTTACATCCGCAGAAAGAAGGACTGATCGAGAAATTAGGTGTGGAACTGGATGCCCGCGGAAACGTGAAGGCAGAAGAAGGAAAATACCAGACAAATATCGCTAAGATCTTTGCAGCCGGTGATATGAGAAGAGGCCAGTCCCTTGTGGTTTGGGCAATCTCTGAAGGACGTGAAACAGCCAGAAAAGTTGATGAATACCTGATGGGTTCAAGCAGGCTGGCAACTAAAGATGGCATTCCTTATGCATAATATATAGTATTACCTTTTACAATGAGTACTAATCAAAAAAGCACCGGGATAATCCTGGTGCTTTTTTTTAAATCATTAAAAATAAGTGTTCTATATAAAGATGTCTTTATTATAATCTTAGTTTTGCATAAAAATCCCAGAGCACAATGCCTGCCGAGATGACGATATTGAAAGAGTGTTTAGTGCCAAACTGGGGGATCTCAATACACTTATCGATTTCAGCCATCACTTCATCACTTACACCATTTACTTCATTCCCAAAGATCAATGCATACTTTTTATCCGTATCTGGTTTAAAAGTATTCAGCATAATACTATCTACAGCTTGCTCAATGGCGATGATCTCATAACCGTCATTTCTAAGCTGCCTGATGGCTTCCAGTGTTTCATCATAATGTTCCCAGGCTACAGACTGTGTAGCTCCGATCGCTGTTTTTTCAATTTCACGGTGCGGAGGCAGTGCTGTAATTCCGCAAAGGATGATTTTTTCAATTGCAAAACCATCTGCAGTCCTGAAAGCCGATCCTACATTGTTCATACTCCTGACATTGTCCAGGATCACAACTACCGGTAGTTTATCCTGCTCCCTGAACTCTTCTATACCTACGCGGTTTAAATCAGTTGTCTTTAATTTTTGCATAGCGCAAAAATAGAATTAAATTGTGGTTGCTCCGTTACCAATTTTACTTACATATACTTCACAGGCATAACCAATGCGTTCCTGATAGTATTTAGTGAGCTTGTCTGTGAAATCTTCCACAGCGTCTTTCTTCAGAATCGCGATAGCACATCCTCCAAATCCGGCACCCGTCATACGTGCTCCGGTAACGTCAGGATATCCAGTACAGAAATCAACTACAGTATCCAGTTCCTGGCCACTCACCTCGTATAAGTCTTTCAATGACTGATGGGAAGCATACATTAACCCGCCGAATTCTTCAAGTTTTCCTTCGCTCAATGCCTTCGCGGCAAGGCTTACCCGTTCATTTTCATGAATTACGTGGGTAGCACGCCTTAGGATTGTATCGTCTGTAATCAAGTGACTGTGGAGCGCAAATTTCGCTGGCGTCAGCTCACAAAGATTATTGAGTTCCAGCTCAGTGTTCAGTGCTGCGAGTGCGGCCTGGCATTCGGAGACTCTTTCGTTATATTTTGATTCTGCCAGACCTCTTGGTTTTTTGGTATTGATGATGGTCAGGACATGATCTCCAAGCTCACAGTCTACGATCTGATAATCAAGTGTATCACAATTCAGCACTATAGCTTTATCTTTTTCGCCAAAAGCTACAGCAAACTGATCCATAATCCCGCTGTTGAGACCTATAAATTCATTTTCAACCTTTTTTGAAAGTTTAACCAGCGCCAGACGGTCCAGATCAAGTTCAAGGTAGGAAGTCAGGGCATAAGCAGTAACCACTTCGATAGAGGCTGAAGAGGAGAGACCTGACCCGATAGGTATATTACCGGAATATAACAGATCAAATCCTACAGGAATCTGAAAGTTTTTGAGGATCTCATTGAACACCCCAAGAGGATAGTTATACCAGCCGCTGCCATCTTTCTTAAAGCTTGGTAGTAAGGCAATTTCCGCCTCTTCGGCAAAGTTCAGGCTCTTGAAACGGATAATGCGGTCGTTATTGGGCGCAAGGCAAAGCCATGTACCAAGGGTGATTGCGCATGGAAATACCAATCCTCCGTTATAGTCAATATGTTCCCCAATCAGGTTTACGCGGCCCGGGGTAAAATAAGTTTCTGCAGGTTCGTGGCCGTAAGTCTCAAAGAATTTCTTGGATAATTCGTCTTTCATAAATGATTGTGCTGGATAATAATATTTAAGAATGTTTCTGCAGGTTAAAGCCCGATTAAATTTTTACGGTAGCTAACATATTGCCTGTATTATTTGTAGTATTGTTCAGTATTAAAGTGGACCAATATACGTTTTATGAGAGAAAATCAAATTAGTACAGGAAAATTTATTGATGGAAAAGAAGTTTTCGCTGTAGAGCTGACCAACAGCCGGGGCAGCAAAGTGAAAATATATAACTATGGTGCTATCCTAAGCAGTTTTACAGTGAAGAATGCACAGGGTGAAAGTCAGGATATTGTCCTTGGATTTGACGATATTGAGGGCTATCTCAATGAAGATTACCTGTCAAATTACCCGTACATGGGCGCAGTGATCGGGAGATATGCAAATCGTATAAAGAATGGCAATTTTAGCATTGAAGGACAGGAATATCAGCTATCTGCCAGTCTGCATGGTGGCGAAAATGGATTTGATAAAAAGGTATGGGATATTCTGCCAACCATTGATCCGAGTTTAACTTTACAATACATCAGTCCCGCGGGTGAAGAGAATTTCCCGGGTAACTTAACAGTACAACTTACTTTTAAGCTGTCAGATGAAGATGAGCTTATCCTGGATTATCACGCAGTAAGTGATGCGGCCACGGCTGTCAATCTAACCCATCACGCTTACTTCAATCTTTCAAAAGATGGTAGTAATGTAGGCAATCATCACCACAGGATTCCTGCAAGCCATTATCTGGAACAGGATGAAGAATATATAGTGACAGGGAATGTTTTGCCGGTTGAAGATACGATCCATGATTTCCTTGCTGGTAAACCGATAGGGCAGGACTGGGATCCCGAAGAAGGATACGATCAAACATATCTGCTTGATAAAGCATACGGACAGATGGGACTGGCTTCAGAAACGACCGAATCCAGTTCAGGCCTGAAACTTGAAGTATACACTACTGAACCCGTTGCACATTTCTATACTGCTAAATATCTGGATGTAGCCAATGCAAAAGGCGGAAGGGATTATCACAAGTTTGAGGCATTTTGCATAGAAACACAGCATGCACCAAACAGCATCAATGTTCCTGCATTCCCAAAAACAATTTTTGAACCTGGTGAAACTTATCTGCAAACTACTATCTTTAAAGTGACAAGTTAAGTGCTGATCCCATTGAGTATTTAAACATTTAACCGATCTGCTTGTTTAAACTTATAATTAGCTGCCGATCTCAGTTTGTCACCTGCGGTAAAAAATCATACTGACTGACAAGTTGGTAAACTGATAAAATCGATTAAGCAAGAAGCAAATCAAAATTTAAATCACATGAAAGTAGATATTTGGTCAGATATAAGGTGCCCCTTTTGTTATATCGGAAAGAGAAAGTTTGAACTGGCGCTGGAGAAGTTCCCTCACAAAGACAGGATTGTTATAGAATGGCATAGCTTTGAGCTGGATCCTGATGCAGAAACACTACCGGACATGGATCCTGCGGAATACCTTGCACAAAAAAAAGGACAAACAAGAGACTGGGCTGTTCAAATGAATGCGCATGTAAGCAAGGTAGCTGCTGAAGTTGGACTTCAGTTCAATATAGCAAATACTGTTGTAGCAAACTCATTTAACGCACACCGGCTCATACAGCTGGCTAAATCAATGGGCCTGGATAATGAAATGGAAGAACTGTTATTTACTGCCTACTTTATCGACGGCAAAAATATAGATGATTCGCAGGTGCTCACAGCGCTTGGCCTTGCTGCCGGTTTGGAAAGGCTGGCAATAGAAAGTATGCTGAATGGTTTCGATTTCAGCAATGAAGTGCGCGCAGATGAGCATATTGCACAGCAAATAGGGATTAGCGGTGTGCCATTTTTTGTATTTGATCAAAAACTGGCAGTTTCCGGAGCACAATCCCCGGAAACCTTCCTAGGAGCAATGGAAGAAGCGTGGTCAAAAGCCGGTATAGTTCTGTAATCATGGGTTCTGCTACAAAAGTCATTTTAAAATATTGTCTCGCATTGCAGATAGGCTTAATATCTGCAATGCCTTTTTACTCACGGGCACAGGATAGTACCAGTTTAAAAAAGGGCGTTGAATTCAGGGAAAGCAAGGGATTACAACGGCTGGATGACCGCATTATGATTGATCTTTCTGAACACCGTAGCCCTGAAAAAACAAATTTCTTTATGTTTCTCTCCAGGTACAATAATCTGGTGAACGTAGCAGTACCGGCAGGTGTGTTTGCAGATGGCGTCATATCAAATGATAAAGGAACCCGTCAGAATGCTTTATATATTGCCAGCAGTTCGGCCGTAAACTTACTGGTCACTACCCTGATTAAAAGAATTGTTCGACGCCCGAGACCGTTTAACGGGCGTGTGAAAATTAATGCCGTTTATCATCCTGGCAGCACATCCTTCCCCTCAGGGCATTCCTCATCATCATTTACGACGGCAACCGCCTTATCACAAGTCTATCGCAAATGGTACGTGGTTGCGCCGGCTTATTTGTGGGCAGGCTCAGTGAGTTATTCAAGAATGTACCTGGGTGTTCATTACCCTACTGACGTCGCTACAGGGGCTATTTTGGGAACTTCTACAGCACTTTCTATGAAGTTCATACAGCCCGGACATTAGGCACAGTAAATTTTGCTGTGATGATCTGGCTTAGGAATTCCTATCTTCGCAGCAATTTATCTAATATGAAGAAAGTTTTACCTGTCATGGTAGCATTCATGTTGTCTGCCGGATATGCAGCTGCACAAAGTGATACCACAAATAATTTAAATGAAGTGCTTGTGCGCGAAAACCGCCTGAAGCTTCCATTTTCCAAACAAAACCGCAATATCTGGATCATAGATAACCAGCAGATTAAAAATCTGCCTTCAAGATCAATCAGTGAATTACTGAGTTACGCAACAGGAGTAGATGTCCGCCAACGCGGTCCGGGTGGCGTACAGGCAGATATCAGCATAGATGGTGGTACTTTTGATCAGACGCTGGTATTGCTCAATGGAGTGAAAGTTACTGACCCGCAAACAGGGCATAATATGATGAACCTGCCGATATCTGTAGATGATATTGATCATATCGAGGTACTTAGAGGTTCGGCTTCACGAATATATGGTATCAATGCACTGAACGGAGCAATCAATATAGTCACCAAATCTGTAATATCTACCGGAATTTCTGCAAACCTTTTTACCGGCAGTAGTTTTAAGAAAAATGAGAGTGGCGACCTTTATGGTAATTATGGTGTACGCGCGACCGGAACACTGGCAATGAAAGAATCCAGCCATATGTTTTCTGTGGGGCAGGAAGCCGGCAATGGCTATCGTCATAATACTGCATTTGATAATCAAAAAATATATTACCAGGGAAAGGTTAACGTCGGTGAATCTGATCAGCTTGATATCAGTGGTGGTTACATTCATAATAATTATGGCGCTAACGGTTACTATTCAGCTCCTGGCGATATTGAATCCGAAGAGACCGTTAAGACTGCATTGGCTGCTGTTGCTTACAAGACAAAACTGACTTCCTTTTGGACTTTACTACCAAGACTGAGCTACAGAAATAATGTGGATGACTATCTATACATCAAGCAAACGCCGGATAAATTTCATAATCACCATGTTACACAAGTGCTTAGTGCAGAACTTAACAATGTTTTTGACACGTCTTTGGGTGAGTTCGGACTTGGAATAGAAGGCCGGAAAGAAAAGATCAACAGTACCAACCTGGGTAAAAGAAACAGGGATAACCTGGGAATATACGGAGAGTACAAGTTCGACAAAGTTGAAAATCTGATTGTCAACCTGGGTACTTATGTGAACTACAATTCTGATTTCGACTGGCAGGTAATGCCGGGTCTTGATGCTGGTTATACCTTTCTGGGCAATTGGAAAATATTTGTAAATGTGGGTACTGGAGAGCGCCTGCCAACCTTCACCGATCTTTACTATAAAGGGCCAACCAATATAGGGAATGACCAGCTGCGTCCGGAGAAATCGAGATATGCCGAAGGAGGATTGAAATATAACTCTAATCACTTTGTACTTAATGCCAGTGTTTTTAAACGCAGAATAAATGATTTTATCGACTGGGTAAAGGCTGTTCAGACCGATCCATGGCAACCAAAGAATTTTGCACAGTTAAACAGTACAGGTTATACGCTGAGTGCTGATTACAATACCGGAGCATTAAACAACTCGCAGCTATTCAATAGCATGAGATTCGGACTTGCATATACGCATCTGGATCCAAAAGTTAAAACGATCATTCCTATGGCCAATTTCTCAAGATATGCGATAGAAACTCTTAAAAATCAAGTTACGGCGACTGCCAATGCCGATTTCGTAAAAGTTCTCTCGCTGACATTGACGGCGAGGTATTGCGAAAGGATATCATATAAAGACTACACAATTATGGATGCAAGGTTGTCATACAAGCTAAAGAAAAGCAGTATTTATGCGGATGCATCGAATATATTTGATGTGAATTATATACAGGCAGGTGCGGTTCCAATGCCGGGAATATGGGCTACCCTGGGATATAAATTCGCATTATAAACATAGATTTCTTATTCTATGATAAGACGCGTGAGGAAACGATAATGTAAATTTGCTTTAGAACATAAACTTTAATACAAATGGCACAAACAGTATTACATACGGCAGCATCACGCGGGCTCGCAGATCACGGTTGGTTAAAAAGTCACCATACATTTAGCTTTTCAGGTTATTTTAATCCTGAACGTGTGCAGTTTGGTGCGCTGAGGGTATTGAACGATGATGAAGTAGAAGGTGGCAGAGGCTTTGGTGAGCATCCGCACGATAATATGGAGATCATCTCCATAGCATTGGAAGGAGCCTTGCAGCACAAAGATAGCATGGGCAACGTGGCCACCATCAATACCGGAGAAATACAGGTGATGAGCGCCGGAACAGGCATGTACCACACAGAATATAATAAAAATGCAGGCGAGACGGTTAAATTTCTTCAGATCTGGGTCTTCCCAAACAAAAGAAATGTTGAGCCCAGGTATGACCAGGTTAAAATAGAAAGTCCTGCCCAACCTAACCAGCTGGTACAGATTCTATCACCAAATAAAGACGATGCAGGTGTATGGATCTACCAGGATGCCTGGTTCAATCTTGGAAAACTTGAAAAAGGCAGTAAGGTTGACTATACAATTCACAAAAAGAATAACGGGGCCTATATCTTTGTCATTGGGGGGAAACTGGAAGTAAATGGCGAGATACTGGATACGCGTGACGGATATGGCATCTGGGATACAGAAGGATTAACAATCAATGCGATCACGGATGCCGAAGTATTGATTATGGATGTACCAATGGAATTTTAATTATGGAATCAAAACTTGAAATCCTGGTTATTGGCACAAACGTGAAAATCCTGGAAACAGTGCTCAGATTATTGAACACGAAGGAGAACTGGATAGCAACCGGCGTGCTGAATCCTGATGAAGCACTGAGAATGTGCAGGGAATCTAATTATCAGGTCTTCCTGATCGGTGCAGGATTAAGCGATGTTGAAGAGGCGGCATTGAGTGCACAGATCAAGGAGATTCAACCTGGTATTCATATCATACCGCATTACGGAGGAGGAAGCGGATTGCTTTTCGCAGAGATTTACCTGGCTTTGGGAACTACAAACCAAGCCCAGTAAATCAGCACAAATTGTAAAGGAAGCCTCATTAATGCAAGCAGGGTAGAACCCACTGCCGGATGTTCCCTGAATACGTCATATAGATGAAAGGGAAGAAAAAATATCATTAGCAGAATTGTCCCTATTGCAGCCCAAGGTCTCGTTCCAGTGAAAACTAACCCTCCACCTAACGTGATTTCTACTAATGCTGTAAAATAATTTGTAGCATTAAGCGGCAGCCATGCTGGTATAAGAGAGGCATACGCCGCAGGATTGATAACATGATTGATGCCTGCACCAATAAGTAAAATAGCAAAAAGGTAGGTAAATATTAACCTTAGTTTTTCCATTGATGATCTATGCTGGGGTTGCTAACAGGAGATAAAAAAAGCAGAATATAAATTCTGCTTTTTTTATTAAATGTATGTTAACTGATCAGTTATGCGTTTTCAACATCTGTTTTGATGTCATCCGCCAGATCTTCAGCACGGTTAAATTTAGATTTTACACTTTCTACAGCGATATCTTTCATGTCTGAAAGTTCATCTACGCCATCCTGTATTTTGCTGCTGTAAGTTTGATATTTATCTTTTGCCGTATCAGATAACTGATCTGCGCCTGTTTTAATCTTTTCTTTATAGGTCTGCAGTTTATCTTTAGCGCTATCTGCAAGATCCTTGGATTTATCGGCGATCAAATCCCTTGTTTCCGTTCCGCTGGCTGGTGCAAATAACACCCCCAGGGCAGCACCAACTGCTAGTCCAGCCAGTAAAGCAACAACAACAGGGGTTTTATCTGTATGCCTATCCAGCTGATCATTCAATAATTTCTTGTAATTCATGGCAATTAGTTTTAAATAAATAATGTTTTGTCATTTTTAGTTCAAAAACCAGTCCATATTTGTTTGATTATCAAAAAATAATTGAAATAAAAGTATTTTTATTCTATTGATGTCTGCCGCTCATGTTCAATTGACAAAACACCATCGCCTTCCACCAAAAAGCAGATCAGCGCAAGCGCCACAATGCAGGAGAACCAGAATTCCGAATACGGTCTGAAAATCTGGCTGGGTAAGTTCACATAAAACACAGCAACCAGCAGAATCGGAAGGTTGAGCATACAAAACATCCGCGTATGCGTACCAAGGGCAATCATCAAACCACCAATTAAGTGCATCGCGATGATGAGATGAGCAATTAAACTGATGGATACAGCGAACCCTAATCCGGCACTTTCCATGAGCGTAGTGAAAGCATGTAAATTGAAAGCGAATTCAATTCCTTTCCACATAAGAGTTAAACCTAAGGCCATCCTAACATAGTCCAGCCATTTTGGATGATGGCAATCGCCCCATTCCTGAATTTTCGTTAATACTTTCATGATCTATACTTGGTTTTAATGTTACCTGAATTTACGAAATTATTATTTGATAATCCAAAAATTTTGATAATACTGCGTTGCATCTGAGACATAATCATCTATTCCTTTTAGCTCCAAATCGTTTTGGCACGCATTTTCGTAGATCAGATTATGCTCACTAAACTTTTCCTGCCGCTATTCTTTCTATACCTGTCTGCACAGTCTGTTCAAGCTCAGCATACAGATACAATCCACAAAAGTGATACAGTTAGATTACGGGATCAGGGAAAGCTTAAATTATATGCATTTATCCCTGCTACGGCGGCAGTGGCCTATGGTTTTGCGGCATTGAATGCTGATTTCCTGCGTGACGCAGATAACCGGATTTACAAATCAATCAAACATGATAACAGGAATTTTTATACCAGCGCAGATGACTACCTGCGTTATGTTCCTTCATTGGCAGTGTACGGACTGGATTTATTTGGTGTCAAGGGTAAAAACAACTTCCGGGACAAAACTTCCATCTTATTTATATCCAGTGCCTTTACCGGCGTAACCGTTAAAGTACTCAAAATGAGCAGCAACAGAATGAGGCCTAACGGGCTCAACGACTATTCTTTTCCTTCAGGACATGCAGCCACAGCATTTGCCTCTGCAGAGTTTCTGCGTCAGGAATACGGCGAGATATCTCCATGGTATACTGCGGCAGGGTACAGCGTTGCCACATTGACATCAGTACTAAGGCTATACAAAAGTTATCACTGGTTCAGCGATGTGGTAGCGGGTGCCGGTATTGGTATATTGTCCACAAAATTTGCTTACCTGGTATATCCTTCAGTAAAACGTGTGGTGTGGGGAAAGAAAAAAACAAATACCGTCATGATGCCATCTTATCAGAATGGGGTACCAGGATTGTTGATTTCTGGCAAGTTTTAGCCCTAAACCAATAAAGTTCGCTCAACATTCCTTATTATTGGAGTATGAACTCCAGTAGTGAACTCAATCCGGAACAGCAGCGTATCCAAAGCAATTATGCAGGTAAAACCAATTGGCTGAAATGGGGACCTTATCTGACTGACCGTCAATGGGGAACAGTTAGAGAAGACTACAGCAGCAACGGAAATGTCTGGAACCATGTGACGCACGACATGGCCAGAAGTAAAACATACCGCTGGGGAGAAGAGGGGCTGGGGGGCTTCAGTGACGATAAACAGTTCCTATGTGTTGCCCTTGCCCTCTGGAACGGAAAAGATCCTATCCTTAAGGAAAGATTATTCGGACTGACCAATGAACAGGGCAATCATGGCGAAGATGTGAAGGAAATCTATTATCATTTAGATAGCAGCCCCACCCATAGCTACATGAAAATGCTGTACAAGTATCCTTTACAGGAATTCCCGTACCAGGAACTTGTCGAAGAAAATGCATTGCGGAATAAAAAACAGCCTGAATATGAGCTGATAGATACTGGCTTATTTGACCAGGATAACTATGCAGATGTTTTTATTGAATTTGCGAAAAATGACGAAGAAGATCTCCTGATCAGATATACTGTATGGAACAGGGGCGCTGAGACAGCATCAATTGCCGTAATCCCGCAAATCTGGTTTAGAAATACCTGGTTCAACGGCTCCGCCAAGCCAGAAATACTGAATCATGGGCACAACACGCTTTTATTAAGGTCCGCTGATATTGGTGACTACCACTGTTGTGCAGATGGGAACCCAAAATTGCTGTTTACAGAAAACGAAAGCAATAACAAACGTTTATACAATTTCGCAAATGCTTCACCATATGTGAAGGATGGCATTAATGACGCAATTGTAAACGGCCGTCACTCAGCCGTTAATCCGAATCAGAGTGGCACAAAAGCCGGTCTGTGGTACCAGCTCCAGATTCCTGCCGGCGAAAGCAGGGAAGTAAGGCTCAGGCTGTCCAAAAATAAACAGCTGGAGCCCTTCGAAGATTTCAACAGGATCTTTAAACAGCGTATCTCCGAGACGGATGAATTTTACAGCAGCAGCCAGATGCCTGCAGCAGATGCAGAAGAAAAAAGTATGCAGCGCCAGGCCTGGGCAGGCATGTTCTGGAATAAACAGTTTTATAGCTACGATATCAACCGCTGGCTGAAGGGTGATGCCGGACAGCCCCGGCCGGATGAACAAAGAAAGAAGGGACGGAACTCACACTGGAAACATTTTGTAGCCAATGATATCCTCTCGATGCCCGATAAATGGGAATACCCCTGGTTTGCGGCCTGGGACCTTGCCTTTCACTGCATCAGCTTCGCTGCCGTAGACCCTGATTTTGCGAAAGAGCAGTTACGCCTGATGGTGAGCGCAAACTATATGCATCCCAGCGGACAATTGCCTGCTTATGAGTGGGATTTTGGCGATGTAAACCCACCGGTACATGCTATGGCTACCTGGCATGTTTATCAGATTGATAAAAAAGCTAAAGGCAAAGGAGACGTCACTTTTCTGATCGACCTGTTCAATAAGCTGCTCCTCAATTTCACCTGGTGGGTAAACCAGAAAGACAGTGAAGGCAACAATATATTTGAAGGCGGTTTCCTTGGCCTGGATAACATCGGGGTCTTTAACCGCAGTCAGCCCGTGCCCGGGGGAGGTTTCCTGGAGCAGGCAGATGGCACCAGCTGGATGGCAATGTATGCTTTAAACATGCTGGAGATTAGTCTGGAACTGGCTTCACACCATCGTGTATTTGAAGCCATGGCCATCAAATTCTTTGAGCACTTTCTGTATATCGCCGGATCTATTTCTGCGATGGGCGATGATTCTGCCGGACTTTGGGATGAACAGGACGGATTTTATTATGACATGCTGAGGAAGCCTGACGGAACATCCGATCGCCTGCGCCTGCGGAGCCTTGTGGGCTTAATCCCTATGTTTGCACAGGTGGTTTTCGAGGAAGCAAAATGGGATAAACTGCCCAAACTGAAGGAGCAGATGGGCTTGTTCATGGAAAAACGTCCTGATCTGGTAAGGCTTGTGAGCCACTGGACAGATACAAAGGGCAATAACCAGCATTTACTGTCTCTGTTACGCGGGCATAGAATGAAACTGCTCCTGAAAAGAATGCTGGATACCAACGAATTTCTGTCGGATCATGGCATACGATCTGTATCGAAAGCATACTGTGCAAACCCATTCAAATATCAGCTGGATGGTTCTGGTTATACCGTAACTTATCTCCCTGCAGAAAGCGATTCCAATATGTTTGGCGGCAACAGCAACTGGCGCGGACCAATCTGGATGCCGGTGAATTACCTGATCATTGAGTCGCTAAAGAACTTCCAGGATTATTATACCGATGATTTTAAAGTGGAATATCCTACCGGCTCGGGTGAATACTTCAGTCTTGCGGAGATCGCTGCCCTGTTAAGTAAACGGCTGAAAACACTGTTTCTCAAGGATGCGGCGGGCGAACGACCCGTTTCGGGTGGTCATCCCAAACTGAACCACGATCCGTATTTTAAAGACTACATACAGTTTTATGAATATTTTAACGGAGATAACGGTAAAGGACTGGGAGCAGGCCACCAGACGGGCTGGACAGGATTAATTGCCCTCCTGTAGCAATTGAAACACATTTTAATATTCTTACTTTTAGCATATGATGGCCGCTGCCTATAAAAGAATTGTCGTAAAGATAGGTTCTAACGTACTTACCCAATCAAATGGTTTCCCGGATCTGGCCAGGATCGAACACCTGGTGGACCAGATTGTAACACTTAAAAAACAGGGAAAAACCGTTGTGGTTATCTCTTCCGGTGCCGTAGCCTCGGGCAGGAGCATGATCAGTATTTCTGAAAAACATGACGCCGTTGCCGCGAGACAATTGCTTGCATCCATAGGTCAGATCAAACTGATCAATACTTACCTTTCACTGTTTGAAAAACAGCAGATGTTGTGTTCACAGGTACTGGTCACCAAAGAGGATTTCCGCGACAGGAAACATTATCTCAACATCAAAAGCTGTCTTTCCATCCTTTTAAAACACCAGGTAATTCCCATTGTCAACGAAAATGACGTGGTTTCTGTAACGGAACTGATGTTTACCGATAATGATGAGCTGGCGGGTTTGGTAGCCTCGATGCTGGACGCCGATGCACTGATCATCCTTTCCAACGTTGACGGGATCTACAATGGAAACCCGAAATCTCCTGATGCTACAGTGATCAGGGAGATCAAGCGCGACAATGATACTGTAAGTTCCTATATCAGTACTGCCAAATCCGGATCAGGTCGTGGTGGGATGGTCACTAAACTTGGAATGGCACAGAAAGTAGCCCGACTGGGCATCCCTGTTCACATTGCGAACGGTACACGGAACAATGTGCTCACAGATCTGGTAGAAGGAAATGTTGTGAATACCTTTTTTGTTCCCGAAAAAAATACCTCCGGCAAGAAAAAGTGGATAGCGCATTCCGAAGATTCTGCAACTGGTGTGGTTAAACTAAATGAAGGAGCTGCCAGGGCACTGATTTCGGGGCAGGCGAGGAGCCTGTTGCCGGTGGGATTGCTCGAAATATCAGCTGATTTTAAAAAAGGTGATATTATTCGGCTGGTAGACGAGAATGAGGTGCTTATTGGCTTGGGAATTGCTGAATACGGATCAGATAAAGCCAGGGAAAGGGTAGGGCAAAAAGGAGAAAAACCTTTGGTCCATTACAATTATTTTTATGCAGTAGGCTAATAGAAATGGAAAAAGATTATAGTTTATATTTTAAGAATGCAGTAAAAGCAAGCCGTACCATACACCGTTTAGCCAAAGAAACAGTGAATACAGTTTTGCTTGAAGTAGCTGATGCAGTAGTAGCCGATTCAGCAGCTATACTGGAAGCCAATCAGAAGGACCTCATCAGGATGTCTGCCGATGATCCAAAATACGATCGCCTGCAGCTGAGTAACGAACGGCTGGCTGATATGGCTCAGGAAATGAGAAACGTAGCAGCACTGGAAAGTCCGCTTGGAGAACTGATTTCAGCGGACACTCTGCCAAATGGATTGCAATTAAGTAAAATCCGTGTTCCCCTGGGAGTGATAGGCGTGATTTACGAAGCCAGGCCAAATGTTACACTGGATGTATTTTCGCTCTGTTTTAAAACAGGCAATATCGCTGTGCTTAAAGGCGGCAGTGACGCAGAGTTTTCAAATATCGCTCTCGCCAGAGTAATTCACAGGATTTTAGAAGCGCATGATATAGATATAAATGTAGCTACCTTACTTCCGGCAGAACGTGAAGCAACAGCAGCTTTGCTCAATGCTGTAGGTTTTGTGGATGTGCTGATTCCGCGGGGAAGCCAGTCGCTGATAACCTATGTACGCAGGAATAGCAAAATCCCTGTGATCGAAACCGGTGCCGGTATTGTACATACTTATTTTGATCTCTCAGGAGATACCGTGAAAGGCACAGGGATCATATTTAATTCAAAAACAAGGAGAGTAAGCGTATGTAATTCACTCGATTGCCTCCTGATCCATAATGACCGGCTATCTGACCTTGCCGCACTTATCATGCCGCTGGCAGAAAAGTCAGTACAGATTTTTGCCGACGAGCTAGCCTATGCTGCAGTAGCAAATCTATATCCCGGGGAATTGTTACACCCTGCCAGTGCTGACGATTTTGGGACAGAGTTTCTGGATTATAAGATGGCTATTAAAACTGTCGGTGGATTGGATGCTGCATTGGCACATATCTCTGATCACAGTTCCCGTCACAGCGAAGCTATAATTGCAGAAGATGAGGAGATCATAAATATCTTTCTCAGTGCTGTAGATGCCGCCGCCGTTTATGCAAATGCCTCTACCGCATTTACAGATGGAGGACAGTTTGGCCTGGGTGCAGAAATAGGCATAAGCACGCAGAAACTGCATGCCAGGGGCCCAATGGGGCTGGTTGAACTGACCAGTTACAAATGGGTAGTAAGAGGAAATGGACAGATAAGATAAATTTTCGTCCTTTCAGCAAAAATCTTCAAAATATGACGCATAAAATAGAAATTAAAGGCCTAACTATGCGTCATTATATTAATTTTGTGGCCGATATACAAGAATAAACTATCTACCCTTCATGACCAGTAAAAATATTGATTCAAATAAAGTAGTTGATGTGGTGTTAATT
>Ga0308163_10000743_pt1 | contig 46304 bp, 48 predicted proteins | sample PhyTR1_FD_201037 | JGI IMG/M metagenome (GOLD analysis project Ga0308163, IMG submission 201037) | Phyllosphere microbial communities from UC Gill Tract Community Farm, Albany, California, United States - DLSLT.R1 | ecosystem: Host-associated > Plants > Phyllosphere > Unclassified | place: USA... | reverse complement strand
GACGTGATCGAAGCCTACGAAGAAGTCGCCAACCGTCTTGGCGTACCGCTGTAATCGACGCAAGCATCTGATAGCACGGAAAAAAATCTCGTAAGAGCTTTGCTTCCATGAAACAGGCTGTTATGATGCGCGCCGTTGGAGAGATGCCAGAGTGGCCGAATGGGACGGATTCGAAATCCGTTGTACCTTCACCGGTACCTAGGGTTCGAATCCCTATCTCTCCGCCATATTTAGCTAGGAAATCAGGTGCTTACGGAAAACGTAATGTACAGAGTTTTTCTAGCAGCAGTAAGGTGATCCCACAAAGCCCGCATGGCGTGATAACGTCTTGCGGGCTTTTTTGTTTTCCGTTGCCAAGGGTAACCAGAGAACCTTAGTCCTGACGGTTTGCCTATTGCTGTCTACCCATCTTTCCCGCCCCGTTTGCCGCAAGCGTTCTCAGAGCGCGTGAGCGAGCTGTTCGGGAAGGTCGGTAACATCGCTGGTTCTTGTCCTCCGCGTCTTGGCGGTACGGCTCAGGCGCCAAGATATGGGCTGGCTCTCAAACCCACTGCGGCCCTTGTGGTATCGTTGGGAAATGCCTATCTGATGGGACAAATTGCTCTGCCGGTAGGCCAAACATTTTTCAGTTAGTTAGCTGCAAAGCAGCGCGTTCAGGGCGCGAACCTAAAGAGAACAACGAAGCCTATGAGACCTCCAAAGCAACATGCTGCGAAAACCAAGGATGACATTGCGAGTGCGGAGGCTCAGATTGTTGAGCTATCGAAGCGAATTGAATTCTATCTTACTGAATACTCCATTGAGCTTTTGGCTGCCAAGGTCAAGAATGGCGAATTTGTAGTCCCTCCCTATCAGCGTAGCTTCACATGGGAAGACGATCGAAAATCACGATTTATAGAATCGGTGCTTTTGGGCCTACCAATCCCGTTTCTGTTTTTTTGGGAAATGCCAAACGGTAAGCTGGAGATCGTTGATGGATCACAGCGACTGAGGACCATTGCTGAATTCGTGCATGATGATTTTCGCTTAGGAGAGCTTGAGAGCTTGACGAAGCTTTCAAGTTTTACATTTGCTGAGCTGCCCGAGTCTCGCAAACGGAAAATCAATAATAGGTCGATTCGAGGCATTGTCTTGAATGAGCATGCTGATGAACAAGCACGCTTCGATCTGTTTGAGCGGATTAACACTGGTAGCAAAATCGCAAATCATGCTGAGGTGCGTAGGGGAGCACTAGCAGGTGATTTTATGAGCCTCATTATTGAACTCGCCGTGGACCCTAGGTTGAAAACTCTCGCGCCGGTTTCAACCAAAGATGAGAAGGAAAGGGGGCGGGAAGATCTTGTTACCCGACTTTTTGCTTACGGTGACGGGTTGCAGGGCTACAAAGATCGTCCGGCTGAATTCCTTTTTGGTTACGTCAAAGGTATGAATGAGCGTGTGGCTGCTGACCCTAATCTAATTCAGGAGTATCGCCGTCAATTCGATCAGGTTATGAGTTTTGTTGAGAGGGTATTTCCTTATGGTTTTAGGAAAACTCAGACCGCGAAGGCGACTCCTAGAGCGAGGTTCGAAGCAATAGCTATCGGAACAAGATTGGCTCTCAACGACGACCCAACACTCCATAACGCTCAAAACATCGACGTGCAAAGATGGCTGGATAGCGATGAGTTCAAAAGGGTCACTGGGTCTGACGGGGCCAACGCTGTCGCTCGTTTGCGTGAGCGAATTGGTTTTGTGCAGCAGCGATTGTTGGGCAACTGATCATGGAAGAACTGAGAGCTGCTTTCGAAGAGAGATTGGCCGAAGTCGAGGAGTACCTGGAGTTTCTCAAGTTACTGCAAGCCAGCATGCAAGCAGGTCCGCCTAAATTTTCAGGGACGGATCAGGTCATAAATGTCCAGCAGCAAAAAATTCTTTATGCAGGTGTATATTTGCAGCTATACAACCTCGTCGAGTCGACAATGACGAGATGCATAGATTTTATAGCTCAAAGCGCTTTCAAAGATGCTACGTGGCGACCTAATGATTTAAGCCAGACACTGTTTCGAGAGTGGATACGGTTGACTGCTAGGACTCACACTGAACTCACACCTGAGCATCGATTGGATCATGCTTTAACTCTTTGCAGCTTGTTAGTTTCCGCAAGCCCGCTTACAGAGTTTTCCATCGAAAAAGGTGGTGGTGGGAACTGGGATGATAATGAAATCGAGGCTATGGCCACTCGTTTGGGTTTTCGATTGAATGTCAGTCGAAGGGTTTATAGTGATGTGAAGAGAAAATTTAGAGACGATTTAGGCCCACTTGGTCTAGTCAAAAAACTTAGAAATATGCTCGCGCATGGATCGATTTCTTTTACAGAAAGCGCGGAGGCGGAGACGGTTGTTCGCCTAATAGAGCTAAAGGATAAGACAGCTAATTATTTGAAAGAGGTAATAGTCTGCTTTGGCGGCTATGTCGAAAGATATGAATTCCTTATTCCTGAGCGGCGCCCAGCTTGAACCAGTCAGTTAATTTTAACGCTGTATGCACCCCAGTTATAACCGCAATTGATTTATTTTGTGGCGTGGGCGGTCTTACGCGTGGGCTAATTGATGGTGGTGTTTCTGTTAGGGCAGGCGTTGATATCGACCCCAATAGTCGATATCCATTCGAAAAAAATAACTCAGCGGTTTTTCTAGAACGTGATATCAGTCAGCTAAAAGGAGACGACCTTAGAGCGTTTTATAATGGCTCTGGGGTCACCCTGTTAGCTGGATGTGCACCTTGTCAGCCATTTTCGACTTACAGCCGAAGTGGGCGAAATAGCCAATATGAAGCACAGTGGCCTTTAGCTTTAGCCTTCGGAAATCTGGTAAATGAGTTGAAGCCGGATTTGGTTGCGATGGAAAATGTGCCGCAGCTTGCGGATCATCCCGTTTTTCAAGGTTTTGTAGATAGCCTGGTTGGATATCACACATGGTGGGGCGTAGTAGATTGTTCTTTATATGGGATTCCTCAAACGCGTAAGCGTCTTGTTCTGCTCGCTTCACGATTAGGTGACCAAGATCTGAAGCTGGTACCTACTCATGCTAAGGCGGTTACAGTGAGAGATGTCATTGGGGGGCTGCCTGCATTAACCGCAGGAGGTAAGGATCCTAACGATGCACTTCACTACGCATCCTCACTAAGTGAACTGAATCTTCAGAGGATAGAGGCCTCAGTACCGGGTGGTACTTGGCGAGATTGGCCTGAAGCGTTACAGGCTGCCTGCCACAAAAAGTCTACTGGGGCGACTTATCCTAGCGTCTATGGTCGGATGGAATGGGATAAGCCAGGTCCCACAATAACTACGCAGTGTTTCGGATATGGTAATGGCAGATTTGGTCATCCAGTACAAAATCGGGCGATATCACTTCGAGAGGCAGCAATGCTTCAAACTTTTCCCCAAAACTATCAATTTGTACCTTCAGGTACTCCAATCAGATTCAATAAAATGGGGCGGCTTATTGGTAATGCAGTTCCCGTAAGGCTGGGAGAAGTTATAGCGCAAACATTAGTTTCGCATGTTAATAATTATCGATAAGATAGATTTTTGTTAGATCTGGCAAGAATAAAAAAAGCGGCTACTGGCCGCTTTTTTAATGTTTACACGCCGCGCCAACAATCTATTTCGCAACTCAGAAGATACAGGCATGAATGAAAGCTCTCAAGGTCATTATTTGCTTTGAGTTTTTTCGGTTTGGAAGTCTACTTGTGAGGGCCGATATACCGATACTTCGTTTTAATTATTGCGTTTGTCTTTTCAAGATCATATTGATAGGTTCTGAAATGCATTATTCCGCTTCGGTGCGGATTCCACGCCATCCGGACACTCAGGCCTCCAACATCCGGACACTCGCTCCACGCTCATTCGGACAGGCAGTCGGAGCGCAGCGACGCAGGTTTGTATTGTTAGTCTGAAGTCCCAGCCGTCGTCAATTTCGTTGCGCGCCTGCGCATCGATTCGCTCTTCAGTTCGATTCGATAAGCGTTGTGTACCAGCCGGTCAAGGATTGCATCGCCTAAGGTCGGATCGCCGATCAGCGCATGCCATTTGTCCACCGGCATCTGGCTCGTCACCAGTGTCGAGCGGTTGCCATGGCGGTCGTCCAGTAGTTCGAGCATGTCGCGCCGTTGCGCTGCGGTAAACGGCGCCAGGCCCCAGTCGTCCAGGATCAGCAAGTCAGTTTTGGTATAACCCGCCATCAGTTTCGCGAAGCGGCCGTCGCCGCGGGCCAGGCCCAGCTCTTCCATCAGGCGTGGCAGGCGCAGATAGCGCACGTTGTAGCCGTCGCGGCAGGCCTTGTGGGCCAGCGCGCAGGCGAGCCATGTTTTGCCTACGCCAGTCGGGCCGCCGATGATCAGGTTCAGGCCGTCGCGCAGCCACTGGCCGCTGCCCAGTTGCAGGATCAACGCCTTGTCCAGGCCACGGGGGCTGCGGTAGTCGATGTCTTCCAGGCAGGCGTTATGGCGCAGTCGTGCGGCTTTGAGGCGTGTAGTCAGGCGTGCATTTTCGCGCTCGGGACAGCTCGCGATCGACCATCAGGCCGAGGCGTTCGTCGAAGCTGAGATCGTCGATGTCCGGTGTTGCATGTTGTTCGCCAAGCGCCTTGATCATGCCCTGCAGGCGCAGGGTTTGTAGCTTGTCGAGGGGCGGGTTAGGCAGCATTTTGGTGCTCCTTTTTCAGGTCAGTGGTAGTAGCCAGGGCCGCGCAGATTGATATGTTCTTCAGGCAGTAACGGCAGGTTTTGCTGGGCCAGCGGCAGCCGTTCCAACCCTTGGCACAGGATCGATTCAAGACTTTTGTAACTGCACGCTCCCAGTGCCAGCGCACGCTGGCAAGCGGCTTCCAGCCGCTCTTCGCCGTGCTGTTTGCTCAGGCGCAGGATGCCCAGGCAGGCGCGGAAGCCCTGCTGCGGATGGATTCGGCGTTCGAGGATGTGGGCGATAACGCCAGCGGTGTTCGGCCCGGTCTGCTCTGCCCAGCGGATCAGCCGTTGCGGCGTCCATTCGGCGTGTTCGCGATGGCTCTTGGGCATGTGCTCGGTTTGGGTGGTGTGGCGGCGTGTATGCGGCGAGCGCAGAGGCTGGCCACGCGTTGGTTGGCGTGGAAGCACTCGACGGTCTGTGCGGTGAGCCGCACTTCGAGCTGGTGTTTCACCAGTTGGTACGGCACCGAGTAGTAGTGACCGTCGACCTCGACGTGGTAGTCGATGTGTACCCGCACCTTTTTCCATTCGGCGTAGACATACGGGTGTTCCGGCAGCGGTTGCAGCGTGGGTTGGTCGATGGTCTCGAAGGCTGAGCGGCGTGAGCCGGGCAGCTTCTTGAAGGGCTTTTGATTGAGACGATCAAGCAGCAGGCCGATTGCGGTGTTGAGTTCGCCCAGCGAGAAGAACTGGCGGTTGCGCAGTACCGCCCGGATCCAGCGCTCAACCACTTGCACGCCGACTTCGACCTTGGCTTTGTCCCGAGGCTCGCGGGATCTGGCAGGCAGCACGGCCACGCCATAATGCTCGGCCAGGTCGCGGTAATTGGGGTTGATATCGGGCTCGTAACGATGCGCTTTGGTAACGCCGCTGCGCACATTGTCCGGTACCAGGATCTGCGATGTACCGCCGAGAAAGGCGAAGCAGCGCACGTGCGAGCCCAGCCAGTCGGGCAGTTTCTGCGATCAGGTGGCCTCGGCGAAGGTTTAGCTGGACGCGCCGAGGACGGCGACGAAGATCTGGGACTGGCGGATCTCGCCGGTTCGCCGATCAGTGACCGGCACGGTCTGGCCGGCATAATCGACAAACAGCTTTTCGCCGGCACGGTGTTCCTGGTGCATCACCACGTCGACCTTGGCAGCCCAGAGGCGGTATTGCTCGCAGAAACAGCTGTACTGGAAACCTTGCGGATGGGCGAGTCGGTACTCTTGCCAGAGCAGGGCCAGGGTTACGCCGGGACGGCGCAGCTCGGCGTGGACATGAGCCCAGTCCGGCATTGGGCGTTGGTCGCTCGGCGCAGCTACTGCCGGCGGAAACAGATGTCGATTCAGTTCGGCATCAGAGATGATCGATGGGCCACTGAAGGCCGCTGGCTGCGAACCGGCAAAGGTAGTCTCCCGCACTCGAATGGCCAATGGATAAACTTTTGGCGATCTTGCGCACGGACAGGCCGGCGTCGAACTTTAGGCGTAGTACCTCTCGGATTTTACGCATGGATAAACGCTCCACGACGACCTCTTCGCTTCGAAAAAAGAGGTCGATGGTAGTGAATAATCCTGCGTTGCTGCCTGCCTCAAAGTGTCCGGATGGCCGTGGAATCGGTGTCCGGATACTCGTGGAAAGAGTGTCCGGATCAGCGTGGAATCAGTGTCCGGATGTTGGTGGAATGTGTGTCCGAACGGTCATGGAATCCGCATTTCCTAGGGCTTCTTCGTAGAGGTCGGTTGTGCCCAGTGCTGGTAACAGTGCTCTTCACTCAAACACGAGCCCCTGCGTCGAGGTTCCACTGGTCGAAGCCCTAGCGCGCCAGTGCGGTCGACAACGTTTCGAGGGCCAGGTCGGAAACGCGTGGGGGTAGGCAATCGATTTGCTCCAGTGGATTTAAAGCCCGCCGTTATCAAACCTGTCTCTCGCTGGGATTCTGTATTAGCGCATCTTAGAGCAAGCATCACATCCGCCAGGGCTTTTGCGTTCGGCTGTGCTCAAGTCCTTACCGGCGCAGCCGAAACCCTCTCATATGACGTCATACCCCTGCCTAATAAGAGAGCTCCTGCCAATGTCCCTTCGCAGCCTGTCCATTGCCCGCCGTGCGGGTCTGGGTTTTGCCTTGATTGCTTTACTCGTGGCCCTGCTGGGGTTTTTCGCGCTGTCCAATATGGCGAGCATCCGCGCCAGCGCTGTACAGGTGGAGGCCGGACTGGTGCCCAAGATGCGGCTGGTGGCGGATATCCGTGAAATCATGCTGCGTATTCGTACGATCTCTTTGCGCATGGCTCTGGATCCGAATCCGACGAGTATCCCGCAGTACCGCAGCCAGATGGACACTCGCAGCCAGGACCTGACCAAACGGCTCGCGGAGCTCGACGCGGTCATTGATACGCCGGAGGTGCGTGCGCTTTACGAGCAGTTCCAAAGCTCGCTGCGCCAGTATCAACAGGGCTTGGCCCAATCCTTTGTCCTCGCCGACAAGCAGCAGGGGGCCGAGCTCAACAAGTTGCTGCTGGTGGACATGAAAACCGTGGTCGACGGCTCCGGTGCGCAGCTCAATGCCTTGGCCGATTACTACAACGCCCAGGTCAACCAGCAAGGTCAAGCGGCCGAGGCCCAATACAGCCGCTCGCGCACCATGGTGTTTGGGTTTGTGCTTCTGGCCGGTTTGAGCACCGTGGCACTGGCCTGGTTGTTGACGCGCAGTATTGTCGGTCCGCTGGGCCAAGCGATGCGCGCAGCGGAAAACGTTGCCCGGGGCGATCTGACCCAGACTGTGCAGGTCAGCGGCAACGATGAAGTGACCCGCCTGCTCGTGGCGCTGCACGCCATGCAAGGCAACCTGCGCAATACCTTGCAGTTGATCCGCCAGTCGGCCGCGCAAATGGCAGCCTCCGCCACGGATTTGAACGGCATTACCGACCAGAGCAGCCGCAGCCTGCAACAGCAGACGGCGGAAATCGAGCAAGCGGCCACGGCGGTCAACGAGATGACCTCGGCCGCCGAAGACGTGGCGCGCAATGCAGTGTCCACCTCCGAATCCACCCGGCTGTCCAACGAAACCGCGCGCGAAGGTCAGTACCGCGTCGGTGAAACCGTCAGCGCGATCCAGGCCCTGAGCAGCAACATCGGCGAAACTTCGACCTTGGTGCAGAACCTGGCCGAGCAATCGCGGGATATCGGCAAGGTGCTCGATGTGATCCGTTCGATCGCCGAGCAGACCAACCTGCTGGCGCTCAACGCGGCCATCGAGGCTGCCCGCGCGGGCGAGTCAGGGCGTGGCTTTGCCGTGGTGGCCGACGAAGTACGGGCCTTGGCTCATCGCACCCAGCAATCGACCCTGGAGATCGATCAGATGGTCACGGTCATGCGCACCGGTTCCAATGACGCGCTGACGTCGATGCAGTCCAGTACCCAACGCGCCACTGACACCTTGACCCTGGCCGAAGGGGCAGGCGGCGCCCTGAGCCAGATCACCGACTCCATTGACCAGATCCATCAGCGCAACCTGGTTATCGCCAGCGCCGCCGAAGAACAGGCACAAGTGGCTAAGGAAGTGGATCGCAATATCGTCAATATTCGTGATTTGTCGGCACAGTCGTCATCCGGCGCCGGGCAGATCAACGGTGCCAGCCAGGAACTGGCCCGCCTGGCCGTCGCCCTCAATGAGGCGGTGGCGCGTTTCCAACTGTGATCAAGCGCGCGCCGCGAACAGCCGTTTCATGGCGAGCATCCGTGTTAGTTCACGGTGACGTCCTTCACGATCTCGATATTGATCGCCTGCCACTCACCGCCCGGACCTCTGACCCGTTCGTAAGTCACGATTTGTCCAGGGCGCAACGCCGGCCCACCGTCATAGCTGAAGAAAATCTCTTGCTCACCGTAGGGATTTGTCTCGTTGCTGGTGGGAATTGCAGTCTGTGGAGTTTCAATGGGCATGGCCGTTCTCCTTTTTCAGTGCAATACGTGGCCGGTTGTGGCCGGTAAGGGTGTGGGGGTTATTTTTCGATTTGGACTTTGTCCGCCTGCAGGCCTTTTTGTCCTTGCACGGTCTCGAACGTGACCTTTTGCCCTTCGGTCAGCGTTTTGAAGCCGGTGCCCATAATCGCTCTGAAATGCACGAACAGGTCAGGCCCACTCTCCGGGCTAATAAAGCCGAAGCCCTTGGTTTCGTTGAACCACTTCACAGTGCCGTGTTGTCTGTCGCTCATTGCTCATATCCTCGAAACCCTGGTGTCCACCGTCAGTCGAGTCGACCTGACGACGGTATCCATAATCAAAGTTCCGATGAGGCTGGGCGTCAACGCGCCACAAGACCGGCGGTACTGTCATTCTTGACAGGTTCGCCGCCCTTGGAAATGCGCCAGACTACGCAGTTATGGCCTGGAAAATCAGGTTGAGGACCCAGGTTTGGACGGTTCCAGCCCCTGGCGAATTTTTTCCAGCAATTGATCGATATGAAATGGCTTGGTGATCAGGTCCATGCGTTCGCCGAGAAAATCCTGTCGGCTCGCCGCATTCTCGGCGTAACCGGTCATGAACAGGATTGGTAACTCCTGGCGCAGAGCCCGCGCGTGATCGGCCAGTTCGCGGCCGGTCATGTATGGCAGACCGAAATCGGTGAGCAGCAAGTTAATCGTCGGGTCGGCTCGTAGCATGGCGATGGCTTCGTCGCCGTCCGCCGCCAGGCTGCAACGGTAACCGGCATCCACCAGCACTTCGGCCACGAAACCGCGCACTGACGGCATGTCTTCGACCACCAGGATATGTTCGCCGTGACTCACGCCCGGCATCGCCTCGACCTTGGTGGCCAGGGCTGGGGGGCCGTCGGCAGCGGGCAGCATGATGGTCACTTCGGTGCCCTGGCGGGTCACGCTGCGGATCTGTGCGTCGCCGCCGGACTGGCGCGCGAACCCGTAGATAGTTGACAGGCCCAGGCCGGTGCCTTGGCCCACCGGTTTGGTGGTGAAGAACGGGTCGAACACCTTGTCGATGACGCTGGGTTCGATGCCCACACCGTTGTCGCGTACCGATAGGGCAATGTACGGGCCGTTTTCCAGTTTGGGGTTACCGGTGGAATACGCCGGGTAGGTGGTGACCCAGATGATCCCGCCTTGTGGCAGGGCGTCTCGGGCGTTGATCACCAGGTTGAGCACCGCGCTTTCCAGTTGGATCGGGTCCACCATCGCCACAGCCGGGTTGTTGGTCAGCTCCAGATTCAGCGCGATGTGCTCGCCGATGGTGCGCATCAGCAACTCTTCCAGGGAACGGATATGCGCGTTGATATCGGTAGGACGCGTATCCAGTGGCTGCTGGCGCGCGAATGCGAGCAGGCGGTTGGTCAGCCCGGCCGCGCTCAGGGCGGAGTTCAGCGCGGCGTCGGCGTAGCCCAGCACTTTGTCGGTGCGCTGGTTCTGGATGCGTTTTTTGATCAGTTCCAGGCTGGTGATGATGCCGGTCAGCAGATTGTTGAAGTCGTGGGCGATACCCCCAGTGAGCTTGCCCAGCGCATCCATCTTCTGCGCCTGCAGCAATTGGGCTTCGGTGCGCGCCAGTTGGCTCGCGGCGTTGGCCAGTTCGGCCTGTTGATGCCGTTCGCGATGGCGATGCTCGGTCACGTCTTCAACAAACACCAGGCTCAGGCCGGCGCGGCGGTAGGGCGAAATCTGCCACTCGGTCTCGCGCAACTGGTCGTCGACCTTCATCAGCAAGGTGCCTTTCCAGCGTTCACCAGCGGCCAGACGCAGGCACAGCTCCTGGATCACGGCCAATTGATCGGCGGCGAAGCATTCCAGCAGAGCGTCCGGGTTGAGGTTGTCGTGAATCAGTTGAGCGAAGGCGTGGTTGCACTCGTGGACTTTGAGCTGCGCGTCCATCACTGCGATAGGCGCACTGATGTTGAAGAAAATCTCACGAAAGCGTGCCTCGCTCTCGCGCAAGGCGTACTCGGTATCGCGGACCCGCAACAAGGTGCGCAGGGTGGCCAGCAGTACTTCAGGGTCCACCGGGTGGATCAGGTACGCGTCGGCGCCGGCGTCCAGGCCGGTGATGATATCGCCGGTCTCGATCGAGGCCGCCGACACATGCACCACCGGCAGCAACGCGGTGGCGGGGTCAGCGCGCAGGCCGCGCACGATATCGAAGCCGCTCATGTCCGGCAGGTTGACGTCCAGGATCAGCGCATCGATGGTACGGCTGGCGATCAGGTCCAGGCCGTCCTGACCGGTGCCCGCTTCCAACACTTGGTAGTGATGGTTCTCCAGGCGCCGGCGCAGGGCGTAACGCGTGGCGGCGTTGTCGTCGACGATCAGCAGTTGGATGTCACGTTTCATCGACGGTCTCGTTGGCGATGGAAAGGGGAATGACCACAAAGAACAACGAACCCACGCCGGGCGTGCTTTCTACCCCAACCCGGCCGCCCAGCAGCTCGGCGAAGCGCTTGCACAGCGACAGCCCCAGCCCGGTGCCGCGCAGGCGCTTTTGCAGCGGCGAGTCGATCTGCGAGAAATCCTCGAACAGGTTGCTATGCAGTTCCATGGGGATGCCAAGGCCAGTGTCCTGCACCGCGAAGCGGATCTCCCGCTCGTTCTCCATGCGCGCCGACACCCGCACCTCGCCCTGCAGCGTGAACTTCAGCGCGTTGGAGATAAAGTTGCGCAGGATCTGCGCGAGCTTTTTGTCATCGGTATAAAGCTTGGGCAGGCCGGCGGGCTCTTCGAAGATCAGGTCCACCGACGACGCATCCACAATCGGCCGGAACATGCCACGCAGGGCCGAGAATAGGTCGAACATATCGAACCAGGCCGGGGAGATGCTGATGCGCCCGGCCTCGATCTTGGCCAGGTCCAGCAGGTCGTCGACCATCTCGCGCAGTTCTCGCGCCGAGCTGCGGATAAAGCCCACCTGGGTGTGTTGCTCGGGGCTGAGTGGGCCGTCGAGTTCATCGTCCAGCAGGCTGGTGATACTCAGGATCGAGCCCAATGGCGTGCGAAACTCGTGGCTCATATATGACAGGAAGCGGCTCTTGAGGTCCGAGGCCTGGCGCAGTTGATCGGCTTGGGTATCCAGCTCGGCATACAGCGCTAGCACGCCTTGGTTGGTCTCGTCCAATTCGGCGCGCAGCGCATCGGCCTCTTGACGCAAGCGCTGGACTTCTGCGGCGAGCGAGGCAGTGGTATCAGCCATCGATGGCCTCCAGGGCAATCACGAAAACGGTGACGTCATCCCGGCCGCGACAGAAGTCACGGTGCAGGATGGCGGCGATCAAAGCCGGGTGGCGGTGCGTCAGCCCGGGATAGTCGGCCAGGTTCCAGCGTGACTGCAGGCCGTCGCTGAACAGGATCAGCAACTGGCCGCTGACCTCAGCGTAGTCGAATGGCTGCGCCTTGCGAAACTGCACGCCGACAATGCCTGGATGAGACGCCAGACCGCGGGACTTGCCAGGGCCGATCAGGCTGGCGCCGATATTGCCCACGCCGGTAAAGCGCAGGCTGCCGGTCGCCGCGTTGTATTGCGCCACGGCCACGGCGCCGCCACGGGTACCGCTCATGCCGGCGTGCATATCTGCCATCAGCAGCGTCGCTTCGTCAAAGGCGCCCCGTGCGAACACCTTCTCACCGTCCCGCGCGGCGCGTTCGGCTTCGCTGCCATGGCCCAGCCCATCGGCCACCATCACACTGAAACGGCTGGGTTCGATTGCCAGGTGCCAGGCATCGCCGCAGGCCGGGTCGTCATGCAGGGAGTGTTGGCTGACCCCGTAGCGTATGTCCTTGGCCGTCGAGGCTCTCGGATACAGGCGCGCGAGCATCGCCGTACCGCGTGGGTCGGCGTACACATCGAACACCTGGGCCACCCGTGAAATGGCGCCCATGCCGATGCCCTGGGTGCCGCCGGTGGAAAACCCGTCCACCAGGCAGCTGTCCAGGTCAAAGCCCTGGCCGCGATCCACGGCGATCATCTCCACACCGCCGTTGCCGGTGGCGCGCAGGTGCAATTGGCCGTGGGCGGCATGCTTGAGGATATTGCTGCTCAGCTCGGTGGCCACCAGGGCCACGCGACCGGCGTCGGTTTCGTCGAAGCCCAAGTGTTCGGCGAGTTTCTGTGCGGTACGTCGGGCGTGACCAATCTGGCTCACATCCTCGATCAACAACACCTGCGTGAGAGCGCTGGGAATATTCAGGACCATCGAGTGATCGTCACGCGGGTGCCCTGGCCGGGTGCGGTGTCCAGTTCGAATTCGTCCACCAGGCGCTTGGCGCCGGTCAGCCCCAGGCCGAGCCCGCCGCCGGAGGTCCAGCCGTCGGTCATCGCCAGTTTGATATCGGGAATGCCCGGGCCTTCGTCGCGAAACGTCAGACGAACGCCGGAGCGCAGGTCTCTCTCGACTATTTCCCAATCCATATACCCGCCGCCGCCGTAGACCACCGTGTTACGCGCCAGCTCACTGACGGCTGTGACCAATTTGGTCAGGTCGATCAGGCGCATGCCGCAATCCTGGGCCAGTTTGCGGACCAGTTGTCGAGCCAGCACAACGTCCTGTTCGATCAGCACGGGATGAGTGCCATTGCTGGCCAGGGTCATGAGTTTTCTACCCGCTCGCGCAACAGCTTCATGCCGCGTTCGACATTGAGTGCGGTGGCGACTCCAGGCAAGGTCATGCCCAGTTCCACCAGGGTAATGGCCACTGCCGGCTGCATACCCACCAGCACGGTCTGTGCATCCATGATCCGCGAGAGCCCGGAGATGGTGCCGATCATGCGGCCGATAAAGGAGTCGACCATGTCCAGCGCCGAGATATCGATCAATACCCCGCGCGCCGAGGTGCGGTTGATGCGTTCGGACAGGTCGTCCTGCAGCGTCAACGCGAGCTGGTCGTGCATATCCACCTGAATGGTCACGAGCAGAAACTCGCCCATCTGCAAAATCGGGATGCGTTCCATGGTCAGACGGCCTTGGTCACGGTCACGCCCAGACGCTTGAGGGACAGGGCCAGGGCGTCGGCGAGATTGGCCTTGGTGACGACGCCTTGCAGGTCAAGGCCCAGGTGAACGATGGTCTGGGCGATTTGCGGACGCACACCGCTGATGATGCAATCGGCGCCCATCAGGCGAATGGCGGTCACGGTCTTGAGCAGGTGCTGGGCCACCAGGGTATCGACTGTCGGCACGCCGGTGATGTCGATGATCGCAATTTCCGCGCCGGTGTCGACGATGCGCTGCAGCAGCGATTCCATCACCACCTGGGTGCGCTGGGAATCCAGGGTGCCGATCATCGGCAGGGCCAGCACGCCGTCCCACAACTTGACCACCGGCGTGGACAGTTCCAGCAGTTCTTCCTGCTGGCGTTTGATCACCAGCTCGCGGGACTTCTGGAAGGTACGGATAGTGTGCATGCCCAAGGCATCCAGCAGCTCGGAGATTTCCCATAGCTGTTCGGCCAGTTGCGCTGGCTGCTCGGCATATTCGCGTTGCAGCAGGGCGAAGAGCGGGCCTTTGAGGGCGAAGATGAAACTGGCGGTTTGTTGCGAGTCCTGGCCGACCAGTGCGCGGCTGTGGGACAGCTTTTCCAGGAGTACGCGGGTTTCGGCCCAGTTTTCCTGGTTAACGTTCTGCGAACCGCCTTGTTCCAGGGCTGCAATCAGGGTGTTCAGGAAGTCGTTGGCCTGTTGTTTCAGGTCGGCTTCCTTGACGTTGCGGGTGGCACCCGAGGCTTCGAGGCTTTCGATCCATGTGGTCAACAAGCTGAGTTTGTTGCTTTGCAGCGCCTGAACGGTAGTCGCGTGAAGTGTCGCCATGGGAAAGCTCCTGGATGCCTGTTATATGCTGCGCGCAATCTATACCAAAATGTGTGGTTTGAAACGGTTTACGCTAATTATTCCGGGGGATGTCTACAAAGTGCGTCGCGCCACGTTCATGGCCCTCGGGTACTATAGATCGCCCCCCCTAGTCGGCCAGTGTTTCCCGTGATTATCAATTTCGATCTCAATGACCTTCAGGCCTTTCGTGCCGTGGTGGACAAAGGCAGTTTCCGCGGCGCTGCCGAGGCGATCCGCATCTCCCAACCGGCCTTGAGCCGCCGCATCGAAAAGCTCGAATCGGCGCTGGACGTGAAGCTGTTCGAGCGCACCACCCGGCGTGTCAGCCTGACCATGGTGGGACGCGCTTTTCTCCCGCAGGTCGAACGCATGCTCGACGACCTGGACCTCGCCCTGATGGGCATCAGCAACGTGGCATCGACGCGCATGGGCAACGTCACCATCGCCTGCGTGCCTTCTACCGCGTACTACTTCATGCCTCACGTGATCTCCGAATTCCACAAGCTCTACCCGAAGATTCGTCTGCGGGTGCTCGACGCCAGTGCCGGCGAGGTGTGCAGTGCGGTGGAAAGCGGCGAGGCGGATTTCGGCGTGAGTTTCAGCGGCAGCCTGGCCGATGAGGTGGAGTTCGAACTGTTGCTGCAAGAGCGCTACGTATTGGCGTGCCGGCGTGACCATCCGCTGGCCGGTCGCACCAGCGTGACGTGGGCCGAAGCTTATGAGCACGACTACATCAGCGTGGACAAGACCTCGGGCAACCGGTTTCTGCTCGACCAGGCCTTGCGTGGCGTGCGCGTAAAAAAACCGAGTATTTGCGAGACCCACCACGTGACCACCATGATCGGGCTGGTAGAAGCGGGGCTGGGGGTGGCGATGGTGCCGTCGATTGCGATGCCAGCGTGCGAACACCCGATTCTGGTGAGCGTGCCGCTGGTGGAGCCGCAGGTGATGCGCAATGTGGGCTTGATCAAACGCCGCGGGCGGACTTTGCCGCCAGCGGCGCTGGAGTTGGAGCGCTTGGTGCGCGAGATGCCGTTTCGGTCAGCGTGACACCGAGTCCAGGCCGGTGGCCTGCACCGCCGGTTGCACCTCGGGGGAGGCGAGGAACTGCAGCAGCGCCTTGGCCTGCTTAGGGTGTTCGGCGTTCACCGGAATGCCCGCGGCGAAGCGCGTTACCGATTGCACGTCTTCAGGGATCTTGCCCACAAAGGTCACGCCCGGTACCGGCAACAGTTCCGCCACCTGCTGCAAGCCCACATCGTAATCACCCTTGGCCACCTGCTCGGCCACCGGCAGGCGTTCGATCATGGTGCCCTTGGCCGGCATACCGAGTTTCTTGAACAACTCTTTTTCCACATACACGCCGCTGGCACTGTCGGAATATGCCACGGACTTGGCGTTGCTGAGCACCGCCTTTAGCTCGGCGTCGGTGCCGATCGCCGGTTTCGGCTGCCCTTGCTTGACCACCAGGCCAATGCGCGAGTCGGCCAGTTCCACCCGTGAAGCGGGGTCCACCTTACCTTGCTTGATCAACTCATCCAGGGCATAGCCGACCATGATCACCACGTCGGCATGTTCGCCGCGGGCCAGGCGGTTGGGAATCGCTTCCGGCGCCTTGCCCATGGACGGGCCGAGAATGGTGTCGAGGGTGTCGCCGCTGCGCTGGGCATATTGCGGGCCCAGCACTTTATAAGCTGCGGTGAAGCCGCCGGATGTCATCACCTTGAGCTGTTCCGCCTGGGCCGTCAGTGCCAGGGCGCCGAGGGCGAGGGCGGTCAGGGTTTTGAACATTGATTTCATCACACGGCCCCCTGCATCACTTGACCACGGGCGTTGGCGCGGCGGTACAGCGCCAGGGTCGAGCACAGCGCACACAGCGCGGCGAACATCATCCAATAGGCCGGCGAGGCTTTGTCTTCGGTGATGTGAATAAACCAGGTGGAGATCGCCGGGGTGAAGCCGCCGAAGATCGCGGTCGCCAGGCTGTAGGCCAGGGAGAAACCCGCCACGCGCACTTCCACCGGCATGATTTCGGTCAAGGCCGGGATCATGGCGCCGTTGTACATGCCGTACAGGAAGGAGAACCACAGCAGGGTTTCCAGCATATGCGCAAAGCTCGGTGCGTTGACCACGTAGGACAACGCCGGATAGGCCGTGAGCACGGTCAGCGCAGTCATGGCGATCAGCACCGGTTTACGACCGAAACGGTCACTGAGAGTGCCGCCGATGGGCAGCCAGACGAAGTTGGAGATGGCCACCAGCAAGGTCACCAGCAGTGCGTCGGAAGTGCTCAGTTGCAGCACGGTCTTGCCGAAGGTCGGCGCGTACACGGTGATCAGATAGAACGCGGTGGTGGTCATGGCCACCATCAGCATGCCGCCGATGACCACGGTCCAGTTCTTTACCAGGGTTGCCAGCACTTCGCGCATGGTCGGGCGATGCTTGCGGTTGGCGAACTCTTCGGTTTCCTGCAGGTTGCGCCGCAGTACAAAGATAAACGGGATGATGACGCAACCCACCGCAAACGGAATGCGCCAGCCCCAGTCGGCCACCACCGACGGTTCCATCCACACGTTCAAGCCATAACCCAGCGCGGCGGCGACCACGATGGAGATCTGCTGGCTGCCCGATTGCCAGCTGGTATAGAAACCTTTGCGGCCTGGCGTGGCCATCTCGGCCAGGTACACCGACACACCGCCCAGTTCCGCGCCGGCCGAGAAGCCTTGCAGCAGGCGACCGAGCAGCACCAGCAGCGGCGCCCACAGACCAATGCTGTGATAGCCCGGCACCAGCACGATCAACAGCGTACCGCTGGCCATGATCGATAGCGTCACGATCAGGCCTTTGCGCCGACCCACGTCATCGATATAGGCACCCAAAACGATTGCACCCAGGGGTCGCATCAGGAAGCCTGCGCCGAACACGGCGAAGGTCATCATTAATGACGCAAACTCATTAGCGGCGGGGAAGAACGCGGCAGCAATGTAAGTGGCATAGAAGCCGAACAGAAAGAAGTCGAACTGTTCGAGGAAGTTACCCGAAGTAACGCGCAATACCGCGCCCACTTTGGAGTGGGCAGAGTCAGGCCGGGTTGAGCTAGTCATGGTGTTGTGTCTCCAGCGTTCTTTTTAAAGTGCTTGTTTCGCTTAAGACTTGGGATAGTGGCTGACACATTTAGAAATGATAAGTGAAAATTTTGGATTTATTGATGCGTCATAGCTATCAATCAAGCCGGCGGCCAAACCCTTTGTCCTGTTCTATGCTTGTAGCTGTGTCCAATTCTTGGGAGGGGAGGTGACAATGGGCAATGAACCGAAGCGCCACGATGAACCGGAGCAGGAGCAGCCCCGGCAGCGCTACGAAGAGGAAAAACCGCAGACCTGGAAACATCCCGACGACGGCACGGAGCTGTCCGAGCGAGATCAGGAAATACCGCTCAAACCCTGATGACCCGGCCTGACCAGCACCGGCGGGCACCGACCTGCCGGTGTGTTTGGCGGCAATGCGCATAGACGCCCGCCGCGGCGCTTTCTACACTGCGGCTCGTCTAGGGCAAAGGGCAGGCGCCGATGAATCGCAATGAATTACGCAAGGCCGACATCAATCTGATGGTGGTTTTCGAAGCACTGATGCTTGAGCGCAACGTCACGCGCGTGGCGGAGAAGCTGTTTCTGGGCCAACCCACCATCAGTTCGGCGCTCAACCGTTTGCGTACGCTGTTCAACGACCCGTTGTTTATTCGCGTCGGCCATCGCATGGAGCCAACTGCGCGGGCCGAGGAAATTATCCAGCACCTGTCACCGGCCCTGGATTCATTGTCGTCGGCCTTGAGCCTGACCCACGATTTCGACCCGTCCATCAGCACCATGACGTTTCGCATCGGCCTGTCCGACGATGTGGAATTCGGCCTGTTGCCGCCGCTGCTGCGCGCCTTGCGCCAGGAAGCGCCGAAGGTGGTGTTCGTGGTGCAGCATGTCGACTACTGGCGCATTCCCGATCTGTTGGCATCCGGCGACATTACCGTCGGCATCACCCAGACCCGTGGCCTGCCAGCCAATGCCAAGCGCAAATTGTTGCGTCATATCCGTCCGCGGCTGTTGCGCGCCGATGCCTCGGACACGCCGCTGACCCTCGATGAATATTGCGCACGGCCTCATGTGCTGGTGTCCCACACCGCCAACGTGTCGGGGTTCGCCGATGAGTGGCTGGCGGAAATCGGCCGCAAGCGACAGGTGGTGTTGTCGGTGCCGCAGTACAGCGCCTTGCCAGCGCTGCTGGCCGGCACTGACTTGATCGCCAGCCTGCCGGACTACGCCGCCGAGGCCATGGCCGTATCAGGCAATCTGTTCTGCGAGCCATTCCCGTTCGAAACGCCGACCTTGGATCTGTCGATGGTCTGGCTCAGCCATGTGGACACCGACCCGGCCGAGCGTTGGGTGCGTTCGCGATTGGAAGCGTTTATGGGGGATCGCGGGCCGGTGAACCCAGCCTGATGGTTTTATCCGTGTTATATCTACGCGTCTTCCTACAAATAACTCGGAGCGATCAATGCCGCACCTGCACCTGGAATACACCGCGAACCTCACCGACCTGGCCGTCGAGAAAACCCTGTTGCGGCTCAATAACGTGCTGATGGCGTCCGGGCAGTTCGGTTCCGAGTTCGATATCAAAAGCCGTGCGTTGAAGGTCGAGAGTTTCCAGGTCGGCACCTCGCTGAGCCCGCGGGCCTTTATCGCGGTGAAACTGTCCTTGCTCAGCGGGCGCTCGCCTCAGGTTAAAAAGCAGTTGTCGGAGAGCCTGTTGGCGGCCTTGCAGGACGTGGGCGAGTGGCCAGCGGATATGCAGGTACAACTCAGCGTGCAGTTGGTCGATATGGATCGCGAGTCCTACAGTAAAGTCGCCATCGGCTGATCACTGCCCCTAAGGTATGCGGGCGTCAGAGCAAGCCTTGCTCGGCGCAGACCTTCACCAGTTGTTCCCGGAACCAGGCATTGGCGCGGTCTTGCCCGCTGCTTTCATGCCACTGCATATCCAAAGTGAACCCCGGCAAGCCGTTGGGGGCTTCGCAGTGGCCGAAGGTGGTGGCCGGTGCCAGCAGTTTTTGCACGCGGCGGGGCAGGGTGACGACGTAGTCGGTGCCGCTGATCATTTTCAAGGCCGCGCTGTAGCTGTTGGCCCGCGCCACCACCTGGCGTTTGTGCGCCTGGCGCCCGAGCCAACCGTCGATCATGTTGGTGTCGGATGTCCAGGGTGTCGGAAAAACATGGCGGCGTTCGACGAAGGATTGCAGGCTGAACGCCGATTCCCTTGGCGCGGCGTGTTTGTCGAACACACAGACCAGGTCATCCTCCAGCAGCATCTGGGTCTTGAAGTCTTTATGGGCGCGGTGGAAATGCGGGCCGAAACAGATCACCAGGTCCAAGCGGCCTTCGCGCAGGTCGTCGGCGGGGATATCGGTTTCCAGCTTGCGCACATTAACGATCACCGGCAGGTCGGCGCGATCGAATTGCTTGAGCAGGCGCGGCAGGATCAGCTGTTCGAAGTATTCCGGGGCGCACACATTGAAGGTCACCGCCTGCTGCTTGGGGTCGAAAGCCTGGCCACCGGCGTGGCACAGGTTGATGCTTTCGAGGATCTTCTGCACATGCTCGTACATGGTGGTGGCCTTGTACGTCGGCCGCATGCCCGCACGGGTGTTGATAAACAGCTCGTCCTCGAAACTGGTGCGCAGTTTCTTGAGGCTGTAGCTCACCGTGGATTGGCTGACAAACAGCGTTTCTGACACCTCGGTAACGCTGCTCTGGTCATAGACGGCGATAAACACCATCAAGTCCTGCATATCGAGTTTTCTGAGCAAGTTACTGTTTAACATCGGTTTCGTCCGTAAATCCCATGTACCGAATTCAGTACAAGACAGCGCAAAAGATTAACGGAACGGTCGTACCAATAGAAAGCTCTGTAGGGTGTTTCTATGTTTGTGGTGGGACATAAACTGTTGGCAATACGACCTCAGCGGAAATGGCGCGCGTAATGCTTCGGGTCGAAGCGCGTGACCATCAGCAGCATCACCACGATCACTCCGGTCAGTGCCCACCAAGCCCATTCGAAGCTGCCCAATTGGTCGCGAATCACCCCGGCGATCAGCGGTGACAGACCGGCGATCAGGTAGCCGATGCCCTGCACAAAGGCGGTGAGGCCGCCGGCGCGGCGCGGGTTGTCCAGGTGATCGAGGGACAGGATCAGGCTCATCGGGAATAACCCGCCGATGCCCAGGCCGAGCAGGCATGGCCACAGCAGGCTCACGTGTTGCGGTGCCAGAATCAGGCCGCAGAAACCAAGGATGATCAGCACCAGCAACGTCGCCACCACGCTGCGTTTATCTTGGCGACGGTTGGCGATGGCCGGCGTGATCAGCCCCGACACCACTTCCATTGCCGTGAGGAAGCCCAGCACCAGGCCGGCGCTCTGTTCGCTCCAGCCTTGTTCCACGTAATACGGCGCCAGCCAGGCGAGTACACAGGTGTAGGACGCGGTTCCGAGGCCGAAAAAGATCGCCAGCAACCAGGCGCGTGCGTTGCCGAAAAAGCGTTCCTGCGTGTCGGAGCCGGCCTGGGGCACTGGCGGCAGCGTCGAGCGCTGGGCGTACCAGAACACCAGCGCCAACACGGCAAGCATCGCCCAGATGGCCAGGCCGATGCGCCAACTACCGGTCTGCACCTGCACGAACGGCGCGAATGAAGCGGCCAGCGCGGCGCCGCCCATGATCGCCGTGACGTACAGCCCCATGAACAGCGAGACGTTCTGGTTGAAGCGGGTCTTGATCAGCGCCGGCATCACCGCCTGGATCAGCGCGATCCCCACCCCGGCGGCGATGGCGCTGACGATCAGCTCCAGCGCCGAGTCCAGCCACAACCGCGACAGCGTCGCTACGCCGATCACCCCCAGGGACAACACGATGCTGCGGTGCTCACCCACCCGCTTGGCCAGGCCCATGCCGAAAAACATCGCCAGCCCCATGGCCATCACCGGCAGCATGGTCAGCAACGCCGCGCTGCTGAAACTCAACGGCACATCGCCGCGAATCGACGACAACAACGGCCCGACCGCCGCCATCGAAGGGCGCAGGTTAAGGGCGACCAGCACCACACTGAGCATCAGCCAGGCGGCGGTAGTGGGTTTTGCGTGAACGTTTTCCATGGGCAAGCCTTGAGTGAACAAGCGCAGATCAGGCCATGGCGGATGCCGGCGGGGCAAATGAGAAAGTCGCAAAGGCTATTGAAAAATTGCGCTGGGGTTAATGGGCGTGGTCCTTTGCTTGCCCCCTCGGCTCACATCGCCTTCATCCACAGCCCCTGATCGATTTCAATCAACGTTGGCCCTTGCCGTTGCACGGCGCTGTGCAAGGCATTGCGTAGCTGCTCAACGTCGTGTGCGCTGTCAGTGGCACTGCCAAGGGCCTTGGCCACGCCGATAAAGTCCGGGGTGTAGATGTCCACGCCCACCGGTTCGATGGCGCGGTTGAGCATGTAGCGCTTGATCTCTTCATAGCCCTGGTTGTTCCACAGCAGCACGATGATCGGCGTGCGGGCTTCCACGGCACTGGCCAGTTCCGGCAGGGTGAATTGCAGGCCGCCGTCGCCGATCAGGCACACCACCGGCCGGCCATCGCCGCGTCCGAGCCAGGCGCCGATGGCGGCGGGCAGGGCATAGCCCAGGGTGCCGTAGCCGGTGGAGGCGTTGAACCAGCGGCGCGGATGGTCGAGGTTCAGGGTTAGGTTGCCGCTGTACACCGGTTGGGTGGAATCGCCTACCAGCACGGCATCGGGCAAGGTCGCCAATACCGTGTTGAGGAACAGGGTCTGCGCGCGGGTGGCGGCGTCCCAGGTCGGCGCCAAGTCAGCCCACAACCGTGCGACGCGGTGCTGCCCCCAGTGTGGATCGCGCGCAGGCAGCGGCGTGTGGTTCAGTTCGGCCAGCACGGCCTCGACGGCGATCCGCGCATCGGCCACCAACGCCACGGCGGGCCGATAGTTGCGCACGGTCTGGTCTGGGTCGATATCGATGCGTAGCAAAGTGCCGGGAATCTCGAAGCCGCCGGCGAAGGTCGTGTCGTAGTCGGTTTCCGCCAGCTCCGTGCCGATGGCCAGCACCACGTCGGCTTCGGCCACCAGGGCGCGGGTAGCGGGCAAGGTTTGGGTCGAGCCGATCAGCAGCGGGTGCGCGGCGGGCAGCAGGCCCTTTGCGTTGATGGTCAACGCGACCGGCGCGCCGAGGGTGTCGGCCAGGGTGGTCAGTGCCGCGGCGGCTTCAATGGCACCGCCGCCGGCCAGGATCAACGGACGCTTGGCTGTGGCGAGCAAGCGACTTATCTGCACGACGGACGCCGGTGCGGCACCGGCGCGGGCCACGCTGATCGGCGCGCAGCCCAGCAGCGCATCGGCGTTTTCCACCAGTACGTCCAGGGGGATTTCAATATGCACTGGCCGCGGCCGCCCGGCCTGGAACAGCGCAAACGCCCGCGCCAGCACACTGGGCAGTTCCGCCGCCGACATCACGGTATGGGAAAACGCCGCCACCCCAGCCACCAGCGCACTCTGGTTCGGCAACTCATGCAACTTACCGCGCCCGCCGCCCAACTGGCTGCGCGACTGCACACTGGAAATCACCAGCATCGGGATCGAGTCGGCATAGGCTTGGCCCATGGCCGTGGTGATATTGGTCATGCCGGGGCCGGTGATGATGAAACACACACCGGGCTTACCACGGGTGCGCGCGTAACCATCGGCCATAAAACCGGCACCCTGTTCGTGGCGCGGGGTGATATGGCGGATGCTGGAACGGGCCAGGCCGCGATACAGCTCCACGGTGTGCACGCCGGGGATGCCGAACACATGGTCCACGCCATAGCCTTCCAAAAGGTTGACCAACACTTCGCCGCAGGTCGCCATACAGGTCGCTCTTATGAATGAGAGAAGGCGGTATTGGAACGGTTGGCCCATGGCGCCCACAATCGATAAAACGTCATACTTGCCATGTCCCCACGTCATGGCTCATCGCATGAAACGCCTTCCGCCGCTGCCTGCGCTGCACACCTTTTGGGTCACGGCCCACTGCTGCAACTTCACCCGCTCCGCCGAACATCTGCATATCACCCAGGGCGCGGTGAGCCGGCAGATCGCCGGGCTGGAGCGCCACTTGGGCTACCCATTGTTTCTGCGCCAGGCGCGAGGCTTGAGCCTCACGGAGCAGGGCCGCGCGTGGCAGCACTGCGCGCAGCAGGTGTTTGGCCTGATCGGCGACGCGGTGGAGCACATCGGTCGGCGCCAGCAAACCCTGCAACTCAAGGCCTCCACCTGTGTGATGCGCTGGCTGCTGCCGCGCCTGATGCAATGGCAACGGGAACGCCCGGATGTGCCGGTAGAACTCACTACCACGGTGGCCAACACCGTGGACTTTCTTCGCGAGCCTTTCGATGCAGCAGTGATTTACGCGCCCATCGCCGAGCAGCCCGCCGAGGCCCGGCATTTATTCGATGAACGACTCACCCCGGTCTGCGCCCCGGCCTTGCTCGCGACGCTGCGCACACCGGCGGACCTGCAACACCAGGTGCTGCTACATCCCACGCGAGACGAGCGGGATTGGACGCTCTGGCTGAAGGCGGCGGATGTGCGCTTGAGCAGGGTCAGCCAAGGTCATCATTTCGAGACCCTTGACCTGGCGATGACGGTGGCGTCCCAAGGCTCTGGCGTGGCGATCGGCGACTGCGCGCTGATTGGCGAGGATGTGAAGGCAGGGCGGCTGGCCATGCCATTTGAACGGCGGGTGCCGACGGGGATGGGGTATTACCTGGTCTCTGCGCCGGGTACGCAGCCACTGCCGGAGCTTGAGGCATTGATGAATTGGCTGCAGAGCCAGGCCCACTCTTCAGATCAGGGGTGGGGCAGCGGTACTTGAACTGACCGATCGATCGCCATCGGGGGCAAGCCCCCTCCCACAGTTTTGATCTGGTTTCCTCAGTCCATGTGGGAGGGGGCTTGCCCCCGATAGCGATGGATCAGTCACTCCATCAATCAATCAGTAACCGACCGTAAAACGCTGGCGCGGGTGCTGATGCTTTTCCACTTCATCGATCATCGCGATAGCGTAGTCGGCAAAGCTGATCCAGCTGCGGCCTTCGGCGCTTACCAGCAAATGGTCCTGACCCAGGCGGAACGTGCCGGTGCGCTCGGTCTCGACAAATTCCGCCGACGGCGACAGGAAGGTCCAGTCCAGTTCCCGTTCCTGGCGCAGGGCCTCCAGGAACTCGGCGCCGGCGCTGGCTTCGGCTTTATATTCGGCCGGGAAGCCCTGGCTGTCGATCACGCGGCTACCGTCCGGCAGCAACAGCGAGCCTGCGCCGCCCACCACCAGCAGACGTTTGACCCCGGCTTTTTTCACCGGACCGAGCACCGCCGCAGCGGGCAAGGTGGCGAAGTGCGCCGCGCTGATCACCACGTCGCAGCCGCTGACGGCCTGTTGCAGGGCCTCGGCATTCAGGGCGTCGACCTGCTTGACGCTGACGCCGTCGCGCGCCGGCAAGGCGTCGGTATTGCGGGCGATGGCGACCACGCTATGGCCGCGACGCAGGGCTTCTTCCAGCAGTTGGCTACCGGCACGACCGGTGGCGCCAATGATTGCGATCTTGCTCATGATGTTCTCCAAGTAAAGGTCAGGTTCTACAACGGTTCACCACTTCATTTCGCCCTTGGCGACTTTGGCGCTCAGCTCCAGCGAGCTGTCGTCGGCGAGGGTCGGGTAACGCTTTTTCATGGCCGCGATCAGCGCGGCGGAGTCCTTGGCCTTGGCGGTTTCCAGGTCAAAAGCCTTGATGTAGTCGGCGGTGAAGGCCACCGACGCCAGCGACGGCGTGCCCAGGTAGTGCCCTGGAATCACCGTGCGCGGTTGCAGCTGTTGGATGCGCTGCAGAGTCGCCAGCCAGTCTTTGTGAGACTGCGCGCTTTGGGTGTCGGCCATCCACACATGAATGTGTTCGGCGACCACCACGCCACCCACCACAGCCTTGATCGACGGGATCCACACAAAGCTGCGATCCGGCTGCGGTCCGTCCAGGCCGATCACCTCCAGTGTCTGGCCTTCCAGGCTCAGGCTATGGCCTTCAAGCACTTGGGGCACGATGATCTTGGCCGGTTTGTCGGCGCCCATTTTGGGGCCCCAATAGGCCAATTTGCCGGCCTCGGTGGCTTTGATGTGCTCGACCACCGGTTGGGGGGCCAGCACTTTGGCGTCGGGGAAGGCCGCAGTGAGAGTGTCGAGGCCGAAGTAGTAGTCCGGGTCGCCATGGCTGATGTAGATGGTGGTCAGGTGCTTGCCGCTGGCGCGGATTTTTTGCACCAGTTGCTCGGCCTGGCCTTTGCCGAATTGTGCGTCCACCAGGATTGCATCCTTGGCGCCGCTGACGAGTACCGAGCTGACCGGAAAAATCGCTGCTTCACCGGGGTTGTACAGGTCCAGGCTCAGGTCGGCCGCTGCCGCATGGGCCGCGAAAGCCAGGGCGGCGCTGGCCAGCGTCAGGCGCTTGAAAATTGAGAACATCGGGTAGCTCCAGCATCGATTCAAAGAATGCACAGAGCTTAGTTGCACCAAACCAGACTAAAAATGCGATGCTGGAACATAGTTTGTTTCTAAAAGCGGACAGATCATGGATCGTCTTCAAGCAATGCGTGTGTTTGTCACCGTGGTCGACCTGGGCAGCCAATCCGCCGCCGCCGATCATTTGGACCTGTCGCGCCCGGTGGTATCGCGCTACCTGGCCGAGTTGGAGGATTGGGTCGGCGCGCGCCTGCTGCACCGCACCACGCGCAAGCTCAGCCTCACGGCGGCCGGCAGCGAAACCCTGCCCCGTTGCCGGCAAATGCTGGAGTTGAGTGCCGATATGCAGGCCGCCGTCAGCGAACCGGACGATGCGCCCCGTGGCCTGTTGCGCCTGAGTGTGAGTACCTCGTTCGGCCAGGCGCAACTGGCCGAGGCCATCGCCGAGTACGTCAAGCGTTACCCGTTGGTCACGGTCGATCTGCAGATGCTCGACCGCACCGTCAACCTGGTGGATGAGCGTATCGATTTGGCGATCCGCATGAGCAACGACCTGGACCCCAACCTGATCGCCCGGCGGCTTACGGTTTGCCGCTCGGTGGTGTGCGCCACCCCGGCGTATCTGCGTGAGCATGCGGCGCCGCAGAACGTTGAGGACCTGGCGCGACACAACTGCCTGACCCACTCGTATTTCGGTAAGAGCCTGTGGCATTTCGAAGAGCGGGGCGAACCTGTCTCTGTGCCGGTGAGTGGCACCATCACCGCCAACGAGGCCAGCACTCTGCTGCGTGTCACTCTGGCCAGCGCCGGGGTGGCGATGCTGCCCAGCTATCAGGCCGGCGACTACATCCGCCGTGGCGAACTGGTGCGCCTGCTGCCCAGCGCCGAACCCCGGCAGATGAACATCTATGCGGTCTACGCGTCGCGCAAGCACATGCCTTCGGCGCTGCGCAGCCTGCTGGATTTTCTGGTGTTGCGCTTTCCCGAAGAGCCGGCGTGGGATGAGGGTTTATACGCGACATAAACGGGTTGAATGGCGTCCAATAATGGCATCCTGCCCCGGCTGACCTATGCTTTAAACAGCACCGTGTATATCTGTGCAGAGGTCAGTGCCATGAGCATCAAAACCCGCAAGTACCTAATGATTTTCGCCCTCAGCGCGCTGGCCAGTGCGCTCTACGGGACGGCCGCCTACCGCGTCGAGCAGACCCGCATGCAACCGACCTTTGCGATCAGTTGCCATCAGGACCAGTGCATTCCCCACAGCGGCAGTTTCAGCGCGCTCAGGTAGGCTGCTGCGCTTTTAACTGTTCACGAAATGCCTTGGGTGAAAACCCGACCCGGCGGCGGAACAGCCGCGAGAAATTGGTCGGGTCGGAAAAACCCAACACCTCCGACATCTCATTGATGGTCATGCTGGTGTACGTCAGCAGGCGCTTGGCTTCCAGCAACTGGCGGTCATGCATGATCTGCAGCGCGGGCTGCCCGGCCAATTCGCGGCAGGTACCGTTCAGGTGCGACACCGAGATCCCCAGTTTGTGGGCCAGGTCCTCGATTTTGGGATGCTCGCGGTAGTGCTGTTCCACCAGCTGAGTGAAGCGTCGGAAATACTCACGACCCCGTGGTGCCCGTGGATGGCGGCGCTGGATCGCCTGGCGGCTGATCCACACCAGCAGCACGCTGACCAGTGCGTGCATCAGCATGTCCCGTGCCGGTTGCTCATCGGCGTATTCATCCTGCAGGCGCGCGAACAAGCTATTGAGGTAATCGCTGTCCTTGCCCGCTGGGTAATTGCCCAATGTCTGCAAGGCATCGACCGTGGAACCCAGTTGCGCCTGCATGTGGTCCACCAAGGGCGCGGCCAGGGTCACCACATAGCCTTCGACATCTTCACTGAAGCGAAACCCGTGCACACACAGCGGCGGCAGGACCTGTAGCGTGGCTTCGTTGAGCGTGGTGCGCTGACCTTCGATTTCCAGTTGGGCCTGGCCTTTGTGCACATACAGCAATTGGCACAGATCCGCGTGCCGGTGGGGCTGGATCTCCCACTGGTATTCCCGGCTGCGTCGGGAAATAGTTTCGCAGTGCAACAAATCGGGCGTCGGCCATTGCTGACTTTCCCCGTAAAGCTTGAAGACCGGAATCGCGGTTTTGGTCATGTTTTCAATCCGATACTCAGGATAGGGGTGCGGTAATCGCCCCGATTGGTAAAAAGCGCAGGCTTTGGCGCAGTTTTCACCTTCTTATGCCGTGCACTCAAGTGAAAAATGTCAGCTACAAGATCAATGACAACTCTTTCACTCAATCCGTTCGAGTGGAACTTGCGGGCGATAAAAATAATGAAAACGCTGAATACCCAAGTCGCCATTATCGGCGCCGGTCCGTCCGGACTGTTGCTCGGTCAGCTGCTGCACAACGCCGGCATCCAGACCTTGATCCTTGAGCGTCAGAGCGCCGATTACGTGGCGGGGCGCATCCGCGCCGGGGTGCTGGAGCAGGGCATGGTTGACCTGCTGCGCGAGGCCGGCGTGAGCCATCGCATGGATCGCGAAGGCCTGGTGCACGACGGCTTCGCGCTGGCGCTCGACGGTCAACTCACCCCCATCGATCTCAAGGCGTTGACCGGCGGCCAATCGGTGATGGTTTACGGCCAGACCGAAGTCACCCGCGACCTGATGGCCGCGCGCGCGGAAGCGGGCGCCACCACCCTGTATGAAGTGCGCGACGTACAGCCCCATGACCTCAAAAGTGATCGACCCTGGCTCACCTTCGAACACCAGGGCCAGGCGTTTCGGCTGGAGTGCGATTACATCGCCGGTTGCGACGGCTTTCACGGCGTGGCCCGTCAGTCGATTCCGCCTGAGTCATTGACCATCTTTGAACGGGTCTACCCCTTCGGTTGGCTGGGCATCCTCGCCGACACACCGCCGGTGCACGAGGAACTGGTGTACGCCAAGCACTCTCGCGGGTTCGCCCTGTGCAGCATGCGGTCGCCGACCCGCAGCCGCTATTACCTGCAAGTGCCGGCGGACGAAGACCTGGAGCAATGGTCGGATGCGCGCTTCTGGGAGGAACTCAAACGGCGCTTGCCTGCGGCATTGGCCGAGCAACTGGTGACTGGGCCGGCCATCGAAAAAAGCATCGCGCCGCTGCGCAGCTTTGTGGTGGAACCGATGCAGTACGGGCGCTTGTTCCTGCTCGGCGACGCCGCCCATATCGTGCCGCCCACCGGGGCCAAGGGCTTGAACCTGGCGGCCAGTGACGTGAGTACGTTATTCAGGATCTTGCTTAAGGTTTACCGCGAAGGCCGCGTGGATTTGTTGGAGCGCTATTCCGCCATTTGCCTGCGCCGCGTGTGGAAGGCCGAGCGGTTTTCCTGGTGGATGACCTCCATGCTGCATACATTCGCCGAAGCAGATGGCTTCAGCCAACGCATCGCCCAAAGCGAGTTGCAGTATTTCGTCGGCTCCGAAGCCGGGCGCAAAACCATCGCAGAAAATTACGTCGGACTTCCTTACGAGGCTATTGAATAGCCTGCTATCGTATTGCGCATTGCCGTGGGCGCCTTTCCCACGGCCTTGCTCGAAGGTTCCTGCGTGACTCAGCTTAATCACTCCACCCCACCTGTTCCCGCCGTGCGCAGTATTCTGATTGCGCTGATGATGGCCATCTTTCTTGGCGCCCTCGACCAGACCATCGTTGCGGTGTCCATGCCCGCCATCTCGGCGCGCTTCCACGACGTCAACCTGCTGGCCTGGGTGATTTCCGGCTACATGGTGGCGATGACGGTGGCGGTGCCGATCTACGGCAAACTCGGCGACCTTTACGGGCGTCGGCCGATGATGCTGATCGGCATGGGGCTGTTCACCCTGGCCTCGCTGTTGTGCGGCATGGCGCAAAGCATGGAACAACTGGTGCTGGCGCGGGTGCTGCAGGGGATCGGCGCCGGGGGCATGATCTCGGTGAGCCAGGCGATCATCGGCGACATCATCCCGCCTCGCGAGCGTGGGCGTTATCAGGGCTATTTCAGCAGCATGTATGCGGTGGCCAGCGTGGCCGGGCCGGTGTTGGGCGGCTACATGACCGAGTACTTGTCGTGGCGCTGGGTGTTTCTGATCAATTTGCCCCTGGGCGCTGGCGCCTGGTATGTGGCCCATCGCACTCTGGTGGGGCTGCCGGTGCCGCAACGCAAGCCGATCATCGATTACCTCGGCACTGTGCTGATGATCGTTGGCCTGACCGCGTTGCTGCTGGGCATCACCGAAATCGGCCAGGGCCATTCGTGGCGCGATTCACAGGTGTTGGGGCTGCTGGGCGGTGCGCTGGTGGTGCTGACGCTGTTCGTGTGGCATGAACGCCGCGCGCGCGAACCGCTGCTGCCGATGCATCTATTTGCCAACGCCAGCGCGGTGCTGTGCTGGTGCACGATTTTTTTCACCAGCTTCCAGGCGATTTCCCTGACCGTGCTGATGCCCCTGCGCTTTCAGACGGTGACCGGCGCCGGTGCCGACAGCGCCGCTCTGCATCTGCTTCCTCTGGCTATGGGCCTGCCGATCGGTGCTTACTGCGCCGGGCGCCGCACGTCGGTGACCGGGCGCTACAAACCGATGATCCTCAGCGGTGCGCTGTTGAGCCCGCTGGCGATCCTCGGCATGGCCTACAGCGCGCCGCAGGCGGTGGGTTTGACGGCGGTGTTTATGCTGTTGTGCGGGATCGCCGCCGGCATGCAGTTCCCCACCTCCCTGGTGGGCGCGCAGAACTCGGTGGCACAGCCGGATATCGGCGTAGCCACCAGCACCACCAACCTGTTCCGCTCCCTGGGCGGCGCGGTGGGGGTGGCCTGTATGTCGGCGCTGCTGCTGGCGTTGCTACAGGATTCCAGTTTCGCTCACCTGGCCAGCGGCGCACTGGTGGCCGAGGGTGCGTCCGGCAACGTGCTGCTCGACGGCCTCAACGCCGCCCCCGGCCCGGCGCAAGACGCCCTGCGCGCGGAACTGGCGGTGACGTTCCGGCATTTGCTGATGGTGAGTGCAGCGGTGTCGTTGCTGGGGCTGGCCGCCGCCGTGGCCATGCCTGATCGCATACTGCGCGGGCGTGAGGACAAGGCCAAGTAACGGGAACCCTGAACGACAAGCTGTGGGAAGGTTTAATCCCTCCCACACCTGCATGCAGTCCAATTCAGATCAGGGGCTGTAGTAGCCCACCGCAACCATGAAATGCCCGGCCTTGCGCACATACGCATGCTTGTTCTCGACCTTGCCGGTCACCGGGTTTTTCCAGCGGTATTTGTATTCGCCCTGATCCTGCTCATCCATCAGCTTAAGCATCGGCTCACCTACCGGTTTGCCGTCCGGGTCCTTGATCTTGCTGAAGTCGGTGTTGATCAGCCGCAGTGTGGTGCCGTGGGCCACGTAGCGGTGGGTATTGAGGTCGACCACAAACACGTACAGGTCATCCTGTAGAAAGCCGCCCTGCAGAGAGTTGATCGCCTTGAGTGTGCCGGTCTCGTCCTTGAGCAACGCGTTCACCGCTTTATTACGCAGCGCCCGCGCTTGTTCCGGCGTGGCCCTTGGCAGGTAGTAGCCCACCGCCAGGATGCGTTCGCCGACGCGCTGGTAGAACACATGTTTGTGCTCGACCTTGCCGTCGTTCCAGTTCTGCCAACGATAGTCAGCCTGCTGGATGCCCTGGCCTTCCGGCACCTTGAGCGCTTGCTTGAATGACTCACGCAGGTCCGGCCCGAGCACCTCGGACACATCGCGGCCGATCAACGCTGAAGACGGGCCGCCACTGGCCAGCAATACGCCTTTGGTGTCCACCACGAACACATAACGGTCATGGTCGACAAACTCGCCCTGGCGACTGAACGCGGCGAACGCCTTATCGCCATTGCTCTGGTAATAAACCAGGGCTTTTTCCAGCAGCGCCTTGGCCGCCTGGGCGTCTTCATCCCGAGCGGTATCGGCATGCACCTGACTGAAACCCAACAGCAGCAACCAGGTGATGCGCAGCAGTCCCTTCATGAGCCAATCCTCGTTCTTGTTGATGTGAGCACAGCGTAGACGCCTATGGCTCAGGGCGCCGCCAGCCATTGATCGACGATACCTTGGTACACCCCGGTGGCCACACTCAGGTGCAACCATTGGTCGACATAGCTTTTCCACGCAACGTCATCGCGGGGCAGCAGGAAGGCTTTTTCGCTGTACTGCATCTGCTTGTCCGGGTTAACCGCGCACAGCCCCGGCTTGAGTTTCTGCTGGAAGCGCGCCTCGCTGGCATCGGTGATCATCACGTCGGCCTTGCCCGCCAGCAACTCGTCGAAAATCGTCACGTTGTCATGCAGGCGAATCTGCGCTTTGCCCAAATGCGTGCGGGCGAACACTTCGTTGGTCCCGCCCGCCGGTTCGATCACCCGCACCTGGGGCTGGTTGATCTGCTCGACGCTCTGGTAACGCTGCACGTCGGCGCAGCGCACCAGAGGGATCTTGCCGTCGACCCCGAGGGACTGGCTGAAAAAGGCTTTTTTCTGGCGCTCCAACGACACTGAAATGCCGCCCACCGCGATATCGCAGCGTTGGGCCAGGAAGTCTGGCATCAGGGTTTTCCAAGTGGTGGGCACCCATTGGATCTTGGCATTGAGGCTCTTGGCCAGGGATTCGGCCATGGCAATGTCGATGCCTTCGTAGCCGCCATCGGCGCGCAGGGAGGTGTAGGGCTTGTAGTCGCCGGTGGTGCACACGCTGAGGGTGCCACGTTGCAACACTTCATCGAGGCGCGACGGGGCGGTGTCGGCCAGAGCCGGCGCGGCCAGGCTGGCCAATACACCGAGGGCTAATAGAGCTTTCATGCAGTCGCGTCCTTGGGGCGGGGTCGGGCGGCCATTATTTCCAGCGCGGGGCAGGGTGGCAAGGCGTGACGATTGTTTAGCCGGGCTGCAACCATACTCCGCCAACCGTGAATTTAACCGGCGCTCGCGGCATGTGAGGCTGGCGCGCATCCCATCAGTGTGATTCGCCCATGGCCGCTTCCCCCGACGCCCACCTCGCGACACTGCCGTCCGCGCTGGCGTTCTGGGCGCTGTTCCATTGCCGCCACGCGCGCCCGCCGGATACCGCTCTCCTACGTTGATTGGCCCATTGGATGACGCACGCCTGTGCCCATCTGCCCGGCGGCGCCCGCGCGCCTGCCAGACCCCTACGTATGAGAGCCCTCATGAGTGTTTTCGCCAGCCTGCACGAAGCCCAGTCCTTTCTTGAACACAACCCGGACATCGAACTGTTCGAGCTATTTATTCTCGACAACAACGGTGTGCCCCGCGGCAAGCTGCTGCACCGCGATGAACTGCTGGCGGTGTATGAAAGCGGCCGCCCGCTGCCCAGTACCATCCTCGGCCTGACCATCAACGGCGACGACGTGGAAAACTCCGGGCTGGTTTGGGAGGTCGGCGATATCGACTGCCGCGCCTACCCGATCAGCGGCAGTTTGCAGCGTATGCCGTGGCGGTTGATCCCCACGGCGGCGGTGCAGGTCAGCATGCACCCCAGCGAGGGCCTGCCTGCCACCGTGGCCGACCCGCGCCAGGTGCTGGCCAAGGTGATCGACGCACTCAAGGCCGACGGCTATTACCCGGTGATGGCGGCCGAGCTGGAGTTCTACCTGCTCGATCAGAAACCCGACAGTCACGGCCGCCCGCAACCGGCGCTGGATCAGGACGGCGGCCGGCCGCGCGCGACCCAGGTCTACGGCCTGAGGGAACTGGAGCAGATCGAACCCTTCCTCGCCGACCTCCACAGCGCCTGCAAACTGCAAGGCATTCCGGCGCGCACGGCGATTTCCGAATATGCCCCGGGGCAGGTCGAGATCACCCTGGAACACCGCTCCGACGCCCTGCAGGCCATGGACGAAGCGGTGCGCTACAAGCGCCTGGTCAAGGGTGTGGCACACAAACACGGCATGACCGCCTGTTTTATGGCCAAACCGTTCGACGACCTGGCAGGCACCGGGCTGCATATGCACGTCAGCCTGGCGGATGCCGAAGGCCGCAATTTATTTGCCAGCGCCGCCGCCGATGGCACGCCGCTGTTGCGCCACGCGGTGGGCGGCATGCTCAGCACCTTGCTGGATTCGCTGCTGATGTTCTGCCCCAACGCCAACTCCTACCGGCGCTTCCAGGCCAACAGCTATGCGCCGTTGGCCGCCACCTGGGGGGTGGACAATCGCACCGTCAGCCTGCGTATTCCCGGCGGGCCAGCGCCCTCGCGGCATATCGAACATCGCATCTGCGGCGCCGACGCCAACCCGTACCTGGCCGCCGCCGCGATCCTGGCCGGCATCCATCGCGGCATTCGCGAGCAGCGCGACCCCGGCGCCCCGGTGGAAGGCAACGGTTACGCCCAGGCCAAGGAGCGGTTGCCCACCGACTGGCTCACCACCCTGCGCGCACTGGAAGGGTCGCATTGGGCGCGGGAAGCGTTTGGGCCTGAGTTTCTCGGCGTGTACCTGGCGGTCAAGCGCGCCGAGTACCGCCAGTTCATGGGGCAGGTCGGTGAACAGGACTGGCGCTGGTATTTGCATCAGGCATGACGGGATTAACGGTAGTGTCTTCGACCTTTTTTTCACGTTGCCGCCGTTAAGCTGCCAATCAAGGTCGTTCACTACCGTTTCACCCAGATGAGCCCATAGATGTCGTCACAACCTCCATCCTCCATCGAGATTGAATACGCCGAACGCTGTGGCCGTGAGCACGCCCGGGTCTGCGGCGATACGCGCCCGCCAGGGCTGCGCCGGCGTCTGGTGGCGTGGCGCGACGCCTGGCTGGTGCGCCAGGCGTTGAAAGTGGCCGGCGAGCCGGGGCTGATCCTCGACCTGGCCTGCGGCTCTGGGCGGTTTTGGCCGGTGCTGGCCGAGCACGTCAACCGGGTGATCCTGGCCTCGGATAATTCCCAGGCCATGCTCGACCATGCTCGCACCCACTACCCGGCGTCGTTGCTCAAGCGCGTCAAGACGTTCCAGGGGTCGGCGTTTTCCATTGGCTTGTCGGAAAACGCGGTGGATTGCATCTTCTGCCTGGAATTGTTTCGTCATGTGCCCGACAGCGAAGGGCGCCTGGCGTTGCTGCGCGAGTTTCATCGGGTCAGTCGCGACACCGTGATTGTTTCGGTCAACTCCCGCGCCGTCGTCGAGGCAGAGTTTCGTCAGGCGGGGTTCAACGTGCTGCATCATCAGGAATTCGTGCCGGGCTCGGCGGTATGGCGGGTCTACGTACTGCGTAAGAGATGATAACTCCCATCTGTCGGACTATTCTTCAACTCCTGTCTGAGTTTTCATGATCGGCTGTGCACTGTGGATGCTCGCAAGCCTCTTGCGCGATATATACTGCGCGCCATTCTTCAAGGGAGAGCCGTGTGGCCATCGATATTCACTGGATCTGCGACAACGATAGCCTCGGCCAGCATTGCGCCGGTCGATACCTTTTACCCCATTGCCGGGCTGATCCAGATCGGTGATGGCGTTCGCGCCTACCTGATCGATCCCCTGACCATCGACAACTGGCAACCCCTGGCCGCCTTGCTGGAAAACCCAGCCGTGATCAAGGTGGTGCATGCCTGCAGCGAAGACCTCGAAGTACTGCTGCGCCTGACCGGCAGCCTGCCGGTGCCGTTGTTCGACACCCAACTGGCGGCGGCTTACCTGAACCTCGGTTTCTCCATGGGCTATTCGCGTCTGGTGCAAGCCGTGTTGGATATCGAGCTGCCCAAGGGCGAAACCCGCTCGGACTGGCTGCAGCGGCCATTGTCCGAAACCCAGATCAGCTACGCCGCCGAAGACGCGGTGCACTTGGCCGAGGTCTACACACGCTTGCGCCCACGGCTGTCGGACGACAAATACGCCTGGGTATTGGAGGATGGTGCCGAACTGGTGGCCAACCTGCGCCGCGAAGTCGACCCGTACGAGGTGTACCGCGAAGCCAAGCTGGCGTGGAAACTGTCCCGCGCGCAACTGGCCGTATTGCGTGAGCTGTGCGCCTGGCGCGAGCAACAGGCCCGTGCCCGTGACCTGCCGCGCAACCGCATCATTCGTGAACATTCGCTCTGGCCCCTGGCCAAGTCCCAGCCGGATAACCTCGCCGCCCTGGGCAAGATCGAAGACATGCACCCGCGCACCGTGCGCCAGGACGGCCAGTTCCTGCTGGATCTGATCAAGCGTGCCGGCAGTGTGCCCGCCGATCAATGGCCGCCGGCCATCGCCGAGCCGTTGCCGGTGGACGCCGCTGCGCTGATCAAGCAACTGCGCGCCCTCGGCCAGGCCGAAGCCGAACGCCTGGACATGGCGCCGGAGCTGATGCTGCGCAAGAAAACCCTCGAAGCCCTGGTTAAAAGCGGCTACCCCGATGGGCCTTACCAATTGCCAGACTCGCTGCGTGGCTGGCGCCGCGAGTTGATGGGCCAGGCGCTGCTCGACAGCCTGGCCACTGCCGGAGAACAGCCTTGAAACGTATTTGCTCCATCTACCGCAGCCCCAAACGCGCCGGCATGTACCTGTACGTGCTCAAGAGCGATGCCCTCGAACGCGTACCCGAAGGTTTGGTGAGCGTATTCGGCAAACCGGTGCATGCCTTCGACCTGGTGCTGACGCCCGAGCGCAAGCTGCAACAGGAAGACATCCACCAGGTACTGGAAAACCTCGACAAGCAGGGCTACCACCTGCAAATGCCGCCGGCCGAGGACGAGTACATCGAACACTTGCCCGAAGAGCTGCTGCGTCGCAATGACCCGATGTGATCGGTAAGTGCCCTGTCCGGGGCACATTTTCAATGAAATCGTATGAGTTGGCGGTGGCCGTAAGGATGCGGGCGGCCGTCTGCACTGTTTTTGAAAGGTTTGAACCATGCGTGTTCTGATTGCTGAACAGGATCACCCGCTCTATGCGCGACTGCTGCGCGAAGCCGCGCCGGACCTGGAGGTGCTGACCAGCGGCGACTCCGCCGAGTTATCGCGCCTGGCCGCCGATTGCCCGGTGTGGCTGGGCCAGCCGGACCTGCTGGCGACGCTGTTGCGCCAGGGCCATCAGCCGCAATGGCTGCAATCGACCTGGGCCGGCATCACGCCACTGTTGGCTGACGGCTTGCCGCGCAACTATCGCCTGACCCGTGCGGTAGGCATCTATGGCCAGGTGATGGCCGAGTTTGTGCTCACCTATATGCTTGGCCACGAGCGTGAAGTGCTGGCACGTCTGGTCAGCCAGGTCGAGCGCAAGTGGGATAACCGCATGGGCCAGAGCCTGGCGGGGCGCACAGTACTGATCGTCGGCTGCGGCGATATCGGCCAAAGCGTGGCGCAGTTTCTGCTGCCGTTCGGCGTCAAGTTGTACGGCATCGCCAGCGCTGCGCGGGAGCAGGCGCCGTTTATCGAAGTGGCCGGCCTGGACCAACTGGGGCGCTTGGTGGGGGAGGCCGACTACGTGATCAACCTGCTGCCGAACACGCCCAACACCCACGACCTGTACGACGCGGCGCTGTTCAAGCAATTCAAGCCGACCGGGCTGTTTATCAACGTCGGGCGCGGCGTGGCGGTGGTCGATGCCGACCTGGTTGAAGCCCTCAAGGAAGGGCATCTGGCGGGCGCGGTGATCGACGTCTGTCGCCAGGAGCCGTTGCCGCAGCGCCATCCGTTCTGGACCGCCTGGGGCCTGTTGTTGACCGGGCACAGTTCGGCACCGACCTCGCCGCCGATGATGGTGGATTTGTTTATCGAAAATTTGCGTGTGTATCAGGCCAGTGGGCCCTTGCGCGGCACCGTGAGTTTCGACCGCGGCTATTGAAAACACAGGGTCGCGGCCGTTCGGCCATGCGGCGGTCGAGGGTGGGGCTCACGGATTTTAAAAACGTCTGCTCACACTCAGTCGATTTCGCCGTTTACCGCCCTGTGTGAGGCTGGCGCTCTTTGCCAAAAAGAGTGCCTGCCCATGCTCAGTTCCGGTGCTGTTTCCTCATCTTCTGGCGTTACTCCGTTATTCCCCGCGCCGGCTGCCGATGCGCTCATTCCCCCGTCCCAGGTGCCGGCGGCGTTGCCCACCGCCAATGCTCACCTGCGCACGGCGTTGGGCGACCGGCATAACTGGAAAGTCCTCGGGCAACAGCTCGCAGCCATGGCGACCCGGCTTGGCCCGGCGGCCACGCCACAGGCTGTGCAGGCTGCGTTGCGGCAGACACGGATGGACCTGCATCCCGACTCCTCAAGCCTTGCGCAGCTCGGTGCCGCCCCCACACTTGAGGCTTTTATCCAGGCCAACGGTCTGCGCCTGCCGGCCAGGTTCTTTCACCTGACAAGCCTGGCGGACGCGGTCAGCGAGCGCGCCCTGGCGCATCCCTTGGGTAATTTCGGCGGTGGCCTGTCCTGGCCTGTCGCGCTGACGAGCGATGCACAGCGCAAATTGCTGCGCGCCGCCACCGACTATGCCGCGCGTCACCCGAATAATCCCCAGGCGGGCCCCAGTGTAGGGGTGCTGGAGTACCTCAACGGCAACCGTCCGCTCCCCAGCGATGCCGCCGACGATCCGGCGAAGGCGTTGGAAATCCTCGTCGGTTCCGCCCGTGGCCAGGCACTGGGCCAGGCCATGCAGCAACAGTTGAATGGCATCGCCACCGACACCAGCGTCAACGATTACACGCTGGCGGCCATCAACGTGGTGCTCGATCCCCAATCGGTCGACGCATCCCGTCGCAATACAGTCGCAGGCTTCGATTTGGCTCAGCCGCGCTACTGGGGCAGGCCCATCGCCGAGATACGCGCCGGGCTGAAGCAGCATCTGGTGGACAGCGGCCAGACCAGCACCGGCATGGCCAATGTGGGCGCCTACGCGCTACTGGCCCGCACCGCCCCGCAGCTTCTGGTCAAGGATCTGCCTGACAACGTGACCTTTGGCAGTCCGGCCTGGGTCAGCCTGTCGATTGCAGCCGCAACCATTGAGGCCCAGGCGCCGGGTTCGGTGCCGAATATGACGTTTGCCCAGGTCATGCTCCAGGCCAAGCGTGCCGCCATGGCCGATCCGCTAGTCACCCAACACGCCCAGAGGGCCGCTTTGCTGGATTGGGGCGTGGTCAACGGCGTGGTGTCGGCCAACCCCGACGAGCGCTACACCCCAGCCGAGATCGAGCGGGTCAGAACCGCTTTCAATCGCCAGATGGATGAGCGTATGCAGGCCTCCAGCCAAGTGGAAACCGAGCTGCCGAACCGCAAGGAGATTGCGTTGGCCAAGCTCAAGGAGCGGTTCGGCGAGGGCCTGCCGTTCGAGGCCAAGCTCCTGAGCGTCAAAGACCCGAGGCCCGGATTCGACCAGCCACTGTACGACCCGAACCGCGCGCCAGCGGGGCTGCATTCGATGCTCGATATTGCCATGGGCGGGTTGCACAACTACGCCTGGGAAACCCGCGACCCACGCCTGAGCAAGGCGATCAAGGGCAAGTCCCTGAAGCTGGACGCCCATGGGGTTTTCAATAACCAACTCAACCAGGCAATCGCTGCGCGCAAGCAGGGCATAGGCACGACCATCAAACACCTGGTGGCGCAATTGCCCTTGGCTGATCGACAAAACCTCGAATATGGAAAACTCGAATTTTTCCAGAACCATACATACGCGCTGGGGCTGGGCTTGACCGGCAGGGCCCTGGAGCACAAGAACCCCACGCTACTGATCAAGGCCACCCGGCCCCATGGCGTCAGCGTTTACGCCCTGGATCTGAAGCAAGGCGCTATTCGAACGATGCCGGCTTCGGTGCTGACCCGCGAGCGTGAGCGCGAGGCCAACCGGGTCTTCCCTATCGAACCCTTCACACCGCGGCATAACAGCGGTGCTGCGCCGAATCGGGCAGAGCAGGCCGTTCCGTCAAGCTTTGAGAGTGCGCGAACACAGTTCATCGCCGACGCCTTTGTCGAACATTTGGATATCGACAATGACGAAGCGGTCAAGCAGGCCAAGGGAGTCACGACCTACGATCGGCAAATGGAGAACGAATGGAAGCTGGCGGATTTTTTCCTGAATCTGGTGCCGCTCAGGTCAGCGATCGGCAATTTTAAGCAGGGCAATTACCTGGATGGCGCATTGGATCTGGGTATGGATGTCTTCGGTTTTGTCACCGCCGGCGCAGGGGCCTCAACCAGGTTGGCGAAAGTGGGTGCCACGGCGGCGTCTGCTGGGGTCAAGGCGTTGAAGGTAGCCAGGATCATCGGCACTACCGCAATCGGTGCATTCAACCCGGCCAGTGGCCTGGGCGATTTGATCGGTCAAGGCGCGGGGTTGATCCGTCGGGGTGGCAGTTACCTGCTGGGCAAGGCGCTGAGCGGGGTCAATCAGCTCAAGGGCGCCGCCGGCAGCTATGACCTGTTGAAGACGGTCAGCAAGCAGTACGACGCGGCGGCAACCGGCACGTTCAAGGTGGCGGGCCAGGCCGTTGAGGGGGGCGCGGTACTTAATAACGGTCGCTGGTATGCCTTTGATGTCGACCACCTGCGCCCATATGGGCCCCCGCTGGAGGAGTTCACCGCGCAGACCAAAGCGGTAGGCGGGGCCTTGACCACCGTAAGACGCGATCCGGGTAGCGAGCTGAGTAACCTAGCCCTGAGGCAGTACAGCGTGCCCGAATCCAGGATTGCCGGGCTTACGCGCAACAGTCGAGGGGTTTATACGGGAGCGGATGGCCATCTGTCCTTTATCCGCCAAACCGACAGCACCGGTGCAACCGCTGTGTATGAAGTTCGGCAAGTCACCCGTACCCAAGACGGTGCGGTGCAGGCGAGGATTTACCACAACAATCGCCAGACGCCGGTGATGGTGCAGCATGTCGAAGGCGACCAGTGGCTGCGGCTGGGGGCTCGCGGCGGTAATCCACCTACGGTTGCCGAGGATCTCGGGCCCATCATCGGCGCAGGTGGCGAAGGCACAATTTACGAAAGCCTCGACGGCAAGAGTGTCTATAAAGAGTTCGTTGATCCCGTTCGTGGCTATATCCCCAGTTATGTGCAGATAGAAACTGACTGCCTGAACACCTATTACGGCGCTGGCTTTGCAACGGCGATTATCGAAGGCGAGCAGGCCTATATAAAAATGGGCAAGTTGGATGGCGTCGCGCTCAGCACCGTCGGCGGCCGCAGCTTGCCGCCGCAGGCCAGAACCTTACTGGAGGACGCACTGCGGCGAATGGAGGAAAAAGGCATCTATCACCAGGACTTGCAGCTCAAGAACTTCCTGTATTCGGCCCGCGATAAAGTGGTGTATCCGGTGGATATCCAATCGATGCCGGCGGAGTTCGTGGTCGGCCCCGTTCTGGATGCCTACAACGACATGAAGAGCACCTTGCTTTGGCAGTTCAGTGGGTTGATTGGCTCATGACACGACGGGGGCGGGCGTAGGTTTGAGCCCCGGTGGCGTCACAGCACGCCCTGCCGTTTGAGCGGCAGGGCGTACGGGCTTACAGGCTGAAATCACCTTCGGATACCAACTCGCTCAACGGCCGGCGCGGGCTCGGCAGTTCGCGGCCTTGCAGGTATTCCGGCAGGCTCGATTTGTCGCCCAGCTTGCCCACGGCCACCGCCGCATGCAGTGCGTACCCTTGGGGAATCTTCAACTCTTTACGGGTCAGTTCCTGATCGAAACCGGCCATGCCATGGGTGTACCAACCGCTGAGGCTGGCTTGCAGTGCCAGATGGCCCCAGGCCGAGCCGGTGTCGAAGGTGTGCCACAGCGCCGGGGTTTCCTCGCTGGCGCCAGGGGCAATGAAGTCGGTTTTCGAGGCGATGATCACCAGGGCCGAGGCATGCTGTGCCCAGCCGCGATTGAATTCATTGAGCAGGCCCAGAAAGCGCTCCCAGTCCGGCGTGTCGCGGCGTGCGTAGAGAAAGCGCCACGGCTGCGAGTTGTAGGCCGATGGCGCCCAGCGTGCGGCCTCGAAGAAACTCAGCAAGGTCTCCTTCGGGATGCTCTCGCCGGTAAACGCGCGGGGCGACCAGCGCTCGGTGAACTGGGGATGGATCGGGTAGTCGGCAACGCGGGTCATGGGCGGGTTCCTGATGGTCAATTCGGCGCTCCAAGCTACTGCGCGCCCGCTAGACTGACAAGTCTTGCAACACCGCCAGTCGTAAGCGCTTGGCCCCGAGGGGCGAGGGCACTAGACTGGCGGCCTTTTCACAGACCGATACCGATGCAGACCCATGGCCGCCAAAGTCGAACCCTTCTGGATACGCAAAACCCTCGATCAACTCGACCAGGAGGAATGGGAGTCGTTGTGCGACGGCTGTGGCTTGTGCTGCCTGCAAAAGCTTGAAGACGAAGATGACAACAGCGTTTATTACACGCGCATCGCCTGCAAGTTGCTGGACCTGAAAACCTGCCAGTGCACTGACTACCCCAACCGCCGCGCCTCGGTGCCGGACTGTATCCAACTCACGCCAGGCCAGGCCGACCAGTTCAAGTGGCTGCCGCCCACCTGCGGCTATCGCCTGGTGAGTGAGCGCAAGGATTTGCCGCTTTGGCACCATCTCGTCTGCGGTGACCGCGACGCCGTGCACCATGAACGTATTTCCCAGTCCGGGCGCATGCTCAGCGAAGGCAGCGTGCCCGAAGACGACTGGGAGGATTACCTGATTTTCCGCGCTGGCTGAGGGAAGTGTGTATGACAGTTGCAGCCAAGTGGGCGGCAGGCCTGGTGATGCTGGCCATCAGCGGCGCGGCGTGGAGCGCCAGGAAAGTCGACCTGGACTACCACGTCAAACTGCTGCCGCAGACCGAACAGGCCGAGGTGCGTATCAGCCTGTCCCAGGGCTCGGCAGTGCGCAGTCTGGATTTCGATTTGGGCAGCGGCGGCGACTACAGCGACTTCAAGGCTGAAGGGCAGTGGAAAGTCACTGGTCACCGTGGCCTGTGGCAGCCCGGCGCGGATAAAGCCAGCCTGACCTACCGGGTCCGCCTTACGCATACACGCAAGCCGGGTGTGTATGACACGCGGTTCACGCCGAGCTGGGCGGTGTTTCGCGGCGAGGATCTGGTGCCGCCCGCGCGCCTCGATCAGCAGGACGGGGTTGAGTTGGTCTCGCGCCTGGTATTCGACCTGCCGGCCAGCTGGAAGAGCGTCGAAACCGCCTGGCCACGGATCGGTAAGAATAAATTCCGTATCGACAATGTCTCGCGCCTGTTCGACCGTCCCACTGGCTGGATGCTCGCCGGCAACCTGGGCAGTCGTCGCGTGCGCCTGGGGGAGACCGACGTCACCGTGGCGTCACCCAAGGGGCAGGCCATGCGGCGCATGGATGTGCTGACGCTGCTGACTTTTGTCTGGCCGCAGGTGGAAGCGGCATTCCCGCGCCACCCGGCGAAACTGCTGGTGGTGGGCGCCAGTGATCCGATGCGCCGAGGTGCGTTCGCGGCGCGTGACTCGATCTTTCTCAACAGCCGCACGCCGTTGGTCAGCGAAAACGGCAGCAGCCCGTTGTTGCGCGAGGTGGTGCAGGCGGTTGGTCGCTTCAATGACCATGACACCAGCGACTGGATCAGCGAAGGGTTGGCAGAGTTTTACGCCATCGAATTGCTGCGCCGTGGCGGTGGTATCACCGATGAGCGCTACGCGGCGATTCAGGCGCGGCTGACCAAGGAAGGCAAGGACGTGACCAGCCTGCGCGGCGAACATGTCAGCGGTGCGACGGTTTCCCGGGCGGTACTGGTGATGCAAGAGCTGGATCGCGAGATCCGCGTGAAAACCCACAATAAGCGCTCACTGGATGACTTGGCACAGGCAGTGATGCGCGCCGATAGCATCACCACCGCGGAATTTGTGCAGTTGGCCGACAGCATCATCGGCGAATCGTCGGTAGTGCTCGACTCCAAGCTTTTACGCTGATCCTCAGCCCTGCACGCGCAGATTTAACTGTGGGAGTGGGGAAGGCTCCTCCCACATTTAAACCTCCAAGACGTCGATACGCTGTATCAGCCGGCAGTCTTAACTGCTTTCTCCGCCGCCACTTCGGCACGGGTCTTGAGGTTCTTCAACTCTTCACCGGCGCGCTCGATCTTTGTGCGCACGGCGTTCATTTCCTGGCGGCCTTGTTCCAGTTTGTCCTTGAGCGAGCTGTGCCCGGTGAAGCCGCGCGCCAGGGCGACGCCGCCGATTGCCACTTGGATCAGGCCGAAAATCCCGCCGCGGCGCAGGCCTTTGCCGACCATCACGACGCCACCGGCCACGGAGCCGATGCGCTCCCAGCCGTGTACGTTCTGGGTGGGCTGAGTCTGGAACGGCGTGTGTTCGATGACAGGGCGCAAGGTTTTGCTGTCGCTCATGATCTCTCTCCAACAAGGGCAAGTGTCTGCAACTGACTGCTCGCAGACGCTGGATGTTCCGAAAAAATCAATACTTGGGGCCCGAACGGGTGTTGTTGCCCTTGGCCAAGCGGTCGTACAGCACCACGTTGACCGTGGCGGCGAGGTTCATGCAGCCGGTGGTGGGGATGTACACCACGTCTTCGCACCAGTCGCGGATGTCTTTATCCAGGGAGCCGTCTTCCGGGCCGAAGATATACAGCGCGCGGTCCGGATGGGTGTACTCGGGCAACGGGCGGGCACCGTCCACCAGTTCCACGGCCACCGGAATGCAGCCCAGCGGCAGGATTTTTTTCAGGTCATCGATGCCGATCAGCGGGATGTCGTGATGGACCTTCTTGGTGTCGGTGATGAAGTCCCGGGCGCGCTCGTAACGCACGCCGGTGTAAAACACCGAAGCCACGCCATAGCAGCCGGCGGCACGCATCACCGAACCGACGTTTTCGGGGGATTTGGGGTTATACAGACCGATGCAGCTGTAGCGTTTATTGCCCACGGGGAAGGGTGCCTTGAAGAAAAGCGGTGATTATACGGCTTGGAGGGCATGTATTGCTTGGGCCCGCGTTATCGGGGGCAAGCGCCCTCCCACATTTCGCTTGTGAGCCCGCTAGAAATGTGGGAAGCGGGAGGGAACAGGCGACGGCAATGTTCAGTCGTCTTTCTTCATCAAGCCCGCCAATGCCGCGAACGGGTTGTGGGTGGCCTTGGCAATCGTCGGGCTGCTGGTCGAGCCTTCGCCGAAGTACTGCTGGTCGGTATAACGCGAGTGTTCGTTGTCGTGGCAATACAGGCACAGCAATTCCCAGTTGGAACCGTCCTGGGGATTGTCATCATGGTTGTGGTTGCGGTGGTGTACCGTCAGTTCACTCAGGCGCTTGCCGGAGAATTCGCGGGCGCAGCGGCCGCATACGTGGGGGTACATCTTCAGCGCTTTGTCGCGGTAGCCCATTTCACGGTCGCGCTGGGCATCGGCGAGGATGCGGTCCAGCTTGGCGGTGTGGGAGGGCGGGTTAGTCGAGCTCATCATGGCTCCTGGCTATTAGGTGGGTCACGGATAGGGTTGATTCTAGCTGCTGAGGGCAGTCACTGCACCTGGCACCGATAGACCGCTATCGGGGGCGAGCCCCAACCACAAGGGGATTCAGCCCTTAAGCTTTTCCGCAATCCAGATGGTATGCCGCGTGCCTTTGTTGCCATGGGCGAACACCTGCACTTCCTCGGCCTTGAAGCCGGCCTTGCGCAGTTTATCGCTGAACAGCTTATCCGCACTGGCCGACCACACCGCCAGCACCCCCTTGGGGCGCAGCGCTTTGGCGCAGGCGGCCAGGCCACCGGCGGAGTACAGCCAGCTATTGGCCTTTTGCGTCAGGCCTTCGGGGCCGTTGTCGACGTCGAGCATGATCGCGTCAAACCCTTGGGGCTCGGCCTGCAGCACCTTGGCCACGTCTTCCTGGCGGATCACCGTGCGTGGGTCCAGCAATGGCCGGCCGGATTTTTCCCCCAGCGGTCCACGGTTCCATTCCACGACCCCAGGCACCAGTTCGGCCACCACCACTTCGGCGTTCTTGCCCAGATGCTTGAGGGCCGAGGCCAGGGTGAAGCCCATGCCCAGACCGCCGATCAACACCCGCGAGTTCGGGCGGCCGGCAACTTTGCGGCAGGGGATCTCGGCCAGCGCGTCTTCGGAACCGTGCATGCGCGTGTTCATCAACTGGCCACCGTCGCCGCCCTGGATCTTGATGACAAAATCCTCGCCGTATTCGAACAGGCACAAGGCACCGCCGTTGTCAGGGATTGGGGTGGTGTCCAGCAGAACGAAACG
>Ga0308163_10000741_pt1 | contig 46548 bp, 34 predicted proteins | sample PhyTR1_FD_201037 | JGI IMG/M metagenome (GOLD analysis project Ga0308163, IMG submission 201037) | Phyllosphere microbial communities from UC Gill Tract Community Farm, Albany, California, United States - DLSLT.R1 | ecosystem: Host-associated > Plants > Phyllosphere > Unclassified | place: USA... | reverse complement strand
CGCCGAGTCATTCAATGCTAAAATAAAGGCTTTCAGAAGACAGTTCAGAGGAGTAGGAAATATAAACTTTTTCCTGTTTAGGCTAACCAAATTATTTGCATAGTCCACAACTTTTGAACATGATCCTTTTTGAGTCGCATATTTTTTTCAATCACTAAAAATTATTTTGCACCATTTTGCTATCACTTGATTTTTACTGTTTTTCAGGTGCTAGAATAGGTGCTAAGCTTAGGAGGAAATTTTATGAAATCTCAGCACACTTTTGCCCTCTCATTCTATTTAAAGGGGGAAAATGAGCTAAATGGCAAAGCTCCAATTTATGCGAAAATTACAGTCGATGGTAAGTACCTCCGGCTGGCGCTAAAGAGGTCTGTCGAACCGAAGTTTTGGAACCAGCGGACACAAAGGCTCCTGGGTAACACGCCCGAAATTATTTTATTAAGGGAGAAGCTCAGGCAGGTGACAAATGAAATTAATGGTGCTTATGATGAATTGCGGTATCAGAAGAAAGCAATCACTGCTCAGGCGATCAAATCGAAGGTCGAAGGGCAAGAAGAAGGGAAAACCCTCATGTACCTGATCAAATATCATTATGAACATCAGGGCTCTTTACTTGCTCAGGGAACAATTAAGAATTATTATTCAACTGAACGCTTTTTGAAAGAATTTCTTAAACGGAGAAAGCTGACCGATATCCAGCTTACAGCGCTGGACTTTCGTTTTATTACCGAGTTTGCTGTATACTTAAGAAAAAAGGAACCGGACAGGGCACAGCGTCCGTGTACGAACAATACCGTAATGAAACATATGGAAAGGCTTCAGAAGCTTACCGGTCTGGCTTTAAAATTTGGCTGGATAATTATAGATCCATTTCTTAACTATCAGCGGCACATCATCAAGAAAGATAGGGAGTGTCTCGACATGGATGAAATTTCGGCTTTATGGTCACTGGAAATTGAAGATAATTCGATAATGCTTGTGAAGGAAATGTTTCTGTTCAGTTGCTACACGGGGCTTTCTTATAATGAAATCAGTAGGCTAACCAATGACTTTATCAGAAGGGAAAGTGATGGAAGCTTGTGGATTGAAATGGTCAGGCAGAAAACGCTTAATACCAGTGAACTGAAGTTCCATGTGCCAATCCTTCCTGAAGCGCTCGGGCTTATTGAGAAGTATGAGCATTCGGCAGAATCCTTATTTAAGGGAACAATTTTCCCCAGCCCCACCAATCAGTATATGAATCGCTGCCTGAAAATCATATCCAGGTTGGCTGGCATAAGTAAATGTTTAACCTTTCACGTTGCACGGCACAGCTTTGCCACGACCATAACCCTAGAAAATGGCGTGTCAATAGAAAGTGTCGCTCATATGTTAGGGCACAGTAGCACCAGGACAACCCAGATTTATTCAAAGGTGAAAAAAAAGAAGGTCGCAAGCGAAATGAATCTGGTGAAACTTAAATTACATCCTGTTATCAGAAAGGTAGTTTGAAGAACTGAATCGGTTATCAATTAAACAATACGATAAAATACTAGGTAAGTGACCTTAATATCCCTTGTTGAACATTGCTATTTTTTGAACTTTATCCTTCAAACAACAGGGGATATTTATGGGAACATTAGAATTTATTACAAAGGAGGATCTTGAACAATTCAAACAAGAACTTTTTGCGGAGTTGCGTAGGCCCACGTTTAAACCACCAACCGGTAAGGATAAGCAAAAACCCTTTATTAAAAGTTATGAGGTCAGACAACTATTAGGGATTTCGCCAGGAACCCTTCTGCAACTTAGAAAAAATGGTCAAATTAAGTTCAGTAGGATTGGTGGATTGATGTATTACAAATACGAAGATATTGAAGCTATGATGGAAAGACGAGAGTAAGCAACGAATAATCTTTTGGCATAGGACTGGAGGTATATAAACTGCCCAAATACAATGTTGGGTGGTGACCTTGTTAGACCAGGAGTGGACCAGGTGAAAATAAGCAGCATGGAAAAGACAAAGGAGATTACCGATGCCCATCAGTTTTATTGCCCTAAACGAAAACGGCAGGGATCTAAAATAGGCATGCGTCTAAGGATTAGAAAACTGCTCCAATCATTTCCAGCTGTTGGAAAGAGCAATAAAGAGGAAGTTTAACACTAGCCTAAATGGAAGGATTCTACCCACGCGTGTGCGCAGCAAGATGGATTTTTGTAGACAAAAATATCTTGCCATCCTTACGGCTGGGGAACCGCGGCGGGACTTGCGGTTCCAAAATTGATCCATTTTTTTAATATGGCCAGAGCTAAACAGAGGGACAGTGATAAACTTTTGAAACATGTGCTGCGGATCAGGATCGATGAGAAGACCTTTAAAAGGCTGGAGAAACTGGTGGCAACAAGTGATTGCCGGAGCCCCTGCGCTGCAGCAAGGAAGATCATTACCGGGGAGCGCATCAATATCTTCCATCGGAATGATGAAATGGGGGAAGTGATGGAAGAACTGGCCATGATCAGAAAGGAGATACGCTCTATCGGTATCAACATCAACCAACAGACCCATTTCTTCAATGCCAGTGACCAGGTAAGCCAAAAGTGGTTTTATGTTAACCGAACCCTGAAACAGTACAAGCCTATAAACGAAAAAATTGAGAGGCTGCTGGAAATCGTGAACCAACTTGCCATACAATGGTTGCAAAAATCGTAAGCGGTAAAAAAGTCGCTGGTATTGTCCATTATAATGAGGATAAGGTTGATCAGCGCCATGCACAACTCCTGATGGCCAGCGGTTTTGCCGCAGATATCAGGTCACTTACACTGAACATGAAAATCAACCGTTTCAGGCAGTTGACCAGGCTTAATGCGGGCACAAAGACCAATGCCATACACATCAGCCTGAATTTCAATCATAAGGACAGACTGGATTCCACCAGACTCTCTACTATTGTCAGGCAGTACATGGAGGGTATCGGTTTCGGTAACCAGCCCTATCTGGTTTACCAGCACCTGGATGTTCATCATCCGCATCTGCACATCGTTTCCACCAATATCCGGCGGGATGGCTCCAGGATCGATGTCCACGGGATCGGGTACAGGCTGTCTGAACCAGTGAGAAAACAGATCGAGCGGGAGCATAATCTAACCGTTGCAGAAGGACGGTCGGAAAAACAGCAGATTGAAAAGATTATGGCACCAAGACAGCTGGATTATGGGCAGAAAGCTACCAAAAAGTCGCTTTCCAAACTTATCCGGGCAGTGAGGGAGCATTATGTTTATGGGAGTTTACCTGAGTTTAACGCAATACTGAAAACCTTTAATGCCGTAGCTGTGCCTGGAACAGCCGGGTCTAGAATGGAGCAGAACATGGGGCTTTTATATTCGGTGCTGGATGAAAATGGAAAGCCAGTTGGCGTACCGATAAAAGCCAGCGCGTTAAGCGGGCAACCCATCCTGCGTAATCTGGAAAAGGACTTTGTCCAGAAGCAGGAACTAAAGCCTGGATTAAAACCTGGCCTTAAGACTAAAATTGAACTCGCGTTGAACAGCAGGGTCAGCTCACTTGAGGGATTTAAAAAGGTACTGTCACGATATAATATCGACCTGGTAATTGCCAGATCAAAAGAGGGAAGGGTTTTTGGTTTGAGTTATATCGATCACGAAAGTAAAATAATGATCAAGGGATCTGAGCTGGGTAAGTCCTATGCCGCTATCGGTTTAGTGGCAAGATTTGGCCGGGCTCAAAAAGTATCCGTTAGGGAAAACAATGATCAACGCGCAAGCTCTTTGCAGCATGCCGAACAATTTGTGGCCGGGAAGGGACGGGGTTTAATGACACACCTCAAGTTCTTATTGGAACCTGGCGAGGGACAGGCTGTCCCAACAGTAAACAAGCGAAAGAAAAAGAAAAAACGCAGCCAGGAAATGGATGCTTTTAAAAATATCAATACCAGCAAAGGGTTCTATCAGGATATTCCCGAAGCCACAGTAAAAGAGGGTAGCCGTAGCGTATATATGACCCGCCATTGGTATTTCACAAAACCTGATGTTCTATTGTTTGTGCCCGTTACCCGTAAAGAATACCTCGAAGCCCTGTTGGTTTATTACGAAAGAGAACGACTTTTAATCGCCGATAAAATAAAGGACATTGAAAACGAATCTGCAGGTATGATGAAAGACCCTCAAAAATACCCTCAGCTGTATGAAGAGGGCAAACGGAACCTGATCGTGAAAAAGGCTAAATATCCTGATTGGCAACAAAAAATAGAGGCAAAAAAGGCCATTGTACAAAAAGCATTGAAAGAAAATACAGCTGTCTGGCTGGCCCAGCCTGCCGTGGTAAAACCCAAAGCCGAAACCGTTTCCTGGAAAAGGATTTATGGTTCGGCTTCCAACGAGGAGGTATGGGTGGAAACCTACAATGTCGATACTAAAGAAGATGCCCAAAAGACCGGATCGTTCACTTTTAATGGCTTTTGGGATGGCAAAGGAGGTGAAACACTCTATCAATATAATCCCGACTATTTTAAGGGTTCAGAAAGAAATCCAGCAAAACCATATATGATAGAATTGACCTACAGATATGTAAAAACTCCTCTCGGAAAAAGTTTGGTAGAAAATTTTACTGAAAACTTTGATTTTGATGCCGTAAGAGGCCTGCTATAAAAATCATCTTTTTTAACGATTGATACCCTTTGCCACTCAAACTACTTTTACGCTATAAAAAATTTAACTATGAAAAGGATATTTATTTTATCGCTATTTATTGTAGGCACAATGGTAGCAAAAGCACAAATTCGGAGTCGTATCGATGACCAGAAAGTTTTTATAAGACCGATTAAAGAACTAAGTGTAACCTCAACAAGCAGACACGATGAAGTTTTAAAACAAATTACATCGCTGATGCAACCGGTTGTTGATAAACTTAAGGAACGTATGGAAGCCGATCCAGAAACATACAAAGCTTATCAGGAAGATGTTAAAAGCGTAAGCAGTCTGAGAACAATGGAAGAAAAGCAGGCTAAGGTTGCTCAGCTTGCTAAAACCTATTATTCTTTTATTAAAAAGATTTGGACGGAGGCGAAAATAGACGAGCTTGGTTATCAGGAAAAGATTAGAGATGTATTTCCAGATGATGTAAAGAAGAAAATCCAATTTGGGGAGTTTCTTACGTTTCAATATGAAAAAGCTAAACCTGTAGCGCCTTATACGCCTACACAGCCTTCAAGCCCTACAACCACACCAATAGTAACTAAACCAGACGATCCTAATCCTTTTATTCGCGTAGATGATAACCCTACTGCCAAATCATTTTTTGAAACTCAAAAAGGAGGAGTTGGGGTTTCTGATCATATTTATTAGCATCAGGTACAGGGTCGTTTGCAAATACAATTGTATGTAGTGCCAATACTTTGGGGCCATGGGGCAGCTATTCTGAAGCAGGTATAACGGTAGATAACTTTACTATACCAGGTAGGTTTCCGTTAGATAGCGGAAGCCTTAAAGTAACTAAAGATTACCACTGGAAAGCTTCTGCCTATACCGTGTCGATATTAGGATGCGCAATTACATATTATTATGAAACACCTGTTTTTGCTTCTGCACTTAAAGATTGGCAAACTGAAATTTGTATTTGTGCACCTGCCACTTTTATGCTGTTCTCTAATAAAAATGTGGATAAACAATTTTCTAGTCAGGCACTTAAACAAAGTGGAAATATAAATGCATTCGGACTAGGATCTGCGATAATTGCTGGTACATCAGGCTTGGCATATGCTGGGGGAGATGTACGGGTGCAAAGTAAAAAATGGCAAATTTGCGAAACACCATAAATATATAAAATATGAAAAGGATGATGTCCATCTTAGGCTCATTGCTGTTTATAACAGCAGTTAAAGCTCAAACCACCCCGATTAAAAAAGAAACGGTAAATCCGGGTAGTAGTCAAACCGCCGCTACCTCTGTCTCATCAAAGGATCATAAGTCCTTACGGACCGACCCCAAAGGGGAAGCGGCAGCTAAGGCAGTAAAAGAAAGAGCAATTAAAGATGCAAAAAATGCTCCTCAAATTGACCTTAAAAAGGAAGTTATGCCTAAAGAAGCTGCAGAAAGAGCAACAAAAGATGCTAAGATATTGCACAAGGGAAAATAATGCTGTTCAATAGAGATATTTATCAGCCCCTGTACATCGAATTAAAAGAAAGTCCGCTTCATGGACGTGGCGTATTTGCTAAAAAAAGAATAACGAAAGGGAGCCTTATAGAGCGGGCTCCTGTTATTTTTTTATCGAGTGATGAAAAGGAAATCTTACGGTTTACCAAACTTTTTCATTATTACTTTTTGTTGAGCGAGTCCGAAAAGCAGGCGGCATTTAGTTTTGGCTATGCTTCGTTTTATAATCACTCACCCAAAGCAAATGCCTTTTACACCTTTTCGAGAAAGAGAAATACCATCAATATCTACGCCTATCAAACTATTGAGGCGGGAGATGAGGTAACTATTAACTATAACGGTAAGCCTGGTGACCAGGGCGAAGTCTATTTTCCCAATTCGGATGAATAATGAAGAAACAGTTGTACTTAAAAACGATAAAGGGAAAGGGCAGAGGTGTTTTTTGCAGTGCAGACATCCTTGAAGGAGAAATTATAGAAGTTTGTCCGGTTATTATTATCCCAGCCGAAGAATTTTCTGCCTTATGTGCCACCCCTCTTATTGATTATAGCTTTTATTTCAATAAAGAAGAAAATACCTTGTCCTTAACAATGGGCTTTGGTTCTATGTATAACCACAGGCAGTATCCAAATGCGGTATACTTACTTAACAGGGAAGAAAGACAGATGGTATTTACTGCTCACGAAAATATCAAAGCAAATTCGGAAATATGTATTAATTATGGCGGTGAGTATGGAATAGATTATAGTAAATGGTTTGCAGATAGAGATATCATTACCATTTGATGTGAAAAATCATCTTTTTTAATGATTGACCTGCATGTATGTTCAGGCTACTTTTACTAAAAAAATTAAAACTATGAAAAAAGTAATTTTTATCTTTTTCCTCACTATTGGCATGGGAGGGATAGCGCAAGCGCAAGTGTTGAGTAAACTCAAAGAAAAAAGGAAAGCTGCTGTAGGAAGTTCGGTAGATCGATCAACCGATAAAATAGTAGACAAGGCCGTTAATAAAACAGCCGATAATGCTACAGACAAAGCAATCAGCAAAGTGGGTGAAAAACTGACTAACCTATTTAAAAAGAAAAATAAAAAACGTGTTGATACATTGACTACCACGGTTCCGGATTCAAATAGCATTGCAATCAAGCCTAAAAATCAGAACAGATAAAGGCACTGCATAAAAAATAGAAAACCTTGTAAAAGATTAATCCCAATGAAAAAAAGAGGTTGGCCCTTTTAAGCGACCTGTTGATTGCAGCAAACCTTAAGGCACAAAAAGTAAACGTGTAGAAAGAAACAATAGGAACAAAAGCCAATACGATTGCCAAAAATAGTATAATCAAAGTTCTGAATAAAAAAAACTGTAAAAGTTGTACCCGTCATTAAATACGCACCGACTTCCAAAGTCGCCCCAGTTTCTGCAAAAGAGGGTAAACCTACAACCTAGATTTGCAGGCTTTTTAAACGTTTGATTTAATTATTACTGCTGAAATCAAGCTGTTATGCGAATAAGTATCAAAGGTTTCAGGTTATACTTTTCTTTACACGTTCAACAAATTGTTTGGAAGGTTTAAATGAAGGCATTTGATATTCTGGAATAGAAACAGCAATATTCTTAGAAATGTTGCGGCCTGTTTTGGCCGCGCGTTTTTTTACATTGAAAGTGCCAAAACCACGCGGATATATAGCCTCCCCATTGATCAGATTAGTTTTGACTACTTTGAAAAATGCTTCTAATGCCTGAGAGACCTCAGCGATTTCAATTCCTGTTTTCCGGCTTATTTCGATTACTATATCTGCTTTTGTCATGTGTATGTTTTTAAACGTAGTTGGGTGCCTTAGATTCAATTGGATTTTAAAGATAAAAGTTTTGCTAAAATTTTGACCATTTAGAATTCGTATTATTTTTGCTAGATGAGCATCATATAGCTTGGAGGCGCTTATAAATATCGGATATTTGAGTTGAAGGTATTTTAGCCAAAGCCACTACCTTGTTGTCGAACTAAGTTTGTATCGATCGTGTCCGTACGTTGTTTCAAGTATGGCTAATGCATGAATATTACCGTATCTGAAAAAAAGAAGAAGGCGCACTATTAAATGCCGAGCTGTAATGTATATGCGTTTAAAGACGGATTGAAAGCATAGCTATCATGTGCATCCTGAATGATTCCAATGGAAGGAATTGCACTAAAGCCTTCGATTTCTGCTTTACGTCCGGCTTTGGGCTGATGACAGTTACTGAGTGTCCTTTCGATTAATGTCTTGTGAGCGTTTTACTTATATTCCCTAAGGAACCTGTTGATACGATATTCATTTTCCTGGCTTTTATTAATACGAAATTGCGTCATCAGGCAAGGAAATAAATAACCGAATTGGGGTATTACGCAACCAAACGAGGGCTGGAAAATTTTTGAAAAAAATAACACACATACATGGTAAATAGAAGTGGCTCTTATCTTATGCCTGTTTTCTCATGCTTTCTTTGATTCTGTTTCTGTGTTGTTCGCCCCAGCTACTCAATTCACTTATTACTCCCTTCAATGTTCTGCTGTATTCAGTTGCCTCATATATTATACTAACAGGCGTTGTTTCATATACATGTCTTTTGATGAAGCCATTCAATTCCAGGTCTTTAAGCTCGTTATTTAGTACCTTCGGCGATATACCCTCCAGATCCCGCTGTATCTCGCCAAAACGCTTGGAAGACTGGATCAGTGACAGAATCAGAGCCAGTTTCCATTTACCATTTAGCACATACAGGGCATCAAGAACATTTCTAAGTGAGCTTGCGCACTCGTCCCTGTTTGGAAGGGATGTTTTAATGAGATCTATCATTAAACAAAGATAAGCACTTTCCTGGAAGTAAGTACTTTCCTTGGAGTAAGTACGGGCTTTTTCCCAATACTGTCCTCTACCTTTGCCCTGATGATTTCGGTCGGACTAAGATGATGTGCATATCTCAGTGCCGACCTCTCAAGAGTTAAAGTTAAACATATTAAACAAAAAGAATTATGAAGCGCATTCTGCATCTAAAGTCCAGTATACAAGGTAAAGATTCATATAGCATTAAGCTGGGCAATGCTATTGTCGAACGAATCCATGAAAAATATCCTGGCAGCGTACTGGAAGAACTAAACCTAGTAGAACCGGAAATGCCACATCTAAATCCCAATGTTCTCCGTACGTTCTTCGTTCCAGACGATCAGCTCTCAACAGAAGACAAAGTTGCTATCAGTCTCTCCGACAGATTGGTTAAACAACTATTATCCGCAGACATTATTGTTATTGGAGCGCCATTGATCAATTTCACCATTCATTCAGCATTAAAAGCATGGATCGACCACGTAACAAGGGCGGGAATCACTTTCGGATACGGCGAAACCGGACCGGTTGGCAAGGTCGCAGGAAAAAAAGTTTATATTGCAATGTCTTCCTGAGGTATCTATTCCGAAGGACCGGGTAGGGTTAATGATTTCGTAGCTCCCTATCTACAGGCTTTCCTTGGTTTTTTGGGCATGACCGATGTGACGGTATTCCGCGCTGAAGGGCTAAAAGTTCCTGGGATAAAGGAAAGTGCCATGGAAAATGCCATTAACGGCATATATATTGACTAGCTCCTGCCAGCGAATAATTGAGATAAAAAAGAGCCTATCCTGTCACCGACGGGATAGGCTTTTAAGTTTCTTGTCTCTAATTTATTCAGCTACTTTTCGATATCTATCGAATATGTATATCGCTAATTAAGGGCAGTGTTTTTGTTTTTAACGATAAGTAAATTCTGTACAACTGACTGCTGACAGCGGATTCGAATGATCAACAATTTTACCGGATTTTGCGGGAAGTACTCTCATGGCTTACAATTTTCGTGGAGTGACATCAGTGATCAAGCTGAGATAGCTTGATCCTTCCTGCTTATGGATGTAAGTTTTGCTACTGGCTAAAGGTCGTTCTGTGGTAGGCCTTTTTGCCAAAATGTTCAGTTATATCCTCATTTTGAATTGATATCTGGGATAATCATGTTTTCTGTACAAAACTGAACCATTTCCGTACAAAACCGAACCCTTCAGGTAAGCAGTTTAGCTAGTTTTGGACTCACCAAATGCAATAGCTACAAATTATTATGAGATCGATAGGCGAGCATTTTCGCATACTGTTGGAAATTCTCCAATACCAGAAACAGCATCTAATTAAACCACTGCCCGGTCAGGAGAAATCAACAATTAAATAACAGGTATAACTGATGAAACAAAAAATATTACGCCTATTCCTTTTAACATTCCTAACTATCCCCGCAATCGCCCAGAAGAGGCTTAGCGTTAGCTCGCCCGATGGGCGATTGCAAGTGGGTGTTCTCCTGGCTGATACTATTGGCTATCAGCTGCATCACGATGGTAAACTGATACTGAGTGCTAACGCCATCGCTATGAAACTGGGTGAAGGAAACGCTTTTGGGATTAAATCCCAATTGAAGCAGGCCAAAACCATGCTTGTTAAAGAAAAAATTGACGCACACTTTTACAAAAGAAACCAGATAAATGATGAATATTCGGAATTAACACTTGATTTCAAAGAAGATTTTAAACTGATTTTCCGGGTTTATAACGAGGGAATGGCCTATCGTTTTGTATCCCATGGTAAAAAGGACTTCATCGTAAATGAAGAACTGGCATCGTTTCGGTTTCCTAAAGATTACAAAGCCTACATTCCATATGTAAAAACAAAGGAGAAGACGCTCGAAGGACAATATTTCAACTCGTTTGAGAACACATATGATTACACTCTTCTGAGTCAAATGAACAGGAATAAATTGGCTTTTTCTCCGCTGGTGGTAGAACTTGATGGCGGGAAGAAAGTATGTTTAGCGGAGGCAGATCTGCAAAGCTATCCTGGCATGTACCTTCATAATCCTGGCGGCAACACAACCCTGGAAGCAAATTTCGCACCTTATCCGAAGTCTACAAAACAGGGTGGCCATAACCAGCTGCAGCAAATTGTAAGTTCCCGTCAGCCTTATCTGGCTAAAAGCGAGGCCCAAACTAAGTTTCCCTGGCGTATTGCCCTCGTAACCACAACTGATAAAGCATTGGCCGACAATGATATGGTTTATAAATTGGCTGAACCCAGCAGGTTAACAGATGTTTCATGGATAAAACCAGGAAAAGTAGCCTGGGAATGGTGGAACAATTGGGGCATCAGTAAAGTAGACTTTATTACAGGTGTAAATAATCAAACCTATAAAGCCTATATCGATTTTGCATCCAAAAACGGAATTGAATATGTTATTCTCGACGAAGGCTGGGCGGTAAACCTGAAAGCCAGTTTATTCGAGGTTGTACCCGAAATTAACCTGAAGGAGCTTGTTGCCTATGGGAAATCTAAAAATGTAGACCTGATTCTTTGGGCTGGATACTACGCTTTTGAGCGGGATCTGGAAAAGGTGTGTAAACATTATTCGCAACTGGGAATAAAAGGTTTCAAGATCGATTTTATGGATCGTGATGACCAGGATATGGTTGATTTTCATTACCGGGCGGCAGAGGTAGCTGCTAAATACAAACTGCTGGTTGATTTTCACGGAACCTATAAACCAACAGGTCTGAACCGCACTTTCCCGAATGTAATCAACTACGAAGCGGTGAACGGCCTTGAGCAAATGAAATGGACCGGACTTGAAATGGATATGGTTACCTATGATGTTACCATGCCCTTTATCAGGATGGTTGCAGGCCCCATTGATTACACCCAGGGCGCCATGCGTAATGCAACCAAACGAAGCCACAGGGGAATAAATGATGAACCGATGAGCCAGGGAACCCGCTGTAGGCAGCTGGCCGAATATGTGGTATTTGAATCGCCTTTGAATATGCTCTGTGATAGCCCCGATAACTATGAAAGGGAGCAGGAATGCACTGACTTCATCAGCGCAATCCCCACAATATGGGACAACACCATCGTGCTTAACGGCGAGATTGGAAAGTATATCACTACCGCACGCAAAAAGGGCGATACCTGGTATTTAGGATCGTTAACCAACTGGGATGCCCGCAAGCTGGATCTTGATCTCAGCTTCCTCGGCACAGGAGATTATGCAGCAGAGATTTATCGCGATGGCGTAAATGCCGATAAAATCGCATCCGATTACAGAAAAGAGCGGATCACTATTCCTGCCAATCGCAAACTACCCATTACTATGGCCCAGGGTGGTGGCTTCGCAATGAAAATCGTTAAAAAGTAAACCAATAATTTTATGAAGCTAAGCAAAACCATTTTTTCTTTGCTGATACTGCTGTGCTGCCTGCTTTCGAACATTTTTGCACAGCACATTTTGGTCAATGTATATGGAAGAAAAACGCAGTCTCTTAATGGGAAATGGGATGCCATTGTAGATCAATATGATCAAGGGAGAAAGAACAAAATTTATCTGAATAAAAAGCCTGTCAGCAAAACAGATTTTTACGAATATTCCTTTGATGGCGGCTTAAAACTAAATGTACCATCTGATTGGAACAGCCAGTTGCCGGAACTGAAGTACTATGAAGGCACCGTTTGGTATGCCAAACATTTTGATGTACCTAAAGCGCAGAATGGACGCTTGTTTATTTATTTCGCAGCGGTAAGTTATCGCTGTAAGGTTTACCTCAATGGACAAGAAATTGCTGAGCATGAAGGCGGCTTTACGCCTTTCCAGGTTGAGGTAACAGACTTAGTCAAGAATACAGATAACTTTTTAGCCCTCGAGGTAAATAATACCCGGACCACTGATGCCATTCCTGCAAAATCGTTCGACTGGTGGAATTATGGAGGCGTTACGCGTGATGTGATGCTGGTATCAACACCGAAAATTTACATCCAAGATTATTTTATTCAGCTGGACAAACATCGCAGCAATCAAATCAATACTGTGGTTAAAATTGCCGGTACTCAGGCAAATGTAGCGGTAACAGTCGAGATTCCCGAGTTGAAAATAAAACAAAAACTGGTTACAGATCAGCAGGGAATCGCCAGGGCTACAATCAACAATATAAAACAGCTGCAGCGCTGGTCGCCAGAGTCGCCCAAGCTTTATAGAGTACGCGTATCTACTGCCGAAGATGTGGTAAATGAAATGATCGGTTTTAGAAACCTGGCTGTAAAAGGAACGGAGATTTACCTCAATGATAAGCCGGTTTTTTTAAAATCCATCAGCTTTCATGAAGAGATTCCACAGCGAAAAGGTCGCGCTTTTTCTGAGGCCGATGCCGTGATGCTTTTGTCTGAAGCGAAAGCATTGGGTTGTAACATGATCCGTTTGGCACATTATCCTCAAAATGAATATACGGTACGTGCGGCTGAAAAAATGGGCTTTTTGTTATGGGAGGAGACACCAATCTGGCAGGGAATTGATTTTGAAAATCAGGAAACCAGAAAAAAGGCCGGAGCCATGATAAAGGAAATGGTGATGCGGGATAAAAACCGGTGTGCGCTCTCATTTTGGGGCATGGCAAATGAAACACAGCCCTCAAAAGCCAGAAATGAATTCTTGAAATACCTGATTAAATGTTCGAAGGAGATTGATAGCACCCGATTAATCACAGCCGCATTCGATTTAGTGAAGTTTGATCGTAACAGGCAATGTTTTGTTATGGACGACCCTTTCATTAAGGAATTAGATGTGGTAGCTATCAATAAATACATGGGCTGGTATCATCCCTGGCCGGTTACACCTGATAAGGCCATCTGGGATGTAGCCAGAGATCAGCCTTTAATTATCTCCGAATTTGGCGCAGAAGCCCTGTACGGAAAAACCGGAGATGCTGACATAGCGAGCTCATGGAGTGAAGATTATCAGGCCCAGCTGTATAAAGACAATCTGGAGATGTTTAAACACATTCCAAATCTGCGAGGAATTTCTCCCTGGGTATTGTTCGATTTTCGATCACCTTTCCGTTTCCATCCTACTTATCAGGAGGGCTGGAATAGAAAGGGCCTTGTTTCAGATCAGGGATTCCGCAAAAAAGCCTGGTATATCATCGCAGACTATTACAAAAACATTAAGTAAACATTTATATGAGGGATATTTTTTAAGTCTTCAGGACTACTTAAAGCAGAAAAATATGCACCCGAGTAAGTAACCCTTATTTCGCTAAAATTATTATAACAATTGCCCTTGAGTGCCTCCTTTGTACAAAAACAAACCATTTCCGTACAAAAACGAACCCTTTGGAATAGGCTTTAGCGGTAGTTTTGTGCTAACCAGATATCACAACCAAATAATATGAGCATTCAACAGATCATTGATTTTCGGGCAGTTGTCATTTCCGCCAAGTCTGAGCAAAACATCAAAGTTGCCAGCAAATCATCAGGCCCATGATAGACTTCCAATCTCTTTAAGCTCATGCCTATCGAGAGCAGAAAAGATAATAATTCGAATACTAACCATATATAATTCTACATGATAAAAAAAATACGAATCAAGCTCCAGGGCCATATTATAATGCTTGTGCTGCTTTTATTGATGATAAACATCGGTTATGCGCAGGACCTGAAAAAAGTTACCGGTAAAGTTACCGATGAGAAAGGCGAGGTACTCGTTGGGGTTTCCGTAAGGGTTAAAGGGAGCAATACGGGTACTTCGACTGATAAAGACGGAAATTATACATTGCAGGCGGCACCTGCTGCTACTCTGGTATTTTCTTATGTTGGTTTTAGCAACCAGGAATCAAGTGTAAATGCCTCAGGGATAGTTAATGTAAAAATGGCTGGCGATAAACAGCTGGATGAGGTAGTTGTTGTGGGCTATGGTACCGCCAAGAAAAAAGATCTGACCGGCGGTTTGGCTGTAGTAGGAAAGGAGCAGATCAATATGGTTTCTACGCCGAACCTCATGGATCGTTTGGTTGGGCAGGTAGCAGGTTTTAATATCACAACAGGAAATGCTGCACCCGGCCAGGACCAGGCTTTGCTGATCCGTGGAGAAAACTCATTATCGGCCAATAACTCACCGCTAATTGTTTTAGACGGTATACCTTACAGCGGATCTTTGGTAGACCTCGATCCCAATAATATCGAAAACCTGACCATTTTAAAAGATGCATCGGCGGTGGCCATTTACGGTGCCCGTGGGTCTAATGGTGTCATTCTGATCCAGACCAAAAGAGGGATGTTGGGTAAAGCACAAGTTGCCTATCGCGGACAATTGGGCTTTGCTGAGCCAATGCAACGGATTGATGTAATGGGACCAAACGAATTTATCCGTTTGAAACAGGATATCGGTCGTTTAAAATCAGGGTATACCGGCGATCAGCTCGATCCTATTGCCGGAAACATCATGAGTGTAACCGAGCGCGAAAACTATAAAAATGGCATTACCCATAACTGGCAAGATTATATCTTTAAAAGGGGAATAACGATGGACCATCAGTTAAGTATCTCTGGTGGCACGCAAAACACCAAGTACATGGCGGCAGCTTCTTCGCTCAGTCAGGAAGGTGTGGTTTACAATTCGAAGCTTTCGAGACTAAATGTTACCGCCAATATCGACCAGACTTTTAATAATTGGTTAACTGTTGGCCTTGGTACCCAGTTTTCGCAAAGAAATGATGGAGGCGTTACCCCGAATATTGAACATGCCATCAAAATGAGCCCTTATGGTAAATACATAGATGCTGCGGGTTATTATGTTCCCGAGCCGATGGAGTCTTCGCTCATTGTTAACCCCATGCGTAATGTGAATGCAGACCAGGATAGAATAAACCGTAGCTTTTTTCTCAGTGGTTATGCTGATATTAAATTACCATTGAAAGGACTTTCTGCACGCTCGAATTTCGGTTACAACTACAGAAGCAGCTTTACAGGCACTTACTATGGAAGAGACACTTTTGACGGTCGAGAGCAGGCCGGTTTAGTTGGTGGCAGGGCATCTATCAATAATGGACATTATAATGATTATACCTGGGAAAACGTACTGAAGTATGAACGCACGCTCGGCGATCACCGTTTTGATGCTACAGGCTTATTTAGTATGCAACAAACCAAAAGCGTTGGTTCATCACAGAGTGGTGAGGGCTTTGTAACCGATAACACCAGTTATTACATGATGAGTACAGCGGCACGCAACCTCACCATGTCGTCAAATTTATCAGAAACAGCACTTTTATCTTATATGGGGCGCATCAATTATGGCTATAAAGGGAAATATATGGTAACCTTTACCGGCCGTTCGGATGGTGCTTCCGTATTTGGTGAAAACAATAAATACGCTTTTTTCCCATCAGCTGCCGTGGCATGGAATATCGGTGAAGAAAGTTTTATTAAAGATAAGTTAAACTGGGTCGATTTACTCAAACTAAGGGTTTCCTATGGTGCTAATGGTAACCAGGCCATCACGGCTTACCGAACATTAGATCGCCTTTACTCGAGCGTAAAATACATCTGGGGCGATGGCGGAACGGCCGTAAATACCGCTTACCTTGCTGGTGATGGCGTTGGTAATCCCAATCTGAAATGGGAAACAACTTATACCACTAACGTTGGTCTGGATTTTCAATTGTTTAAAAACCGTTTAAGCGGTACAATTGATGCCTATCTGTCGAGAACCAAAGATTTACTGATGACCCGTACCGTTCCGATTATGAACGGTTACAGTAGAATCTGGGATAATATCGGCCAAACCCAAAATAAAGGATTCGAGATTACCTTAAACTCGCTCAATATTGACGCAAAAAACTTTAAATGGAATTCTACAGCTGTTTTCTCCTTAGACCGCGATAAGATTGTAGAACTCAGGGGCGATGGACTGGACGACGTAAATAACAGTTGGTTTATTGGTAAACCGCTACGGGTTTTTTACGATTATAACATGGTTGGCATTTGGCAAAAAGGTGAAAACTATACCGTTCAGCAAGGCGGGGCAGCAGGCGCTGCCAAGTTAGAAGATGTGGATGGTAACGGCCTTATCGATTCTAAAGACCGCAAAGTTATTGGTTCTAAGATGCCAAGGTATACCGCCTCATTAAGCAACAGGTTAAGCTACAAAAACTTTTACCTGTCTGCACTGGTAACCGGGGTATTTGGCGTTTGGCGCGATGATAATATGGCCAATATCGGTTCGTGGACTTTCGGAATAACCAACTATGTACACAATGCCAATTACTGGACGCCAGAAAATCCGGAAGCAACAATTGTTTCGCCGGGATACACCAATAATTTCGGGCATGGCTACTATAAAAAAGTTTCTTATGTGCAGGTTAAAAATATCACCCTTGGGTATCGAATAGCACAACAATTGGCCAAAAAGCTTGGTGTAAATGGTATTGATGTTAACGTGAGTGTTAACAACCTCAATACAATTTCGAACATCAGGCAGGTACTTAATTATGATAATACCTGGATGGCCTCATATCCGACTGCCCGGTCTTATATGTTCGGTTTAAACGTAAATTTTTAACGCTTTTTATCACATGAAAAAAAATATAAAAACAGGATTGGCACTCATCATATTGTTTTCGGCAATGGGGTGTAAAAAATTTCTGGTAGAAGATTTGAAAACAGAGTTGGCACCAACCAATACTTATACCAGTACTTATGGCTTTGAAGTAGGAAGTGCCGGATTATACGCCCTTACCCGCTCAGAATACAACACTTTTGGTGAAGGTGGAGCTTATATCCACAATGGAGCATGCCCTTACGAGGCTTTACAGGCTGCAACAGATATTGCTGATGTCATCAACAGCGATGCATCACTGCTGCCTTTTGCAAATCTCACGTTAAACTCATCAGAAAGGTTTGTTGGCACTTACTGGAACTGGGCATACAGCATTATCTCGTCGGCCAATTTAATGCTCATTTATTCGGAAAAAAATACCAACTGGGATTCCCCTTCCGATAAGGAACGTTTTCAGGCAGAGGCCAGATTTTTCCGTGCATACGCTTATCGCACTTTAGTATATTTATATGGAGATGTACCCTATGTAGAAACCATTTTATACGATTTTAAACTCAATTTTACCCGTACCCCAAAAGCAGAGGTTTTGGGGCATATCATTGATGATTTGACTTTTGCCAGCCAGCATTTGCCTGCAAACCCAGATCAGGTAAAGGACGGGAAGCTTACCAAATGGGCTGCTTACCATTTACTGAGCGAAATGCACCTGCTGAACAAAGCCTATGTACCTGCTGAGCAAGCTGCACTCGCGGTAATCAACAGTGGCTATTATGGTTTAATGAAAACACGATTTGGTGTAAATAAAGACAAGGCTGGAGATGTTTTCAGTGATCTGTTCCTGGAGAATAACCAGAATAGGTTAAAAAACGCAAACCGGGAAAGTATCTGGGTTTTGCAGTTCGAATTTAATACTGTAGGTGGTGGTACCAATTCAGACGATTGGAGCCGCAGGGCCTGGAGTCCAAGTTATTCTACCATGACGGGTTTCGTTTTAGCAGATACCCTGGGCGGAAGGGGACTTGCACAGCTCACCCCGATGAAGTGGTGGGTTGGAATCGCAGGCACAAATGCTACAGGTAATGTTCCGGGGATTTTTGAAGCAACAGATATCCGTAATTCCAATTATAACATCAAACGCAGCTGGTACTATAATAACCCCGGCGAAACCTCACTATATGGCAAAAAAGCAAATATTACCGAACAAACCTGGTTTTCTACCAAAAGTTTATTTCCGGCAATTACTAAGTTTTTTTACGGACGGGCAGAAAACCTTGGCCTAACCGGAAGTTATAAAGACCGGGTGAAATTTAGACTGGCAGAAACCTATCTGCTGCTTGCAGAAGCTTATTTAGGACAAGGAAACCCAGCGAAAGCCGCTGATGCTGTAAATGAGGTGCGTAAACGTGCCGGTGCCTCGGTAGTAGGCGCAGGCCAGATGACCATGGATTTTCTTCTCGATGAACGCATCAGGGAACTGGTGGGAGAGGAAAGCCGCCGTTTTACATTAGTACGTACCAATAAGCTGGTTGATCGGGTGAAACTTTATAATACGGCAATCAAAGACAAAATTATGGATTATCACGCCCTGTGGCCAATCCCACAGTCGATTATTGATGCAAACCGTGATGCGGTATTTCCTCAAAATCCAGGCTACGGTAAGTAGTGCTGAGCGTGCTAAAATAGAACAAAGTTAAATGAATGCTTATGCTATTATATCAGATGAAAAAAAATAGATTTTTATATAAAATATGGCTTTTACTGTTTCTGACGATCGGTTTTACGGCCTGCAAAAAGGGAATCAACGATATTGAAAAAGTTGAAGAACAATTGAACCTACAGGTATCTTCAGCAAGTATTGCGTTGGATGAAAACAACCTTGGCAAAGACATTGTCACCTTCTCGTGGCATCCGGCGAGGCCGCAATCAGATGATCACTTAGTTTCTTACCTGACCAAACTGGATCTGGTTGGGAATAATTTTGGTTCGGCTACTGCCATTATGAATTATGAAGATGATGGAACATTTAGCAGAAGTTTCACTTCTGAACAATTACAAAACTGGGCAAATCAGAAATGGGGCATTCCGACCAACAAGTCTTTTACACTGGAGTTCAGGGTTGTTGCACAATGGGAGGGTGGTGCCACTTTTGAATCGCCTGAAGTAAGAACAGTACAGGTTAACGTAACGCCTATCCGAACAGTTGTTTTTGATGCCGATAAAATATTTTTGGACGGAAGTGCTGTTCCGGGATTAAGTAAGGTTGAAATGCCTAAAACTTTAGAGAATTTAAATCAGTATGCCTACCTGATCGACTTACAGCCTGGCGAACTACAAATTCCTGTTGAATATAATGGCGCAACAAATTATATCGCCGCTGCTGATGCGGCTACGACAGTAAAAGACGGGACTGCTATTGGCATAAAAATGCGTGAAACCGCCTTTTCATGGAAAATTGAGACTGCCGGGAAATACCGTGTTGTGGTAAACATGCAAAAGGCCACCGCAACCATCTATTCTCCGACCCAGGCTTTGGCACCAAAGGTTGTAACCTGGAACGGCGATGGCGGAATTGCCCAAACAAGCACCATTGCCGAGTTATGGATGCACGGAGCTGTTAATAGTTTTGGAACCCCGATAAAAATGGACTGTAAGGTGAGTCTGGCCGATCCGCAGATTTTGGTATACACCGGAGGCAGGGTGGGTAAAACCAAGTTTATTGTTTACGGAGGTAATGATAACAATAAAAACCTGGCCTACGCATTTAGTTGTCCGCTTACCGCCACAGGTACTGCACAAGAACTTACCCTTGTGCAGGGCACTGTTGCGCCACTATCTGGTGGATCCACCAGTGCACAGCGCAATTCTTATTATACTATTCCATCTGGGACAAATGTGATTGTATTCGATTTGCGTAACATGACCATACTGGCAGAAAAACGATGATACAGTTAGTGATGGGACCTCAAAAAAATAAAAGATGAAAAAAATGAATTATAAAATACTGATTTCACAAGCATTATTAGCCCTGATGGGTGTTATGGGTTTTGCCTGTAAAAAAAATGTCGATGAAGAAACAGCTAAGGCTGAAGGTACTTTGATTAAACCTAAGTACAACAGGAGTGCGGTATTTCGCAACCCGCTTAATGGTTGGGTGATGTACGGCTCTGGTTCGGGTAACGAATCTTATTGGGATACCGAATATTATGTTCCCGATTTAGGAAAAAGAGTAAAGGCGATTGATTATGCTTCAGCCTGTTATATCCGAACCAGTTGGGCAACGTTCAACCCCTCTAATGGCGTTTATGCATGGCGAAATCCAGGCTCAGCACTTTATAAAATGATTAAAGGTGCAGAGCGCAGGGGCTTGCCAATTGCTTTCAGGATTGTTGTGGATGGCCGCGACCAGGGTTTAAATACCCCGCAGTTTGTATTCGATGCCGGAGCGAAATATTACCTGGAAGACAGTAAATTTCCTAGCCGCCGTACGCCTTATCCTCAGGATCCAGTTTTCCAGCAATATTATGCCAAATTTATTGAAGAACTGGCCAAAGATTTCAACGATCCGGTCCGCACTTCTTTTATAGATGCCTATGGCTTGGGTAAATGGGGCGAGGCACACAATGTAATTTATGAAGATCCCAATACTTCAACTGGCGCAAATATTGAAGCGCTTAAGGAACAGGTTTTTGACTGGGTAACCAACCTTTATACTAAGAATTTCGATAAAGTACCGATGGTAATCAACTATCACCGCTTAATCGGTCACCCGGCAAGTTGGGGCGCAGCCAATGCAAACAGCGATAAACTTTTAGTAAAATCAATTAACAAAGGTTACATTTTAAGACAGGATGCTTTCGGCATGAGCGATTACTACCAAAGCTGGGAAAAAAACTTTGCCAAAACATGGAGTTTTAAATGTCCGGTTATTATGGAAGGCGGCTGGATTACGACAGGCACTCACCGCTACTGGACCGATCCGAATGGTAAATACAGGGAAGATCATCCTGAAGATGTGCGTCAGGGCGAATTTGATGCCTCAGCAGACGCAGCAGTGAACATGATGGATTTCCGTGTTGGAGAAATTGAAAGCTGGTTTACCAAAGCATTTAACTTAACACAACGTTTTGTTTCTGAAGGCGGCTACCGTTTATATCCGGATCAGGTGTACCTGCCAGAAAAATTGACTAGTGGAAGCGAAACCACCATTACACACCGTTGGAGAAACATGGGTTGGGGTTACTTTCCAAACAATATTAAGCAATGGAACTTTAAATATAAAGTGGCTTTTGCGCTCCTTGATGGTAATAATAACGTGAAGAAAGTTTTTGTTGATAGCAAAGCCGAACCATCAACTTGGTTAAAAAATAACCCTGCTACATACGAATTTAAGCTAAGCGCAGGTGTACCTGCTGGAAATTATACCTGGGCAGTAGCCATTGTTGATACCACAAAAGAAAATCAACCGGGGATAAAAATTGCCGTAAATGGCGATTTAACTTCCACCGGGTGGCTCAAGCTGATGGATGTAGCTGTTCAATAAAAATGCTTTCGAAGTGCTTGTTTGCTGCTGCGTAAACGAGCACTTCGATTTAGAAATGATTGAACACCATCATTTAGTGATTTCCCTTCCAGGCGTGTAACATCGTCAATATAAAAGAGAATAGAAATCGAAATAAATTTATAGATAAAAATTTTAGTGGTAATTTCAAAATCCAATACTTTACCTGCTTCTGCTTTAACCTTATGGATATCCGGAAAATCATTTGTTTGCTATTTTGTTTCAATGCATTTCTACTAAAGAGTGCATTTGCAATTGATATTTCCAGGTATCGTTTTCATGTAATGCCCGAAACATTCTATTACGGAGGCATTCAGAGCATCACTAAGGACAGCCTGGGGCGAATCTGGTATACCGGTCCTGATGCTGTTTTTATGTATGATGGGAACAGCTTTTATCAGTTAAACGAACTGGCCTCATTGAGTAATCCGAAGGTAAAGTGGGCTTATGGCTCGGTTGTAACCGATAAAAAGGGCGGATTGTTTTTGGCAACAAACCACGGCCTGTTAAGGTTTAATTACGAACAGTTTAATTTTGATTTAATTCTTCCAGGGAAAATCCGCTCAATCTGTCTGCACGACGATGGGAATGTTTACATGCTCTCGGGCGATAGCCTGTTAAAGTACAACCAGCAAAACAAGGCGATCAAAAAAATCAAACTGCCTACCAGCAAATATTTCAATAGCATAATTAGCTTGAAGGGTAACATTTACCTCTCGCAGGAAAATTTACTGTATAGGTTTGATACCAAAACCTCACGCTTTACCGTTTTTGCCGATTTGGGCAAAACCTCCTATGTAGTTAACGATGCAGTGGCCTATCAGGGCGATTATTATTTCCTTACACAATACGGTGGTATATTCATTACCGATGCGAAGGGAGCAATTAAAAAAAATATTCCAATAGTGGCAGGAGGGAACCAGGCAACTATGGCTAAAAAGATTTTCATCGATCAGGTCGGAATGATGTGGATAGCTACACAGTCGGGACTTTTGCTTTACGACCCGCGGACAGAAACAAGCAAATTGCTCAAAATGAACCTGAATGATGCTTTTTCCCTGCCAAATAATTCGATCTGGACCATTTATGGCGATCCAGATCAGGGTGCCTGGATTGGAACTTATGGCGGCAAAATTGCTTATTGTTCACTCTATGACGCATATGTGCGCTACTTTACACCGAGTCCTGGGGGGCTTAACCATCCAATAGTTAGCGGTTTTCAGGAAGACGACCTGGGCAATATTTGGATTGCAACCGAGGGTGGCGGGCTTAACTATTGGAACAGAAAAGAAGATACTTTCCGCCATTTCACCAAAGGCGAAGCCAACTCCATCAATTCCAACATGGTAAAGCGCTTAAAATTTGATCCTGAGCGAAGACACCTGTTTGTATCTTCATTTAATGGTGGCATTTCTGCCTATGAAATGGCGACAGGGCGCTTTAGCAACCTCGACATACGCTCGCCAGAAAGTAAACAGCCCTTAACCGTGTATGATTTTGTACGCGATACCGAAGGTGCCTGGTGGATGACTGACCCTGATAAAACCTTCTTTCACCGGAAGAAAAACCAGCCAACGTCAGCAACTGAAATCGTGAAACTTATTGGTTTAAGTGGTCAACCTTTGGATGTAGAAATTGAGGCCATTTCGCTCGATCAGCAACAGCATTTACGGATCGTTAGCCATCAGGGCTTGTACATTGCAGATCCCAAAACCCTAAAGGTGCTGCGGCATTATGTCATCAAAAATGGCCCATATTCGGTTAATCATCTTTGTAGCTATTATAAAGCATCAAATGGCGATCTTTGGCTCGGCACTTCCGGAAGAGGAGTCAACATTTTAAAGAAAGATGGCCGATACCTTAATTTCAATGGTGCAAATGGCTTCCCTCCAAAGATCGTTTTCGGCATTCTTGAAGATGATGCTTCTGGAAATATTTGGTTCAGTACCAATGATGGACTGTATTTTTTCGATCAAAAAAATCAAAAATTTGAAAAAGCAAGGTTTTACAAGGCAAACAGCTGTGGCTCTTTTTATCTAAGATCGGCCTATAAAACCAAAAACGGAGAGATGTTATTTGGAGGTACAAACGGCTTTTTACTCTTCGATCCGCAATACCTGAACAAAAACCTACAAAAGCCGAAGGTATTTTTCACTGGCCTGCTCATCAACAACCAACAGGTGAGCAACATTTCCAAAGATTCACCATTGGCGAAAGATATTTCTACTTTGAGCAATCAGGAGAACGGAAGGATTTCACTTTCCAGTAATCAGTCAAACATCGAAATCCGGTTTTCCTCAAACAGCTATCTATCGGCCGATAAAAATCAATTTTCTTATCGCATGGTCGGCCTTAGCGATAAATGGCTCAAGATCAACACCAGTCAGCATGCTGTACAGTTTTTTAATTTGCCTAGTGGTGATTATACTTTTGAAATAAAGGCCTCTAATAACGATGGTTTATGGGGCAGCGAGGTTTCGAAACTTTATTTTCATGTAAATCCGCCATTTTTCCTGTCATGGTGGGCTTACTCCATTTATACATTAATTGTACTGGGGCTCCTGTTTTTCATTATGCGTTACTTTACCAATAAGAAAGTTTTTAAGGAACGGCTGGCTTTAGAAGCGATGAAAGAACAGAATATGCGGGATCTAAACCAGGCGAGGACAGATTTTTTTACCAATATTTCACATGATCTGAAGACACCGCTTACCCTGGTACTCGAACCCCTTAAACAGTTAAAAGAAACGGTACAAAAAAATGATCATGCAACTGGTTATATGCAGTTAATTGAAAAAAATGTTGCCCGTATCCAACGTACAATCAGCCAATTGTTACGCTTCAGGGAAATCGAAAGCCAGAAAGTAACGCTAAACCCTCAGATTGGAGATTTTATCAGCTTCGTACACGACGTTTTTGGTCTTTTTGAACTTTATGCGAACAAAAAGGAGATTGAAACCAACATAACGGCACATGAAGATCATTTATATGTTGCCTTTGATTACGATATTATCGAAAAGATTTTGACCAATCTTTTCTCGAATGCCTTAAAATATACCTCTAACAAGGGTTACGTTGGCGTACGGATTTACCAGTCTACAGCGGAAGAAAAACTGCGTTTGGATGTTATGCCAGATCATCAGGACCGGGAATATATTTCTGTGGAGGTATTGAACACCAGTATCGGGTTTTCAGAAGCACAGATCGCTACCTTATTTACCTCTTTCAATCGTTTGTCGTCTTACCGGCCAACTTTCGAAGAAAGTTCAGGGCTTGGCCTTGCTATTGTAAAGGAGCTTGTGGATGCCATTGAGGGGAAAATCTGGATGGTGAATAAAACCAATAAAGTTTCTTTTACCATGATGCTCCCCCTAAAAAAAGAAGCCGGCTCCGGAGATATGCAATCGAGCGTATACGATTATACCATCTCAGAGATAGACGATATCCTGTTAGAAGCTGAAGAGCCTGACCATACGCTGAAAAATGCCAGAAAAGCCACCAGCATCTTGTTGATTGATGATGATCCTAATCTTCGGAATTATCTGGAACGGCGACTGTCTGAAAAATACAATGTATATATGGCCAGCGATGGAATGGAAGGTATTATTAAGGCCGAAAAAATCTATCCACAACTGATTATTACCGATCTGGTGATGCCCAATACCAATGGATTTGAGGTTTGCAGCCATTTGCGACAGAATTTTAAAACCAGCCATATTCCGATTGTAATGATATCTGGTATGGGCGATGTACACCAGAACAAGACCAAAGCGCTTGAACATGGGGCCACGGTTTTTATCGATAAACCTTTTGAAGTGGAATACCTCATTCAGCAGATTGATACCATTTTGAAAAACCAGCAGGAAATGCGCGAAATGTATAGCAAGCGCCTGGTGGTCGATCCATCTAATGTTACCATTACCTCAATGGATGAGGAACTGCTGATTAAAGCCATGAAATTTATTGAGCAGAATATGGCCAATCCCAATTATTCGGTCGACGATTTTGTGTCGGATATGAACACGGGAAGAACAATTCTTTACCAAAAAATCAATGATATTGTTGGTATGTCTATCAAAGAATTTATTTTAAATATCAGATTGAAAAGAAGTGCCTATTTGCTCGAACATGCAGATTTAACCGTGGCAGAAGTTGCTTATCAAACCGGGTTTAACAACGCAAAATATTTTAGTGTTTGTTTTAAAAAACAATTTGAAACCAGTCCGTCTGAATATAAAAAGCGCTACAGTACTGAAAGCAATACAGTGTAACATAATAGGCGATGTGCATATAAGCTACCTAATTGGACATAGCAAAAAAGATTTAATATCATAAATAAAGGGAGCAGTTGCATATTTCAGCATCCCATTTTAACCAAATAAATACCATGAACCATTTAAAGTTTTTTCTTTTCATTTTTCTCACAACATGCCTTTTAAGTACGCTGCAAGTACAGCAGGCGCTTGCGCAAAACCAACTTAAGGGCATGCACCCAAAACAACAGATTGATTTTGTTAAAAGGCAGCTCAAAGCCAAAAAAGAGCCTTATACCTCCGCTTATAAAGCGCTGATCAGCAAAGCGGATTCTGCCTTGCTGGTAGAACAGCATGCAGTAGCAGATTTCAGCATACCCGGATTTTACCAGGACAAGGATGGCCACCGGAAAACCTCACTGGCACTTCAGGTTGATGGTTTTTCGGCTTATAGTTGCGCCTTGGCCTATCAACTGAGCGGGAAGGCTAAATATGCCGATAAAGCAATTTATTTTCTCAATGCGTGGGCATCTATTAACAAAAAATATTCACAATTAGATGGTTCGCTGGTAATGTCGTACTCAGGTACTACCATGATGATCAGTGCAGACCTGCTTAAAGATTATAAGAAATGGAAGCCTCAAGATGTTGCGCAGTTTAAATTATGGACTAAAAACGTTTTCCGGGAAGCGGCAAATAGCATTCGTTTCCGCAACAATAACTCAGGTGATTGGTCCCGGCTGGCTTCTATACTGGCTGATACCTATCTCGATGATCAGGAAGATTTACAAAAAAATATTGCGCTAATTAAAAATGACCTTTTCGATAAGCTTGCGCCCGATGGTCACATGGTTGAAGAAGTAAAAAGACAGGGCAAAGGAATCTGGTATACCTATTTTTCTCTGGCTCCGTTAACGGCTTCGAGCTGGGTGATCTATAACCAAACCGGTGAAAATCTTTTTGCCGCAACAAAAAACGGGGCATCATTTAAGAAATCGCTAGATTATCTGCACTACTATAACCAGCATCCTGAAGAATGGAAATTCTTCAAAAATCCTGCTACGGGCGCAGTGTATACAGAAACGGGCTTTTGGCCGGCCAATTTGCTGGAGGCCATGAACGGCATTTATTCCGACGCGCAATATGAGAAATACCTCGCGCCATATCGACCGATCATGTATCCGAAACACGATTATGCCTGGACGTTTTCAACACTGATGCCTTTACGTTTAAACGGATATCAATAAATAAAACCCCAATGAAAAAACATTTATTAAAACCCTTTTTAATGGCCTGTACGTTCTTCTTAGGCTTATCTGCAGTAGCACAACAGCAAAAACAGCCTTTGCCACCAGCACTCACCGCCGATGGTTTCAAACTGGTGTGGGCCGAAGAATTTAATGGCAATGGTGCGCCCGATCCGGCTAACTGGACCTACGAGCTTGGATTTGAACGCAATGAAGAATTTCAATGGTATCAACGCGAAAACGCCATATGTGAAAACGGAAAATTAATCCTCGAGGCAAAAAGAGAAAAAAAGACAAATCCCAATTTTAAGGAAGGAAGCAACGATTGGAAGAAAAACCGCAAAGAAGCCGATTATACTTCCGCCAGTATCAAAACACAAGGACTGCACAGCTGGCTTTACGGCAGGTTTGTGATGCGCGGTAAAATTGATATCCGCGATGGCATTTGGCCAGCCTGGTGGACATTGGGGATAAAAGGATCGTGGCCTGCAACTGGCGAAATTGATATGATGGAATATTACCGGAAAAAACTGCTCGCCAATATTGCCTTTATGGGAGCCGATCGAAAAGACGCCTGGTTTAGCACGGAGAAAAATATCGATTCCCTGGGCGGACAAGCCTGGGCAGATCAATTTCACATTTGGCGAATGGATTGGGACGAGAACAGCATTGCACTTTATGTAGATAACCAGCTCTTAAACAAGGTGCCTTTAAATAAGCTGGTGAACCAGAATGGTACCAATATTAATCCTTTCAAACAAGCGCATTATATGTTGCTCGATTTGGCAATAGGTGGAAAACAAGGTGGCGATCCTTCAAAAACATCCTTTCCGGCCAGGTTCGAAGTAGATTATGTGAGGGTTTACCAAAATAATAAATTAAAAAATTAAAATATGAAACACATGAATTTTAGACACTTGCTTTTAATATTAATACTTACTGGCTGCTGCGGATACAGTGCTTTTTCTGAGCCAATGCATGCGAAAAGAGATTCGGTCCTGCAAAAAACAAATATTTTTAAAATGATGCAACGGGTGGCAGACTGGCAATTGAATACCTGGAGAAAGAAAGGTTTTAACCATCGAAAAGCCGATTGGACAAATGGGGCCTGTTACACTGGTATTTTCGCTTTTGGCAACATTAAAGGTAATGAGCATTATCTTAAAACGCTGGTAGATATTGGCGATGAGCTGGCTTGGAATACCGGACATTTACGTTTTCATGCAGACGATTATTGCGTGGGGCAAACCTATGCTCAGCTTTATAGTAAATTTAAAAAGAAAAAGATGATTGCTCCGTTTATTTTGCAGGCAGACAGCATTGTAAATCAACCGCATAATGAACCTTTAAACTGGAAAAATAAAATCCAAAACAGAGAGTGGGCCTGGTGCGATGCCCTTTTTATGGGACCTCCTTCTCTGGCTTATCTGAGCACTGCTACCAAAGATGAAAAGTACTTAAATACTGCAGTAAAATTGTGGTGGAAGACCACCGAATTCCTCTACGATCCAACAGAGAAGCTGTTTTTCAGAGATGAAAGTTTCTTTAACAAAAGAGAAAAAAACGGTCAGAAAATATTTTGGTCGAGGGGTAATGGATGGGTTTTGGCTGGTTTGGTAAGGGTTTTGGAAAATACGCCGAAAAACCATCCCGACAGAGCTAAATTGGTACAACTCTACCAAGATATGGTTGGTAAAGTTGCCAGCTTACAGCAGCCAGATGGTAGCTGGCATGCATCATTATTGGATCCTGCGAGTTTCCCGGTTAAGGAGATGAGCGGTACGGGTTTCTTTAGCTATGCAATTGCCTGGGGCTTAAACCACGGGCTTCTGGAAAAGAAGCAATATCTTCCTGTGGTAGAAAAATCATGGAAAGCTTTGGTATCTGCCGTTCATGATGATGGCATGCTGGGTTATGTGCAACCTATCGGCGCAAGTCCGGATGCCGTAAATGCAAACAGTACCGAGGTTTATGGTGTGGGTGCGTTTTTGTTGGCAGGAACTCAATTGTATCAATATTTAAAATCGCAGGAGAAGGCTTATAAAAATTAACAGGAATGAAGATTAACATCAAAATACCGCTATCTCCTTTAGCTAAATCCACAGTTTTTTTTCTGTTGCTCATCTGCCTGGTTACTGATCTTTTTGCTCAAAACCGGCAGGATACCTTACGCTTATTTATCATAGGAAATAGCTTTTCGCAAAACGCTTCGGCCTTTTTGCCACAAATGGCTAAAGAGAGGGGAAAGACCCTCATTATCGGGCGTGCCGAACTCGGTGGGCACTCACTCGAACAGCATTGGGGTTATGTAGAAAAAGCAGAGACCAATGTAGACGATCCCAAGGGCAAACCTTATAATGGTAAATCATTAAAAATGTTATTGGGGCAAGGAAATTGGGATATTGTAACCATACAGCAATATTCTTTCCTCTCGGGCGATTCCTCGAGCTATTATCCCTATGCCAACAAACTGGTTGCTTATGTAAAAACACTTCAACCTCAGGCCCGCATCGTAATCCATCAAACCTGGGCTTACCGTTCTGATGCAAAGCAGTTTGGGCGTATAAGTGAAGGTATAACCGCGAAGAATCAGGAAGAAATGTGGCAAAAATCCCGTGCAGCTTATCATCTCCTTGCAAAACGGATCAATGCCCGTATTTTACCAGTTGGCGATGCTTTCGAAATGGTGGCTACCGGTAAAAAATATGCTTTCAAACCGGATCCTTCATTTGATTATGATCATCCTGTTGCGCCAAATTTGCCAGATCAGACCAATTCGCTAAATATTGGGTACTTCTGGAATAAGGATCAATTGAATTTCGACCCTAACCACGCCAATGATGCAGGGAAATATTTAGGCGGATTAATCTGGTATAGCATATTGTTTAATGATGATTTCAAAAATATCGCTTTCAAGCCCCAACGCGTATCTGATGACTTTGCAGCTTATCTGAAAAAAGTGGCAAGCAAAGTGGTTAAGAAGGCTCAGGGTGGGCAATAAGAATTAGCCATCGGCAGATTAAAATGATTTCCGCATTTTTTGCCCTCAGCATCAGTCTGAGGGCAAATTTAATCGAAATAATGCGCTAACTGTACAAAACCAAACCATTTCCGTACAAAAGTGAACCCTCTGTAAGGGCTAAGTGCTATAGATTTGTGTTAACCAAATAATAAACCCAACTAAGTATGATAACTCATTTCCCAACCATCCCGGCTATTGCCAATGAGGAAAACACAAAGTCTAAACTACAGGCCAGTAAAATAGAAAGACTTATGTATTTAACTGATATTTCCCGGCATAAGGTTTAAACCAAACGGCAAAATCAAATAATTGCTATTGTAATGCTTTCATATCTCTTTTCTTAAAATTCAGCTAATAAATCTACCCTTTTTTGGGATTTATGAGGACGCTTGTATGGTATCCTGAAGATGAATTATGCGTGATAAAAAGCGTGACCATTTTAATTCAATTGATTTTGCCTGAAGCATAAGTGTAAATAAAAATGAGGCTGCAACTTTAAAATCAGGTAAAGAAGGCTCATCCTTTTCGAAAAAAATAATTCTAACCATATATCAAATAGATGATAAAAAAATTAAACCTCAGGCCCAAAAGCTGGTTTTTCGTGGTTATTGCAGTTTGGTGTCAGGCACGTACACTTGCTGTCGAACCCATAAAAATAACCACCAGCGCTGTTACTAGATCTCCCAAACTACTGTTTCAGGAAATAACCGGAACCGTTAAGGATGAGAAAAACCAACCCATTCCAGGAGCAACAATTAAAATAAAAGGAACTACCATTGGTGTTCAAACCGATCTGGATGGAAAATATAAAATCAACGTTAACCGAGGTCAGGTACTTGTTTTTTCTACCATTGGTTTTGAAAGCAAGGAAGTAACTATAGGTACCTCCAGTTTAATTAGTGTAACCTTAACATCTTCAAGTAGTTCGCTTAATGAAGTGGTGGTAAATGGTTATTCTACACAAAGAAGATCAGCCGTTACCGCCGCCATCAGTACCGTTTCAGGTGCCGATTTATTAAAAGCGCCAGTAACCAATGTTAATAACGCTTTGGCTGGGCGGGTACCTGGTTTGGTCGTACAGCAAACCTCCGGACGGCCAGGAATTAACGGTGCAGCGCTGTATATCCGCGGACAGGTTTCTCCTTCAGCAACAGCACTTATTATTGTGGATGGTGTTGAGCGGACTTCTTTTGGCGATATTGATCCAAATGAGATCGAAAGTATTAACATCTTAAAAGATGCATCATCTACCGCTTTATACGGTTTAAAAGGCGCCAACGGCGTATTTGTAATCACCACGAAAAGGGGAGTAGAGGGGCCGGCGAGGGTAACCCTTTCTGCTAATGTGGGCATTGTTAGTGCCACATCCCGTCCTGAGATTCTGGGCGCCTACGAAAGTGCGATGTTGCTTACCGAAGGCCAGCTTAATGTTGGTGAAGCCCGCACATTTACCGATGAAGATTTAGCCACATTTAAGGCCGGAAACGGTAATCCGTTGCTTTATCCAAATGTGATGTGGTACGATGAATTGGTTAAAGACCATTGGATGCAGAACCAGCAGAACCTAACCATATCAGGCGGTAGCGAAAAAGTAAAATATTTTACTTCTTTTAGCCACCTGCGCGAAGATGGAAATTTCAAGGAATTTAAAACACCTTTAGATTATTCTACCTCGCCGAGCTATAGCCGTTATAACTTCAGGGCCAGGGTCGGTATAGATCTTACCAAGACTACAAATTTTGAAGTTAACCTTGCAGGCAGAAACGAGCACCGCTACAGTCCTGCAGGCATGAGTGAATACAACGACCCTGCTGGTGTGGTGAGCAATGGTATTGAAGGGCTTGTTGGCAGGGCCTTGAAAATGCCATCGTGGGCAGCCCCATTTTTTAAAGAATATACCAACTCCGACGATCCTAAAGTGATTGCGTTGGATGGAAACTATAACCACATCGTAAATTATGGACTGGGTGGAGTAAATGCTTTCAATCCTTACGCTTTGTTAACTTATGGAGGATATGCTTTTACCGATAACAACATTGCCGAATCAATTTTTACGGTACGCCAAAAACTTGATTTTATAACAAAAGGCCTGAGTTTAAAAGCCCAGTTTGGTTACGATGCCACACAATTATCAGGAAAGTTGCAAAGAGGCAGTACAGGATACCTCGAACTAAACCGGTCAACACTAGCGCTTACACCGGTTGGCGGAACTTACAATGATTTTTTTGGCGCACCAGCTTATTCAAGAAGTGGTTTTACCAAAACGAACTTACAGCTGTTTTTAACCTATGGCAGATCATTCGGTAAGCATAACTTGAGTGCTAATTTAATCGGTCAGCGCGAGCTTCAAGGCTCAGCAGCGGCAGCTGCCCCATATGCCAATCAAGGTATTATTTCAGAAGCAACTTATAACTATGGTAATAAATACTTTTTAACAGCCAGTGCTACTTACAACGGCTCGGAGAACTATGCCAAGGGTTATCGCTATGGCTTTTTTCCAGCTGCAACTGTAGGTTATAATTTGGCCAATGAAGATTGGATGAAAAAGTTTACCTGGATCAGTATGCTCAAAATACGTGGTTCGATTGGTAGGGTAGGAATTCCCAGTCCGGGTACAAGCCGGTTCTATTATCAGAATAGGTTTGGGGCAGGGGCAAACGTCGTATTTGGAAACCCAAATAGCAATTTCAGTGCGCCCACCTATACCCAATTGCAATATGGTAATCCATTTATCACCTTTGAAATTTCGTTAAAAAGAAACATAGGACTTGATCTCTCTTTATTTAAAGATAAACTGAATATCACGGCAGACCTTTTTGATGATGAGCGTTCGGATATTTTAACTACCCGATCGGCTACAAGTTTTGCCACTTATGGAGCCACTGTTCCGAGTACCAATTATGGCATCAATTATAACCATGGATATGAACTTTCAGTAACTTATCGCGATAAGATTAATGAATTTAACTATTCTTTCACCGGAAACCTGAGTTATGCACGTAACCAGCGCAGGGTTCTAGACGAGGCACCCGGCCTTGCAGAAAACCTGCGGGTATCAGGCAAGCCTATCGGTACTTATTTCGGATACCATGTGCTTGGCTTTTATGCAGACCAAAAAGATATAGACAGCAGTCCGCTAAACAAAATAACGGCATATCCGTCTATACCCGGAGATTTTAAATACCAGGATGTAAACGAAGATGGCATAATCAATAATCAGGATGTGATAGCCATTGGGCATCCAAACATCCCGGAATACAATGCCAGCTTAAATATGCAGTTCGGCTATAAGGGATTTCAGTTGTCGGCATTGTTTAATGCGGTAACCAATGTGAGTTCTAATGTGGTGTTCCAAAGCGGTGGCCTTAACCAGTATTATGCGCCAATGCTCGAAAGGTGGACGCCTGGCAATACCAACGCCAGCTGGCCGGTAATCCGTCCGGGCCTGAACGCAAACCCTAATGAAAGTTTGAACGATTTTACACTGCAGGATGCTTCCTACATCAAACTGCGAAATGTGCAACTCAGTTACAGTTTGCCTAAAAAATGGATAACAAAACTTCGGTTAAGTAGCCTTACGGTATTTGTTAGCGGGCAGAATTTAAAAACATGGACTAATTTCTATGGTATAGACCCTGAGAATAGCTTGTCGGGAAATGCTTATGCTTCATCCATTGCCACTATTCCAACCACCAAGGTCTTCAATTTCGGTCTTAATTTATCACTTTAATTAAAGGTATAACATGAAAAAAATCATATATCTCTTGCTTTTAGTTGTCTTGTCAATTGGTTTCTCCTGCAAAAAAGATTTTCTACAACGTGATGTGGGAATCCAGAGCGACCTCGAAGAGGTTTTTAAAGACCCCTTGCTGGCTTCCCGTTTCGGCGATTTTACTTATACGTTTTCCATTTCAGATTATGGCCGCCTGAGTGGTTATAAGGGCATGACCTCGCAATTTACAGATGAATCTATTGTTAATAACGGTCAGATAGAGGTAGCTGCGATGAATAGCGGTCAGTTTTTAGATCCGGGGGCTTCAGATGTAACAGGGATTTATGCACAAATGTACAGAGGAATCCGAAATGCAAACCTGATGCTGGCCAATATGGATAAAACCCCATGGACAGATCTTTACAATCCCAATTATATTAAAGGTGAGCAACTTTATCTCCGTGCGTATTTTTATTTTGAGCTTTTAAGACGCTTTGGCGGGGTGGTTATATTAAAGCAGCCTCAGGATTTTACTGAAGCTTCAACAGACCTTCCACGTGCAAGTTATACTGAAACATTGGGTTTGATTTTGAATGACCTGGAGCAGGCCATTGCACTATTGCCATTAACCAATGCCGATTGGCCAAATCCTGCCGCACAGTCTAACAGGGCTACAGGCGCTGCAGTTATGGCGCTTAAAGCAAGAGCATTGTTATTCGATGCCAGCCCGTTAAATAATCCCAACAATGATTTAGTTAAGTGGAAGAAGGCCGCAGAGGCATCAAAAGCAATTATAGACCTGAATAAATTTTCACTCGAGGCCAACTATGCAAACGTACTCACTGTGGCAAACTCTAATGAATACATCCGGATCTGGCCCCGCGGAGGCCGTGGATTTATTGGTACCTACCTCAGCGATTTTTTGATTCCTACAAGTTATGGAGGAGCACAATCTAATCTTTCGCCAGTTCAGAATCATGTGGATCTGTATGAAATGGCGAACGGCAAACCGATTACCGATGTCACATCGGGCTACAATCCGCAAAATCCTTATCTCAATCGAGATCCACGGTTTTATGTCAACATCCTTTATAATAATGTTACCTGGCAGGGGCGTGCGGTACAAACCTGGCAGTCAGAGCCCAATGCGCAGGGGATCATCACCTACGGAACTGATATCAGCACAGCTACCTCCATTACCAAAACCAGCTATTACTTAAAGAGGCTATGGCCTGAAGCTTCTCGTTCGGGCTCTACTGCATCGGCGCTTCTGAATTATGTTTTCTACAGGTATGCCGAAGTGCTGATCAATTACGCTGAGGCTTTAAATGAAGAAGCAGGACCAACTGCCGAAGTGTATAACGCGGTGAACGCCATTCGTTTGCGGGCTAAAATGCCGGTTTTGCCAGCTGGCCTCAGCCAGGCTGAAATGCGGGAGCGCATTAGAAATGAACGTGCCATAGAATTTGCTTTCGAAGACATGCGCTGGTGGGATATACTCCGCTGGAAAAAAGGACCGGAAATCGTGGCGCAGCCAATGAAAGCCATGAAAGTGATTAAAAATGCCAATGGCTCATTCAGCTATAGCGTGATAGAATTGCCCGCATTTAAAAAGGTATTCAACAATAACATGTATTTATACCCGATCCCGAGAGCAGAAATGAATAAAACCAGTGGCGCTTTAAAACAGAATCCAGGCTGGTAACTATTCAGTTATATATAATTTAAAAGATAAGAAATGACAAGATATATTAAATGTTCAGGCATAATTTTGGGCATCATATGCTATCTGTTTACCTGCACAGCTTTAGCACAAAATACAAATCAGAAGGTGGCTATCACAAAGGAAAACGATGAACAGATAGACTCAACTGATAAATTGATTGAAATTCCCTTTGGCACCCGCAGTAGGGAGGAACTTAATTTTGCCCAGAGTTCGCTTCGCTATAACCAGCTCACAAAAGTGCCCATCAGTAACCTGTCTGGTTTACTCGCTGGAAGATTGAGCGGTTTTTTGTTCAGATGGACAGGTAATCAGCCTGGTGGCGGCAACGTATCCTATCAGATCCGTGGAAGATCATCTTATGCGCAGGGCTCAACACCAGCTTTCCTGGTAGATGGAATTGAACGTGATTTCGAGGATATGGATATCAGCGAAATTGAAAGCGTAACCGTATTAAAAGATGCTGCTGCTTTAAACTGGTACGGCCTAAATGGAGGCAACGGTGCCATTCTGGTGACAACCAAAAGAGGAAAAGTTGGAGAAAACCTGATCTCTTTCGATGCCCAGGGTGGTTTCCAGTCGGCCAGCAACCTGATCAAGCCCTTAAATGCCTACGATTTTGCCACCCTGTACAATCGTGGTTTAACCAATATCGGGCAAACGCCTGCCTATAGCGATGCAGCCCTTGAAGGGTACAAAAATCATACAGATCCCTATTTGTACCCTGATAACAATTATTTAGATCGTTTTTTAAACAAACGGGCTGCTACCCAAAGGTATGCACTTACTTTTAGTGGAGGGAGCAACAAGGTGCGTTATTTTAGCTCCGTTAGTTACTTTAATCAGCAAGGACTTTTTAAAGAAACTGAAACGCCCAATTACGATTCTAATTATGGTTATAAACGTTATAACTTCAGGATCAATCTCGATTACGATGTAACCAAAACACTTACGCTCACTTTGTTGGCAGGGGTTAGGAGTGAAGTGCGGAACGATGTTGGAGAGGGTACTGCAACTGTATTTAACAACTTGTATAATTTGCCACCAAATGCGTTTCCTATTTTAAATGCGGATGGATCTTATGGTGGAACTTCACTCTTTCAGAATAATCCCCTCGGCCAGTTACAGGGCACAGGATTTTCGCGTACCACCACAAATATTTTACTGGCCAGTATCATGGCCGATCAAAAACTGGATTTTATAACGAAAGGCCTTTCTGCCAACTTATTCTTCTCTTATGATGGCTATGGCAATTATGGAGATGGATTATCTGAAAATTATGCCGTTTTTAATCAGACAGTAACACCTGTACAAACCTATCGTACACCTGCGGTAATTGCTTACAGAACTGCGGCATTCCAAACCAATACCAAAAATAATGAGCTTTGGTTTGGCTTCGATTATAACAGGACTATCGGCATAGATCATCAAATAAAAGCAAATGTACGTGGGCAGCAATATGTAAGTGCAGCCGTAGATCGGTTAGACTACCGTTCCCGTATGCTTGCTGGGCGAGCAGATTATAGTTTCAAACAGCGTTATATGCTGGGTTTCACCGCAAGTTATTCCGGATCAGAGAATTATGCTCCAGAAAGACGTTTCGGATTTTTTCCGGCAGTATCGGCAGGATGGCTTATCTCCAAAGAAGATTTTCTTAAAGATGCCTCAGCAATCAGCTACCTTAAATTGAGAGGATCTTACGGGCGTTCGGGTAATATCGGGCCAACTTATGATGCCAGCGGCAATATCGTCAGATTGCCTTACCGTACGCTGTTTACCAGAGATGCAGGGCCATTCCTCGGTTCTACTTTTTCTACTTCAACAACAGCAAGATTGGTAAGCCCTGCCGGTAACCCGTTAACCACCTGGGAAAAGGTTGACCGATTGAACCTGGGTACAGATGTAGACTTTCTCAAAGGGGCGCTTTCGTTCGCTTTTGATTATTTTGATGAAAAACGCACAGACATCTTAGGCCCTGCAAATTTGCCAGGTATTGTTGGAATAGCCATTGCACAGGTAAATTCAGGGAAGGTAAGCAGTAAAGGATTTGATGCCAGCGGAGCTTTTAATAAAAAAATCGGTGAAGTGCTGATCAGTACCAACGCCAACTTTACCTATGCCAAAAACGTGATTTTGGAAAGAACCGAGAACGTATTACCAAACCAATCTACAATAGGGCACTATGTAAATGGTGGAAATTATTACCTTGCTGAAGGTATTTTTCAAAACCAGGCAGAAATTAATGCAAGTCCAAAGCAAACCTTATCGAGCCTGGTGGTACCTGGCGATCTTAAATATAAAGACGTTAACAACGACAATCTCATAGATGCAAATGATGCTGTATCAAGCGACTATACCGATATTCCGAAAGTATATTATGGCTTTGGTTTTAACATCAGGTATAAACAGTTTGATCTCGGCGCACAGTTTCAAGGCGTAGAAGGGCGAACAATTGATCTTTCTGATATTATGTATGCCGGCCCTAATGGGTTGAACCAGTTAAGCTTAGATAGCTGGACGCCTGCAACTGCGGCTACGGCAAAATACCCACGTGTTGGAATCTCAGATAATGGAAACAATACCGCAAATTCTACCTTTTGGTTGTATTCAGGTGATTTTTTGAAGCTTAGATCCGCAGAAATCGGTTATAGCACTTCAAATAAATTCAACCAACGTTTACGTTTTAAAGGTGCCAGGATTTTTGTAAGCGGCAATAATATTTTTACCATTTCCAAACTCAATGAGCTGGATATTGATCCCGAAACACCCAATGCAGGTCGTTTCTCCTCTTATCCCTACGTAAAAACCTTTGCCGTTGGCATAAATGTCAAATTTTAATTCAAAATGAAGATGAAAAAGAAATTATATGGTATGTATATCCTTCTGGCCGTTTTGCTAATGGGCCTTGGCGCTTGTAAGGATGAATTTTTTGAACCTTCATACAGTGAAGGCCCCGTAAGTGAAGAAGCAATCTGGAATACCGACAGGCGTGTTCGGGAGTATCTGAACAACGGATACAATTATATGCTGGCCAGATACAATGTTGACGGTTCGGGCGCGTTAATGGCCAGCGGAAGTGATGAAGCCGTAAATTCAAATTTAAATAGCAACGTAAACGTTTTCAATAATGGTAACTGGAGCAGTTTAAGGACCTTCGACGAACAATACACCAACCTTTATACTGGATTATGGGTGGTAAATACATTTCTGGAGCGATCGCCCACGGCGGTTATCTTTCCGGCAAGCGATCTGCCTGCGCTAAGGGGAGAGGCATTTTTTCTAAGGGCTTTATTCCATTATGAATTATTTAAGCGGTATGGTGGAATCGTGCTCGCCACCAGATCCTTTTCGCCGATAGAAGATCTTAACCTTCCACGAAATACTGTTGATGATGTGGTAAAACAAATTGTTAAAGATTGCGATTCGGCCATCAGCCAGATTCCGGCAGCTTCTACCAAAGATTGGGATGCGGCCAATTACGGTCGTGCTACAAAGGCTGCGGGAATGGCACTAAAAGCCAAAACGCTGTTGGTTTATGCAAGTCCGCTTTATAACCCCAGTAACGACCTGCAGCGGTGGCAAAATGCCGCAAAAAGTGCAAAAGATTTAATGGATTTGAACAAGCACAGCTTATTGAGCACGGCGTTATTTCCAAGCCTGTGGGACTATACCACCACCGCTACTTCTTACAACAATGAGGTTATTTTTGCCACACCGGCAAGCAATACCAATACAATAGAGTCAAATAATGCACCCATTAGCTTCACCGGTGGATTAGGAAGAACAAACCCTACACAGAACCTGGTCGATGCCTTTGAAATGACCAATGGTAAAGCCATAACAGACCCTGCATCAGGTTATGATCCACAAAATCCGTACGCCAACAGAGACCCTCGTTTAAACCAGTTTATTGTGTATAATGGCGCAAATTTTAAAACGGGAAGTTTAACCCGTGCAGTAGAAACTTATGAAGGAGGGCGTGATAATGTTCCTTCCAATGTAAACAGTACAAAATCCGGTTATTACCTGCGTAAATTTCTAAGTGGCAATGCAACTTATAACATCACGGGTACCACAAGCGTAAGAAGGCCCTGGGTACTGTTTAGGTATGCTGAAATCTTATTGATCTATGCAGAAGCCTTAAATGAATCTGGAGGTCCGAATGCAGAAGTTTATAATGCCATAAACTCGGTACGCACTCGTGCCGGGATGCCCGTGCTATCTGGCTTAACACAATCCCAAATGCGCGATCGGATTAAAAATGAGCGCCGCGTAGAATTATGTTTTGAAGAACAGCGGTTTTTTGATGTGAGGCGATGGAAAGATGGGGAAAGTAATTTTAACGGACCCGTTAAAGGTATAAAAATTACCAAGGTGGGTACCACATTAACTTATAGCCCTTTTGTAATTGAAAACAGGACCTTCGCCAGTAAAAATTATTGGTATCCTTTTCAGCAGTCTGAAATCAATAAAGCAAATAAACTGATTCAAAATCCAGGGTATTGAGTATGATGTATAGAATAAAACTTTCTCCCCATCTAGGCAGATTTTTAATAAACAATCCGGTAAGAAAAACACTGATTTTTTTGCTTGCGCTAATCCTGTTTTCAGGTAGTTTATATGCACAGAAAACGGATAAGTTTATGGGAGAAATTGTCAATTATGACGAAAGCACTGTTCCTGCCTATACCTTACCCGAAATATTGCTCACCACAAAGGGGGAAAGGGTGAAAAACACCTCAATTTGGGAGAAAAAGCGAAGACCAGAACTTTTAGCCCTTTTTGAAGAACATGTTTATGGAAAAACACCCGGCAGTTTTGATAGTTTGAAATTCATGGTAACCAATGAAAAAGCTGATGCCATGCAGGGAAAGGCCCATTTGAAAGAGATAAAAATAACTGCCTGGAATAAAGGTAACTCGATATCCTTTCCTGTGATACTCTTTATTCCAAACAAGCAGAACAAACCAGCTCCTGTATTTTTACTGATCAACAACAGGAGCAGCAGAAATACGGATCCAACAAGAGTAGAAAAGAGTACTTTTTGGCCTGCGGAGGTGTTGATCGACAGCGGTTATGCCATTGCTGCTTTTCATCATGGAGATGTAGCCCCTGACCGTAAGGATAGCTATCAGAATGGTGTATTGGCACATTTGTTTCCGGCAGAACTCGAAAAAGATAATGGAATGAAAGCAATCGGCGTTTGGGCCTGGGCCGCAAGCAGAGTAATGGATTACTTCAAAACCGATAAAGAAATCGATTTTAACAAAGTTGCACTCGTTGGGCATTCGCGGGGTGGTAAAACAGCTTTGTGGGCCGCCGCCCAGGATCAACGTTTTGCAATGGTGTTTAGCAGTTGCTCAGGCAGTACGGGCGCATCGCTTGCAAGGCGTAAATATGGCGAAACAATAAGCCTGATCAATAAACAGTTTGGTTATTGGTTTAATAATAATTACAAGAAATATAGCAATGATGTAAACAGCCTGCCGGTCGATCAGCATATGCTCATTGGCCTCATTGCTCCGCGGCCAGTGTATACCACCAATGCTACCGAAGATCGATGGGCAGACCCTTACGGCTCGTTTTTGTCGTTGGTGAATGCCAAGCCTGTTTACGATCTCTATGGTAAAAAAGTTATCCTTCCTAAAGATATGCCCGCGGTGAACAGTCCTATAATTAATTCGGCTATAGGTTATCATTTCAGGGAAGGAAAACATGACCTTAACGTTTACGATTGGACAAATTTTATCCGCTTTGCCAAGCTCCATTTTTAGTTATGCTGTTGGATAGATGCTAAGGCAAGTCGCTATTTTACAATGTATTGTGCTAGCATAACCAGAAAAGATTAGATTGGTTAGTTTTAGTTGACGGAGGAACGCTGCAAAGCGCCTCTGTTTTTTGTTTTCTGTTGATATGCAATGATTTACCAATGTTTTTTGAAGGCGAATCCCAGTTTTAATACCCTTCAGGGCAAATTTTTCCTTTTTGTACAAAATTGAACCATTTCCGTACAAAAACGAACCCTTTCGCGCCCTGTTGTCGTGTATTTTTATCACAACCAAATTATTTTCTTATGAGCCAATAGCTAAGTTCCCTTAACCCAGAGCAAGGTGAAATGGGAGGCTAAGTGTATTAAATGCGTCCAGATTGGATGCATTAAAGATCTCTTTTGCCTTTCCTAACAAGCGTAACATCGTACGCTGATCACCGATTTTTTTAGCCCCATCATTGTGATTCGAATAACGGTTTGTAGGCAACCGCCTTCGATTTATAATGTCTCTTTACGTCAATCCCTTATTTAGGTAGCAACTGGTGCGCATGTAATTTTAGCAAAGGCAAAAATTGCCCTCTGCTTTGAAGCATTGCTGCATTCAAATTTAAAGAATTTTTAAATCCAATAATTTAATGTTTATTACTATGAAAAAACCAAATTTAGAGAAGACCGGAAAGGTCGCTTTGCTGGCATTGTTATGCTTGCAAATGCTTTCGTGTACTAAAAACAAAGACGAAGATCTTTTAGAAACCTTTAACAACGGCGCACAAAAAATGGCTGTTGTTGGTGCTGCCAATAATGTACTGATCAGGCCCGTATATAACAGTACAGCTGTATTGCGTAATCCGTTAAATGGCTGGGTGATGTATGCAAAGCGAGATGCTATTGATACTTATTGGGATAGTCAGTTTTACGTGCCAGAATTGGGCAGAAATGTAAAGGCTATAGATTATGCATCCGCCTGTTACATCCGTACTAGTTGGAGATCGCTTAATCCCAGCCCTGGTGTTTATGCCTGGAGAGACCTTAATTCACAAATTGGAAAATTAATTAATGGGGTTAAAACTCGGGGATTACCCATCGCGTTCCGGATTGTTGTAGACGGGCGTGACCAGGGAGAAAATACGCCTGCTTTTGTATTTAATGCCGGAGCTGGATACTGGTTGTCAAATCCCGCTGCGCCTACACAGAAAACCCCTTACCCTCAGGATCCGATATTCAGGCAGTATTATACTACCTTCATTGAAGAACTGGCAAAAGACTTCAATGATCCTGTTCGTACCTCTTTTATCGATGCCTATGGTTTGGGCAAATGGGGAGAAGCACACAATGTTGTGTATGCAGAACCGGGTACTTTAACTACTGCGCAAACAGAAACGGCTAAAGAAGAGACTTTAGACTGGATAATGGCATTATACAACAGGACATTTACTAAAGTGCCGCTGGTGATTAATTACCACAGGTTAATAGGCCACCCTACAAGTTGGGGGGCAGCAAACGCCAATAGCGACAGGTTATTGGTGAAAGCGATCAATCAAGGGTATAGCCTGAGACATGATGCCTTTGGAATGACCGACTACTACCAAAGCTGGGAGAAAAACTTTGCTGCAACCTGGAAACATAAACGTCCGATTATTATGGAGGGAGGATGGATCGTGAGCGGTACCCATCGCTACTGGATCGACTCAAGCGGACAATATCGCGAAGGGCATCCTGAGGATGTAAGGCTGGGTGAATTTAACAGGTCGGCCGAAGCTGCGGTAAACATGATGGATTTTAGGGTTGGAGAAACAATTTCTTGGTTTCAGACCAGCTTTCCTCTGGTACAACGTTTTAATGCAGAGGGAGGCTACCGGTTATACCCTGATGAGTTATCGTTACCAAACGCAATTGCCAATGGTGCAACTGCTACTTTAAGCCATCGCTGGAAAAACATGGGCTGGGGGTATTGCCCTAACAATATTCCTCAGTGGAACTATAAGTACAAAGTTGCCTTTGCTATTCTGGATACTGCCGGTGCGGTAAAAAAACTTTTTATTGATGAAAACGGTGATCCTTCTAAATGGCTGAAAGATAATCCCATGACTTACGATTTTACCACAACGGCAATCAATTTGCCTCCTGGTAATTACAAATGGGGGGTAGCCATCATCGATAAAACAAATTTGAATAAGCCGGGTATTGCACTTGCTGTAACCGGCACCTTTAAAAATGGATGGCTTGAACTCGGTAACTTGGAGGTACAAGCTGAAGCGCCCATTGGTCAAACGTTAAAATTAAAAGGATCGAACAACCTATTTGTATCTGGCGAAAATGGGGAAGCACCCATGAAATGTAACCGTGCGGGTGCTTCTGACTGGGAAACCTTTACCATTATAGACGCAGGTGGAGGAAAAGTTGCTTTGCGAAGCATGAACAAATTTGTATCATCCGAAAATGGGGCTACAACCGGGATAACCTGCAACCGGACAACGATCAGCGATTGGGAAAAGTTTGATTGGGTGGTTAACGCCAATGGAAAAGTCTCATTTAAGGGGAATAACGGCAAGTATATTTCTTCTGAAGATGGACAGTCGGTAATGAAATGTAACAGGGCAACTATTAGTGGCTGGGAAGTATTTTCGATGGAGTAATAGTAATAAACAAACCAATTGTAAGCAATTGCCAGGGGCAAGCACAATCATTATAATGTGAAGTTTTTCGGTTCAAAGTTTTCTAGTCAAAGTGTTTTTTCAACAAAAACACTTTGACTAATTTGGCCCGAAACATCGAGATCATTTTCGGGTTCTTTCTCACTTTTGCAATTAATAGGCCAACGTTTCCCTATTGCCAAATTATCTACATGGAGTGTTCGATATCTGGGCATAGGACAATACTTGTTAAATATTGATCGTGCTAGCGATTTTTTATCTCGTTATTCTGCAATATGGGCGATGTTGTTAATTGTGCCTATTACATTCGCACCCGATGCATATATACAGCTAAACCAATTTTATCGGCCAATTTACGCCATTAGTATCGCATCACCATCGTTTACTTGTACCACTTCATCCAGCTTGTTCGGTTTGATAGTTTTGGAAATAAATTTATCAGAAATGCTGTGGATTCTATCACTGCCTACTTTACAGCTCGTAGTTTAGCATTGGCGATTCTAAAGGGGCCAAAATGGATCTATCCCGATGTTAGAATTTTCGGCTAGCTATTACAAGGGATAAGCGGTGTCGCTTTTTGTTTCCGAAAGCACGAAAAAGCTTTGGACTGTGGTTATATTGGGCAAGGTCGCCAGCTTGTTGCGGTAAAAATCGTGATAGGCATCTATATCCCTGGTAGCAATACGCAGAACAAAATCAAAAGTACCTGTCATCTGAAAACATTCCATTACCTCGGGAAACCTGATTACCTCACTTTCGAAACCTTTCAGCGTTGCAGCCGCATGATCATTGAGCAATACCTGACTGAAGGCTATTAAATTGCGATCGATCTTCTTTCGGTCAAGTATCACTACCGTGCGCTTAATATATCCCAAATTTTTAAGCTTTCTGATCCGCTCATGGATAGTGGCTACGGACTTATAGAGCTTATCGGAAATCTGCTTATGAGTCATGCTGGCATCTTTCTGTAAAATCTTTAATATTTCGATGTCTGTTGGGTCTAGATCGTTCATAGTGGATGGGATTGTTGGGGTTATTGTCTGGTAGAATCCCCCCGGCAAGGATAGGCAGGATTGGACCATGCTTCCGGTTTATTAAAGGAATAGTTCGGCGATTCTGATTAATGTAAAAATTTATTAAAATATTATCTGAACCACCGAAATCATGGGTTCAGATAATATTATTGGTCGATTATGGAATCCGTCTTCCTTCTGTATCGAGTTCAATTAAGGTGTAACCGGATTTCTTCAAAGAATCCAGAAAATGGACCTTGTCGCCGACGATCAACATGACCATTTTTTCAGGGTCAAGATATTTTTTTACCAATTGGTCGATTTCCTCTTTATTAATCGTTTTCAGGATTTTGTTTTGTTTGTCTATAAAACCAGCTTGCAGGCTATATTTCTGAATCCTGTACAAAAAGGAAGCCTTCTGTTCATTTGTTTCATAAGCTGGGCATTTCGGCAAAAATGGCCAGCCGTTCCGCATTTAAACTGTCACCCCATTTCGCTTTAAAGTGACCACCTGTTTCGGGACAAACTGGCCGTTCTGATCTTTTGATCAGCTTTTTTCGCAACTGGCTTTCGGGAATAATTTTTCAATTTCTGCATAAAATAAAGGCTCCTGGGAGCATATCTACTATTCGGGATGGACTACGGTCACTTCGCTGTTTTGAAGGGGGTATGGCGTTTTTTTACGCGTTACCTTGCCTTTAGAATGGATTTTGATCGCTAGAAAGGTCTGAATTGAGGATAAATCCGGCAGTAAGATGGATTAAACCGAAAAGTCCTGAGGGAAATGGATTTGGATCCGAAGTGTATATTTGTTCGGAGGGAAAGGAACTAGATACGCATCATCCGGTAATCAAATTGGTGGCCAGTTTGGCCCGAAACAGAGGGGTCACTTTCAGGTTCTTCCCCAATTTTGGTGGTTTTTTATGATAAATTTGGCGGTGTTTCGTTAAGCTTTAATGAATCTTTCCAAACTGATTTTTTCGTCAACTGATCCCTTTAAAGTAGTCTCAGTAGATAACCAG
>Ga0308163_10000740_pt1 | contig 46617 bp, 42 predicted proteins | sample PhyTR1_FD_201037 | JGI IMG/M metagenome (GOLD analysis project Ga0308163, IMG submission 201037) | Phyllosphere microbial communities from UC Gill Tract Community Farm, Albany, California, United States - DLSLT.R1 | ecosystem: Host-associated > Plants > Phyllosphere > Unclassified | place: USA... | reverse complement strand
GAACACCATGCGGCCGATGCGGCCGAACCCGTTGATACCTACTTTGATGGTCATATTTGCCTCTTGAAGTGAAATGACGAAACCTGCTTACTTTTTCTTCTGCTGGCGCAGCACGGCCTGGACCGTGGCTGCGACATTGTCCTCGGTGAAGCCGAAGTGCTTGAACAGCACGTTGGCTGGCGCCGATTCGCCGTAGCTGTCGATGCCCACGACGGCCGCGCAGCCGTACTTCCACCAGAAGTCGGTCACGCCCATTTCCACCGCGATGCGCGGCAGGTTGGCGGGCAGCACCTTGGTCTTGTAGCGGGTATCTTCCAGGTCGAAGGTCGTGGTGCTGGGCATGGAAACCACGCGCACGGCGATCTTCTTGATGGCCAGCAGCTTCTGCGCGGCCAGGGCCAGTTGCACTTCCGAGCCGGTGGCGATGATCACCGCCTGGGCGGCTTGCTTCAGGCCGATGTCAGCAGGCTCGCTGAGCACATAGGCGCCGCGGCTGATGTCGCCGGCATCGCGCTTGTGCGCATAGGCCAGGTTCTGGCGGCTCAGCAGCAGGGCCGTGGGCTTGTTGCGCTGCGACAGCGCGGCGCTCCAGGCAACCGCGGTTTCGGTCGTGTCACCCGGACGCCAGACGTCCAGACCGGGGATCAGGCGCAGGCTGGCCGCGTGTTCGATCGACTGGTGCGTGGGGCCGTCTTCGCCCAGGCCGATGGAGTCGTGCGTGAACACGTGGATCACGCGCTGCTTCATCAGCGCGGCCATGCGGATGGCGTTGCGGCTGTAATCGCTGAATGTCAGGAAGGTGCCGGCGTAGGGGATGAAACCGCCATGCAGCGCAATGCCGTTCATGATCGCGGCCATGCCGAACTCACGCACGCCGTAGTTGATGTGGCGGCCGCCGACACCGTATTCGTTCTTGATCACGGCACCGGCTTCGTCGAAGCGCAGGGCCGGCGTGCTCTTGGTGTTCGTCAGGTTGGAGCCGGTCAGGTCGGCCGAGCCGCCGAGCATTTCAGGCAGCGCGGCGGTGAAGGCTTCGAGCGCCATCTGGCTGGCCTTGCGGCTGGCCACGGTCTCGCCCTTGGTGATGGTGTCGACCACGGTGTTCACGGCGACCTGGGCAAAGTTCTTCGGCAGGTCACCGGCCATGCGGCGCGTGAACTCGGCCGCGAGTTCGGGGTAGGCCTTGGCATAGGAAGCGAACTTCTTGTTCCAGGCGGCTTCGGTCTTGGCGCCGGTGGACTTGGCGTCCCAGTCGCGATAGACATCGGCAGGAATTTCAAACGGCGTGTGCGACCAGCCCAGCGCGGCGCGCGTCAGGCCGATTTCCTCGCCGCCCAGAGGTTCGCCGTGGGCCTTGGCGGTGTCCTGGCGGTTGGGCGAGCCCTTGCCGATGCTGGTCTTGCAGATCACCAGCGTGGGCTTGGTTGCGCTTTGCTTGGCGTGGGCAATCGCCGCGTCGATGGCTTCGACGTCATGGCCGTCCACGGGGCCCACCACGTTCCAGCCGTAGGCTTCGAAACGCTGGGCGGTGTTGTCGATGAACCAGGGAGCGACCTGGCCGTCGATGGAAATGCCATTGTCGTCGTACAGGGCGATCAGCTTGTTGAGCTTCCAGGCACCGGCGAGCGCTGCGGCTTCGTGCGAGATGCCTTCCATCAGGCAGCCGTCACCCATGAACACATAGGTGTGGTGGTTGACGATCTCGTGGCCCTTGCGGTTGAACTCCGAAGCCAGCAGCTTTTCGGCGAGGGCAAAACCGACGGCGTTGGTGACGCCCTGGCCCAGCGGGCCGGTGGTGGTTTCGACGCCCGGGGTCACGCCGACTTCGGGGTGGCCTGCGGTCTTGCTGTGCAGCTGGCGGAAGTTCTTCAGCTCGGTCATCGGCAGGTCATAGCCGGTGAGGTGCAGTAGCGCATAGATCAGCATCGAGCCATGGCCGTTCGACAGGATGAAACGGTCGCGGTCGGCCCAGTGCGGGTTCACCGGGTTGTGCTGCAGGTGGCGGTTCCACAGGGCCACGGCCATGTCGGCCATGCCCATCGGGGCGCCGGGATGACCGGAGTTGGCTTGTTGAACGGCATCCATTGCGAGTGCGCGAATCGCATTCGCCATTTGTTGAGTATTGGCCATCTGGGCGCTCCGAAAAAGGAGGGTATTTGTCAGGGGAAGCCCGACATTTTAAGCGGCGGCTGGTTTTGCGCTGTAACGCGGGTCAATGCACTACAGTGCAGTCCATGGTCAAACCCCTGGCCAGCCTGCCTTTTCGGAGCTTTCAGCGCATGCCTTCAGTCCCTTTTTTCGCGCCTTCGGCGGCGCCTGTGTCCACGCTTCAGCCCCCGGCCATGCTGCTGGCCGCAGGGCGTGGCGAGCGCATGCGGCCGCTGACCGACCACTGCCCGAAACCGCTGCTCGAAGTGCAGGGCCGGCCGCTGCTGCAGTGGCACCTGCAGGCGCTGGCGCTGGCCGGGGTGCCGCGCGCGGTGATCAACACCGGCTGGCTCGGCGCGCAGATTCCCGCGCGCCTGGGCAGCGTGTTTGCGGGCGCCGGCACGGGCGCGGGCACGGGCCTGCCGCTGGTCTATTCGGATGAGGACCCGTCGGGCCAGGGCTCGGCGCTCGAGACTGCTGGCGGCATTGCGCGCGCGCTGCCGCAACTGGGACCGGTGTTCTGGCTGGCGGCGGGCGATGTGTTCGCGCCCGATTTCACCTTCGATGCCCAGGCGGCCACCGATTTCGCGGCCTGCGATCAGCTGGCGCATATATGGCTGGTGCCCAATCCCAAGCACCATCCCCGGGGCGATTTCGGCCTGAGCGACCAAGGCCTGGCGCTGGATCTGCCGGCGGATGACCCGCGGCCGCGCTGGACCTACAGCACCATCGCGCTGCTGCGTGCCGAGCTGTTCACTGCGCCCTGGTGCGAGATTCCCGCCGGCAACCCGGAAGGCGAGCGCGCCGCGCTGGGGCCGCTGCTGCGCCGCGCCATGGCCGCAGGCCGCGTCGGTGCATCGGTCTATACCGGTCGCTGGACCGACGTCGGCACGCCCGAACGCCTGGAAAAACTGAACGCGCCCCTGGCCGCAGAGCGCCTGTAGGACAACAGCGTCTCCTCAACTCCTTGCCATCAAGATTGCAAATTGTGGTCAATCCAATAAATCAGGGGATACATTTGCAAGCAAGTGCGCAGTACGATAGCCGGCATGACCTCTGTTTATGCCCAACGCCGCGCGCGCCTGGCTGCCCAGCTGGGCCCCCAGGACGTGGCCATCATCCCGACTGCACCGGTGCGCCAGCGCAACCGCGACACGGATTTTCTCTTTCGGCATGACAGCTATTTTTACTATCTGACCGGTTTCACCGAGCCCGAGGCCTGCCTGGTGCTCAAGGGCGACGGCCAGAGCACGCTGTTCTGCCAGCCCAAGGACCTCGAGCGCGAGATCTGGGACGGCTATCGCCTGGGCCCCGAGGCCGCCGTGGCGACCCTGGGCGTGGACCAGGCGTTCTCCAGCACCGACATGTCCACCCGCCTGCCGCGCCTGCTCGAGAACACGCAGTGCGTGTGGTTTCCGTTTGCCACCCATTCCGGGCTGGCCGCACAGGTGGAGTCCTGGCTGTCCCAGGTGCGCAACCGCGTGCGCATGGGCGTGCAGTCGCCGACCCACCAGGGCGACCTGTGCGCGCTGCTCGATGAAATGCGCCTGGTCAAGGACGAGCACGAGCAGGACATCATGCGCCGCGCGGCGCGTATCAGCGCTGGCGCCCATGTGCGCGCCATGCAGCGCTCGGCGCGCATGCTGCGTGCCGGCGAGGAGGTGCGCGAATACCATCTCGACGCCGAACTGCTGCATGAATTCCGCCAGCATGGCTCGCAATATCCGGCCTATGGCTCCATCGTCGCCGCGGGCGCCAACGCCTGCGTGCTGCACTACCAGGCCGACAAAGCCCTGGTACGCCCGGGCGAGCTGGTACTGATCGATGCGGGCTGCGAGCTCGACGGCTATGCCAGCGACATCACGCGCACCTTCCCCGCCGACGGCAAGTTCACCGGCCCGCAGCGCGCGGTCTACGATCTGGTGCTGGCCAGCCAGGAAGCTGCCATCGCGGCGACGCGCGCCGGCCGGCGCTTCAGCGACCCGCACGATGCCACGCTGGCGGTGCTGGCCCAGGGCCTGCTCGACCTGCGCATCCTGGACGCCAACCGCGTCGGCACGGCCCAGGACGTGATCGACAAGCGCGCCTACTTCCCGTTCTACATGCACCGCACCGGCCACTGGCTGGGCATGGACGTGCATGACTGCGGCAGCTACATCGAGCCTGGCGCCGAAGATACCGGTCCGCCGCGGCGCGATCCGCTGTCGGGCGAGAGCGTGCGCCAGCGCCCCAGCCGCATCCTGCGCCCCGGCATGTGCACCACGATCGAGCCCGGCCTGTATCTGCGCGCCGGCGCCGATGTGCCCGAGGCCTTCCACAATATCGGCATCCGCATCGAGGACGACGCCCTGGTGACCGAAGACGGCTGCGAGCTGATCACGCGCGATGTGCCCGTGCAGGCCGACGAAATCGAGGCGCTGATGCGCGATCTGGCGTGAACCGTGCCGGCTCTGGCGCATGCCCCGCGCTGCGCCTACTTTTTTCCTGACTGCTCCCATGCCCGACGTCTCCAGCCCACCCTCCGCGCCACCGCGCCTGCAGTGGCGCATTTTCATGGTGCTCTGGCTGCTGGGCATGCCCGGGGTGTCGGCCCTGGTGTGGTCCATCATTCCCGAGTGGCGCCTGGGTCATGCGCTGGCGCCGCATTGGGACCATTCACCGGCGCTGCTGCTGGTGCTGCTGTCCGCGCTGCTGGCGCTGGCGGTGGGCGTTGGCGTTTTGCTCGCGCCGCGCGTGGGCATGGCGGCGCCGGTGCTGACCACCTGGATTGCCGGGCGCTCGCCGCGCGCCGCCCTGCGCCGCGTCTGGCTGCCGGGGGTGGCCGGAGGCGTGGCCGGCGCGGCCTGCCTGGTGACGCTGGCGATCATGTGGCCCGAAAGCCTCAAGGCCGCCGAGCCGCTGTACACCATGCCGCTGCTGTCCAAGCTGCTCTATGGCAGCCTGACCAACGAGCTGTTTCTGCGCTGGGGCATGCTGGCCTGCGTTTTCTGGGGGCTGTGGCGCCTGGTGGGCCGCGAGACGCCGCCCTCGCGCACCCTGGGCTGGGCCGCGGTGGTGCTGAGCGCGCTGCTCTGGGCCGCGCTGCATTGGCTGCTGGCCAGCTGGCTGCTGGGCCCCTTGCCCGGCTTGCTGTCGCTGCATGTGGTGCTGGGCAAGGTGACGTATGGTCTGCTGGCCGGTTTTCTGAGCTGGCGCTTCGGCCTCGAGGCAGCCATGCTGGCGCATATGTTGACCTATGTGCTTTCGCATGGATTGATCGGACCGGTTCTATAGGGGGGGCCGGTGCATCAATGGAGCGTGGGGGCCGGTTTTGCCGCCGGGCCGCCCCAAGGCAAAACGCTCCCCCTTGGGGGGCAGCGAGCCACACGCAGTGGGCGAGCGTGGGGGCCTGGTTTTGCCGCCGGGCCGCCCCAAGGCAAAACGCTCCCCCTCGGGGGGCAGCGAGCCACACGCAGTGGGCGAGCGTGGGGGCCACATTTCGTACCTGCGATGTAACTGCTTCCGTGTGAGAATCGAATTCCGATCCCTCTTTCGCGAAAGCCTTATGTCCAAGCCGTTGACCCGCGCCACGAAGATTGTTGCCACCCTGGGCCCCGCCTCGAGCGACCCGCAATTGCTTGAACAGATGGTGCGTGCCGGCGTCAATGTGGTGCGGCTGAACTTCAGCCATGGCACGGCGCAGGACCATATCGACCGTGCGACCATGGTGCGTGCCGCGGCCCAGCGCGCCGGCCGCGAAGTGGCCATCATGGCCGACCTCCAGGGCCCGAAGATCCGCGTCGGCAAGTTTGCCGAAGGCCGCGTGATGCTGGTGCCGGGCGCATCCTTCGTGCTCGACGCTTCGCGCACCGAACCCGGCGACCTGCAGGGCGTGGGCCTGGACTACAAGGAGCTGCCGCGCGACGTGAAGCCGGGCGATCTGCTGCTGCTCAATGACGGCCTGATCGTGCTGACCGTCGACGCGGTGCTGGGCGAGGAAGTGCACACCACCGTCAAGCTCGGCGGCGAGCTGTCCAACAACAAGGGCATCAACAAGCAAGGCGGCGGCCTGACGGCGCCGGCGCTCACCGCCAAGGACATGGAAGACATCAAGACCGCGATGGGCTTCCAGGCCGACTACGTGGCCGTGAGCTTCCCCAAGAACGCCACCGACATGGAAATGGCGCGCCAGCTATGCAACGTGGCCGGCTCGCCCTGGCGCCACAAGCCCGGCCTGATCGCCAAGATCGAGCGCGCCGAGGCGATTCCCCACCTGGCCGACATCCTGCGCGTGTCCGACGGCATCATGGTCGCGCGTGGCGACCTGGCCGTGGAAGTCGGCAATGCCGCCGTGCCGGCGCTGCAAAAGAAGATGATCCGCATGGCGCGCGAGATGGACAAGGTGGTGATCACCGCGACGCAGATGATGGAAAGCATGATCACCAACCCCGTGCCGACGCGCGCCGAAGTCAGCGACGTCGCCAACGCCGTGCTCGATGGCACCGATGCCGTGATGCTCAGCGCCGAGACGGCAGCGGGCAAATACCCGCTGGAGACGGTCGAGGAAATGGCGCGCATCTGCACCGCCGCCGAGGCTGCCGAAGACGTCGAGCGCGATGCCGACTTCACCGGCCGCACCTTTGGCCGCATCGACCAGAGCATTGCCATGGGCGCGCTGTTCACGGCCCACCACCTGGGCGCCAAGGCCCTGGTGGCCATGACCGACAGCGGCTCGACCGCGCTGTGGATGAGCCGTCGGCGCATCCACATCCCGATCTACGCGCTCACGCCCAAGGTCCAGACCCAGCGCCGCATGGCGCTGTACCGCAACGTGCGCCCGCTGCTGATGGACACCTCGGCCGACCGCGACGTCGCGCTCGAGCAGGCCGAAGCCCACCTCAAGGCGCGCGGCATCGTGCAGCAGGGCGATGTCTACGCCATCACCTGCGGCCTGCCCATGGGCCAGCCCGGCGGCACCAACATGTTGCAAATCTGCCGAGCTAGTTAAAGCACCCCCTGAGCCGCTCACGCGGCTTCCCCCTCTCATCCTCCGGTGGAGGGGGACGGCAGCCTCGGTGCGGGGCGGCCCTTCCTCGCTGCCTCCATGCTGGGCCGCGCCAGTTTCGATCAGCCGCGCCTTAAGCAATCACTTTGCGTTGTTGAGCGCAACCACCTTCGATCGGGTCGAATGGTGCTGGTGCGGGCTTTTCAGTCGGGATAAAATCCCGGGTTACACAGCGGTTACCGCCGCTGGGCCCGGACTCACGCCGCGGCGCGGGTGGGCCGCGTGCGGCAGATGTGCTGCGCGGGCTGTTTTACCCACCCTGATTGGATCCACGACATGTCCCTCGTCTCGATGCGCGAACTGCTCGACCATGCTGCTGCAAACGGCTATGGCATTCCTGCTTTCAACGTCAACAACCTGGAGCAAGTCCAGGCGGTGATGGCTGCGGCCGATGAAGTTGGCGCACCCGTGATCCTGCAAGCCAGTGCCGGCGCACGCAAGTACGCAGGCGAGGCGTTCATCAAGCACCTGATCCAGGCCGCCATCGAGCAGTACCCGCACATCCCCCTGGTCATGCACCAGGATCACGGCCAGTCGCCCGCGATCTGCCAGGGCGCGATCGACCTGGGCTTCTCGTCGGTGATGATGGACGGCTCGCTGCTGGAAGACGGCAAGACGCCGGCTTCGTTTGAATACAACGCCGAAGTCACGCGCAAGGTCGTCGAAATGGCGCACCGCGTGGGCGTCACGGTCGAAGGCGAACTCGGCTGCCTGGGCTCGCTTGAAACCGGTGAGGCCGGTGAGGAAGACGGCATCGGCGCGGTCGGCAAGCTCGACCACAGCCAGATGCTGACCGATCCGGAGGAAGCCGCGCAGTTCGTCAAGGCGACGCAACTCGACGCGCTGGCCATCGCCATCGGCACCAGCCATGGCGCCTACAAGTTCACGCGCAAGCCCACAGGCGACATCCTGTCGATCCAGCGCGTCAAGGACATCCACGCCCGCCTGCCCAACACCCACCTGGTGATGCACGGTTCGTCGTCGGTGCCGCAGGAACTGCTGGCCATCATTCGTCAGTACGGCGGCAACATGAAGGAAACCTACGGCGTGCCCGTGGAAGAAATCCAGGAAGCCATCAAGTACGGCGTGCGCAAGATCAACATCGACACCGACATCCGCCTGGCGATGACGGCCGCGGTGCGCAAGTTCCTGTTCGAGAACCCCGAGAAGTTCGATGCCCGCGAATGGCTCAAGCCCGCGCGCGAAGCCGCCAAGCAGATCTGCAAGCAGCGCTATGTCGAATTCGGCTGCGAAGGCCAGGCTGGCAAGATCAAGGGCCACAACCTGCAGGTGGTGGCCGGCATGTATGCCGACGGCACGCTCAAGCAAGTCGTGAACTAAAGCCTTGGCATCTGCCAAAGCCAAGCCCCCAGGCTGCGGCCTCGGGGCTTTTTTTTGTCTTTTCCACGGTATCCGTTGCGTTTTTTCCGGTGCGCGTGCAGCATGGCGCTTGGCTGAAAAATCATATGGACAGGCCATGGGCTTGTACCTTTGCGCAGGGAGACTCGCAATGAAGAGAATGGGAGCGCGCTTGGCGCTTGTGGGAGCCGGGGTCTTGCTGGTTCTGGCGGGATGCGCCACGCAGACATCGACCGCGCCAGCGGCAGGCCACTACACGGCGGGTCGTGCGCAGCTGACGCTGCCAGCGGGCGCCTGGACCGATCTGGGCGCCGCCGACGAGGCCTGGGCGCCGCTGCCGAGCGCGGGCGCCCAGGTACCGCTGCAAAGCCGGGCGCTGGTGCTGCGCGGTCCCAAGCAGGAGCCGCTGGCGGTGGTGCTGGTGCGCACCAATGCCTCCAGCCTGTCGTGGAAGTCGGTTGCCTGGGGCCTGAATTGCCCGCGTGAACTCGATGTTCTGATGTTCGACGAAGCCGCCGGAAGTCCCGACCGCATGGACTGTCTGCGCCTGCGCCGCAATGCCCAGGCCCAACAATGGCTCAAGCGCAGCAAGCCCGAGACCCAGGCCTGGCTGGAGCAGCGCCAGCAGCTGCCCGTGCTGCCCTACAGCCACCTGAGCTACCGTTTTGCCACCGAGGACGGAGGCATGGTCGAATTGCAGATCCTCGCCGACCAGCGCCTGCTGCAGCCCGAAAAGGGCAGCCAGGGCCGGCAGCTGCGCGACTGGGCGCAGGCCGTGGCCGGCGCGGCGCGCGACAGCCTCTCGTCCATCGATGGCGCGCTGGTGCTGCCGCCGTTTCCCGGTTCGGTCTGAGCCCACCCCGGGCCCAGGCCTAGGGTAATTACAGACTGCGGGCTTCCAGACCTCGGCTGACAATGCTTCGAGCATTGGCAACAAATACTGGAGGCCCCAAGACCATGAGTGATCGTCCCTGGCTGAGCGCATACCCCCAAGGGGTGCCTGCGGAAATCGACGCGACCCAATACTCGTCGCTGGTGGCCTTGATGGAAGAGGCCTTCACCAAGTACCGCGACCGGGTGGCGTACAGCTTCATGGGCAAGGAACTGACCTTTGCCCAGACCGATGCCCAAAGCCGCGCCCTGGCCGCGTATCTGCAGGGACTGGGCCTGGTCAAGGGCGATCGCGTGGCGCTGATGATGCCCAACGTGCCGCAATACCCGGTGGCCGTGGCCGCCGTGCTGCGCGCGGGTTTCGTGGTGGTCAACGTCAACCCGCTGTACACCGCGCGCGAACTCGAGCACCAGCTCAAGGACTCGGGCGCCAAGGCCATCGTCATCATCGAGAATTTCGCCACCACGCTGCAAGCCTGCATTGCGGCCTCGGCCGTGAAGCATGTGGTGCTGTGCGCGATGGGCGACCAGCTGGGCCTGCTCAAGGGCGCGCTGGTCAACTACGTGGTGCGCAACGTCAAGAAGATGGTGCCGGCCTACCAGTTGCCCGGCGCGGTGCGCTTCAACGACGCGCTGGCCAAGGGTGCGGGGGCGAGCTTCGAGGCGCCGCAGCTGCTGCCCGACGACATCGCGCTGCTGCAGTACACCGGCGGCACCACGGGCGTGAGCAAGGGCGCGGTGCTGCTGCACCGCAATGTGATTGCCAACGTGCTGCAGTCCGAAGCCTGGAACGCGCCGGCCATGGGCAAGATTCCCAGCGGCGAGCAGCCGACCAGCGTCTGCGCGCTGCCGCTGTACCATATCTTCGCCTTCACGGTGAACATGATGCTGTCCATGCGCACCGGCGGCAAGACGCTGCTGATCCCCAATCCGCGCGACCTCAAGGCGACGCTGGCGGAGCTGTCCAAGCACCGCTTCCACAGCTTTCCGGCGGTGAGCACGCTGTTCAACGGCCTGGCCCACCACCCGGACTTCAATACCGTCGACTGGTCGCATCTCAAGGTCTCGGTCGGCGGCGGCATGGCGGTGCAAAGCGCGGTCGCCCAGCTGTGGCTGGAGAAGACCGGCTGCCCGATCTGCGAAGGCTATGGACTGTCGGAAACCAGCCCCTCGGTGAGCTGCAATCCGGTCACCGTGAGCCAGTTCACAGGCACCATCGGCGTGCCCTTGCCCAGCACGTACATGAAGCTGGTCGACGACGCGGGCAACGACGTGACGCAGCCCGGCCAGCCCGGCGAGATCGCCATCAAGGGCCCGCAGGTGATGGCCGGCTACTGGCAACTGCCCGATGAGACCGCGCGCGCCATGACCGCCGACGGCTTCTTCAAGTCCGGCGACATCGGCACCATCGATGAAAACGGCTTCTTCAAGGTGGTGGACCGCAAGAAGGACATGGTGCTGGTCAGCGGTTTCAATGTCTATCCGAACGAAGTCGAGGACGTGGTCGCCAAGTGCCCGGGCGTGCTCGAATGCGCGGTGGTCGGCATTCCCGACGACAAGACCGGCGAGGCCGTGAAGCTGGTGATCGTGAAGAAGGACGCGGCGCTGACCGAGCAGACGGTGCGCGACTTCTGCCGCTCGCATCTCACGGGCTACAAGCAGCCGCGCATCATCGAGTTCCGCACCGAGCTGCCCAAGACCCCGGTCGGCAAGATCCTGCGCCGCGAGCTAAGAAGTACCCCCTGAGCCGCTCACGCCCTAGGCGGGCCCCGGCTCCCCCCTCTCATCCTTCGGTGGAGGGGGGCGGCCGGCCAGGCACGGCAGCCTCGCTGCGGGACGGCCCTTGCTCGCTGCCCCTGAGGTAAGGCACACCGTTTCGACGTCACTGCTTGGTTTGGACCAAATCCCCGCACAATGGCAACCCGCCGCAGCCCGCGGCGGTTTTCTTTTTCACGCGTGGAAGTACATGACGATTGCCATTTTGAGTGCCTTGCCCGAAGAGCAGGCGGGTTGGGTCGAGGGCTTGCAGGATGTGCGCGGCACGCGGCATGCGGGGCGGCAATTCTGGCAGGGCCGCTGGCAGGGCGCGGGCGTGGGCCATGACGTGGTCTGCGCGCTGTCGGGCATAGGCAAGGTGGCGGCGGCCACCACGGCCGCGGCGCTGATCGAGCGCTTTGGTGTCACGCGCATTGTCTTTACCGGTGTCGCGGGCGGCGTGGGCCCGGGCGTGCGCGTCGGCGATGTGGTCGTGGCCAGTGAATACCTGCAGCATGATCTCGATGCCTCACCGCTGTTTCCGCGCTGGGAGCTGCCCGGCTATGGCCGCACGCGCCTGGACTGCGACCCGGTGATGAGCGCGGCACTGCATGCGGCCAGCCAGGACTGCGTCGGCAGCCTGGCGCGCGCGCACCAGGGGCTGGTGGCCAGCGGCGATCAGTTTGTCGGCTCGGCCCAGGCCTCGCGCGCGCTGCGCGCCGGCCTCGAAGCCGCGGGCCATGCGGTGCTGGCGGTGGAAATGGAAGGCGCGGCCGTGGCCCAGACCTGCCACGACTACGGCGTGCCATTTGCTGCCATGCGCACCATCTCGGATTGCGCCGATGACAGCGCCGCAGTGGATTTCGCCGAATTCGTGCGCAATGTGGCCAGCCGCTATGCGCAGCAGATCCTCACAGGGTTTCTGCAGCGGCTTCCTCACGCCTGACATGAAATACGGTCTGCCAAGCTGACCACTCGCCGTGCAACTGGCGTGTCCCAGGTCAGGGGCAGCGAGCAAGGGCCGCCCCGCAGCGAGGCTGCCGTGCCTGGCCGGCCGCCCCCCTCCACCGAAGGATGAGAGGGGGAAGCGCGGGCGGCCCTTGCCGCGAAGGCGCTCAGGGGGTGCTTCCTACTTCAACCAGCCGCGCTTGCGGAAGTAGAGCATGGGGCCCACGGCGCTGACCGCCATCAGCAGCAGCGCAAAGGGATAACCCAGCGTCCATTCCAGCTCGGGCATGAACTTGAAGTTCATGCCGTAGGCGCTGGCCACCAGCGTCGGCGGCAGCAGCGCCACGCTGGCCACCGAGAAGATGCGGATGATCTTGTTCTGGTTGATGTTGATGAAACCGACAGTGGCGTCCATCAGGAAGTTGATCTTTTCAAACAGGAAGGCGGTGTGGCTGTCCAGCGATTCGATGTCGCGCAGGATCTGGCGGGCTTCCTCGAACTGCTCGGCGTTGAGCATCTTGCTGCGCATCATGAAGCTCACGGCACGGCGCGTGTCCATCACGTTGCGGCGGATGCGCGAGTTCATGTCTTCCTGGCGCGCGATGGCCGACAGCACTTCGCTGGCGCGCGCGTCGTCGACATCGCCGGACAGCACCTGGGTGCTGACCTTTTCCAGCGCGTCGTAGATGCGCTCCAGCGTGTCGGCCGAGTACTCGGCGTCGGCATCGAACAGCTTGAGCAGCACTTCCTTCGCATCCTCGAGCAGGCCCGGCGCGCGGCGCGCACGCATGCGCAGCAGCCGGAACACCGGCACGTCTTCGTCGTGGATGGAAAACAGCACGCCGCGGCTCTTGAGCTCGGCATTGTGCTGGTTCAGGATGAACGCGACGCGCACCGAACGCGGGTCTTCGTCGTCATCGATCAAGAAATCGCTGCGAATGTGCAGCTCGCCATTGTCTTCTTCGTAGAAACGCGCAGATTCCTCGATGTCTTCGTCCATCGCGTCTTCGGGAATGGACAGACCGTAATGCTGCTTGATCCAGCGCTTTTCCTCGTAGTTCGGTGACTCAAGGTCTACCCAGATAGGCTGAAATTTCGCCAGATCTTCCAGCGAGTCGATTTCTTCCTGAACCAGGCGGCCATTGGCCAACGTAAAGATGTTGAGCATTGCTCACTCCCATGTCATTTTTCGGCGTGCGGCGGTAAAAGAGGTCTTGCTTTCAACCCCGCAGCGGTGCGCGCAGCAGGCACGCACGGCAAACACGATGGGAGTTGAAAGCTACCAACTAGGGTAGGTTTCCACGGAGCAATCTCCTTTATCTTGAAGTCTGGAATTATCGCATTGCACGCGCGCGGCGCCGGGCACAAAGCCCGCGCCGCGGTTATTCATCGCGGCGTAATGGTCTGTCCCAGCGATTGGGCGCGGCACAGATCGGCCCAGGCGGCGGCCTTGGCATGCGGCGCACGCAGCAGGTAGCCAGGGTCGTAGGTGACCACGGTGGGCAGGCCTCCCACCCGATGGGGCTCGGCCCGCAGCCGCCCCAGCGCATCGCTGCGGCCCAGCACGGCGCGCGCCGCGGCCAGGCCCAGCACCAGGATGCGCGCAGGTTGCAACTCGCGCACCATCGCCGCCAGGCCGGTATCCAGCGGCGGGCAGTCCGCTGTCGCCGCCGAGGCCTGGGCCGTGTCACGCTCCAGCGCCGCGCTCCATACGCGTGGATGCTGGTGCAGGCGCAGCGCGCGCAGCATGTTGTCGAGCAAGCGCGCGGCATCGCCTTCAAGCGCCGTGCCGCTGGTCGCCGCCGGAGCGGCTGGCACCGGCAGGCGCTGGGCCGTGGGATGTTCGAGCAGGATCAACCAGCCACCGTCGGCCGCGCCAGGTGCGTCGTCGCGCAGGGCGTACACCGGTCTGGCGGCGTGCAGGCGCCAGCCCGCGGCGGCGGCGCCATCGGCGGGCTGCGGCGCAGATGCCGCTTGCACCCGGGAAGGGGGCAGGGTGGGCGCGGCGGACGTGGAGTGGGCGACCGCGGGGGCCGGCGGCACCTCGGCACGCGGGCGCAACGGCGGCGGGCGTTCCTCCAAGGCCGCGCCGGTCAGCGTGGCGGCAGCCATGGGCGCGGGCTCGGCTGGCGCGGGCTGCCAGACCGTGATCCCCATTTCCTGCAGCATGGCGCGTTGGCGCGAATCGAGGTTCAGGGCCATAGCTTGAGGCTCATGATGATGGCGTGCTCACGTTGGCCGTCGACCGCCGGGTAATAGTTCTTGCGCTCGGCGATCTGCTGGTAGCCATGCTTTTCATAGATGCCGCGCGCGCGCAGGTTGCTGGCGCGCACCTCCAGCCACAGCCAGATCGCCTGGCGCTGGCGCGACCACAGCGCCAGTGCGTCGAGCATGATCCGGGCCCAGCCCTGGCCTTGTTGGCTGGGTGCAACAGTGAGGTTCAGCAGATGGACCTCATCGAGCACCGCCATGGCGATGAAGTAGCCCAGCAGCTGGTCATCGGCATCGAGCAGCATCTGCGCTTCGTAACCCGCGGCCAGCGCGTCGATGAAGTTGCCGCGCGTCCAGGGATGGCTGTACGCCTGCTGCTCTATCGGCAACAGCGTATCCAGCCAGGCTTCGGTCAAGGGCGCAAAGCGAATGGCTTCCTGATGGGCAGGCAGGCTGGCAGGGCTCATGGGGTGGCGGCAAGGCGTGCAGCGGCACGTTCAGCGGTAGTTTGCGCCACTTTATCGCGGATATACAAGGGCAGCGCGCCGGCCGCTGGCTGGCTGCCCTGGGCCGCCAGCAGCGCCGGCGCCAGGCGCAGCAGCGCCGCCGAGGTCGGCAGCGCGGCCAGATGTAGCGCTTCGGGCGCGAGGCGCTCGCCGTACGCCGCCAGGGCATTGCCGACCACGCTCCAGCCCGCAGGCACATGCAGGGCTTCGGGTGCACAGACCCCGGTGTCGCCCGCGGCGAGCCAGACGCCTTCGCGATAGCTGTAAGGCGCGTGATAGACCTCGTTCATGCGCGCGTCCAGCACCGCCACGACCTCGGTGCAGCCGTGCTCGGCGCGCGCCGTTTCGGCCACGGCCAGCAGCGTATCGACGGGCAGCACCCGCACATCGGCGCCAAAGGCCAGGCCCTGGGCAATGGCGCAGGCCGTGCGCAGGCCGGTGAACGAGCCCGGGCCGCGGCCAAAGACAATGGCATCAAGTGCTTTGAACTCGAGCCCGGCTTCGTCCATCAGCCGGCGAATGGCCGGCAGCAACTGGGCCGACGACTGGGCACCGCCGGGCCCGCGGTGCTGCCACAGGGCTTCGGCGCGCTGGACGGCAATGCAAAGGGTGTCGGTGCTGGTATCGAAGGTAAGCAGATTCATGGGGCGGGGGTGCCGGAAAAATCGGCAAAGCGGAGGCGGCGGGCAGGGCGAACAAATACGCCAGCCCCCGATTATCGGCGCCCGCAGCGCGGCTTGTGCACCATGCAGGGAAAGCCCGGTGCGCACGCATGCATCCACCGCCGCCTAAACTTGTCCCCATGTCCTTGCCCTCAGTCCTGGCGCGCCTGCGCGCCCGCGCCCTTGCGGGCATTTCACTTTCCCTGGCGCTGTGTGCGCCTGCACTCCAGGCGGCCGAACCGCTGCGGACGCTGCCGCCGGCCGTCGCCGCCGCCTTGGCACGCGCCCAGTTGCCGGCCGAGGCGCTGTCGGTGATGGTCGTCGAGGCCGAAGGCCGCGCCGCGCCACGCCTGGCCTGGCAGGCCGAGCGGGCGATGAACCCGGCTTCGGTGATGAAGCTCGTGACCACCTTTGCCGCGCTCGACCAGCTGGGCCCGGCCTATACCTGGCGCACACCGTTCTACTTTGGCGGCCCGGTGCAGGCCGGCGTGCTGCGCGGCCCGCTCTATATCCAGGGCCAGGGTGATCCGCGGCTGGTGATGGAGCGGCTGTGGCTGGCGCTGCGCCGGCTGCAGGCCATGGGCGTGCGCGCCATCGATGGCGACATCGTGCTGGACCGCTCGGCGTTTGCGCTCGCGGCGCACGACCCGGGGCGGTTCGATGGCGAACCGTTGCGGCCGTACAACGTCTCGCCGGATGCGCTTTTGGTCAACTACAAGTCGCTGGTGATGGGCTTTCTGCCGGATGTGAAGGGTGGCCTGGCGCGTATCCAGTACGACCCGCCGCTGGCCGGCATGGCGCTGCAGCCCAGCGTGCCGCTGGCGCCCGAAGGCACGCCCTGCGGCGACTGGCACACGCGTTTGCAGGCCAGTCTCGAGCTGGCCGGGCGCATGGATTTTGCGGGCAGCTATCCGGCCTCCTGCGGCGAGCGCAACTGGTCGGTGGCGCCGGTCGACGGCGCCCGGTTTGCCGCGCGCGCAATCGAAGGCATGTGGCGTGAACTGGGCGGTCAACTCAGCGGCTCGGTGCGCGATGGCCGCGTGCCGGCAGGGTTGGAGCCGGCGCTGGTGATCGAGTCCGAAACCCTGGCCCAGGTGGTCAGAGACATCAATAAATATAGCAACAACGTCATGGCACAGCAGGTTTTCCTGACCATGGGCCTGCAGCGCAACGGTGTCGCCAGCTGGGACGGCGCACAGGCGGCGCTGCGCCAATGGTGGCAGCAGCGGGTGGGTGCGCAGACCTTGCCGGTGGTGGAGAACGGCGCCGGCCTGAGCCGCGAGGAGCGCGTCACGGCCCAGGGCCTGGCGCGCATGCTGCAGCTCGCCTGGGCCTCGCCGGTGATGCCTGAATTCGTGGCCTCGCTGCCGGTGCTGGGCGTGGATGGCACGTTGCGCCGCAACCAGGCGCGCGCCAGCGGCCTGGCCCACCTCAAGACCGGTTCGTTGCGCGATACCTCCGCGATCGCGGGCTTCGTGCACGCGGCCAGCGGCCGGCGTTATGTGCTGGTTGCCATGGTCAATGACAGCCGCGCGGCGGCGGCTCGGCCGGCGTTGGATGCCTTGGTGGAATGGGTAGTCGGCGACCTCGCTTCTCGATAAGGTGGTGATGGGCCTGGTAATCGGCCTGGCCTATCACAGCAAAAAAATCGGGAGGAGGAGCATGAAAATGCAATGCAAAGCCATCTTGATGGCAGGTGTGGTTGCGGCGCTTGTAGCTTGCGGCGGCGCTGACGAGGGGCCGCGGGACGAGCCCGGTGTGCAGCGTGGCGCGCTGCTGCAGAGTCCGCCGCCGCTGACCCTTGCGGCATCGGCCACGGACCTGCAGTCCCAGCTCTCGGGCACACCGGCCGGACGCGAACTGCTGGCGCAGGCCGGCGCGCCAGTGTGCGGCGTGCAGGTGCACTCGATCGAGTATTCCACCGTGGGCGCGAAAGGCGAGGGCACCAATGCGACCGCAGCGTTGATGCTGCCGCGCGGCAGCAGCGCCGCTTGCACGGGCGCGCGTCCCATCCTGCTCTATGGCCACGGCACCGACCCCGAGCGCGCCTACAACCAGGCCCAGATCGCCGACATGAGCCGCCCCGGAGCGGCCGCGGGGCTGCAGCTCGCGGCGACATTTGCGGCGCATGGCTACATTGTCGTGGCGCCCAACTACGCGGGCTATGATCGGTCGCGGCTTGGCTATCACCCCTATCTCGTCGCCGACCAGCAGTCCAAGGACATGATCGACGCCCTCCAGGCCGCACGCCAGGCGCTGCCCTTGCTGGAAGCACGCGACAGCGGCCAGCTGCTGTTGTCGGGCAACTCCCAGGGCGGCCATGTGGCGCTGGCTACGCACCGCGCGCTGCAGGCCGCGGGCCAGCGCGTGACGGCATCGGCGCCCATGTCCGGCCCGTATGCGCTGGCCAGCTATGGCGACGCGATCTTCTATGGCCGCGTGCCGCTGGGCAGCACGGTGTTCACGCCGCTGCTGGTCAACGCCTATCAGCATGCCTACGGCAACATCTATCGCCAGCCGGACGAGGTCTATGCGCCGCGCTACGCGCCGCACATGGCGGCGCTGCTGCCGGCCGACGTGCCGCTGGCCCAGCTCTGGTCGCAGGGGCGGCTGCCGACCACGGCGCTGTTCAGCAGCACGGTGCCGGCCCGGGGGCTGGAGTCGATCACGCCGCCGACCACGCCGCAGGCCCAGGCGCCGCTGTTTGCGTTGGGCTTCGGCCCCGACCCGCTGGTGGCGAATTCCCAGCGCCTGGATTACCTGCTGGATGCGGCGGCCCGCCCTGATGGCGTGGTGCCCGAACGCACCACCGGTCAACCCGCGGCCGCGCCCGGCCATCCGATGCGCAAGGCCTTCAAGGCCAACGACCTGCGTGACTGGATCCCCCAGCGGCCCGTGCTGCTGTGCGGCGGCCAGGGGGATCCGACCGTGTTTTTCGGCCTCAATACCGGCGTGATGCAGGCTCTGTGGTCTACGCCGTCACCGGCCGCCATGCCGCCGGGCATGCTGAGCGTGCTGGATGTCGATGCCCCGGTGGGCGGCAGCGATGATCCCTATGCCGGCATCAAGGCCGGCTTTGCGCTGGCCAAGGCGTCGGCTGCGGCCCAGGGCGGTCCGGCCGCTGCACTGATGCTGTACCACGGCGTGCTGGTGCCGCCGTTCTGCAATCTCGCGGCGCGCAGCTTCTTTGAACGGGTTATGGCTTCGGGCCAGTGAACACCGGTCAACAAAGATTCCCGGAAATGAAAAAAACCGACCCTCGGGTCGGTTTTCTCTGGCGGCAACGCCGGTGCGAGCGACTTACCAGCGCACGCGCAGCTTGTCGTAGGCGTAGACGCCGAACTGGCGATTGGCGGAAGGCGTCAGATAGACCTTGTCGGCAAACAGGTAGGTGTCCTGGCTGGCGCCTGCGACCAGGGTCGAGGTATTGCACAGTGCGGAGTTGACTTCACCGGCGCCAATGCCTATGCCCGGGCCGGAATCCACCGAGGTGCAGACCGGGACGTTCGCGGTTTTGAAGCCGTAGGAGTTGGGCGAAAAGGTGTACAGGTTGACGTAATAGGCCAGATCCACATACAGCACGGAATTGCCCAGGTCGTTGAGGCCGATCAGCAGGGCTTCGTTGAAGGCCTTGCTCGCGGCTTCTGCCGTTCCGACCTGGCCGCGTTCTATCGCCCAGAGCGATTTGCCCAGGTCATAGGTACCGGAGAACACCACCTGCTTGGCGCCGGCGTCCGTCAGGCGGCGGATCTGGTCCGCGTACTGCTTGCCCTGGGCACGTGCCGAAGTCTCGAAGGCCGCCGCGGTCTGCGTGCCGGCGATCACGGCCGAAAGGCCGGCAATCATGTCGCTCACGCCGGCGCTGAGCAGCACCACGTCATCCTTTTGGAAGGCGCTGCCCGAAGCCAGGAAGGTGTCGATCTGCGCGGCCACCGTGGGCGTCGAGGCATTGCCTGCGGCGTCCGGCGTGGCGGCTATGCGCGCATTGCCGAAGGCGTAGTTGAGACCACCCTGGTTCGACGCCTTGAGCTCCTTGCCGTACTGCGCCGCCACGTAGCGGGTCCAGTTGTTGACCGAACCGTCGTTGACGGTGTAGCTGGCGTTGTTCTGGCCGACATCGGCAGTGCCATCGCCAAAGGCAATGAAACGGCTGGGGGAGATCGCCGATTCGGTGGTGCTTGAGCCGCAGGCGGCGAGCAGTACCGCCGTTGCACAGGCGGTGACCAAAGCGGTCCGACGCATCCAATTTGCTGCCATGAGATTCTCCAGAAGGGATATGGACAAGAGTTTAACGAGGCGCTAGGCCGCTGCCGCGCGCTGAAGACGGTCGCGTACGCCTTCCCATGCGGGTGTGGCGGGCGGAGTTTCAATCCAGAGCAGGCGCACGCCGGCGGCGTCGAATTCGCGCAGCAAGGAGAACAGCTCCTGAGCGGCGGCGGCGGCGTCATCGGGCATACGGCGCAGTTCCACGCCGGCACGCACCTGCAAAGGGGTCCGAGCATACACCCCCAGATGCGCGGCATCGGCGCCCAGCAGGTCCAGCCCGGCCTGCAGCTGCTGCGCATCCATGAGCCGCACCTTGGCATCGGGCGCGTAATGCGCGAGCAGCGTGCCCGAAGCGCGCGGCGTATGGGCCGGCAGCTCATCCTTGGACAGCGGCCGCAGACCGCAGGCGCGTTCGATGTCGCCACGCGTGACGGCTCCAGGGCGCAGCAGCACGGGCACACCGCGCGTGCAGTCGACAATGGTCGATTCGATGCCCACAGTGCATTCGCCGCCGTCGAGCACCAGCAGATCGTCGCCGAATTCGCTTTGTACATGCGCAGCCGTCGTCGGACTCACGCGGCCAAAGCGGTTGGCACTGGGCGCGGCCACACCCCAAACAGGTGGTTGCAATTGCGTACAGGCCTGCAACACCGAATGTGCAACCGGATGTGAGGGGCAGCGCAGGCCGACGCTGTCCTGCCCGCCCGTGGCCGCAGCGACCATGCCGGCGCGGCGCGGCAGGATCAGCGTCAGCGGACCGGGCCAGAACGCGTCGATCAATTGCTGCGCAAACAGCGGCACTTCCTTGGCGAAGCGCGTGATCGCCGCGGCATCGGCCACATGCACGATCAGCGGATGGTTGCTGGGCCGGCCCTTGGCCGCAAAGATCGCGGCCACGGCCGCCTCGTTGTCGGCGTCGGCGGCCAGGCCGTAGACGGTTTCGGTCGGCAGGCCCAGCAGTTCGCCGCGCTGCAGCGCGCGCGCTGCTTCGTCGATGGCCGTGGGCAGGTTTCCAGGGAGGATCATTGCGGGCTCTGCATCAGAACGGCGCGATACCCAGGATGGCCGCCGCCTGCAGCGCCACGGCACGCGCCTGCGCGGGCGTGGCGGCGGTGATGTTCAGGTGGCCCATCTTGCGCGCCGGCTTGGCATCGGCCTTGCCGTAGAGGTGCAGGTGGGCGCCGGGCAGCGCCAGCACCTGGTCCCAGGCCGGCGTGCTGGCCGCGGCACCATCCTTGAACCACAGGTCGCCCAGCAGGTTCAGCATCACGGCCGCGCTGTGCTGGCGTGGCTGCACCAGCGGCAGGCCGGTCATGCAGCGAACCTGCAGCTCGAACTGCGATACATCCATCGCGTTCTGGCTGTAATGGCCGCTGTTGTGCGGGCGCGGGGCAATCTCGTTGACCACCAGGCTGCCGTCCTCGAGCACGAAGAACTCGACGCACAGCACGCCCACATAGTCGAGGCCCTGCGCGACCGACTGCGCCGCAGCCACGGCCTGCTGCGCCTGCGAGTCGGGCACGTTGCCGGCATGGACTTCGGTCACGGCCAGGATGCCGTCGCGGTGCAGGTTGCGCTGCACCGGCAGGTTGACGATGCTGCCGTCGCGCCCGCGCGCCACGATCACCGAGCATTCATGCGCCAGTGGCAGCATCTTCTCGAGCACGCAGGCCACGCGGCCCATGTCGTCCCAGGCGGCCGCCAGCTCGGCGGCAGTACGCACGCGCGCCTGGCCCTTGCCGTCATAGCCCATGCGCGACGTCTTGAGAATGCCGGGCAGCAGGTTGCCACCCACGGCCGCCAATTGCGCGGGCGTGGTGATTTCCGCATACGGTGCGCAGGGCACGCCGCAGCGCACGAAATGCGCCTTCTCGGCCGCGCGGTCCTGGGCAATCGCCACCGACGCGCCCGCAGGGGCGACCGGCCGCGTCAGCGCCAGCGTCTGCAGCGCGGCCGCAGGCACATTTTCGAATTCCGTGGTGATGGCCGCGCTCAGGCGCGCCAGTTCGGCCAGGCCTTGGGGGTCTTCGTAGCCGGTGCGCACATGGTGGTGGCTGACCAGGCCCGCGGGGCTGGTCGGGTCGGCGTCGAGCACGGCCGTGAAGTAGCCCATCGACTGCGCCGCATGCACGAACATCCGTCCGAGCTGACCGCCGCCGAGCACGCCCAGCGTCGCGCCGGGCAGGATGGGCGCGTTCACCGCGCTCATGCCGACACCGGCGGCAGGGTCATGGCCCGGGCCGCGGCGGTCTGTTCAGCGCGAAAGGCTTCGAGCTTGGCTCGCAGTGCCGGATCTTCATTGGCCAGCAAGGCCACGGCAAACAGCGCCGCATTGGCCGCGCCGGCCTGGCCGATGGCAAAGGTCGCGACGGGAATGCCCTTGGGCATCTGCACGATGGAGTGCAGCGAGTCGACACCTTGCAGATGGCGGCTCGCGACCGGAACACCCAACACGGGCACCGTGGTCTTTGCCGCGATCATGCCCGGCAGGTGGGCTGCGCCGCCCGCACCGGCAATGATGGCTTTGAGGCCTCGGCCTGCAGCGGCCTCGGCATAGGCGAACATATCATCTGGCATGCGGTGCGCCGAGACGACCTGCGCTTCATGGGCGATGCCAAATTGCTGGAGAATCTGCACTGCGTGCTGCATGGTGTCCCAGTCGCTGCTGGAGCCCATGACCACGCCGATTTGAATTGGGTTCATGTCAAGCGGGGCGGCTGTACAGCCGCCGTCCATAGTGGAACCCGTGATTTTACTTTTCCCTTATCCACCAGCCCGTCAAAGGGCTTCGCGCCATGATCGATGTCACGATAGAAAATTTTGAAGCCGAGGTGATTGCCGCCTCGATGGAAGTGCCTGTGCTGGTGGACTTCTGGGCCCCCTGGTGCGGTCCCTGCAAGACCCTAGGGCCGTTGCTGGACCAGCTCGAGGTCGAATACGCCGGCCGGTTCAAGCTGGCCAAGGTTGATTCCGACCAGGAGCAGCAGCTCGCCGGAATGTTTGGCATCCGCTCGGTGCCGACCTGTGTGCTGCTGATGGGCGGCCGCCCCGTGGACGGCTTCATGGGCGCGCAAAGCGAAGGCCAGCTGCGCGCCTTCCTCGACAAGCACCTGCCGTCCGAAGCCACGCTCGCGGCCGAATCCGATGTCGACGAAGCCCAGCAGCTGCTTGAAGCCGGTGACACCGGCGCGGCGCTGCAAAAGCTCGCCGATGCGCTGGCCGCCGACCCGGCCAATGACGACGCCCGTTTCGACTACCTGCGCCTGCTGATCGCCACCGGCGGCTTCGAGGAAGCCGAAGCCCTGCTGCGCGAGCCGCTCAAGCGCATTCCGCTGGCGCTGCGTTTCGATGCGCTGTCGCGCTGGCTCGATGCGCTCAAGTTCGTCGACACCGACGACCGCGGCAACTGGCCGCTGGAGGATTTCGACGCCCTGATTGCCGCCAATCGCCGCGACTTCGAGGCCCGCTTCGACAAGGCCCGGGTGCTGGTCGCTGAAGGCCAGTGGACCGAAGCCATGGACGAGCTGCTTGAAATCATCATGCGCGACAAGACCTGGAACCAGGACGCGGCGCGCAAGCTCTATGTCGGCGTGCTCGAACTGCTGACCCCGCCCAAACCCAAGGCCGAGGCCAGCATTCCGGGCAAGACTGCGGGCGGCATCGAACTGATGGGCAAGTCGGCCCAGCAGGAAGATGAAACCACGGCCCTGCTGAATAGCTATCGCCGCAAGCTGAGCATGGCATTGAACTGATCTCTCTCCCCGTTCGTCCTGAGCTTGCCTGGCCGGCCGCGTCGAAGGATGGACGGCCCGCGCTCCAGGTATGAGAACAGCCGTTCATGGTTCGACAGGCTCACGAACGGGGGGCGGGCGCTCGCTAACGGTCGACTTCACCCGCGCCTCGGAAAAACCCTGTCAGCCCTGATCCTGAGCTCGAAGGATGAACGGCCTATCCTCAAAAAAACCGCTAAAGCAAAACCGGCCACAAGGGCCGGTTCATTGAGATGCGCGGGAAGAATCAAGCCGTCAGGCGATCCAGCGCTTCGCGGTATTTGGCCGCCGTCTTGGTGATCACGTCCTGCGGCAGGCGCGGAGCCGGTGCCGTCTTGTCCCAGGCCTTGCCGTTGACCTTGGCCTGTTCCAGCCAGTCGCGCACGAACTGCTTATCGTAGCTGGGCGGGTTCTGGCCTGCGGCGAGTGCGTCGGCATAGCCTTCGACGGGCCAGTAGCGCGAGCTGTCGGGAGTCAGCACTTCGTCCATCAGCACCAGCTCGCCATCATCGGTCAGGCCGAACTCGAACTTGGTGTCGGCAATGATCATGCCCTTGGTCAGCGCGATAGCCGCGGCTTCGCGGTAGATCTCGATGCTCAGATCGCGGATGCGCGTCGCCAGTTCTTCACCGACCATCTCGACCGTGCGCTCGAACGTGATGTTCTCGTCATGGTCACCCATTTCGGCCTTGGCCGCGGGCGTGTAAATCGGCTCGGGCAGCTTGGCGGCATTGGTCAGGCCCGCGGGCAGGGGCACGCCGCAGACCGATTGGCTCGCCTGGTATTCCTGCCAGCCGCTGCCGGCCAGGTAACCACGCACCACGGCTTCGATCAGGATGGGCTTGAGGCGCTTGACCAGCATCGAGCGGCCTTGCACCTGGGGCAGTTCGGCCGGCGTGACCACGCTTTCGGGCGCTTCGCCGGTCAGGTGGTTGGGGCAGATGTGGCCGAGCTTGTCGAACCAGAACAGCGCCATCTGCGTCAGCAGCACGCCCTTGCCGGGAATGGGCTCGCCCATGATCACGTCAAAAGCCGACAGGCGGTCGCTGGCCACCATCAGGATGCGGTCATCACCCACGGCGTAATTGTCACGGACCTTGCCGCGCGCCAGCAAAGGCAGCGAAGTCAGGGCAGAGGTGTGCAGGGCGGAAAGGCTGGGCTGGTTCATGGGTACGAATGGTTGCGATCGAGGCCTGGGCAGGGTGCGGGACCTTACCTGACAGGATTTTAAGGCCCGGCGCCGACCTCGTGCCCGCTGGCCGGGCATGTGCATCGACTCGATGATTGTGCGTGGTTTTGTGCCGCTTGGCGAAGGCGGCCGCAAATCCTACTGCGCAATGCCGTTATCACATTGCATTTGGATGACACCCGGCGCATAGTGAAACCCAAGCGACGAATGCGCATTCCAGCTTGCAAGCCCGGCCAGTGACTCTGTTGCTGGCAGGGGCTTTCTTTACCTTGGGCAAGGAGGCTTTCGTATGAATTTGATTATCAGTGGTCACCATCTGGAGGTGACCCCGGCGTTGCGCAGCTATGTAGTGAGCAAGCTCGAAAGGATTCTCAGGCACTTCGATCAGGTAGTGGATGTCAAGGTTCTGCTGACCGTGGAGAAACAAAAGGAAAAGGACAAACGCCAGCGCGCTGAATGCACGGTGCGCGTCAAGGGCAACGATTTGTTTGCCCAGAGCGCGCACTTCGATTTATATGCTGCGGTCGATGCTTTGATCGACAAGCTGGACCGCAAGGTGGTGGAGCACAAGACCCGTTTGCAATCAGGACGTTTCGATACGCCCAAACGCGATGCGATGGTGCTGGCACAGGCCTGAAGGGCAGTGCCTCTTAATATGTTGGCGCACTATGGGCGCCATCTAGCTGCAAAAGCCGCCGCAAGGCGGCTTTTTCGTGTCCCTCGGGTATTCCCGGCACCGTCGGAGCGGAGCGTGCATAATTCCTCCCTAACACCATGAATCGTCTAGCCTCCATCCTGCCTGCCGCTCAAGTCCTCGTGAGCGTTGACGCCACCAGCAAGAAACGCGCTTTTGAAGAAGCCGGGCTGCTGTTTGAAAGCCTGCACGGCCTGTCGCGCGCGCTGATCACTGACAGCCTGTTTGCGCGTGAGCGTCTGGGCTCGACCGGACTTGGCCATGGCGTGGCCATTCCCCATGGCCGCATCAAGGGCTTGAAGGCACCGATGGCGGCGGTATTCCAGCTGGCCCATCCGATTGGCTTCGATGCGCCCGATGAGCAACCCGTGGGCCTGCTGATTTTCCTGCTGGTGCCCGAGGCGGCCACGCAAAAGCATCTGGAAATCCTCTCCGAGATTGCCGAGCTGCTCAGCGACACCAATCTGCGCGAGCAGATCAAGGCCTGCGACAACGCGCAAGTGCTGCACGACATGCTGGCCCGCTGGCAGTCGACGGCGGCTCCGCTGTCCTGAGCGCCTGACCCGGCCAACGCATGCGACCCAACGCCATCAGCGCCGATCTGCTGTTCCAGGCGTTTCGTGCATCGCTGCGCTGGGAGTGGGTGGCGGGCCTGGGCGCATCGGAGCGGCGCTTCGATGAAATGGCCGTGCGCTCGGCGCGCTCCGGCGCCGACCTGGTCGGTTATCTCAATTACATCCATCCGTATCGCCTGCAGGTGCTGGGTGAGCGCGAAATCGCCTATCTTTGCAAATCCTCGTCGCTCGATTGCCAGCGCCGCGTCTCGCGCATCGTGACCCTGCAGCCCCCGGTGCTGGTGCTGGCTGACGGCCAGGTCGCGCCGCCCGAGCTGCTGACCATGTGCGAGGAAGCGCAGATTCCGATGTTCTCGACCGACGAGGCCGCGGCCTTCGTGATCGATGTACTGCGCGCCTACCTGTCCAAGCACTTCGCCGACCGCACCACCATGCATGGCGTGTTCATGGACATCCTGGGCATGGGCGTGCTGATCACCGGCGAGTCGGGCCTGGGCAAGAGCGAGCTGGGGCTGGAGCTGATCTCGCGCGGCAACGGCCTGGTCGCGGATGACGCCGTCGATCTGTACCGCATCAACCAGGCCACCATCGAAGGCAAGTGTCCCGAGCTGCTGCAGAACCTGCTGGAAGTGCGCGGCATCGGCCTGCTCGACATCCGCGCGATCTTTGGCGAGACCGCGGTGCGGCGCAAGATGCGGCTGAAGCTGATCGTGCATCTGGTGCGCAAGGAAACGCTGGAGCGCGAATACGAGCGCATGCCCTATGAGCCGCTGACCCAGGACGTGCTGGGCGTGCCGGTGCTCAAGGCGGTGATCCAGGTGGTGGCCGGGCGCAATATCGCGGTGCTGGTCGAGGCCGCGGTGCGCAACACCATCCTGCAGCTGCGGGGTATCGACACCTACCAGGAATTCATCGACCGCCATCGCCGCGCCATGGAGCAGGGCAAAGGCTGAAAATGTGGCCCCCACGCTTGCTCGGCTGCGGCGGGAGGAGCTCGCAAGCGGGCAGAGATGAAAAAAGGCGCCTGCAGGCGCCTTTTTTGTGTGTGACTGTTTCAGCGGTGGCCGGAATGCGCGGGTGCGCCCTTGGCGCAGGTCGTGCACTGGCCGTACAGCGACATCGCGTGGTCATGAATGACCCAGCCCTTGGCCTTGGCGATCTGCACCTGGCGCTTCTCGATTTCCGCGTCATAGAACTCTTCCACCTTGCCGCAGACGGTGCAGATGAAATGGTCGTGGTGCTGGCCTTCGTTGAGCTCGTAGACCGCCTTGGCGCTTTCGAAGTTGCTGCGGATAAGAATGCCCGCCTGTTCGAACTGCGTCAGGACGCGGTAGACGGTGGCCAGGCCGATGTCCGAGCGCTCGTCGAGCAGCACGCGAAAGACATCTTCGGCCGTCATGTGGCGTTGCGTGCCTTTCTGAAAGATCTCCAGGATCTTCAGGCGGGGCAGGGTGGCCTTGAGGCCCGTGCTTTTGAGTTCGTCGATATTCGTCATGACAGGGTCTTTTTGGAGTGCCTGCGGGCGTATCCGGTACCGGTGCAACACAGGCAGCAGAAATGGCCCTCGCACCGAGGGTGTGGAGAATGTCGAGTACTGGAAGGACCAGCCGCTACAATGATTTGATCATATCCCCTAAGCCATACCCATGCATGTCCAAGCCCGTTGCAGTGCCCGTCTGGCGCTGACTGTGGTGGTCTCTGCCGTCCTGGCTGCCTGTGGCAGTCTGGACAACGCGAGCCAACGCATCGCCAGCGCTGCCAGCGCTGTCACTCCTTACAAGGTCGAAGTGGTCCAGGGCAATTTCGTGTCCCGGGAACAGGTCGAAGCGCTTGCGCCCGGCATGAGCCGCCAGCAGGTGCGCGACATCCTTGGCACGCCCTTGCTGACCAGCGTGTTCCATGCGGATCGCTGGGAGTATGTTTTCACGCTCAAGCGCAAGGATCTGGAGATCCAGACCCGCAAGCTCACGGTGTTCTTCGATGGCGACCGTCTGGTGCGCCACGAGGGCGATGAAATGCCGTATGAATCCGACTTCGTCGCGACCCTGGGCTCCAAGCGCGCCGGTGGCAAGGTGCCAGTGCTCGAGGCCACGCCCGCGCAGCTCGCACGCTTTCCGGCGCCGGCGACGCCTGCGGCCGACGCCGAAGTGCTGGCGCCCGCCACCGCCACCAAGCAGTACCCGCCGCTCGAAGCGCCCGGCCGCTGAGTTCTTTTGCCGGTGGCGCGCCTGGGTGCGCGGCCGGATGCTTTCCCAGGAATATCTCCATGACCGCGAATCCCTTGCCCGCGTCCGGGCGCCATCGTGTTGCCGTCGCCGGTGCCTCCGGCCGCATGGGCCGGATGCTGATCGAAGCCATCCACAACAGCGACGACTGCGTGCTTGCCGGCGCATTGGACGTGCCCGGCAGCCCGGCGCTGGGCATCGATGCCACGGCCTTTCTGGGCAGCGCCAGCGGCGTGGTCATCACGTCCGACCTGCGCGCAGGCCTGGCCCAGGCCCAGGTGCTGATCGATTTCACCCGACCCGAAGGCACGCTGGCCCACCTCGAGGTCTGCAAGGAACTGGGCGTGAAGCTGGTGATAGGCACGACCGGTTTCAGCGACGCCGAGAATCAGACGCTGGCCGAAGGCGCACAGCAGGTGGCGGTCATGCTCGCGCCGAACATGAGCGTGGGTGTGAACGTCACGCTCAAGCTGCTGGAAATGGCGGCCAAGGCGCTGTCCACGGGCTACGACATTGAAATCGTCGAGGCCCACCACCGCCACAAGGTCGACGCGCCTTCGGGCACGGCGCTGAAGATGGGCGAAGTGATCGCCGATGCGCTGGGCCGCGACCTCGCCGAATGCGCGGTCTACGAACGCTACGGCCATACCGGCGCGCGCGATCCCTCATCGATAGGCTTTGCCACGGTGCGCGGCGGCGATATCGTCGGCGACCATACGGTGCTGTTTGCCGGTACCGGCGAGCGCATCGAGATCACGCACAAATCCTCGAGCCGCGAAACCTACGCCCAGGGCAGCCTGCGCGCCGTGCGTTTCCTCGCCGACAAGCCCCTGGGCATGTTCGACATGTTCGACGTGCTGGGCCTGCGCTGATCCAGCCCATGGACCGCTGGCATTGGCTCACCCAGGGCGATGCGGTCACGCAGGGCACGGCCTTGCTGCTGCTGGTGCTGTCGGTGGCGAGCTGGGTGGTGATGATCTACAAAGGCTGGCTGCTGGCGCGCAGCCGGCGCCAGGTGCCGCGCTGCGTGGCGGCGTTCTGGCAGGCCGGTGATCTGGCCACGGCCCGCTCCCAGGTAGCGGCCATCGATGGCGCTGGCCTGGTGCTGCCGCTGGTCGATGCGCTGGCCACGCAGCATGCGCCGGCCGCGGCGATCCGGTCGCTGGCGCAGCAGGGCGCGGCGTCGGCCCGGCTCACGCGCGGCCTGCGCGCCGCGCTGCAGGCCGCCAGCGCGCCGCTGCAATGGGGCCAGGTGCTGCTGGCGTCGATTGGCACGCTGTCACCGTTCGTGGGTCTGCTGGGCACGGTCTGGGGCATCCATCATGCGCTGACGCTGCTCGCAGACAGCCAGAGCATAGGCATCGCGCAGCTCGCCGCACCCGTGGGCGAAGCGCTGGTGATGACCGCTGCCGGCCTGGCCGTGGCCATTCCCGCAGTGCTGGGCTACAACCTGCAGGGCCGCAGCGCTGGCCGCATCGAGGCCGAACTCGAAGGCTTTGCGCATGATCTGCAGACGATGTTTGGCGACGGCACGCCGCCGGTCGCCCCCTGATCCCAAGGCTGTGCCATGGCATTCGGCCGCTTTGACCGTCGTACCCATGCCCAGCCCGAGCCGCTGAGCGGCATCAATGTCACGCCGCTGGTGGACGTGATGCTGGTGCTGGTGGTGATCCTGATTCTTGCGGCGCCGGTGCTGGCCGCCGCGCTGCGCGTGCAATTGCCCCAGGCCCAGGGCACGGTACCGGTGGCGCCGCCCGCGCCGCAGCAGTCGCTGGGGCTTGAGATCGACGCCCAGGGCGGTCTGTCCATCGATGGCGAGACACTGGACGAGGCCGCGCTGCGCGCACGCCTGGCCACGCTGGCCGCCGCCAATCCCGAGGCCGAGCTGCAATTGCGCGCCGATGCCGGCGTGCCCTATGGCCGGGTGGTCGCCGTGATGGGCTGGGCCAATGCCGCCGGGCTGGCGCGCATTGGTTTTGTGGCCGAGCCCGAGGCCGCTGCCAGCCGCTAGCTCGCGCTCAGCGCGGGCCCGTGCCCTGCGCCAGATTACCCTGCGCCAAGTGGCCGTGGCCCTGCGCCAACGGACGCAGCCCCGACAGCACATCGCTGCCCGATGGCCGCTGGTACAGCCGCAGGCCGAACTCCGGCAGCACGCCGATCAGGTGATCGAAGATGCTGCCCTGGATGTTCTCGTACTCGACCCAGACCGAGGTCGAGGTATAGCAATACAGCTCCAGCGGCACGCCTTCGGTCGTGGGTTCGAGCGTGCGCGCCAGCAGGTAGGTGTCGTGTTGAATGCCAGGGTGTACGTTCAGATAGGCAAACGCATAGGCGCGCAACAGCTCCAGGTTGGTCAGCTGCAGCGGGTGGAAGGGCGCCGACTGCGCCATGGCCGAGGCCGGCAGCGCTGCGGTCTGGGCACGCTTTTCGGCCAGATAGGGCTGCAGCAGCGCGATGTGCGACAGCTGCTCGACCTGCGCCGCGTCCAGCACGCGGATGGTGTCGGCATCGATGCGCAGCGCGCGCCGGATGCGGCGCACGCCTGACTGCGACATGCCGCGCCAGTTCTTGAAGCTGTCGCTCATCAGCTTCCAGGTCGGAATGGTGGTGATGGTCTTGTCCCAGTTCTGCACCTTGACGATGTTCAGCGCGATGTCGATCACGAAGCCGTCGGCGCCGACCTGGGGCATCTCGACCCAGTCGCCGACGCGGATCATGTCGTTCGAGCCCAGCTGCACGCCCGCGGTGAACGACAGGATGGTGTCCTTGAACACCAGCATCAGCACCGCCGACAGCGCGCCCAGGCCCGACAGCAGCAGCAGCGGCGAGCGGTCCAGCATCGTCGCCAGGATCAGCACCAGGGCCACCAGCACCGCCAGCAGCTTGCTCAGCTGCACATAGCTCTTGATCGAATGCGTCGAGTCCCGCAGCCGTTCCTTGCGATCATGGGTCTCGTTCATCGCGTCGAGCAGGGCATTGAAGCAGCGCAGCAGCATCACGATGCCGACGGCGATCACCAGGTTCAGCAGCAGCGCATGCAGCCGCGCGGGCAGATGCGGCACATCCGCCAGGCCGATCTGCAGCACCAGCCATGGCACGGTCTGCGTGAGCCGGCGCAGCACCTTGTCATGCAGCAGGATGTCGGTCCAGTTCGCCGCCATGCCCAGTCGCACCCGGCGCGCCACGCGCTGCAGCAGGAGTTGCGCCAGATAGCGGCTGGCAATCGCCAGCAGCGCCAGCAAGGCCAGGCCGGCGGCGGCTTGCATCCATGGCTCGAGTTCGGAAATCAATGACCAACGCACCAGAAGTGACTCCTCAAGAAGGCGGGGAAAGTAGGCAAGAAAGCGGTCAGACCGGGGCGCGCCGTGCAAGTTCCATGCAGGGGTTTGCACACCCAGATAGCCGCTCACCGCAGTGCGGTGTGGCGTCCGGCCTAAAATCCCGGTTGACCTTGGCTTTCACCGGCGCCTGTGCTGCCGGAACCCGCTCTCCATCATGCAAGACAAATACAACCATATCGAGCTCGAGCGCGCGGCGCATGAGCACTGGAACGCGCGTGACGCCTATCGTGTCACCGAAGACGACAGCAAGAAGAAGTTCTACGCTTGCTCGATGCTGCCATACCCCAGCGGCAAGCTGCACATGGGCCATGTGCGCAACTACACCATCAACGACATGCTCACGCGCCAGCTGCGCATGAAGGGCTTCAACGTGCTCATGCCCATGGGCTGGGATGCGTTCGGCCTGCCCGCGGAAAACGCGGCGCTGAAGAACAAGGTGCCGCCCGCGCAGTGGACCTACGACAACATCGCTTATATGAAGAAGCAGATGCAGTCTATGGGCCTGGCCATCGACTGGAGCCGCGAGATCGCGACCTGCGACCCCGAGTATTACCGCTGGAACCAGTGGCTGTTCCTGAAGATGCTCGACAAGGGCATTGCCTACCGCAAGACGCAAGTCGTGAACTGGGACCCGGTCGACCAGACCGTGCTGGCCAACGAGCAGGTCATCGACGGCCGCGGCTGGCGCACCGGCGCGCTGGTGGAAAAACGCGAGATCCCCGGTTACTACCTGAAGATCACCGATTACGCGCAGGAGCTGCTGGACCACGTGCAGGTCGGCAACGACAAGGCCACGCTGACCGGCTGGCCCGACAAGGTGCGGCTGATGCAGGAAAACTGGATAGGCAAGTCCAGCGGCGTGCGCTTCGCGTTCACGCACGACATCCATGACGCCCAGGGTCAGCTGATCCAGGACGGCAAGATGTACGTGTTCACCACGCGCGCCGACACCGTGATGGGCGTGACCTTCTGCGCCGTGGCACCCGAGCACCCGCTGGCCACGCATGCCGCGTCCGGCAACCCTGTGCTTGCGGCCTTCATCGAGGAATGCAAGAAGGGTGGCACCACCGAAGCCGAGCTCGCGGTCAAGGAAAAGGAAGGCATGGCCACGGGCCTGTACGTCACCCATCCGCTGACCGGCGAGTCGGTCGAAGTCTGGGTCGGCAACTATGTGCTGATGGGCTATGGCGACGGCGCCGTGATGGGCGTGCCCGCGCATGACGAACGCGATTTCGCGTTTGCCAAGAAATACGACCTGCCCATTCGCCAGGTGGTAGCCGTTGAAGGCGAAAGCTTCTCGACCGACGCCTGGGCCGACTCCTACGGCGACAAGCAAAAGGCAGTCTGCGTCAACTCCGGCGTGCTCGATGGCCTGAGCCATGTGCAGGCCGTGGACAAGGTCGCCGAACTGGTGGCCGCCAAGGGCCTGGGCGAGAAGAAGACCACCTGGCGCCTGCGCGACTGGGGCGTGAGCCGCCAGCGCTACTGGGGCACGCCCATCCCCATCATCCATTGCACGGATTGCGGCGCCCAGCCGGTGCCCGAAAAGGACCTGCCCGTGGTGCTGCCGCAGGACCTCGTGCCCGATGGCTCGGGCAATCCGCTGGTCAAGAGCGAAGTCTTCCACGCCGGCGTGGTCTGCCCCTGCTGCGGCAAGAGCGCGCGCCGCGAGACCGACACCATGGACACCTTCGTGGACAGTTCCTGGTACTTCATGCGCTATTGCGACGCGAAGAACAGCGCACAAATGGTCGGTGACGCCACCGAATACTGGATGCACGGCAGCGGCATGGACCAGTACATCGGCGGCATCGAGCACGCCATCCTGCACCTGCTGTACGCGCGCTTCTGGACCAAGGTCATGCGCGATCTGGGCCTGGTGAAGTTCGACGAGCCGTTCTCACAGCTGCTCACCCAGGGCATGGTGCTCAACCACATCTACAGCCGCCGCACGGCCAAGGGCGCGAAGGAATATTTCTGGCCCAAGGACGTCGAGCATGTGCTGGACGACGCCGGCAAGATCGTCGGCGCCCAGCTCAAGGCCGAAGTCGAGAGCGCCGACGGCCTGCTGCCCGTGGGCACGGCCATCGACTACGAGGGCGTGGGCACCATGTCCAAGTCGAAGAACAACGGCATCGATCCGCAGGAACTGATCGGCAAGTACGGCGCTGACACCGCGCGCCTGTACACCATGTTCACCGCGCCGCCCGAAGCCACGCTGGAGTGGAACGACGCGGCCGTCGAAGGCAGCTACCGCTTCCTGCGCCGCGTCTACAACTATGGTTTCAAGCTGCTGGGCGGCGACTACGCTGCGGCCGATGTGGTCGGCACCAGCGCGCGCGACCTGCAGGGCGTGGTCTTCGGCAAGGATGCCCAGGCCCTGCGCCGCGAAATCCATATGGTGCTCAAGCAGGTGGACTACGACTACCAGCGCATGCAGTACAACACCGTGGTCTCGGGCGCGATGAAGATGATCAATGCGCTTGAAGGCTTCAAGGGCACCGACACCCCCGATGGCCAGATCGCGGCCATCGAGGGCTTTGGCATCCTGCTGCGCTGCCTCTACCCGGCCACGCCCCATGTCACGCATGCGCTGTGGAGCGAACTGGGCTACAGCCAGCACCTCGGCGAGCTGCTGGACGCGCCCTGGCCGCAGGTCGACGCCGCGGCGCTCGTGACCGACGAGATCGAGCTGATGCTGCAGGTCAACGGCAAGCTGCGCGGCTCCATCCTGGTGGCGGCAACGGCCGACAAGGCCGAGATCGAGCGCGTGGCCCTGGCCAGCGACGCTTTCCTGAAACAGGCCGCTGGCGCCACGCCCAAGAAGGTCGTGGTGGTGCCGGGCCGCTTGGTGAACGTGGTGGTCTGATATGCGCAAACGCACGCTGCTCTCCCTGGTGTCCGCTGTGTCCCTCGCTCCCTTGTTGGGGGGCTGCGGGTTCCGCCTGCGCGGCGTGCCGCAGTTCGCCTTTCGCTCGCTGTTCATCCAGGCCGGCCGCGCTTCGCCGCTGGCCCGTGAGCTCGAGCGCACGCTGTCCTCGGCCACGGAGCAACTGACGGTGCTGCGCGACCCGCGCTCGCCCGATGACGCCGAAGTCATCTTCGAGCTGCTGGGCGAGCGCCAGGAGCGCGTGGTCGTGGGCTTGAACGCTTCGGGCCAGGTGCGCGAGCTGCAACTGCGCCTGCGCGTGACCTTCAAGCTGCGCAAGCCCAATGGCGACGACGTCATTCCCGAAACCGAGCTGCTGCAGCAGCGCGACATCAGCTACAACGAAACCATTGCCCTGTCCAAAGAGGCGGAAGAGCTGCTGCTCTACCGCAACATGCAGACCGACCTGGTGCAGCAGCTGCTGCGCCGGCTCGCGGCCGTGAAGACACTGTGAGCGCGCGATGCAGCTTGGCCTGAACCAGCTCCAGGCCCATCTGGGCAAGGGCCTGCGCTCTCTTTACACCCTGTACGGCGACGAGCCGCTGCAGCAGCAGGAAGCCGCTGACGCGATCCGCGCCGCGGCGCGCGCCGGCGGTTATTCCGAACGCAGCAGCCATACGGTGGCCGGCGCGCACTTCGACTGGAGTGCGGTGCTGGCCGCGGGCGGCTCGCTGTCGCTGTTTGCCGACAAGCAGATCCTCGAAATCCGCATCCCCTCGGGCAAGCCCGGCAAGGACGGCAGCCAGGCGCTGCAGCAGATTGCCGAGTCGGCCCGCGGCAACGACAGCACGCTGACGCTGGTGCTGCTGCCGCGCCTGGACAAGGCGACCAAGAGCGGCGCCTGGTTCTCGGCGCTCGACGCCAACGGCGTGACGCTGCAGATCGAGCCCATAGAGCGCGCGGCGCTGCCGCCGTGGATCGCCCAGCGGCTTGCGGCCCAGGGCCAGCGCGTGGTGCCGGGCGAGGAAGGTCAGCGCGCGCTGCAGCTCTTTGCCGATCGCGTCGAAGGCAATCTGCTGGCCGCGCACCAGGAAATCCAGAAGCTCGCGCTGCTGCACCCGGCCGGCGAGCTGCATGGCGAACAGATCGAGCAGGCGGTGCTCAACGTGGCGCGCTACGACGTGTTCAAGCTTTCGGACGCCGTGCTTTCAGGCCAGCTGGCGCGCGTGCAGCGCATGCTCGACGGCCTGCAGGCCGAAGGCGTGGCCGAAGTGCTGGTGCATTGGGCGCTGGCCGAAGACATTCGCGCGCTCAAACGCGTCAAGGATGCGATTGCCGCCGGCCGGCCGTTGCCCATGGCGCTGCGCGAGCAACGCATCTGGGGCGCGAAGGAACGTTTCTTCGAGCGCATCGTGCCGCGTCTGAGCGACCAGGACGCAGCCCAGCTGCTGCAATCCGCGCACACCGTCGACGGCATCGTCAAGGGCCTCAAGGCCCCGGGCTGGCCGCAGGACGGCTGGCAGGCGTTGCGCCGGCTGGCCTTCGAGATGGTTCAGTCCTTCAAGAGCTGAAGCTCACTCCGGCACCTGCGGTGTCAATTCGAGGGTTTCCTGGGCTTTGTCGGCCCAGCCTTGCAGGTGCGTCAGCAGCTCGTTCTGGCTGAATGAACAGCTTTCCTCGGTGAACAGCGCGCTGGCCTCGAGCCGGCCCAGCAGATCCTCGAGTACCTCGGAGTAGCGCGGCGGCAGCCTGGCCTGCAGATGCGGCGTGGCGCGCGCCTGGGCAATCAGTTCCGCGGCCGTGATCTTGTCGGCCGTCAGTTGCTGCAGCGCCTGTTGCAGCGCATGCAGTTCAAACAGTGCGGTGTTGACGGTCATGTCTTTCTCCCTGGAAGCAACGCGTCCATTGTGCCGTCAAGCCCGCGAGCGACGCGTAGGTCGAAGTGAGGCTTCTGCGCCACCTGCGGGCCAGCGGCCTGCAACTCGGTCAAAATCGCGGCATGAACGCGTTCAATATCGTGGAATACACCCACACCCTCGGTGCCCAGGCCAAAGCCGCCTCGGCCCAGATGGCCCGCGCCTCGTCGGCCAGGAAAAGCCTGGCGCTGCTGGCGCTGGCCCGGCTGCTGCGGGAAAACACCGCCGCCCTGCAGGATGACAATGCGCTGGACCTCGCGCCGGCCGAAGCCAATGGCCTGTCGGCGCCCATGGTCGACCGCCTGCGCCTGACGCCCAAGGTGCTTGAAACCTGCGCCCTGGGCTGCGAGCAGCTGGCCGCCATGCCCGACATCATTGGCGAGATCCTCGGCATGAAGCAGCAGCCCAGCGGCATCCGCGTGGGCCAGATGCGCGTGCCCATCGGCGTGTTCGGCATGATCTACGAAAGCCGTCCCAACGTCACCATCGAAGCCGCAAGCCTGTCGATCAAGAGCGGCAACGCCTGCATCCTGCGCGGCGGCTCCGAGGCGATTGCCTCGAACAAGGCGCTGGCCCGGCTGGTGCAGCAGGCGCTGGCCGAAGCCGGCCTGCCCGAGCACGCGGTGCAGCTGGTGCAGACCACCGACCGCGAAGCCGTGGGCCAGCTGATTGCCATGCCCGAATATGTCGACGTGATCATTCCGCGCGGTGGCAAGGGCCTGATCGAGCGCATCAGCCGCGAAGCCAAGGTGCCGGTCATCAAGCATCTGGACGGCAACTGCCATACCTATGTCGATGATCCCTGCGACATCGCCATGGCCGTCAAGGTCGCCGACAACGCCAAGACCAGCAAGTACAGCCCCTGCAATGCCAGCGAAAGCCTGCTGGTGGCGCGCGGCGTCGCGGCGCAGTTCCTGCCCGCCATCGGCGCGATCTTCGCCGCCAAGGGCGTGGAGATGCGCGGCTGCGCCGAATCGCTGGCGCTGCTGCAGGGCATTTCCGGCGCCAAGCTGGTGCCTGCCACCGAGCAGGACTGGAGCGAGGAATACCTCGCGCCCATCATCAGCATCAAGGTGGTGGCCGGCGTCGACGAGGCGATTGCGCACATCAACCGCTACTCCAGCGCCCATACCGAAGCGATTCTGACCAACGACCATCGCCATGCACAGCAGTTCCTGCGCGAAGTCGACTCGGCCAGCGTCATGGTCAACACCAGCACCCGCTTTGCCGACGGCTTCGAGTACGGCCTGGGTGCGGAAATCGGCATCAGCACCGACAAGTTCCATGCGCGCGGCCCGGTCGGTATCGAAGGCCTGACGTCGCTCAAGTACGTGGTGCTGGGCGACGGCGAAGTCCGCGTCTGAGCAGCGCCCGCGTCCGGCATCACCAGCGAATTTCATGAAAATCATCATCCTGGGGGCGGGGCGCGTGGGCTACAGCGTGGCCGAAAGCCTGGTGTCCGAACGCAATGACATCACCGTCATCGACACCGACAGCCGCCGGCTGCGCGAACTCGAGTCGCGCTTCGACCTGCGCGGCGTGGTCGGCAACGGCACCGATCCGGCGGTGCTGGCCGAAGCCGGTGCGCGCGATACCGATCTGCTGATCGCCTGCGCCGCGCTCGATGAAACCAATCTGGTCTGCTGCAAGGTCGCCGACATGATGTTCAGCGTGCCGACGCGCATTGCGCGCGTGCGCTCTTCGGGCTTCGCGCCCGATTCGCCGCTGCTGGGCAAGGAAGGCTTTGCCGTCGACCGCATCATCTGCCCCGAGGAGTCGCTCACGCGCTACATCGGCAAGCTGATCGAATACCCCGAATCCCTGCAGGTGCGCGAGTTTGCCGGCGGCCGCGCCTGCCTGGCCTCGGCGCGCGCGCGTGCCGGCGCCCCCGCCGTGGGCCTGCGCATCGGCGAGCTGCGCGACAGCATGCCCGACCTGGCCATGCGCCTGGTCGCGATCTACCGGCGCTTTGCCGAGGAGCCCGACCGCTTCGTGCGCTGCGACGGCATGACGCTGATCGAGCCCGGCGACGAAGTCTTCGTGCTCGCCGCGCGCGACCACCTGCCCGAAATCCTCAGCGCGCTGCACAGCCCGCGCGGCCAGAAGGCCAAGCCCGTGCGCCGCATCATGATCATTGGCGGCGGACGCGTTGGCCAGCGCCTGGCCAACCAGCTGGCCCAGGTGCCGGGCCAGTTCCACATCAAGGTGCTGGAAGAAAACGAGCAGCGCTGCACCGAGCTCGCGGCCATGCTGCCGACCGAAGTGCTGGTGCTGCAGGGTGACTCCACCGATGAAGACCTGCTGAGCGACGAAAGCGTCGAGGACGTCGACCTGTTTCTCGCGCTGACCGACGATGACGAGGACAACATCATGTCCTGCCTGCTGGCCAAGCGCATGGGCGCCAAGCGCGTGCTGTCGCTGATCAACCGCCGCACCTATGCCGACCTGATGCATGGCACGCAGATCGACATCGCGCTGTCGCCAGCCCAGGCCATGCTGGGCGAGCTGCTGGCCTATGCGCGCCGCGGCGACGTGCAGGCCGTGCACAGCCTGCGCCGCGGTGTGGCCGAAGCGCTGGAGATCGTCGCGCGCGGCGACCGCAAGAGCTCGCGCGTGGTCGGACGCCGCGTCGAGGAGCTGCGCCTGCCGCTCGAAGTGCACATCGGCCTGATCGTGCGCGGTCTGGACGAAGCTGAATCCGATCCGGCCGCGCGCGAGCCCCAGGTCATCATTCCCAGCAGCCATACGGTGATCGAAAGCAACGACCATGTGGTGTTCTTCCTGCCGAACAAGCGCCTGGTGCGCGACGTGGAAAAGCTGTTCCGCGTGAGCGCCACCTTCTTCTGACCCCATCCCATGCGCGACCTGTTTCCCGTTCTGCGTGTGCTGGGCATGCTGCTGGTGATGTTTGCGCTCGCCATGCTGGTGCCCATGGCCGTGTCCTGGCATGAGCACGAAGCCATCTGGCGCATCTATCCACTGTCCGTTGCCACGACGGCCATTGTCGGCGCGGTGCTGTGGCTGGGCATGAACCGCTTCCGGCGCGAACTGCAGCCGCGCCATGGCGTGATCCTGGTGAGCCTGGTCTGGCTGGTGCTGCCGCTGTGCGCCAGCCTGCCGCTGATGCTGGCGCTGCACCAGCTGGAGATACCGATCTCGTTCACCCACGCCTATTTCGAAGCCGTCTCCGGTCTCACGACCTCGGGCGCGACGGTGCTGGTCGGGCTGGATGACCTGCCGCAGTCGATCAATGTCTGGCGCACCTTCCTGCAGTGGCTGGGCGGCATGGGGATTCTGATCCTGGCCGTGGCCGTGCTGCCGCTGCTGGGCGTGGGCGGCAGCCAGCTGTTTCGCGCCGAGGCCGCGGGCCCGATCAAGGACACCAAGCTCACGCCGCGCATGACCGAGACCGCCAAGGGCCTGTGGGGTGTGTATGCGGTGTTTTCCATTGCCTGCGGCCTGGCCTTCTGGGCCGCAGGCATGGCACCCATGGATGCGCTGATGCACATGTTCACCACCGTGAGCCTGGGCGGACTGTCCTCGCACGATGCGAGCTTTGCTTATTTCGATTCGCCGCTGCTCGAAGCCATCGCGCTGCTGTTCATGCTGCTGGCCAGCTGCAATTTCGCGCTGTACTTCGTCGCCATGCGCAAAGGTCAGTTGCACGGCTTCTGGCGCGACCCGGAGATGCGCGCCACGATGGGTGTACTCATTGGCGGTGGCCTGTTTGGCGCGCTGCTGCTCTGGGCCAAGGGTGTGTATGCGCCGCTGGAGGCGCTGCGCTATGGCGTCTTCAATGTGATCTCGGTGGCCACGACCACCGGATTCGCCACCGTCGACTACCTGGCCTGGCCGGTCTTCCTGCCCGTCATGATGCTGCTTTTGTCGGGTGTGGCGACCAGCGCCGGTTCGACCGGCGGAGGCATCAAAATGGTGCGCATGTTGATCCTGCTCAAGCAGGCGCGGCGTGAATTGACCCATCTGGTGCACCCGCGCGCGGTACAACCCGTGCGCTTGGGATCGGCAGTAGTGGACAATCGCATGATTTTCTCCGTGCTGGCCTTCATGCTGGTGTACGGCGCCACGGTGATCATCCTGAGCATGCTGCTGCTGCTCACCGATCTCGATCCCGTGACCGCGTTCACCGCCATCCTCGCCAGCGTGCACTGCATGGGCCCGGGCCTGGGCACTGTGGGCCCGGCATCGAACTATGCGGTACTCACGGATTTCCAGATCTGGGTCTGTACGCTGGCCATGCTTTTGGGGCGGCTGGAGATCCTGAGTTTCATGGCACTGCTGACCCCCTCTTTTTGGCGACGCTGATGCAACGCCGCCGGTTCTACTGCCGCCAGCGTTTCATCATCCCTACAATCCAATACACCACCGTCTCTTGAGGGTACCAATGGTTCCGCATCTCATCACGGCTCTGACGGGCCCCATCAACGAGCTAGAACAGCGTATTCTGGAATCCATGCCGGCGATCGAACGCTGGTTCCGCCTCGAGTGGATGGAGCACACACCGCCGTTCTACTCTTCCGTCGACATCCGCAATGCGGGCTTCAAGCTTGCCCCTGTCGACACCAATCTCTTTCCCGGTGGCTGGAACAATCTGACCGAGGAAATGCTGCCGCTGGCAGTGCAGGCGGCGATGGCGGCGATTGAAAAGATCTGCCCCGAAGCGCGCAACCTGCTGATCATTCCCGAAAACCATACTCGCAACACGTTCTATTTGAACAACGTCGTGCAGCTCCAGCGCATCTTCAAGATGGCCGGGCTCAACGTGCGCGTGGGCTCGATCAGCCGCGAGATCAAGAAGACCACCGTGATCAACCTGCCCAGCGGCGAGTCGGTGACGCTGGAGCCGGTGATCCGCAGCAAGCGTCGCCTGGGTCTGAAGGATTTCGATCCCTGCACGATCCTGCTCAACAACGACCTGTCCGCGGGGGCGCCCGGCATTCTGGAAGAGCTCTACGAGCAATACCTGCTGCCGCCGCTGCACGCCGGCTGGATGGTGCGCCGCAAGAGCCGCCACTTCCAGAGCTACGAGGAAGTCTCCAAGCGCTTCGGCAAGCTGCTGGGCATAGACCATTGGCTGATCAACCCGATGTTCACCCACTGCGAAGGCCTGGACTTCAACGACGGCACGGGCATGGACGGACTGAGTGCCCAGGTCGACATGCTGCTGACCAAGATCCGCCGCAAGTACAAGGAATACGGCATCAAGGAAAAGCCGTTTGTGGTTGTGAAGGCCGACCATGGCACCTATGGCATGGGTGTGATGACGGTGCGCGACGCCAAGGACCTCGAAGTGCTCACGCGCAAGTCACGCAACAAGATGGGCGTCATCAAGGACGGCCAGGCCGTGCACGACGTGATCATCCAGGAAGGCGTGCTGACGCAGGAGCGCATGAACAATGCGGTGGCCGAACCCGTGGTCTACATGATGGACCGCTATGTGGTCGGCGGCTTCTACCGCATGCACCCCGAGCGCGGCGTCGATGAAAACCTCAACGCCCCGGGTTCGAGCTTTGTGCCGCTGGCCTTCGAGCACAGCACCCAGCTGCCCCAGCTCGGCGCGCGCCCCGGAGCGAGCGCGCCCAACCGCTTCTACATGTATGGCGTGATTGGCCGGCTGGCGATGCTCGCAGCCAGCTACGAACTCGAAGCCACCAACCCCGACGCTGAAATCTACGATTGACGCGTGAAAGCCGTCGGCGCGCAGCGCGCCTGCCGACGGCCCTCAACGGCCTCCACACCAATACAGGGAGACCTGGCGCCAGCGCGGCGCCGGGTGCTTGCAGTGAACCAACCAAAATCCTCGCTGGCAGCCCTGACCTTGGGCGCGATCGGAGTGGTGTACGGGGATATCGGCACCAGCGTGCTGTATGCCGTCAAGGAAGTCTTTGGCTCCGGCCATGTGCCTTTCACCCACGCCAATGTCTACGGTGTGCTGTCCATCCTGTTCTGGACGCTCACGCTGATCGTCTCGCTCAAGTACGTGACCCTGGTGCTGCGCGCCGACAACAACGGCGAGGGCGGCCTGGTGGCGATGCTGGCGCTGGCCTCGCAGGCCGTGAAGGACCAGCCCCGGCTGCGCGCCGTGCTGCTGCCCATAGGCATTTTCGGCACCTCGCTGTTCTATGGCGACGGCGTCATCACGCCGGCGATCTCGGTGCTGTCGGCGGTCGAAGGCCTGGAAGTGGTCTCGCCGCATTTCCGCCAGTTCGTGCTGCCGCTGGCGCTGCTGGTGCTGCTGGCGCTGTTCGCGCTGCAAAAGCACGGCACGGCGGGCATAGGCAAGTTCTTCGGCCCGATCACGCTGCTGTGGTTCACCTGCCTGGCAATCCTGGGCATACGGCAGATCCTCGGCCACCCCGAGATCCTCGCCGCGCTGAGCCCGCACCACGCGCTGAGTTTCATCTGGCGCCAGCCCGGCGTGGCCTTCATCATCCTGGGCGCGGTGGTGCTGTGCGTCACCGGTGCCGAAGCGCTGTATGCCGACCTTGGGCATTTCGGCAAGAAGCCTATCCGTCTGGCATGGTTCGCCGTCGCCATGCCGGCGCTGACGCTCAACTACTTCGGCCAGGGCGCCTTGCTGCTGGCCCAGCCCGATGCGGTGCAGAACCCGTTCTTCCGCATGGCGCCGGCCTGGGCGCTGCTGCCGCTGGTGCTGCTCGCCACCCTGGCCGCGGTCATTGCCTCGCAGGCGCTGATCACCGGCGCCTTCAGCGTCACGCGCCAGGTCATCCAGCTGGGCTATCTGCCGCGGCTGGAAATCCGCCACACCAGCGCCAAGGCGGCGGGCCAGATCTATATCCCGCTGGTCAACTGGAGCCTGTTCACGGCAATTGCGTTGGCCGTGCTGCTGTTCCGCACCAGCGGCAACCTGGCGGCGGCTTATGGCATCGCGGTGACGCTGGACATGCTGATCACCACCTTGCTGACCTTCTTCGTGATCCGCTACCGCTGGCACTATCCCTGGCTGCTGTGCTGGGCGGCGACCGGCTGCTTCTTCCTCGTCGATCTGGCTTTTTTCAGTTCCAACCTGCTCAAGCTGTTCCAGGGCGGCTGGTTCCCGCTGGCCATAGGCAGCGGCGTGTTCCTGCTGATGATGACCTGGCGGCGTGGCCGCCAGCTGCTGCACGACCGCCTGCAAAGCGAGTCGATCGCGCTGGAAGGCTTTCTCAGCTCGCTGGCGCTGCACCCGCCGCAACGCGTTGCCGGCACGGCCATCTTCCTGTCGGGTGAGCCGGGCACGGTGCCGTCCGCGCTGCTGCACAACCTCAAGCACAACAAGGTGCTGCATGCGCAGAACCTGTTTGTCACGGTGCGCAACCATGAAGTGCCATGGGTGGGCATGGACAGGCGCTTGCAGGCCGAAGCGCTGGGCGGCCACTGCTGGCAGGTCACCGTGCACTACGGTTTCAAGAACGAACCCGACCTGCCCAAGGCGCTGGCCCAGCTTTCGGGCCTGGGCTACCCGCTTGATCCCATGGGCACCAGCTACTTCGTCTCGCGCGACGCGGTGATCCCGGGCATGCGCCAGGGCATGTCGCCGTGGCGCGAGAAGCTGTTTGCGCAGATGCACCGCAACGCCAGCCGGGTCTCCGACTTCCTGCGCCTGCCGAGCAATTCGGTGGTCGAACTGGGCTCCAAGATCGAGCTCTGAGCATGCAGTTCCTGCGCGATTCGAGTCTGTCGACGCTGGCTGCCGGCTTGGTCGCGATGCTGGTGGCGTTCACCAGTTCCACGGCGCTGGTGTTTCAGGCAGCGCAGGCGTTTGGCGCGACGCCGGCACAGATCACTTCCTGGGTCTGGGCGCTGGGGCTGGGCATGGGCCTGTGCACGTTGCTGCCTTCGCTCTGGCTGCGCAAGCCGGTGATGATTGCCTGGTCCACGCCGGGCGCGGCGGTGCTGGCCACCGCGGGACTGGCGGGCGACGGGTTCAGCATGGCCCAGGCGGTCGGCGCCTTCATGCTGGCTGCGCTGCTGACGGTTGCGGTCGGAGCCAGCGGCGCGCTGGAGCGCGTGATGCAGCGCATTCCCGTGGCCATCACTTCGGCGCTGCTGGTCGGCGTGCTGGCGCGTTTCGGCATGCAGGCCTTTGCCGCGGCCCAGACCGCGCTGCCGCTGGTGCTGTCCATGCTGCTGGCCTATCTGCTCGCGCGCCGCCTGACGCCGCGCTACTGCGTGGTCTGGACCCTGGCTGCAGGCATGCTGCAGGCGGGCCTCAGTGGGAGCTTGACGTGGTCGGCTATCCACTGGGAGCTGGCTCGTCCCGTCTTCACCGCGCCAGAATGGTCTTGGTCGGCAGCGGTGAGCCTGGCGCTGCCGCTGTTTGTCGTCACGATGGCCTCGCAGAATCTGCCGGGAATCGCCGTGGTGCGGGCCTCGGGCTACGAGTTGCCGATATCGCGGCTGATCACCATGACAGGCGTCACCACGCTGTTGCTCGCGCCTTTCGGGGCCTTTGCGCTCAACCTCAGCGCCATCACGGCGGCGATCTGCATGGGCCCCGAAGCCCACGCCGATCCGCGCCGGCGCTATGCGGCGGCCGCAGCGTGCGGACTGTTCTATCTGCTGGTCGGTGCATTCGGCGCCGTGGTCACGGGCCTGTTGATGGCGTTTCCGCGCGAACTGGTGGCAGCGCTTGCCGGGCTGGCGCTGCTGGGCAGCATGGGCGCCGGTCTGTCGGCGGCCTTTGCCGAGGAAAGCCATCGCGAGGCGGCACTGATCACGCTGCTGGTCACGCTCAGCGGCGTGGTGATTGCCGGCATCGGTTCGGCGCTGTGGGGCTTGCTTGCGGGCAGCCTGGCCTTATTTGTGCAACAGTATGGGCGCCGCCGCGCCTGAGCGCCGGCTTGGCGCCTGGCCTGTTTTCTGGGCCTGCAACCGTTGTGACCACCATGAACCTTCTTTTCATCGCCGACCCCCTTGCTTCCTTCAAGATCCACAAGGACACCACCTTTGCCATGATGCGCGAAGCCCAGCGGCGCGGCCATGCGATCTCCGCCTGCGAGGTGCAGAGCATTTCCTGGCAGCGCGGCGGCAAGGTCTCGGCAACGGTGCGCGACATCGTGCTCACCGGCGACGCCGATGAATGGTTCACCGAGCAGGGCACGCGTCGCGTGACGCTGGCCGAGTTCGACGGCGTGCTGATGCGCAAGGACCCGCCGTTCGACAGCGAGTTCTTCTACGCCACCCATCTGCTGGAACAAGCCGAACGCGAAGGCGCCAAGGTGCTCAACCGCCCCAGCGCCCTGCGCGAGCATCCGGAAAAGCTGGCGATCATGGAATTCCCCGAATTCATCGGCCCGACACTGGTCACGCGTGACGCACAGGAAATCCGCGCCTTCCATGCAGAGCACCAGGACATCATTCTCAAGCCGCTCGACGGCATGGGCGGCATGGGCATCTTCCGCGTCGGCCCCGATGGCCGCAATCTGGGCAGCATCATTGAAACCCTCAACCGGGATGGCGCGCAAAGCGTCATGGTGCAGAAATTCCTGCCCGAGATCGTCGACGGCGACAAGCGCGTGCTGGTCATAGGCGGCAAGCCCGTGCCGTATTCCTTGGCACGCATTCCCCAGGGCAATGAAGTACGCGGCAACCTGGCCGCGGGCGGCAAGGGCGTGGCCCAGCCACTGAGCGCCACCGACTGGGCGATAGGCGAAGCGCTGGGACCGATTCTGATGGCACGCGGCCTGCTGCTGGTCGGTGTCGATGTGATTGGCGACTGCGTCACCGAGATCAATGTCACCAGCCCGACCTGCTTCCAGGAGATCTATGACCAGACTGGCTGTGATGTTGCTGCCCTGTTCCTGGATGCACTGGAGCAGAAACTGAGCGACAATTGATGTCCGTTTGAGAGATGCACCGCTTGCGGTGTGTCCTTGACATGCACCGCTTGCGGTGCATGTGCCGACCGCAGGTCGGCAGATGGCAATTCAAACGCCGTCGCAAAAAACGGGCTTTGTTTTATAAAACGGTTGAAAAACCGGGCTACAATGCAAGGCTCAGCTGCTGAAACAGTTATTTGACTGAATCAACAGCAAGAAACTTAAAGTTGACAGGGTCTTTAAAACTGTTGTAGAATTCAAGGCTTCGCTGATCACAGCGGACCGGCAAGAAAGTCAAGCTTCTTGCAGATCTTTAAAAATATACAGCCGATAAGCGTGGGCGTTTGAAGGCAACTGCCAAGTTCTTTTGGAACTAGTGCATAGCACTACAAACGCTCATGAAGAGAAG
>Ga0308163_10000738_pt1 | contig 46829 bp, 46 predicted proteins | sample PhyTR1_FD_201037 | JGI IMG/M metagenome (GOLD analysis project Ga0308163, IMG submission 201037) | Phyllosphere microbial communities from UC Gill Tract Community Farm, Albany, California, United States - DLSLT.R1 | ecosystem: Host-associated > Plants > Phyllosphere > Unclassified | place: USA... | reverse complement strand
AAGATCTACCACTCGGGCCAGCACCTGCTGGGCATCATCAACGACATCCTCGACTTTTCCAAGATCGAGGCCGGCATGCTCGAACTGGCCACCGAACGCTTCATGCCGGACGCCCTGATGCGCAACGTCGAGGCGCAACTGAGTACGGCGGCCGCCGCCAAGGGCCTGGGCTTCGATATCGAAATCGCGCCCGAGCTGATGCGCCCCCTGTGCGGCGATTCGCTGCGCCTCGAGCAGGTGCTGCTCAATTTTGCCGGCAATGCGGTCAAGTTTGCCGAGCGCGGACGAATCACGATGCGCGCGCGGCTGGCGCATGCGTTTGGCCCGGAAATCCTGGTGCGCTTCGAAGTCGAAGACCGCGGCATCGGCATCACGCCGAACGCGCTGCAGCACCTGTTTACGCCATTCCAGCAGGCCGACCAGTCGGCCACGCGCCGGCATGGCGGCACCGGCCTGGGCCTGGCGATCAGCCGCCAGCTGGCCGAGCTGATGGGCGGTGAGGTCGGCGTGACCAGCACGCCCGGCGTGGGCAGCATCTTCTGGTTCACGGCGCGCCTGGCGCTGGACGATGGCGCCGGCGCGCGGGTGGGGGCGGGCGCCAGTTCCGGCCTGGGCGCAGCGCCCGCGCCGGCCCAGGCGCGCCTGGACGGCTGCGCCGTGCTGCTGGTCGAGGACAACCCGTTCAACCAGCAGGTCGCGCGTGAACTGCTCGAACTGGCCGGCGCCGCCGTCGTCGTTGCCGGCAATGGCGAAGAAGCCCTGGCGGCGATGGCGCAGGCGCAATTCGACTGCGTGCTGATGGACGTGCAGATGCCGGTGATGGATGGCCTCGAGGCGACGCGCCGCATCCGGCGCGATCCGCGCCTGGCGGGCACGCTCGTGGTGGCGATGACGGCCAATGCCGGCGTGGACGACCGCGCGCGCTGCATGGCGGCGGGCATGAACGAATTCCTCGCCAAGCCCGTCGTGCCGGAACTGCTGGCGGCCACCATCGCGCGCTGTCTCGGGCGCACCACGGCGCCCGTGTCGGATGTTGCCGTCAACCTGCCTGCGGCCACGGCGCCAGGCAGCGCGGTGCTCGACCTCGCGCTGCTGGCCGCCACGGCCGGCGGTGACCCGGAACGGATGCGCAAGTATGTCTTCCTGTTCCTGGATACCACGCGCGAGAACCTGACCGGCATCGATACGGCCCTGGCCTGCGGCGACCTGACCCACACCGCGAGCCTGGCCCACCAGCTCAAGTCGGCCGCGCGCGCGGTCGGCGCCACCGCGTTCGCCGCGATCTGCGAAGACCTGGAAGCGCAGCCGGTGCGCGACCTGCGCGGGGGCGGCACGGCGCAGGCGCGGGCATTGACGGCGCGCCTGCGCGCGCTGTTGATCCGCATCGAGCGCGAGGTGTCGGCGCAGTTCGGCGGCCGCGCCGGCGACGGTCGCTGACCGCCCCGTTTGGCCCTACCGCCACGGGGCCAAACGCGGTATGCTTTGGTCCCGATTGCCCACGCCCAGCGCATGCCTGCCCCGATCACTCCCGGTCTCTTGATCCTCCACGGTAACCAGATGGAGCTGCTGCGCAGCGCCGTCTTCGACTGGCTGCGCAATCACCCCTTGGGACCGCTCGAAGAAGAGATTTTTCTGGTCCAGTCGAACGGCGTGGCCGAGTGGCTCAAGATCGCGCTGGCCGAGGAAAACGGCGTCTGCGCCGCCACCCGCGTGGCGCTGCCGGCGCGCTTCATGTGGGAAGCCTACCGGGGCATGCTGGGCCGCGAGCGCGTGCCGCAGCGCGCGCCGTTCGACAAGGACCCGCTGACCTGGCGCCTGATGCGCCTGTTGCCGACGCTGCTGCAGGACGACGGCTACGCGCCACTCGCCCGCTTTCTGGCCGATGGCGACGCCGAGCGCCGCCTGCAGCTGGCCGAACGCGTGGCCGACCTGTATGACCAGTACCAGGTATACCGCGCCGACTGGCTGGCCGATTGGGCCGCGGGGCGCGACGTGCTGCGCCGCGCGGGCGGCGATGTGGTCCCGCTCGCGCCCGAGCAGCGCTGGCAAGCGTGCCTGTGGCGCGCCGTGCACGCGAGCCTGCCCGAGGCGCAGCGCCAGAGCGGCCGCGCCACCATCCACGACCAGTTCCTCGCCGCCGTCGCTGCCGATGCCGCGCCGGCCAGCCGCCTTCCGCGCCGCGTCGTGCTGTTCGGGATGTCGACGCTGCCGTACCAGACGTTGCAGGCGATATCGGCGCTGGCGCGCCACACGCAGGTGCTATTCGCCGTGCCGAATCCGTGCCAGTTCTACTGGGGCGACATCATCGAAGGCAGCCAGTTGCTCAAGGCGGCGCGTCGCCGCCAGCCGCAGCGCGAGGGCGTCGACCTGGGCACGATCCCGATCGAGGAAATGCATGTCCACAGCCATCCGCTGCTGGCCAGCTGGGGGCGGCAAGGCCGCGATTTTGTTCGCATGCTCGATGAATTCGACCAGCAGCACGAGGCGAGCGAAAGCGGCGAAGGCCAGCCGGCGCCGCTGCGCGTGGACCTGTTCACCGACGACGATGGCGGCACGCTCTTGTCGCAGGTCCAGGCCGCGGTGCGCGACCTGGTGCCGCTGTCCGAGCACCCGCACGTGCCGCCGATGCCGGACGACCGCTCGATCGAGTTCCACGTCACGCACAGCGTGCAGCGCGAGATCGAAGTGCTGCACGACCAGTTGTTGTCGTGGTTTGCGCAAGACCCGACGCTGCGCCCGCGCGACGTGGTGGTGATGGTGCCCGACATCGATGCATTCTCGCCCGCGATCCACGCGGTGTTCGACCAGCACCGGCGGCACGACCCGCGCCATATCCCGTTCGAGATCGGCGACGTGCGCGACCGCAGCGTCAATCCGCTGCTGGTCTCGCTGGAGTGGCTGCTGCGCCTGCCGCAGCAGCGTTGCCGCCAGAGCGAAGTGCGCGACCTGCTCGACGTGCCGGCCGTCGCGCGCCGCTTTGGCGTGACGAGCGAGGATCTGCCGATCCTGGGCCGCTGGATCGACGGCGCCGGCGTGCGCTGGGGCCTGGACCAGGATCACCGCGCGGGCCTGGGTCTGGGCATGACGGGCGAGCAGAATGCCTGGATCTTCGGCGTGCGTCGCATGCTGCTCGGCTACGCCAGCGGCGCCGGCGCCAGCTTCGGCGACATCGAGCCGTATGCCGAAGTGGGCGGCCTGGATGCCGCGCTGGCCGGCTCGCTGGCCCAGCTGGTCGAATGCCTGCTGACCTGGCGCGGGCGCCTGAATGCATCGCTGCGGCCAGCCGAGTGGGGCGAGGCGGCGCGCGAGATGCTGTCGTGCTTTTATGCAGCGGGCGATGAAGCCGACCGCCTGACGCTGTCGAACCTGGGCGAGGGCCTGCAGTGCTGGCTCGAGACCTGCGCCGCGGCGGGCTTCGACGAACCGGTGCCGCTGGCAGTGCTGCGCCAGGCCTGGATGAATGAACTGGATGCGCCCACGCTGAACCACCAGTTCGTGTCGGGCGGCGTGACCTTCTGCACGCTGATGCCGATGCGCGCCGTGCCGTTTCGCGCCGTCTGCCTGCTGGGCATGAACGACGGCGACTTCCCGCGCCGCGCGCGCCCGTCCGACTTCGACCTGCTGGCGCTGCCCGGCATGGCGCGCCCGGGTGACCGCTCGCGCCGCGACGACGACCGCTACCTGATGCTCGAGGCTTTGCTGGCCGCGCGCGACAAGTTCTACGTGAGCTGGGTCGGGCGCAATGTGCGCGACAACAGCGAGCAGCCGCCTTCGGTGCTGGTGGCGCAGTTGCGCGATTACCTGCAGGCCGGCTGGAACATGGACGACCTGCACCACATCACGACCGAGCATCCCCTGCAGCCGTTCAGTCGCCGCTACTTCCAGCGCGGCGGCCTGCTCACGTACGCGGGTGAGTGGCGCACCGCGCATGGCGCCGACGAGCATCCCGTCGACGATGCCTTGCCGGCCTACGAGCTGGAGTCCGACTTCGTCCTCAAGCTGGGCGAACTGGCCAGTTTCCTGCGCCAGCCGGCGCGCTTCTTTTTCCGCCGCCGCCTTGGTGTCGTGTTTGCCGACGCCGCGCACGTGGGCGATGACGAAGAACCGTTTGGTCTGGATGCGCTGGAGCGCTACCAGATCGAAGACCACCTGCTGGACGACAGCGGCGAGGCCGAGGCCATCGGCGACGTGCGCGCCACGCTGACAGTGCGCGCCGAACGCCTGGCGCGCGAAGGCGTTCTGCCGATCGGCCTGATGGGCCGCATGTGGCAAGAGCAGCTGGTCGAGAGCCTGGCGCCGGTGCGCACCGAGTGGCTGCGGCTGGGCGCGCGCTTCCCGCAGGCGGCGCCGAAGTTCGCCGTCAGCCTGCTGCTGGATGGCATTCAGCTGGACGACTGGATCGACCGCCTGCGATCAAACGGCGAGGGCAGTGCATGGCTGATGCAGATCTCGTCGAAGGTGCTGGACCGGGCCGGCAATCCGCGCGGCGACAAGCTGATCGCGCCGTGGCTGCGCCAGCTGGCCGCGGCGGCTGCCGGCAATCCGGTGACAGGCTACCTGGTGGCGCGCGATGCGGTGCTCGAGATGGCGCCGCTGGCCCAGGATACGGCGCTGGAAACGCTGCGCGACCTGGTGCGCCTGTGGCGCGCGAATCTGGACAGCCCGTTGTCAGTGGCGTGCAAGACCGCCCTGGCGCATCTGGCGCAGGGTGATCCACGCGCCACCTACGACGGCGGCTTCGAGCTGCGCGGCGAAGTCGACGACCTGTGCCTGGCACGCCTGTGGCCGGACTTCGACGCCCTGAAGAACGCCGGCGGCTGGCCCGACCTGGCGGATGAACTATATGGGCCGCTGGCGCGCTGGATGCAGGACTGCATCAAGATCAGGCCGTTGCAGGAGTCATTGTCATGAGTAGCAAACTCGAACCGGTCGATTTCCCGCTGCATGGCTCGCGCCTGATCGAGGCCTCGGCCGGCACCGGCAAGACCTGGACCATCGCTGCGCTGTACGTGCGCCTGGTGCTGGGGCACGGTGGGCAGGATGCGTTCGTGCGCCCGCTGCTGCCATCCGAGATCCTGGTGATGACGTTCACCCGCGCCGCCACGCGCGAACTGGCCAATCGCGTACGCGAGCGGCTGGTGCAGGCCGCGAGCTACTTCCGCGGTGAACTCGACATCGCCGACCCGTACCTGCAGGCGCTGGCCGCCAGCTACACGGCGGGCAGCGAGCGCCACATCGCCGGGCACCGCCTGTTCATGGCGGCCGAGACGATGGACGAAGCGGCGATCTTCACGATCGACGCCTGGTGCCAGCGCATGCTGCGCGAGCACGCCTTCGACAGCGGCAGCCTGTTCGACGAAGAGCTGGTCAGCGACGAACGCGAGCTGTTCGAAGACGCCGCGCACGACTACTGGCGCCAGCAGGTCTATCCGCTGGGCGCCGAGTCGCTGGCGATCGTGATGGACAGCTGGCGCGATGTGGAAGCGCTCAAGACCAGTGTGCGCGACCTGGTGCGGCGCGACGCCTTGCTCGGCGTGCCCGCGGCCGAGCCACTGAAGCAACTGGTGGCGCGGCTGGCCGCGGCGCAGCGCGAAGAACTCGCACGCCTGAAGGACGGCTGGTTCGAGCGCGCCCACACGATGGAGCGCTGGATTGCCGGCCATCGCGAGCGTCAGCCCAAGTGCTTCAACGGCAACAAGCTGCGCGCCGACTCCCTTGTCAAATGGTTCGAGGCGCTGCGCGCGTGGGCCACGGACCCGGCGCGCCACATGCCGGACCTGACCGACACGGCGTGGCGCCGCCTGACGCCGGACGGCATCGCCGATGCGTTCAGCAAGGATTTTTCGACCGACGTGCCGGACTGTTTCGACGCCACCGCCGCGCTGCAGGCCAGCCTGGCCGCGCTCGATCCGATTGCCCACGCGCTGCTGCGCCACGCCGCCGGCCATATCGGCGCGCGCATGCAGGAACTCAAGCGGCGCAACCGCCAGTTCGGCTTTGCCGACATGCTAGAACGCCTGAAAGTGGCGCTCGAAGGCGAGAACGGCGCTGCGCTGCGCGCGCGCATCGTGGGCCAGTATCCGGTGGCGCTGGTCGATGAATTCCAGGACACGTCGCCCGACCAGTACCGCATCTTCGACCTGCTGTACCGGGTCGAGGCGAACGATGCGGAGCATGGGTTGTTCCTGATTGGCGACCCGAAGCAGTCGATCTACGGCTTTCGCGGCGCCGACATCCACAGCTACCTGGCAGCGCGCCGCGCGACGGCGGGCCGTCACTACCAGCTCGACACCAATTACCGCTCGACCGCGCCGCTCGTGAGCGCCGTCAACGGCCTGTTCCTGCATGCCGAGGGCGCGCATCCGGGCGCGGCGTTCCGGTTCCGGCGTGGCGAGGACAACCCGCTGCCGTTCGACGCGGTCAAGGCGCAGGGCCACCGCCGCCAGCTGGTGGGCCTGGGCGACGCTACCGGCGCGCTGTCCGTCAACATCGTGGACCGCGCCGACCTGAAGGCCGATGACTACCGCGATGTCTTTGCTCATCACTGCGCCGAGCACATTGTTGGCCTGCTCAATGACGAGCACGTGGGCTTCGACGACGACGCTGGCGCAGGTTCCACATTCACGCGCCTGATGCCGGCCGATATTGCGATCCTCGTACGCGACCGGCGCGAAGCCGGCGCGATCCGGCGCGCGCTGATGCGGCGCAAGGTGGCCAGCGTCTACCTGTCCGACAAGGATTCGGTCGTCGAAAGCGATGAAGCGGCCGATGTGCTGCGCTGGTTGTACGCGGTGGCCAATCCACTCGACGGCGCGCTGGCGCGGGCGGCGTTTGCCACCGCCACCGCCGGTCTCGGGCTGGCCGAACTGGCGCAGTTCTCGCACGACGAAATGGTCTGGGAAGCGCGCGTCGAGCAGCTCAAGGCCCTGCACGGCAGCTGGCAGCGCCAGGGCGTGCTGGCGATGCTGCGCCGCTTCATCCACGAACTGGGCCTGCCGGCGCGCCTGCTGCGCGAACCGGGCGGCGAGCGGCGCCTGACCAACCTGCTGCACCTGGCTGAATTGCTGCAGGAGGCCAGCAGCCAGCTCGAAGGCGAGCAGGCCCTGATCCGCTGGTTCGCCGAACAGATCGACGGGCTGGGGTCGAGCGGCGACGAGCGCGTGCTGCGCCTGGAAAGCGACGCCGAACTGGTCAAGGTCGTCACCGTGCACAAGTCGAAGGGCCTGGAATACCCGCTGGTGTACCTGCCATTTGCCGTGACGGCGCGCGCCACCAACCGCCGCAACCGCGCATTCTTCGAGTACGTGGACGATGCCGGCACACGCCATCTCGACCTGGCCCTGAGCGACGACGCGCTTGCGGCGGTGGACCGCGCGCGCATCGAGGAAGACCTGCGCCTGCTGTACGTCGCGCTGACGCGCGCGCGCCACTTCCTGTGGCTGGGCGCAGCGGCCGTCTCCGGCACGCGCAAGGGCGAGAACAAGCTGCACGAGTCGGCCCTTGGCTATCTGCTGGCCGGTGGCGACGCGATTGCTGCCGAGGCGCTGCGTGCGCGCTTCGATGTCGTGGCTGGCAGCACCGAGGGCATCTCGCTGCACGAACTGGTCGAGCCGGATGCGGTGACGATGCTGTCGCGCCAGGACATCCGCCCCGACCTGCTCGATGCGCCGCGCTATCGCGCCGAGTTCGAGCGCGACTGGTCGGTCGGTTCGTTCACGTCGCTCACGCGCCACGCGATCGCGCCGCCGACACCGATGCGCGCGCAGGAGCAGACGCTGATGGAAGATGTGCCGCAGGCGGTCACGCCGCCCCGCATCGAGGACGCACCGTGGCACCGCTTCCCGCGCGGCTCGGTGCCCGGCAACTTCATGCACGAGCGGCTCGAGTGGCTGGCGCGTGAAGGTTTTGATTGTCTGGACGACCCGACCTGCGAGGCACGTCTGGTGCAGCATATCGAACGCGCGGGCTGGGGCCACCGCCTCGCCGATGCGCTGGCCTGGCTGCGCGAGATCGTCGATACGCCGTTGCCGCCACTGAATGCGCGCCTGCGCGACCTGCACGGCGTGCTGCCCGAGATGGAGTTCTGGTTCCCGAGCGAGCACCTCGACCTGCAGCGCCTGGACGCGCTGTGCCGCACGTATCTGCTGGGCGGGATCGAGCGGCCGGTGCTGCCCGAGCGTGTGCTGCACGGCATGCTCAAAGGCTTTGCCGACCTGGTGTTCGAGCACGAAGGCCGCTACTGGGTGCTGGACTACAAGTCCAATGCGCTGGGGCCGGGCGACGCGTCGTACAGCCAGGCGGCAATGACCGCGGGGATGGCCGAACACCGCTACGAGATCCAGGGCAGCATCTATCTGCTGGCCCTGCACCGGCTGCTGCGCGCGCGCCTGGGCGATGCCTACGAGCCCGAAGAGCAGCTGGGCGGCGCCGTCTTCATGTTCCTGCGCGGGGTTGCCAACCCGGTCACGCGCGGCTGCTGGGTACTGGCACCCGACCTCGCGCTGCTGGATGGACTGGAACGTTTGCTGGACAAGGACGCACATGGCGAAGCTTGATGCCGATATCGATGGACTGTGGCGCGAGATCGGTGCGCTGACCGAAGCGGGCGAGCTGCGTCGCCTGTCGGGCGCGTTTGCGCGCTTCATTGCGCAACTGGGCGACGCGCCGTCAGCGCTGATCGTGGCGGCGGCGGTGCTGTCCGAGCTCGAAGGCCATGGCCACAGCTGCCTGCAGCTGGACGACCTGGCCGCCGGGCCGGCGCTGCTGCTGGGCTGGAGCGACGACGCGTGGCGCCAGCTGGCGCAGGCGGCCGCGCCGCTGCCTCGCGGCGTGGCCGGCTGGAGCAAGCTGCTGGCGCACTGCCAGCAGGTCTGGATCCGCGGCGAATTCGATCTCGACCAGCCGCTGGTGCTCGATGGCCAGCGCCTGTACCTGCGGCGTTACTGGCGCGACGAGACGCTGGTCGCACAGGCCGTGCGCGAGCGCGCGGCGGCCACGCATCCGGTGGAGACACCGCTCGTGCGCAGCTGGCTCGACAAGCTGTTCGTCGCGCAGCCTGGCGCGCAGGGGCCGGACTGGCAAAAGCTCGCCTGCGCCGTGGCGCTGCGCAGTTCGGTGGCGATCATCACGGGTGGCCCCGGCACCGGCAAGACCTACACGGTCGCGCGCCTGCTGGCGCTGTTGTTCGCGACGGCCCCGGAAGCAGGGCGCCAGCGCGTTGCACTGGCAGCACCGACGGGCAAGGCGGCCGCGCGCCTGAAGCAGTCCATTGACAAGGCCCTCAATGAACTGGCTGACCGCGTCGGCGCTGAACTGCCGCTGCGCGAACTGACGGCGCGCATGGGCGCGGCGCGCACGCTCCACAGCCTGCTCGGGGCGCGGCCCGATACACGCGCATTCGCGCACCACCGCGGCAATCCGCTCGACGTCGATGTGCTGATCGTCGACGAGGCATCGATGGTGCACCTGGAAATGATGGCCAGCCTGCTCGATGCGCTGCCCGTGGGCGCGACGCTGATCCTGTTGGGTGACAAGGACCAGCTCGCGTCGGTGGAGGCGGGCGCCGTGCTGGGTGACCTGTGCCATGCCGCGCACGAAGGCCACTACAGCGCGGCGACGATCGCGTACATCGAGGCCGCGAGCGGCGAGATCATTCCCGACATCTATCGCGGCGACGGCGGCGCGCTGGCCCAGCAAACCGTGATGCTGCGCTACAGCCGCCGCTTCGGCGGGCCGATCGGTCAACTGGCGCTGGCGGTCAATGGTGGCGACACCGCGCGCGCCGAACAGGTCCTGCGGGCCGGGGACGAGAGCGTGCGCTGGCTCGAACATGCGCAGCCGGCCCAGCTTCTGCATTTGGCGCATGCCGGCTATGCGCCGTACCTGCAGCTGCTGCGCGACGGAGCCAGTGGCGGGCACGAAGACTGGGTGCGCCAGATCCTGCTCAGTTTCGAGACCTTCCGCATCCTGTGCGCGGTGCGCGACGGCGAGTGGGGTGTGGCGGGCCTGAACGAGGCCATCGAAAAGCGGCTCGCGGCGAGTCACTTGCTGCGCCATGGCGCCGAGTGGTATGTCGGCCGGCCCGTCATGGTCACGCGCAACGATTACTCGACGCGCGTATTCAACGGCGATATCGGCGTCACGCTGCCCGATCCGGCGCGCGCCGGCGCGCTGCGCGTCTACTTCCTCGAAGGCGACGCCGTGCGCAGCGTGCTGGCCACGCGCCTGCGCAATGTCGAAACGGCGTTTGCGATGACCGTGCATAAATCGCAGGGCTCGGAGTTTCGCCACACGGTGCTGGCACTGCCGCGCGAGCGCAATGCGGTGCTCACGCGCGAGCTGGTCTACACGGGCATCACGCGTGCCAGCGAGGTGTTTACGCTCGTCACGCCAGGCAGCGACGTGCTGCAGGAAGCGATTGCCAGCCGCACGCACCGCACGAGTGGCTTGCGCGACCTGGTGGCATGAGAGGTCACGCGCGGGCGTCGTGAGAAAGCGCGCATTTGATGGTGACGCCGTGGGCTAGAATGTTTGCTTCATACTGAAAAGGATCGATATGCGCGCCCTGCGACTTGCCCTTATTGCCGCCGCCCTGGTGGTCGGCCTTGCCAACGCGTCGCCAACCGCGCCGCGCGATGGCGCGGACTTCATGACGCTGGCCACACCGCAGCCGACCCAGACCGTGGGCAAGAAGGTCGAGGTCATCGAATTCTTCGCGTATCACTGCAGTGCCTGCAATGCGTTCGAGCCGACATTGAAGAACTGGACGAAGCAGCAGGGCGACCGGATCACGCTGCGCCGCGTGCCACTGCCGTTCCAGGGCCCGACCGATCCGGAAGCGCGCCTGTTCCTGACGCTCGAGGCGATGGGCAAGCTCGAGGCGTATCACGGGCGCGTCTTCAATGCCGTGCACGTCGAACGCAAGCGTCTGATGAAGGACGCCGACATCATCGCTTGGGCGGGCGAGAATGGGCTCGACAAGACCGCATTCATGGAGACGTGGAACTCGTTCGGTGTCCAGACCCGGCTCAAACGCCTGAGCCAGGTTGCCGAGGCCTACAAGGTCGCCGGCACGCCGACTGTCATCATCGATGGCACATATGTGGTGTCGCCATCGCAGGTGCAGCAGGCGAACAGGATCCAGGATGCCGGTGAGGTGATGACGGCGACCGGGCAGGTCATGGATGCGCTCGTCGTGAAAGCGGCTGCGGTAAAGTAGGTTCTTCTGAATCAGAGAGGCGGTTGAACGCGTGGACGGGAAACCCGTCCACCCTACTGTTGTTGTGCGCATAAAAAAAGGGGCCTTGCGGCCCCTTGATTCCATCAGACACGTGCTTAGTCGCGGCGCTTGCGCGTCGTCTTGACCTTGGCGACCTTGCGGTTCTTGGTGGCCTGGGCCTTGGACTTGACGAGCTTGGTGCGGGCTTTTGCCTTGGCTTTCACACTACCGGCGCTGGCCTTGATGCGTGGACCGCCCGACGAAACGCGTGCGGCGCGCGCGACGCGGGCCACGGGTGCTGCGTCGCCCGTCATGAAGCGGCGGATATTCAGTGCGTCAAGCACGCGGGCCGACGAGGCGCCGGCATTGAGCAGCACCAGCGTCGCCTTCTTGCCGGCTGCCGTGATGTTCATGATCAGGCAGCGGCCGGCTTCGTTCGTGTAGCCGGTTTTCGACAGGCCGATGTCCCAGCCCTTGGCGCCGACAAGGCGGTTGGTGTTGTGGTACTCGACGCCCCGGCCGTTGATGTCGATCACTTCCTTGGTTTCGGTGGTCATGCGCACGATATCCGGGTACCGGACCGAGGCGACGGCCATCTTGACCAGGTCGCCTGCGGTGGAGCGGTTGTGCGGCGACAGGCCGGTGGGTTCTTCGATCGTGGTCTGGGTCATGCCCAGCGCGCGGATCTTGCGGCGCACGGCGGCCTTGAAGGCTTCGTTGCCGCCCGGGTAGGTGCGGGCCAGCGCGGCGGCGGCGCGGTTGTCCGAGGACATCAGCGCCAGGTGCAGCACGTCGCTGCGCGAGATGCTGGCGCCGACCGGCACGCGCGAGCTGCTGAACTTGACGCGGTCGACGTCGTCGCGGTCGATCTCGATCTGCTCGTTCATGTCGAGCTTGGCGTCGAGGACGACCATTGCCGTCATCAGCTTGGTCAGCGATGCAATCGGGACGACGGTGTCGGCATTTTTTTCAAGGAGGATCTTGCCGGTGTCGTTTTCAACGACGAGGACGGACTGGGAGCCGAACGGCACGGCGAATGCCGCGGCCGAAAACGTCATCAGGACCGTGGCGAACAGGTGTTTGATCATTGTCTGTCTGGAATCTGGGTTGAGGTTGATGGAGCTGGGCGCCGGGGCGGCACGGATCAACATCTGTTTCTAGAGCAACTAGAAGGCAGGCAAGATAGCATTTATCGGACAGGCATGTCTATGGTGCACAAGAAAATCACCCTGTAAATCCGCAATTTTCTATCGGAATTGTTCAGTTCAGGTGCTGATTATTAACAGGGCATGTTCAGCAGAAATGTCGAGTGACCTCGAATGGGCGCGCCAATGCAAAGGCGCAATCAACGTTAAATAGAGGAGAGCCATGAACTGATGAGCGGTCACGTGGTCCAACCCTGTCCCCAGCGTCAGGAGCCGATCATGAAAATGCCGCGTTTCAAGCGCTGGTTCGCGAGATTGCCATCACTGAACGGGCCCCAGCGCCGGCAAGTGCTCAAGGCCCTGCATCCTGCCCACGGACTCGAGCAGGTAGTGGCACTGATCGCTGAGGCCAGAGGACCAAGCCGCCGCTGTCCCAGCTGTCGTAACGAACATTGCCACCGCCACGGATTCGCCAACGATCTGCAGCGTTTTCGCTGCTGTGCTTGCGGCCGTACTTTCAACGACCTGAGCGGCACGCCACTGGCGAGGCTCAGGCTCAAGGGCAAATGGCTTGCGTATTCGCAGGTATTGCTGGATTCACTGTCCGTGCGCAAGGCGGCAGAGCGCGTGGGCGTGCACCGCAACACCGCCTTCCGCTGGCGGCATCGCTTCCTCGACTGGGTCAAGCTTGACCGCCCGGCATCCCTGAATGGCATCGTCGAGGCCGACGAGACGTTCCTGCTCGAGTCGCAAAAAGGATCGCGCACGCTCGACCGCCCACCGCGCCAGCGTGGTGGCCGCGCCGCCAGGCGTGGCACTTCGCGGCATCTGGATTGCATCCTGGTCGCGCGCGACCGCAGCGGCAACACCATCGATGCCGTCACTGGGCGGGGCGCCTTGACGGTTGCACACCTCGAACGCGACTTGTTGCCGCGGCTCGATCTGCAGGCGCTGCTGGTGACCGACAGCCATGCCGCCTACCGGGCCTTTGCACGCAAGCACAGGATTGCGCACGAGGCCGTCAATCTCCGTGCCGGCGTACGGACCCGGTACCTGGGTAGCCGCGCGATCCACGTCCAGAACGTGAACGCGTATCACGGTCGCTTCAAGGCCTGGCTGCTGGGCTTTCGCGGCGTGGCCTCACGCTACCTGCGCAATTATCTGGGCTGGCGCTGGGCCTTGGACGGGGGCAGGGTACGTTCCCCAGAACAATTGTTACGCATCGCGATCGGCGTCATCAACAGATAAAGTTGACTGCGCCAATGCAAACAGCCCTGCACGCGGCAGGGCTGTTGAAGGGTAGTACGGATTACTTGGCGGTGTAGATCTTGTCGAACTCGCCGCCATCGTCAAAGTGACGCTTTTGCGCTGCGCGCCAGCCACCGAAGACTTCGTCGACAGTGAACAGGCTGATCGGCTTGTAGTTGGCCGCGTACTTCTTCATGACGGCGTCCGAACGAACACGCATGAAGTGCTTGGCGCCGATCTCCTGGCCCACCGGGCTGTACAGGAAGTTCAGGTACGCCGTTGCCGGCTGGCGCAGTTTCTGACGGTCGACGACCTTGTCGACCACGGCCACCGGCGACTCGGCCAGGATCGAGCTGGTCGGGTAGACGACTTCGAAATCGTTGCCGAATTCCTTGCGCACCATGCTCACTTCGTTCTCGAACGTCACCAGCACGTCGCCGATCTGGCGCTGGGTGAAGGTGGTGGTAGCTGCGCGGCCGCCGCCGTCCAGGATCGGCACGTTCTTGAAGATTTTCGAGACCAGGTCACGGGCGGCAGCTTCGTTGCCGCCTTTCTTGATCACGGAACCCCACGCACCCAGATAGGTGTAGCGGCCGTTGCCGGCAGTCTTGGGATTCGGGATGATCACGGCCACGCCGGGCCGGGCCAGATCTTGCCAGTCGCGGACCTGCTTCGGATTGCCCTTGCGGACCAGGAACACCATGGTCGAGTAGTAGGGCGCCGCATTGTTCGGGAACTTCTTGGCCCAGTCTTTCGCCACCAGGCCACGGTCGGCCAGCATGTCGATGTCATTGGCCTGGTTCATGGTGACGACCGACGCCGCCAGGCCGTCGGCCACGGCGCGCGCCTGCTTGCTCGAGCCGCCGTGCGATTGCTTGACTTCGACCGTCTGGCCCGTCTGCTGCTTGTACGAGGCGATGAAGGCCGGGTTGATTTCTTTGTACAATTCACGGGCGACGTCGTACGACACGTTCAGCAGCTCGGGGCCGGCGGCGCTGGCATGCAGCGGCACGGCGCCGCCGGCAGCCAGGACCAGCGCCAGGATCGAGCGGCGCAGCGTGTTCGGAGGGGTGATGCGCATAATGGGTCTCGCTAGCTTGAAGTTGGAGTGACAGCGTGCATGTTCCCTGATGCCGCCGTCAAACGGAACAATACTTTCGTCATATGGTTATGCCGATCATCTGCTTGTCCCTGTCGCCAGCAGGGTCGTTGGCTTTCGGTGTATAGTCGTGCCCGTGTCATGCCCGGGGCGTCGTTTCCCGCCACCTCACGTCCTTGTACCGTATTTATGTTGATGATCGATGTCCACGCGTATTGAAATCCGCAAGGCGCTTCCCGCCGACGCCGTGCCAGCCTGCAACCTACTGCGCCGCTCGATCGAGGAAGGCTGCCGTGCCGACCACCATGGCCAGCCGGCAGTACTCGACGCCTGGCTCGGCAACAAGACGCCGGCCACCGTGGCCGCCTGGTTTGCTGCACCGGCCAATTTTGCCGTCGTCGCCGAGAGCGAAGGGCAGCTGGTCGGGTTGACGCTGTTGACCCCGGCCGGCAAGGTGGCGCTGTGCTACGTGTTGCCCGATGCGCTGCGCTGCGGCGTGGGCCGGGCGCTGCTGGCGGCGGTTGAGGAGCAGGCGCGTGCCTGGAACATCAGCAAGCTGCATCTGCACAGCCCCGCTGGCGCCAGCGCGTTCTTCGAGCGCCACGGGTTCAGCAATGCGGGCAAGGAAAAATCCTGTTTCGGCCTGGATAGCGACCTGATGTGGAAGCGGCTCGACGGCGCTGGCGAAGGCAATGCACGCAAGCGGTTCTGCAACTGCAGCGACTGAGTGCGCGATGAATGCGCGCGGTTCACGCCGTACCGCGCCATCCATGATGAATACGCTATAGTACGGCCCATCGATATTCACGAGTTACACCAACGCATATATGGCTTCCCGCAGAGACTTTCTCCATCAGGGCGCGCGCCTTGCCGCCATCGGTGTCATCGGCGCGCCGCTGGCCGCTGCCGCGACCGACCTCCAACCGCCACCCGACCTGTTCGATTCGCAGGCCCTTGACCTCGATTTCTGGGTCAAGCCGCGCACCTTGTCGGTGACGCGTCCGCAAAGCGGCGAGACGGCCAACGTGCTGTACTGGAAAGACGGCGAAGTCATCGAGTCGGCCTACCAGGAACTGTGCCATCTGCTGCGCGACGTGAACGGCAAGGCGTCCGCACCCATCGATCCGAAACTGTTCGAGATGCTCTGGAGCACCCAGGCCTTCATCGCCCGCTTCGGCATCATCAAGCCGCTGGAGATCTTGTCGGGCTACCGCTCGCCGGCCTCGAACGCGCGCCTGCGCGAGCAGGGCATCCCGGCGGCGCGCCAGTCGCTGCACCTGGTTGGCAAGGCGGCCGATATCCGTATCGCCAACCTGAACGAAGAAGTGCTGGGCGGCCTGATCAAGAGCTTCCGCGGCGGCGGCGTCGGCTACTACTACCGCAGCGGACCGCGCGGCGGCTGGATCCATGCCGACACGGGCCTGGCCCGGACCTGGAAAGGCTGAGTTCGCAGCCGTCTGCCTGCGCGGCAACGGTGCGTGCCTGTTTGTTAACCTGGGCTAGTATGGACAACACGTCCCGGGGCGCCGCTCCGGTGGTGCCAATGTCTTTCTCCAGGAGGCTCTGATGTCAACAATCAATACACCAACCATGGACCGCCGTTCGCTGCCCGATCGCCGCGTCACGGCGCGCACGCATGGCCGTCCAGCCATGTCCGCCTTGGATTACATTGCGATGGCACTATTGATTATTGGCGGCCTGAACTGGGGCATGGTTGGCCTCTTCGACGTCGATATGGTCGGCGTGCTGTTCGAGCCTGGCTCGACGCTCACCCGCGTCGTGTATGTGCTGGTCGGCCTGGCGGCGGTGTACTCGGTCGTCACGATGGCCAAGATGGCCGGCAGCAAGCGTCCGTAAGTGGTCATTCGCATTGGCCTGATCTCCGATACGCACGGCCTGCTGCGTCCGCAGGCGCTCGACTTCCTGCAGGGCAGCGATGCGGTGCTGCACGCTGGTGACATCGTCGATCCGGTCACGCTCGAGCGCCTGGCCGAACTTGCCCCGCTCACCAGCGTGCGCGGCAATAACGACAGCGGCGCCTGGGCGCGGGCTTTGCCTGACACCGTCACCGTCACGTTCGGTGGCGTCACCATCCACATGCTGCACGACCTGAAAGAATTGGCCATCGATCCGGTGGCCAGCGGCGTGCGCGTGGTCGTTACGGGCCACACGCACAAGCCGGCCTGCGTCGAGCGCGATGGTGTGTTGTACGTGAATCCCGGCGCGGCGGGGCGCCGTCGTTTTACGCTGCCCGTTTCAGTCGGCGAACTCATCATCGACGACGGACACGTCAGCGTGCGCCTCGTGACGCTCGACATCCCGTGATGCAAGCGCAGACCTGGCCCGCGGCGATGGAAATTGCCGTAAGATACGCCCCGTCCCCTTTTGCGTGCAGCACATGACCCTCCCGCCCGAACAGCCACCCCGCTTCAAACCCCGTCCCTGGATCGCGCTCGAAACGCCGCAAGACGTCGAGTTGTGGATCGACGAGCACAACGCCGCCATGCAGGAACTGATCACGCCGCAGGAAACGGGCGTCGGCATCTGCTTCGCGATTGCCGAAGGTGGCCTGGTGCACATGCAGACGACGGCCGACGCCATCCTGCTCGACGTCGACAGCGACGCCGCCTGGATCGCGCCCCTGATCATGGCCGCTACCGGCGCCGAGCAGCCGCGCGGTCAGATATGGGTGCTGCCGGACGATAAGCTCATCCAGCTGATCCTGGGTCTGTCGACGCTCGTGCAGAGCACCACGCTGGTCACGGGCCACAACTTCGGGCCAGGTTCGCGCCCGAGCTGGTAAACGGTTTCAGTACGGGAGTCCCGTGACGTCCAGCGGCACTTGCCAGACGGCGCCGGCGCCCGTGATGTAGAGCGTCTTGCCGTCCACGCCGCCGAAGGCGACATTGGTGACATTGGCGTCGACCCGGATCGTTGCCAGTTCGCGGCCCTGTGGCGAGAACACGCGCACACGCTTGGGCGCATGTTCCGTCACATACAGGTTGCCGTGACAGTCCAGCGTCATGCCGTCGCCATTCTCGATGCCCTTGATCAGGTCGCGCCCGGCCTGCGGCACGCCATCCTTGACCGGGTAAGCGCGCACGGCGCCATCACTCGCGTTCACGTACAGCGTCTTGCCGTCGAGTGACAGGGCAATCCCGTTCGGATTCTTGCGTGAGCCGTCGACCAGCGTTACCGCCCCATCGGTCGCCACGCGATAGATCCCGGTCACCGGCTGGCCGCCGGGCGCTGCGGCTTTCTGGTAATCCGGATCGGTGAAGTAGATCGTGCCATCGGCCGCGATGGCGATGTCGTTCGGCGAATTGAAGACCTGGCCCTGGAATTGTGAGGCGACATTCGTGCGCTTGCCGTCTGCCAGGTCGTAGCGCGACAGCGCCTTGTACTTGTGGGTGGCCGCGATCAGCGCGCCGTTGGCGTCGACCGCCAGGCCATTGCTGCCCGCATCCTCGATGGCCGTGGTCACGTCGCCGCCCGGCGTGTACTTGCGCACGCGTGACGGAAAGCCCTGGCTGAAGCTGAAGTCCGAAAAATACAGCGCGCCGTTCATCCATACCGCCCCCTCGTACAGGCCCGGTTCGCCGCGCGACGGCGTGATCGCGGCAATCCGCTCGGCTTTCAGTTCGCCCGACGGGGCCTTGCCGCTGCAACTGGCGACCGGCGCAGCCGAGGCTGCAGGCGAGAGGACAGCGGCAACGCTGGCGGCAACGAGCAGGCGAACGAAGGGAACGCGACTGGGTGATACGGACATGGGCAACTCCTGGCAAGGTGAACGGTAAATGACGGCGGTGATACCGCTATCATTTCGAATGAATCAATTGTATCCTTCTCTCCACAAGACGATAACATTCCCGCAATCCTATTGGAGGAGACAAGCATGATCGATCTACATCGGCGCGGCCTGGTGATGGCTGCAGGTGGCGTCCTGGCGGCCAGCGCCGTGAACCCGGGCTGGGCCAGCACCGGCCGCAAGCTCGGCTACGCGATCGTGGGCCTGGGCGGCTATGGACTGGGCCGCATCATCCCACAGTTCCAGAACTGCCAGCACAGCCGCCTGGTGGCGCTGGTCAGCGGCGACCCTGCCAAGGCAAAGAAGGTGGCGCAGGAATACGGCGTGCCCGAACGCGGCATCTATTCGTACAACGATTTCGACCGCATCCGCGATAACCCGGACATCGACATCGTGTATATCTGCCTGCCCGTCTTCATGCACGCCGAGTACACGATCCGCGCCGCGCAGGCCGGCAAGCACGTCATGTGCGAAAAGCCGATGGCGGTCAGTCCGGCCGAATGCGAACAGATGATTGCCGCCTGCCGCAAGGCCGGCAAGAAGCTGATGATCGGCTACCGCTCGCGCTTCGAGCCGCACAATGTCGAGGCCATCCGGCTGGCGCGCGCCGGCGCGATCGGCACGCTCCGCTATTTCCGCTCCGAGCATGGCTTTGTCGCGGGCGACGCCAACACCTGGCGCATGAAGAAGGCGCAGTCGGGCGGCGGCTCGCTGATGGACATCGGCATCTACGCGTTGCAGGCGGCGCGCTACATGACGGGCGAAGAACCGGTGGCCGTGTTCGCGAAGGAAACCACGAACCGCAGCGACCCGCGTTTCCGCGAAGTGGAAGATATGATCGATTTCCAGCTCGAGTTCCCATCCGGCGCGATCGGTTCCTGCATGTCGATGTACAGCGCGAACCGCAACCAGTTCGTGCTGATGGGCGAGAAGGGCCGGATTGAACTGGAGCCGGCGACTGCCTACAGCGGCCAGCGCATGTGGGTCGGCCAGGACCGCAGCGACAAGACCGAGGTCAAACCGCCGCCCGGACCGTATGCGAACCAGTGGGTGGGGCAGCTCGACCATATGGCGCAGTGCGTGCTGCAGAACCGCGAGCCACTCGTTCCTGGCGAAGAAGGTTTGCGCGACCTCCGCATCATCGAGGCCGTGTACCGCTCGGCGCGCGAACAGAAGCGGATCCTCGTACGCGCCTGAGCCTGCCACGCGCGCCGCTTTTCGGTTATAACGTGTCATTGACCGTGTGGAGGCCGAGAAGATGGCGGAAGGGATCGCAAGTATGAGTCGGCGCCGGGCGCTGGGACAGTTGCTGGCGCTGCCCGCGTCAGCTGCGCTGTGCACGCCATGGGCAGGCGCGGCAGACCTGGCAGCGCCGGTACAACCCGCAGATATCGCCGCAAAGGGCACACTGCGTATTGCGCTCGAGGGCACCTATCCCCCATTCAATTTCAGGGACCAGGCCAGCGGGCAACTGGCTGGCTACGACGTCGATGTGGCGCACACGGTTGCGACGCGGATGGGCCTCAATCCGGAATTCGTGCTGACCGAATGGAGCGCGATCCTGCCGGCGCTGCGCGCGGGCAGGGTGGATGTCGCGATCAGCCAGGTCATCATCACGCCGCAGCGCGAGAAGACATTCGATTTTTCTGCGCCGTACCTGTATTCGCAGTCGCGCCTCATCGTGCGCGAGAACGAGCGTGCGACCTACGGCACGCTGGCCGACCTCAAGGGCCGCAAGCTGGGCGTGCGCCAGAACAGCGTCTTCGAGCAGCAGGCCATGGCCGTACCAGGCATCGACGTGAAGCGCTATCCGGCCGTGCCAGAGAACCTGCAGGACCTCGCCTTCGGCCGGATCGATGCCTTGCTCGATGACAGCCTGCTGGTCGGTTACCTCGTCAAGCAGACACAATTGCCGCTCAAGGCCGGTGCCCGCATCGGGGCGCCCTTGCGCGTCGGCATTGCCATGCGCAAGGGCCGTCCACAGCTGAAGCTCGCGATCGACAAGGCACTGCGCGAGGCACGCTCGGACGGCACGCTGCGCGCGCTGTCGCTCAAGTGGTTCGGCCAGGACGCCAGCAATATGCCGCCGGCCTGACGCACGAAAAAAAAGCGCGACCCGTTGAAGGCGCCGCGCTCTTGCGTGGATCGTGCCACGTCAGCGTTGTTTGTCCTGCTTGCCGGCCCAGTCGCTCTGCTGGTCCATCTGCCGGGACCCGCTGCCCGGCGAACCCTGGTCGCGGCTGTCGCGGTCGGCGTTCAGGTCATCCAGCGCCGGGGTGCCGCCTGATGCATGCTGGCCACCGTGTTGCTGGTTCTGCTGTTGACCACCGTTGCCTTGCCGGCTGCCGGTGTCTTGCTGCTTGCCCTCCTGCATGCGGCTACCTTGCTGGCCGGTAGGTTGCTTGTCGCCAGCAATGTCCTGCTTGCCGCTTTGCAGATTGCCGCTTTGCCCCATGCCGGGATTTTGCTGCTTGCGCATGTTATCTGTGGAATCACCCATCGCTGTCTCCTGCCACTGGTGTATGAGCAGCCCATGCTACGCCGTCCGGGGCGTCCGCCAATCAGCAGATTGGCGGCGATGTTGCAGGATGATTCTTACAAAGTCAGCAGTAAAAGCGGCGGGCCAGGCGCTTACATATTCGGATAATTCGGCCCGCCACCGCCCTCTGGCGTGACCCAGACGATGTTCTGGGTCGGGTCCTTGATATCGCAGGTCTTGCAGTGCACGCAGTTCTGCGCATTGATCTGCAGGCGATCGCCGCCGTCTTCGCGCTTGACGTACTCGTACACCCCGGCCGGACAGTAACGCTGTTCGGGGCCGGCATACTTGGCCAGGTTCACGTCCACCGGCACGCTCGGGTTCTTCAGCGTCAGGTGGATCGGCTCGTCTTCGCGGTGGTTGGTGTTCGAGATGAACACCGACGACAGCTTGTCGAAGGTCAGCTTGCCGTCCGGCTTCGGATAGACGATCGGCTGGAAGTGCGAGGCGGGCTTCAGGCATTCGTGGTCGGCGTGCTTGTGGTGCAGCGTCCACGGCGCCTTGCCACGGAAAACGATCTGGTCGATGCCCGTCATGATCGTGCCCAGCACCAGGCCCTTGCTCATCCACGGCTTGAAGTTGCGCGCCACGTGCAGCTCTTCGTGCAGCCACGATTGTTCGAACGCCACAGGGAAACTGGTCAGCTCATCGCTCGTGCGGCCTTCGCCCAGCGCGGCAAACGCCGCCTCGGCCGCCAGCATGCCGGTCTTGATCGCGGCGTGGCTGCCCTTGATGCGGCTGGTGTTCAGGAAGCCCGCATCGCAGCCGATCAGCGCGCCACCCGGGAACACGGTTTTTGGCAAGGATTGCAGGCCACCTGCGGTAATCGAACGCGCGCCGTAAGAGATGCGCTTGCCGCCTTCGAAGAAGCCACGGATCGCCGGGTGCGTTTTATAGCGCTGGAATTCTTCGTACGGCGACAGGTACGGATTCTGGTACGAGAGGCCGACGACATAGCCGACTGCGACCTGGTTGTTTTCCAGGTGATACAGGAACGAGCCACCATAGGTGTCGTTCGGCAGCGGCCAGCCGGCCGTGTGGATCACGAGGCCCGGCTGGTGCTTGGCCGGATCGATTTCCCACAGTTCCTTGATGCCGATGCCATAGGTCTGCGGATCCTTGCCCTTGTTCAGTTCGTATTTCGCCATCAACTGGCGGCCCAGGTGGCCGCGCGATCCTTCGGCGAAGAACGTGTACTTGGCATGCAGTTCCATGCCGAGCTGGAACTCTGGCCCCGGCTCGCCATCGCGTTTCATGCCCATATTGCCGGTCGCGACGCCCTTGACCGAGCCGTCCTCGTTGTACAGGATTTCGGCGGCCGGGAAGCCGGGGAAGATTTCCACGCCCAGTGCTTCGGCCTGCTGGCCCAGCCAGCGCACCACATTGGCCAGAGAGATCACGTAATTGCCGTGATTGGCCAGCGCCGGCGGAATGGCGAACGCGGGCGTGGCGTACGATTTGGTCTCGCTCAGGAACAACACACGGTCTTCGGTGACAGCCGTATTGAGCGGCGCGCCTTTTTCTTTCCAGTCGGGGATCAGCTCGTTGATCGCGCGCGGATCCATCACAGCGCCGGACAGGATATGTGCGCCCAGCTCGCCGCCTTTTTCAAGGACGCAGACAGTGACTTCCTGGCCTTTTTCGGCAGCCAGCTGTTTCAGGCGGATTGCCGCCGACAGGCCGGCCGGGCCGCCGCCGACGACCACGACGTCGTATTCCATCGCTTCGCGTGGGCCGTATTGTTCGAGAAAGTTCGTTGTCTCTGTCATGGTTTTTTTGGGATAGGGATGACGGGAATCAGAAAATAGCACGAGTGTGCGGGTTTTTGCTGTTCATTGCAATATCGCGGCCATTGTAAAGGCATTATTAGAAGGGGCAGTCGAATACCGGACATTTGTGGGATCATGGTGCTTTCGCAACGCGGCATCGTACTTACATCGGGGGCGGACGTGGGCATTGAAGTCAATTTCGAAGGAAAAATCGCCATGGTCACCGGCGCATCGAGCGGCCTGGGCGCGCGGTTCGCCAAGGCCCTGGCCGGCGCCGGCGCGCAGGTCGTGCTGGCATCGCGCCGCGTCGAGCGGCTCAAGGAGCTGCGCGCCGAGATCGAAGCCGACGGCGGCGCCGCGCACGTGGTACGGCTCGATGTGACCGACCTTGGCAGCATCAAGGCGGCCATCGCCCATGCCGAGACCGAGGCGGGGCCGATCGATATCCTGATCAACAACTCGTCCGTGTCGTCGACCCAGCGCCTGATCGACGTGGGCGAGGATGACTACAACTACATCATGGACACCAATTTGCGGGGCGCGTTCTTCGTGGCCCAGCAAACCGCCAAGCGCATGATCGCGCGCGCCAAGGGCGATCCGCGCAAGCAGCACCGCATCGTCAATATCGCCTCGGTGGCCGGCCTGCGGGTGCTGCCGCAGATCGGCGTTTACTGCATGAGCAAGGCTGGCGTGGTGCAGATGACCAAGGCGATGGCGGTGGAGTGGGGCAAGTACGGCATCAACGTGAATGCCATCTGCCCCGGCTATATCGCCACCGATGCGAACGAAGATTATTTCGAGACCGAGCAGGGCCGCAAGCTCGTGGAGATGTTGCCACGCAAGCGCGCCGGCCGGCCCGAAGACCTCGACGGCCTGCTGCTCCTGCTGGCCGCCGAAGAAGCCCACTTCATCAACGGCGCCATCATCACGGCCGACGACGGCATGATGGCGCACTAAACGCCAGGAACCACAGAATGAGTAGTGAGACTACCGCACCGATGCTGGTGCACACCATGCGCATGCCGATCCGCTGGGGCGACATGGACGCCATGGGGCACGTCAACAATACCAATTACTTCCGTTACATCGAATCGGCCCGCATTGCCTGGCTCGAGCAGGTCGGCGGCTTGCCCGATTCGCGCGACCAGGGCCCCGTCATCGTCAACGCGTCGATGAACTTTCTCAAGCAACTGACCTATCCGGGTGAGATCGAGGTACGCACCTTCATCGCGCCGCCGGGGCGCTCGAGCATCGAGGTGTCGCACGAGATCCGTCTGCTGGATGCGGACGGCGTGCCGGGCGACCTGCACGCCAATGGCATGGCCAAGGTCGTGTGGGTTGATTTCAAGGTGGGCAAGTCGGCCCCGTTGCCTGCGGCATTGCGCGGCGTGCTGCCCGTGACTTGATCAAACGCAGGTCCGGCTTCATTAGTGTTGCAAATTTTCTGATTTTCACCACTTAGTATTTCCCCGGAGGAAACTGAACGATTATAATCGTGCCAGTTTTCCCGGGCGCCATCAGGCGCGCGCCGATTCCCTATTGATGGCATGGTATGTACGAGAACGAGGTCATCTTCTCCATTGCGCGTCACGCCGCGTGGTCACCCAGCGTAACGACGCAGGAAGGGTGGGCCGCCTGGTCTCAGGCGCCGCGGCTACTGACGCAGGGCGAAGAGCCCAAGGTTGCAGCGATGCCGCCGATGCTGCGCCGACGCGCCGGCCTGCTTGGCCGCATGGCGCTCGAAGTCGCCTATGGCTGCATCGGGCAGGACCGCAATGTCCCGACCGTGTTCTGCTCGCGACATGGCGAGGTCGTGCGTTCAGTCGAGTTGCTGCGCGACCTGGCGCGGGGCGAGCCGCTGTCGCCGACCGCGTTCGGCCTGGCCGTGCACAACGCGATCGCCGGGCTGTTTTCCATTGCCCGCACCGACCGCGCCAACCATGTTGCACTGGCCGCTGGCGCCGCTACCTTCGAGCATGCCGTCATCGAGGCTTGCGGCCAATTGGCCGACGGCGCACCAATGGTTTTGATCGTCGCTTGTGATATGGCGCTCCCGGATCCGTTCGCGGCATTCCAGGATTGCGACGAGCAGCCGTTTGCGTTTGCCTGGGCCATCGTGCCTGCGCAGGCCGGGGTGCCTTCCCTGCGCTTGGCCTGGCAGGCAACTGATTCTTGTGATGCAACCATTCCGCGTATGCCCGGCGGTCTTGATGTACTGCGTTTTCAGCTGAGCAACGACCGCCTGCTGGTGCGCGACGTAGCCGGCAAGCGCTGGTCCTGGCGCCGCAATGAGCAGTAGCATCGGGCGCTTCTGGCGCGTTCTTGCGACGGGTTTTTCCTTCGCGCTCTTTGGCGTTGGTGGCGTGGTGCTGCGCGTGCTGGTATTTCCGCTTCTGGCGCTGTGCGTACATGAACCGGCGGCGCACCAGCGCGCCGCCCGCGGTGCGGTGAGCATGAGTTTCCGGGCCTTTGTCGGTGTCATGCGCCTGCTCGGGGTGCTGCGCTACGAGGTGCGCGGCCTGGACAAGCTCGATCGCAAGGGGCAGCTGATCCTGGCGAATCATCCGACGCTGATCGACACCGTGTTCCTGATCGCGTTCGTGCCCAATGCCGATTGCATCGTCAAGGGCGCATTGTCGACCAACCCGTTCATGCGCGGACCGATTCGCGCCGCCGGATACATCCGCAACGATCGGGGCCCGGACCTGGTCGGCGATGGCATTGCATCGCTGCGCGCCGGTGGGAACCTGATCATTTTTCCGGAAGGGACGCGCACGCCGCCTGGCAGCACGGCGACGTTGAAGCGTGGCGCTGCCAATATCGCGGTACGCGGTCTCAGGGCAGTGACACCGGTCGTGATTCGCTGCAATCCTCCCACGTTGGGGAAGGGCGACAGGTGGTGGCATGTCCCGCCGCACCAGGCGCATTTTCGCATCGACGTCCTGGACGATATCGCGGTTGACGATTTTGTCCGAGATGCCTCCGAGGTCGTCGCCGCACGTCGGCTCACCGATTGCCTGCAACAGTTGTTTATGAAAGAAAGTCAGCACCATGCTTGAACTGGAAGTGAAACACCTGATCATCGATGTTCTGCAGCTGGAGGACATCACGCCCGAGGATATCGACAGTGAGGCCGCCCTGTTCGTCGATGGCCTGGGACTCGACTCGATCGACGCGCTGGAAATCGGCGTCGCGCTGCAAAAGCGTTATGGCATCACCCTGTCGGCCGAATCGCAAGAAACGCGCCGTCATTTTGCATCGGTGCGTGCGCTGGCATCGATGATCGAAGCAAACCGCAAGAAGTAGGAGACGGACATGGTACGCATTGAAGACATGAACCGCGACGCCTTGTTCGTGTGGGTCGCCGACCTGCTGGCCGAGATGTTCGAACTCGATCGCGCGTCGCTGACGCCAGCATCGAACCTGTACGCCGACCTGGACATCGACAGCATCGACGCGGTCGACCTGGCTGTCAAGCTCAAGCAAATGACTGGCAAACGCCTGCAGCCGGACGTGTTCAAAACGATCCGCACGATCGATGATGTGGTCAATGCGCTGGTTGCCCTGACCACGGCACCGGCCGAGACGCACGCCGAAGCGGCGTAAATCCGTGCACTGGAATGTCCTGACGGCCCTGCTGACAGTCGTGTATCCGCTGGCGATCTGGCTCGGTCACGACCGTATCGAGCCGCGCTGGCTGGCGGGGCTGCTGTTGCTGACCGTCGCCACCCGCCTGCCCACGCTCAAGATCAGCGGGCCCGCGCGCTGGAGTGCTGTCGGGGCCCTGATGCTGGTGGGTGTTGCCGTTGCGGCGAATGTCGTCCTGCCGCTCAAGCTGTATCCGGCGCTGGTCAATGGTGCGATGCTGGCCGCGTTCGGCGCGAGCCTGATCAAGGGGCCGTCGATGATCGAACGTCTGGCGCGCCTGCGCGAACCGGACCTGCCGCCGGCAGGTATTCTCTATACGCGCCGCGTGACCCAGGCCTGGTGCGTGTTCTTCGTCATCAACGGCGCCATCGCGCTGGGCACGGCCCTGTTCGCGTCGCATGCCGTCTGGTCGCTCTACAACGGCGTCATTGCGTACGTCATGATGGGTGCAATGTTCGCCGGAGAGTATCTGCTGCGCCTGCGCTTCAAGCGTTTGCACCATGCGTGACCTGTTTTCCCTGATCGCAGCGCGTCGCGAGGACGCCGTTACCGGCTGGCGCGACGGCGCGCCTGTTACGCACGGCGCATTCCTCGCGCGCGTGCGTGCCTGGGCCGCACTCGGTGCGCGCAGCGATGCCAGCCGCGTGGCGCTGTATCACGATGACAGCCTTGAATTCGCCGCGGCGCTGATCGGCGCCTGGCTCACGCACAAGACCGTGTGGATGGTGGCCGATACGTTGCCGGCCAATTGCACCGCGCTGGCTGGCCGGGTCGACGCGTTCTGGGGCGCTTTTCCTGCCGACTGCGGGGCGGTCGCGGCGGGTTGCCACGACGATTGCCAGGAAGCATGGCGCATGCCGGACGACGATTTCGCAGCGCTCGTCGTCTTCACGTCGGGCAGCACCGGCGAACCGACGCCGATTGCGAAGCAGTTTTCGCAACTGACCAGTGAAGTCGCGGCACTCGAGCGCCAGTTCGGCGCCGGCCTGCACGATGCGCACGTCATTTCGACCGTCTCGCATCAGCACATCTATGGCCTGCTGTTTCGTATCCTGTGGCCGCTCGCCGCGGGCCGCCCGATTCACGCGGCACGGCACGAATTTCCCGAAACGCTGGCGCCAGCTCTGGCGCAGCAACCCTGCATTCTGCTGGCCAGTCCGGCCCACCTGAAGCGCATGCCCGCGCACCTGGACTGGACCGGTGCAACGGGCATGCTGCGCGCTGTGTTTTCTTCGGGCGGCATGCTGGAGCAGGACGCATCGATCCATGCCGCCTGCCTGCTGGGCCAGGCGCCGATCGAGGTGTACGGCAGTTCGGAGAGCGGCGGCATCGCCTGGCGCCGGCGTGACGCGGGTGAATCCTGGACGCCGCTGCCGGATGTGCGCTGGCGTATCGGGCCTGCCGGCACGCTTGACGTGGCCTCGCCGTACGCCGGCCCGGTGCCGTGGCTGGCGCTGGCCGATTGCGTCGAGGATGCCGGCGCTGGCCGTTTCGTGTTGCGCGGGCGCGCCGACCGCATCGTCAAGATCGAAGAAAAACGCATCGCCCTCGATGCCCTCGAAGCGGCCCTGGTCGCAACTGGACTGGTGTGCGAAGCGAAGATCGTCAGCCTGCAGCAGACCGCACGCCAGGCGCTTGCGGTCTTCGCGTTGCCAAGCGAGGCGGGGCGCGCGTTGCTGGCGGCCGACGGCAAGCTGGCACTCAACACGCGCCTGCGCGCAGCGCTCAAACCACTGGTCGAAGCGGTCGCGCTGCCACGCCGCTGGCGCTATCTGGACGCCTGGCCCGTCAATGCCCAGGGCAAGACGACGGTCGCGGGTTTGCTGGCGCTCCTTGATGATGCGCCGCCAGAGCGCCCGCGCTATCCGCTGATCGAGGTGCTGGAGGCCGAACCGGCGCGCGCGCTGCTGGCGCTGACGGTGCCCGAAGACCTGCTGTATTTCGACGGCCACTTTCGCGTGGCGCCTGTTTTGCCAGGCGTGGTGCAGCTTGACTGGGCCATTCATTACGGGCGCTTGCATCTGGGCCTGACGGGCGCATTCAACGGCGTCAATGCACTGAAGTTTCAACAAATGATCCGCCCGGGCCTGCCGGTACGGCTCGAGCTGGTCCACGACCTGTCCAAAGGCAGCCTGAATTTCCGCTATTTCTCGGACGCCGGCGCACATGCCAGCGGCCGCATCCAATTAGGGTCATGAGCATCGCATGCTGAACAAAAAATTCTCGCCCGAGGGCCAGAGCGCATTCGCCGCGCGCTTCGACGCGCAAAAAATCGCCTACGGTCCGGTGGTGTTCCAGTGCGTGCGCTATGCCTGGAAACGCGGCATGCTGCAAACGATCGCCGATGCCGGCGACACCGGCCTGTCGATCGAGATGCTGGCGCAGGATGGCCGCTGGAGCGCGTACGCGCTCAAGGTGGTTCTGGAAACTTGTCTGTCGGCCGGTGTGGTCCTGATCGAGGATGGCCGCTACGCGCTCGACAAGGCGGGCTTTGTCGTGCTGACCGATCCGATCACCCAGGTGAACATCGACTTCAACCACGACGTCTGCTATCAGGCCATGTTCGACCTCGAACATGCGCTCGACGCCGAGCGTCCGCTGGGCCTGAAGGTGTTCGGCGACTGGCCGACCTTGTACCAGGGCCTGTCGCAACTGCCCGAACCGGCGCGCACCAGCTGGCTCGCGTTCGATCACTATTACTCCGACACCTCGTTCCCTGACATCATGCCGGACGTGTTCGCCACCGCGCCGCGGCGTCTGATGGACATCGGCGCCAACACAGGCAAGTTTACGCTCGCCGCGCTGGCCTACGATGCGTCGGTGGAGCTGCATCTGGTCGACCTGCCAGGCCAGCTGGCCGTGGCCGACACGGTGCTGACCGATGCAGGCTTGCGCGCACGCGCCTGCCTGCACCCGACCGACCTGCTGGGGGAGGCCGCGCTGCCGGGCGACATGAACCTGATCTGGATGAGCCAATTCCTGAGCTGCTTTTCCGAGGATGCCATCGCCAGCATCTTCCGTCGTGTGGCTGCAGCGCTGGCGCCGCATGGCCAGGTACTCGTGCTCGACACATTCTGGGACCGTCAGCGTTACGAGATCGCGTCGTACTGCCTGATCAACACGTCGCCATACTTTACCGTGCTCGCCAGCGGCAACAGCAAGGTCTATCAGAGCGACGATTACGTGCGCCTGGCACGCGACGCCGGTCTTACCCTGTTGACGGCGCGCGACGGCATCGGCTACTGCCACTCGCTGCTGCGTTTCGCCAGGTTGGACTGATCATGTTCCAGCCGTGCGTCGTCATCCCGGTCTACAACCACGAACATGCCATCGGCAAGGTCGTGGCGCGCGTGCTGGCGCACGACCTGCGCTGCATTCTGGTGGACGACGGCAGCTCGCCGGACTGCGCGGGCGTGCTCGATGCGCTCGTGGCGGAGTATCCCGACCGGCTGGTGCTTGAGCGCCACGTGAGCAACCAGGGCAAGGGCGGTGCGGTGCTGACCGGTTTCGCGCGCGCCGCAAGGGACGGCTACAGCCACGTGTTGCAGGTCGATGCCGATGGCCAGCACAATGTCGACGACATCCCGCGCTTCCTGGCGGCGGCCCGCGCGCAGCCAACGGCGCTCATTGCCGGTTGTCCGATATACGACGAATCGGTGCCGGCACTGCGCCTGTACGCGCGCTACCTGACCCATGTCTGGGTCTGGATCAACACACTGTCGCTGAGCATCCGCGATTCGATGTGCGGCTTTCGCGTCTATCCCGTTGCGCCGGTCGTCGCGCTGGCGGCGCGCCGCAGGCTCGGCCTGCGCATGAACTTCGATATCGAGATCCTCGTGCGCCTGTACTGGGACGGCATTGAGGTGGTCAGCCTGACAACGAAAGTCGGTTACCCCGAAGATGGCGTCTCGCATTTCAAGGCCTGGACCGACAACGTCCTGATCACGCGCCTGCACACGGCGCTGTTTTTCGGCATGCTGCCGCGCATTCCACGCCTGCTGGCCCGCACATGGCGAAAGTAAACAACGTACAGGATGCACGCCACTGGGCGTCGATTAACGAAGCGAGCTTCGTCGGCGGCATGCGCCTGCTGTTCTGGGTCTGCCGCGTGTTCGGCCGCTGGCCGTTTCGCACCGTGCTGTACCCGGTGCTGCTGTGGTATGTCGCCACACAGGGCAGGGCGCGGCGTGCATCGAGCCGCTACCTGCGGCGCGTGGGCGCGCCGCACGGCTTCCTCGGCGTGGTGCGTCACTTCGGCGCCTTTGCCGAATCGATCCTCGACAAGATGCTGCTGTGGGGCGGCCTGTTCGATTTCTCCAAAGTGTCACTGCACGGCGGCGCACCGCTTGCCGAGATGATTGCCACCGGCCGCGGCGCGCTGCTTGTGTGTGCGCACCTGGGCAATCTCGACCTGTGCCGTGCGCTGTCTTTGTCGACACCGAACCTGAAAGTCACGGTGCTGGTGCACACGCGCCACGCGCAGGCATTCAACAAGATGCTGGCCAGCCTCGACCCGCGCAGCGAACTCAATCTGATGCAGGTGACCGACATGACGCCTGCGATGGCCATGCAGCTGTCCGAGCGTATCGAGCGCGGCGAATTCATCGTCATCGCCGGCGACCGCGTGCCGGTGTCGCCAGCGCCGCGCATCGTGATGGCGCCGTTCCTGGGCAGCGATGCGGCCTTTCCGGTCGGTCCGTACGTGATGGCATCGGTGCTGGGCTGCCCGGTCTACACGATGTTCGCCGTGCGCCAGGGCGAGCGTCACGAACTGCATTTCGCCTGCCTGAGAGAACGCGTGCTGCTGCCGCGTGCCAACCGCGATGCGGCGCTCGGCGTGCTCGCGGCAGATTTCGCGGCGCAGCTCGAACACCATGTGCGGAGCGCGCCGCTCGAATGGTTCAACTTTTATGATTTTTGGCAAACCCCCGGATCGGAACGTCCTGATGCAGTCCAATGATGTGAACCCTGATGTACGCACGGTTTGTTTCGACCGTGAGCGTCTTACGCTGGAAGACGTGGTTGCCATTGCGCGCGGCACCGCGCGCCCGGTGCTGTCGGATGACCCTGAATTTCGCTCGGCGATCGCGCGCGGCGCCGACTTCCTCGACCGCCTGCTGCGCGAGGATGGTGCCATCTACGGCGTGACCACCGGCTATGGCGACTCATGCACGGTGGCCGTGCCGCTGTCGCTGGTCGACGAACTGCCGCATCACCTGTACACCTATCACGGCTGCGGCCTGGGCACTTACCTGGACCCGTCGCAAACGCGCTCCGTGATGGCCGCGCGCCTGGCGTCGCTGTCGAAAGGGTTCTCGGGCGTGAGCGTTGGGCTGCTGGAACAGATCGTGCGCCTGTTCGATGCCGACCTGCTGCCTTTGATCCCCAGCGAAGGCTCGGTGGGCGCGAGCGGCGACCTGACCCCGCTGTCGTACCTGGCGGCGGTGCTGTGCGGCGAGCGCGAAGTGCTGCGTGGCGGCGTGCAGGTGTCCGCCGCCGACGCGTTGCGCGAGGCCGGCATCACACCTCTGCGATTACGCCCGAAAGAGGGTCTGGCGATCATGAATGGCACCGCCGTCATGACGGGCCTGGCCTGCCTGGCATTCGATCGCGCCGCGTACCTGACGCGCCTGACGACCCGCATCACGGCGATGGCTTCGTTTGCGCTTGACGGCAACGATCACCATTTTGACGAGACGCTGTTCTCGGTCAAGCCGCATGCTGGCATGCAGGGGGTAGCCGCCTGGCTGCGCGACGATCTGGCCTACACGGGCCAGCAGGAACGCAACGGCAAGCGTCTGCAAGACCGCTACTCGATTCGCTGCGCGCCGCACGTGATCGGCGTGCTGGCCGACGCGCTGCCGTTCTTCCGCACCGGGATCGAAAATGAGCTCAACAGCGCCAACGACAACCCGATCATCGACGCCGACGGCGAACGCGTGCTCCATGGCGGGCATTTCTACGGCGGCCATATCGCGTTTGCGATGGACAGCATGAAAAATGCGGTTGCCAATCTGGCCGACCTGCTGGACCGCCAGATGGCGCTGCTGGTCGATGCGCGCTACAACGCCGGCCTGCCGGCCAACCTCTCGGGCATGACTGGTGAGCGCGCCGCGATCAACCACGGCCTCAAGGCGCTGCAGATCAGCGCATCGGCCTGGACCGCCGAAGCGCTCAAGCTGACCATGCCGGCGTCGGTATTCTCGCGCTCGACCGAATGCCACAACCAGGACAAGGTCAGCATGGGCACGATCGCGGCGCGTGACTGCCTGCGCGTGCTGGAACTGACCGAGCAGGTCGCTGCAAGCATGTTGATCACCGTGCGTCAGGGTGTATGGCTGCGCTGCCGCCTGGATCCTGCGCGTACGCTGCCGGCTCCACTGGCACAGATGCTCGACCAGCTCGGCACGGACATCGCACCGGTGGTGGAAGACCGCCGGCTCGACCTCGAACTGCGCCTTCTGCTTGAGCGCATTCGCGCCCAAGCCTGGAGCCTGTATGCGTAAAGCGAAGCGTCCTGCACGCTGGTGGGCCGAAGTCGAGATGCAGGTGCAGTTCTTTGACCTCGATCCGATGCAGATCGTCTGGCACGGCAACTATGTCAAGTACCTCGAGGTGGCGCGCTGCGCGCTGCTCGACAAGATCGATTACAACTACGAACAGATGCGTGCGTCGGGCTATGCCTGGCCGATCATCGACATGCACTTGCGCTACGCCGGCCCGGCCGCGTTCGGCCAGCGCCTGCTGTTGCGCGCCGAGATCGTCGAGTGGGAAAATCGCCTGCTCATCGAATACGCGATCACGGACGCGATCAGCGGCAAGCGCCTGAACCGCGCCACGACCACCCAGGTCGCGGTCGATATCGCCAGCGGCGAGATGTGCTTTGCCTCGCCCGCCATCCTGTTCGACAAATTGGGAGTTTCCGCACCATGAAAAGCCTTCTGTTATCGCTGACGCTCGTTGTCGGCACCGCTAGCGCGCACGCGGCCGCGCCGATCGCGCAAATCGGCGCAATGCTGGCCAAGCCCGAGCAGTTGTGTGGGCGCTTTGACCAGACCAAGCGCCTGGCCGGCATGAAGAAGCCGCTGGTATCGACGGGCCGCTTCTGCGTGGTCGCCGGCAAGGGCGTGCTTTGGCGTACCCTCAAGCCGTTTGCCAGCACACTGCGCCTGACACGCGACGAAATCATCCACATGCAGGGCGACCGCGTTTCGATGAGACTGGATGCAAGTCAGGAGCCGACGGTGCGCATGATCAACGGCGTGCTGTTTTCGCTGCTGGGCGGAGACCTGGGGCAGCTCGAGACGCTGTTCGACGTCAATGGCAGCATCACGGGCCAGACCTGGAAGGTCGACCTGAAAGCACGCAACGCCGCGCTGGCGCGCGCCGTTGGCGCGATTTCGCTGGAAGGCGGCGCCCATGTGCGCGCGATTCAGATGAACGAAGAGAGCGGCGACCAGACTGCCATCATTTTCTCTGACATCAAAACCGGCCCCGGCGCCGCGTTGCCCGAAGAGGCGGGCCAGCTTTGATCACGCAACGTCGCCTGGCACTGGCCTGGGCATTCATCGTGTGCCTGCTGATCGGGCATAACGCCTGGCTGTGGCTGGGCCAGCGCATCGTGCCGGACACCGACATCCTGACCCTGCTGCCGCTGGACAAGCGCGACCCGGTTCTGCAACAGTCGTTCACGCACATGGTCGACAGCGCGCAGCAGCGCGTGGTGGTGCTGGTCGGCGCGAAAGACTGGAACGATGCGGTCCACGCCGCCGATGCTTACCGCAAGGTGCTCACGCCGCACGGCGCGCTGCTGACGTTCGATGCCATGAGCGACGACACGCAGGCAGGCTGGCTTGCCGGCCTGCAGCCGCACGCACTGCTGCTGGTGGGCGCGGCGCAGGAGCGCCAGATGCGCCAGCAGCCCCCCGAGTTCTGGAAAAACGACGCGCTGGCGCGCCTGTACAACGCGTTTTCCGGTCCCAGGCTCGGCGCGTTCCGCGACGATCCGTTCGGCCTGTTCGCCGGCTGGGCGCAGGAACGTGCCGGCGAAACGCCGGTGCGACCGCGCGACGGACGCCTGTTCGTGGCGGGAGAGGGGCGCGACTATGTGCTGCTGACCTACACGCTGGAAGGATCGGCGTTTTCGCTCGGTGCGCAGGATGCGGTCGTGCCCTTGCTGACCCAGGCCGCCGATACCGCCCGCCGCCTGGTACCGGATGCCGACGTCGTCACCGCCGGCGTACTGTTGCACGCCGCGGCAGCCGGCCGCCAGGCCAGCACCGAAATCCACACGATCGGCGTTGGCTCGCTTGTCGGCATCATCCTGCTGACGTGGCTGACCTTCCGCTCGGTCAAGCCGATCGGCCTGACCTTGCTGGCCATCGGCATCGGCTTTCTGGGTGCGCTGTCCGTGTGCTGGCTGCTGTTCGGGCAGATCCACTTGCTCACGCTTGTCTTCGGCGCGAGCCTGATCGGCGTGGCGCAGGATTACGGCATCTACTTCCTGTGCCATCGTCTGCGCGCAGATCCGGCGCTCGATTCGACCGCGCTGCTGCGGCGCCTGCTGCCGGGCCTTTCCCTGAGCATGCTGGCTGCGGTGGTGGGCTATATGGGCCTGGCTCTGAGTCCATTCCCCGGCTTGCGCCACATGGCCGTGTTCTCGGCACTGGGCCTCGTGTTTGCGTGGTTGACAGTGGTGTGCTGGTTCCCGGGGCTGATCTCTGGTCGGACGCTCAAGGCTGGCTGGCTGGCGCACAACTACCGCAAGCTCATGCCGCGCTGGCCGCGTGTGTCGAAGCAGCCGAAAACGATCAGTCTGGTGTTGCTGGTGGGTGTGATGGCGATCGGCGGCTGGTTGCAGCTGACGACGAACGACGACATCCGCTCGTTGCAATCGTCGCCGCCCGACCTGATCCGCGACCAGATCAAGTTGAGCAAGCTGCTGGACGCGCCGAGTCCGGTCCAGTACTTCCTGGTACGTGGCGCGTCGAGCGAAGAGGTGCTGCAGCGCGAAGAAGCGCTCAAGAGCAGGCTCGAGGTCATGATCGCGCAGAAGCACATCGCCGGCTACCAGGCGCTGTCGAACTGGGTGCCGTCCATGCGCGCGCAGGCCGAGCGCAGGACGCTGGTCGAGAACACGCTGCTGGCCAATGGCGGCCCGCTGTCGCTGTTGGCACAGGAGATCGGCGAAGACCCTCAGTGGGCAGCCGATACGGCCGCGCACCTGCGCACGAACGCCAGGCCACTCGTTATCGATGATTTCATGCGCACGCCGGCCGCCCAGCCGTGGCGCCACTTGTGGCTGGGCGCGATCGACGTGGGCGGCGTACCGACGCATGCCAGCATCGTCGCGCTGCGCGGCTTGCGCTACGCTTCACTGCCGCTGCTGGCCGGTGCGGCCAGGGACCTCGACGGCGTGCAATGGGTCGACAAGGTCGGCGGGATTTCGGCGGTGCTGGGCAGTTATCGCGCGACCATGGGCTGGGTCGTGCTGGGCGCGTACCTGGTGGTGTTTGCCGTGCTGTTCCCTCGCTACCGCGGCCGCACCTGGCGCGTGCTGGCGCCGACCGCAGCGGCCAGCCTTCTGACCCTCGCGGTATTGGGCTACACCGGCCAGCCGCTGCAGCTGTTCCACGTGCTGGCGCTGATGCTGCTGCTCGGTGTCGGTGTCGACTATGGCATTTTCATGCAGGAAGAGTCAGCCGACGGCGATGATGCGCCATGGTTGGCCGTTGGCCTGTCGGCCGCCAGCACCATCCTGTCGTTCGGACTGCTGGCGCTGAGCGGCACGCCGGCGCTGCAGGCCTTCGGGTTGACGATGCTGGTCGGCTCTGCGCTCGTGTGGTTGTTCGCTCCCTGTTTTTCCGTTTCCAAGGAATCGATGCATGCAACGCCCGTCCTGGTATAAATGCGCCGCGCCGCTCGCGCTGGCGATCCTTCTTGCAGCGTGCGGCACGGCGCCGCAAGCGCCCACGCGTCTTGGCCTGCGCCTGGCGCCCGCCGCGCTGGGCGAGACCATCAGCGTGCAGCAGCAGCTGACCGTCGAACGCGCCGGCACAAAAAACGACCTGGTTGCCGCGCTCGAAGTCGATCCGCAGCGCGTCAGCCTGGTGGGACTGGCGATGGGCATGCGGGTCCTGAGCCTGGACTTTGACGGGCGTGAGATGAAAGAGTGGCGCCATGCGATGCTGCCGGCCCAAGTGCGTGCTGCCGACGTACTGGAAGACCTGCAACTGACTCTGTGGCCGCTTGCCGAGATCGCGCGCGCTTTGCCGCCTGGCTGGACGATCGTCGATACCGGCTTGCGCCGCACCCTCAGCCGCCAGGGTGCCGTGGTCGCCACGGTCACGTACAGCACGATGCCGCGCTGGCAGGGTACTGCGGTTCTTGACAATGCGCGCTACGGTTATCGCTTGACCGTGGTGTCGGCCACTGAATGAGCGTCGCCATGCCCCAACCGACAACTTTCCTGAACGACTGCGCGCTGGTATGCGCGCTGGGCCACGAGCGCGCTGCGGTCACGCAGCGCCTGCTGGTGGATGGCGTCAGCGGCCTGACGGTGTCGGACGCCTGGTCGATCGGGCGGCCATTGCCATTAGGACGTGTATCGGGTGCGCTACCGTCCCTTGATCACTTGCCGCTGCGCCTGCGCAGTCGCAACAACCAGCTTGCGCTGGCGGCTCTGGCACAGATACGACCGGCGCTCGATGCGGCGATCACGCAGTATGGTGCAACGCGCGTGGGCGTCGTCCTCGGCACCAGTACATCAGGCGTCAGTGCAGCCGAAACGGCGCTGGCCACGGAGTTGCATACCGGCGCGTTGCCGGCCGATTTCCACTACGGCCAGCAAGAGATGGGATCGTGCGCCGACGTCGTGGCACGCGAATTGGGCGTCAGTGGCCCGGCCTATGTGCATTCGAGCGCCTGCTCGTCGAGCGCCAAGGCACTGGCCAGCGCCGCGCGTCTGATCCGCATGGGCCTGTGCGACGCCGTCGTCACGGGCGGTGTCGATACCTTGTGCGGTTTCACGGTCGCCGGATTTTCAGCCCTTGAATCGGTCAGCGGCGCGCGCTGCAATCCCCTGAGCGCGAATCGCAACGGGGTCAACCTGGGTGAGGCGGCGGCCTTGTTCCTGATGAGCCGCTCGCCGGCGACCGTGGCGCTGTGCGGCTGGGGCGAGTCGTCCGATGGCCACCATATGTCGGCGCCAGACCCGGAAGGCGGCGGCGCCCGTATCGCGATGACCGAGGCACTGCGACGCGCCGGCATCGACGCCGGGGCCATCGATTACATCAATCTGCATGGCACAGCCACGCCGCAGAACGACGCCATGGAGTCGCGCGCAGTCGCGGCGCTGTTTGGCGTGCAGGTCGCGGTCAGCTCGACCAAGCCACTCACTGGCCACACGCTGGGCGCGGCCGGTGCGGTCGAAGCCGCGTTCTGCTGGCTGGCGATGCAGGACGAAAATCCCGAGGGCTGCCTGCCGCCGCATCTGTGGGATGGCGTCCCCGATCCTGCGCTGCCGGTACTCAACGTCGTGGCGCCGGGCGCGCGTCTTGGCCGCCCGATCCGCTACGCGCTCAGCAATTCATTCGCGTTTGGCGGCTCGAACGCATCGCTGGTGTTCGGGAGGGTTGCATGACGCTGCCGGCTATCCAGGAACTGGTGCCGCACAGCGGCGCCATGTCGCTATTGGGCCGCCTGCTTGCGGCCGATAACGAGAACCTGAGCGCAGAAGTCGTGATCGGGGCGCACAGCCTGTTCTGCACTGATGGCGCGGTTGGCGCCTGGGTCGGCGTCGAATACATGGCGCAGGCAGTCGCCGCGCACGCCGGCTACCTGGCGCGCCAGCTCGGTGAGCCGGTGCAGTTGGGCTTTTTGCTTGGCACCCGCCGTTACGTGTGCAGCATGCCGGCTTTTCCGGTCGGTAGCGTACTGCACATCCACGTGCAGCGCGCGCTGCAGGGCGACAACGGCATGGGCGCATTTGATTGTCGCATTCTTGATGCCAACGGTGGCGTTGAGCTGGCCAGTGCCACGATCACCGTGTTTCAACCCCATAATGTGGAAACGTTTTTGCAACGGAGTCTGAATGAGCAGTAACCCGAAAACAGTGCTGGTGACAGGGTCGTCACGTGGCATCGGCAAGGCGATCGCACTGCGCCTTGCACGCGACGGTTTTGCAGTCGTTGTGCACTGCCGCGACCGGCGTGCCGATGCGGATGCGGTGGCCGACCAGATCGTGGCTGCTGGGGGCGCCGCGCGCGTGCTGCAGTTCGACATCGGCGAGCGCGACGCTACCGCTGCAGCACTGCTGGCTGACATCGAGGCGCACGGCTGCTATTACGGGGTCGTCGCCAACGCCGGCGTCGCGCGCGATACGGCGTTTCCGGCCATGACCGGGGAAGAGTGGGACATCGTCCTGGGCACGAACCTCGACGGGTTCTTCAACGTGCTCAACCCGCTCGTGATGCCGATGGTTCAGCGCCGCAAGCCGGGCCGCATCGTGACGATGGCGTCGGTGTCGGGCCTGATTGGCAATCGCGGGCAGGTCAACTACAGCGCGGCCAAGGCGGGAATCATCGGCGCAACAAAAGCGCTCGCACTCGAACTCGCCAAGCGCGACATCACGGTCAACTGTGTCGCGCCAGGCCTGATCGACACCGAGATGCTTGGTGGCGTACCGATCGACGAGGCATTGAAGATGGTGCCGGCGCGCCGCGTTGGCCGCCCTGAAGAAGTCGCAGCGGCGGTCAGTTACCTGATGTCCGAAGACGCTGGCTATGTTACGCGGCAGGTGCTGTCCGTGAACGGAGGGCTGGCATGAGCTGTCGTGTCGTCGTCACCGGCATGGCCGGCATCAGCCCCCTTGGCAACGACTGGCCGACGGTGCGCGCACGGTTGGGCGAATACCGCAATGCCATCGTGCGCATGCCCGAGTGGGCCAATTACGAGGGGCTCAATACGCAACTGGGCGCGCCCGCTGCACCGTTCACGCTGCCGAAGCACTACGACCGCAAAGCCACGCGCAGCATGGGTCGGGTTGCACTGCTGGCTACGCGCGTGAGCGAACTGGCGCTGCAGGATGCGGGCCTGCTTGACCATCCGCTGCTCACGAGCGGGCAGATGGGGGTGTCGTTCGGCTCGTCGGCCGGCACGCCGAGCGCGATCGGTGACTTCGGTCGCATGATGGAGGAACGCACGACCCGCGGCATTAACGCGACGACTTACATCAAGATGATGGCGCACACTGCGCCGGTGAATATTGGCGTGTTCTTCGGCGTGACGGGCCGCGTGATCACCACGTCGTCGGCATGCACGTCGGGCAGTCAGGGCATCGGCTATGCCTACGAGGCGATCAAGAGTGGGCGGCAGTTGGCCATGATCGCCGGCGGGGCCGAAGAACTCGATGCGACCGAGGCGGCGGTGTTCGATACGCTGTTTGCCACCAGCACGCGCAACGATGCGCCGCAGACCAGCCCGCGACCGTTCGACCGGGCACGCGATGGGCTGGTGATCGGCGAGGGTGCGGGGTGCCTGATCCTGGAAGAACGCGAGCACGCGCTGGCACGCGGCGCGACCATCTACGCAGAACTGGTGGGTTTCGGCACCAACAGCGATGGCACCCATGTCACGCAACCCAACGCGGCCACCATGCAGGTGGCGATGGCGTTGAGCCTGTCGGATGCCGGCTTGACGCCGGATGCGATCGGTTACGTCAATGCGCATGGCACCGCGACATCGCACGGCGACCTGGCAGAAAGTCTGGCAACCAGCACGCTGTTCGGTGCACGCATGCCGATCAGTTCACTCAAGAGCTATATGGGTCATACGCTCGGCGCCTGCGGCGCACTGGAGGCGTGGATCAGCATCGAGATGATGCGCGAAGGCTGGTTCGCGCCAACGGTGAACCTGCATGACGTCGATCCTGAATGCGGCGCACTCGACTACATCAGGGGAGAAGGTCGCAAGCTCGATTGCGAATACGTGATGTCCAATAATTTTGCTTTCGGCGGCATCAACACGTCGCTGATTTTCAAAAGGTAGTCCCCACCAAAACCTACAACAGGAATTCCCATGAAAGTCACCCGCCGTACGATCCTCGCCGTCGCCCTCGTCACAGCCGTGCCACTGCTGCACGGTTGTGCCACCAAAATCAAGGCGTCGTCGCTGACCAATCCAGCGCCGATGCACGCTTTCTCGAACTACAGCCGGATTGAGGTCAAGCCGGTGATGTTCGCTGCAGGTTACAAGGGCAACGATGCTGCGCTGAGCAAGATTGCTGCAAACTTCACTAAGGAATTGGCGCCGTCACTGGCGAAATGGAATGGCGTACCACGCAATGGCACCACACTGACGGTGGAGCCGGTCGTGGAACAGATCTCGTTCAAGAGCAGTACCAAACGCGTATTCCTCGGCCCGCTCGCGGGCAGTTCGGGTGTCCTGATGCGCGTAACGTACCGCGACCAGAACGGCAAGGTCATCGCCGAGCCGCAGTTCTTCCAGCGTGCCGGCGCCATGAGCGGTGGCTTCACGCTCGGTGTGCAGGACAACCTGATGCTGCTCCGGGTGGCCAAGCTGGCCAGCAGCTACACGATCGGCAATTACGAGCGTGCGATCGGCGGCCCGACGGGCGCTGACGACGGCGCGGTGGCAGCCAATTAATGTTCTCCACGGGTAGGGCACGATCCCCGTGCGTTACCTGCCACCCCATCCATTCTGGTATCGAGAAACACATGAAAAAAAGTATCCTGACCATCGCAGCAGCCATGTTGCTGACCACTTTGCCGGTCCAGGCAGCCGACTCCGTCCACTTCCTTCCGATCGAGGTCGCGCTGAACGACAACAATGCCAAAGCCCGCCTCGGTGACGAGATCAAGTTTTACTTCGGCGATCAGCCGACTCCGGAAATCGCGCGGCGCCTGGGTTCCGACAAGACCAGCCAGAAGACCAACGCCTTCGGCAAGGCGTTCGAGACATCGTGCAACTGGGTCTTCCTGTCAGCCATGATGCGCCTGCAGACGCGGGCCAAGGAACTGGGTGCCGATGCGGTCGTCAATATCGTGAGCAACTACAAGAATGTCGAGCGCTCGAGCAGGACCGAATTCGAGTGCCATGAAGGCGCGATCATGAGCGGCGTTGCGCTCAAGGCCGACTTCGTCAAATTGAAATAAACGACACCATCATCGTGGCGCCTGGCGCGGATCTGCTGGTCTGGTTGGTCGATACGGATGAGGTCGGTGACGATCTGTTCGCCGCGTGCGCGGCCTGGCTGGGTGAATCCGAGCGGGCGCGCTGTGCCAGGTTTGTGCGACCGGAGCGCAGGCGCCAGTTCATTGTCGGACGCGCATTGCTGCGTCTGGCGCTGGGCCGGCTGCTGGCATGCGCACCAGAGACAATCCCATTGCTCGAGCGGCCCGGTCAGGCACCCGCATTGCTTGCATGCGCTGATATCGGCTTCAGTATCTCGCACAGCGGCCGTTGGGTAGCGTGCGCAGCCGCTACTGGCGTCGCGCTCGGCATCGATATCGAGCGTATCGACCGCACGCGCGACGTGGCATCGATGGCGCAGCACGCTTTTGATGCACACGACACAGCGCTTGTACTGGCATGCTCGCCGGAGCAGCGTCACGCCATGTTTTACAGGCTGTGGTGTCGGCATGAGGCGGTCATCAAGCTCGGCAGTTCGGCAGCCGTGGAGCATGCGTGGGAACGTGCTGGTCTGGCCGGCGCGCTGGCATGCAGCATGCCTCTGACATTGATGCCCGTTCCTGCCCAGGTAAAACTGGGTGACCTGTGACAGCGCCTAGCCCGCACCCACCAGCTTGTGCACCAGCTCCACCGACGTCGATGCCGCAAACTTGCGCATCAGGCTGGCGCGGTGCATTTCGACCGTGCGCGGGCTGAGGTCGGTCTCGCGCGCGATCACCTTGCTGGTCTTGCCCTCGACCAGCAGCGCGGCGATCTCGCGCTCGCGCGGCGTCAGCTGCGCCGTCACGGGGCGCTTCTCGCTCACATCCTCGAAGATCCAGACGCCCGCGCCCAGTGGCTCGAGCGGGGACAGCGCACGGCCCGTTACGTGGCACCAGAACAGCTCGCCATTGGCGCGGCGCATGATGCGCTCGTCGGAGTAGCGTCCCTTCGCATTCATGATGGGAATGATGCGGTCGCCCGTGCGCAAAAATTCGTCCAGCGTCGGATACAGCACCGAGAACGACGAGCCCGTGAGGTGCCCGGCCGCATAGCCGAACATCGCCGCCAGCGCGCCGTTGCAGGCCTGAATCACCCGGTCGCGCGAGATGCACATGCCGACGGGCGCGTGCTGGAAAATCATCTCGTAGTCAATCGTGTGCAGCAGGTTCATGTGAGGCGGGTCAGGGGGGCGTTCGTTGGCGTGGACGTGGGGCGGCATGGCGGTAGTTCTACGGTATTGTGCATGGGCTGCCGGTATTCTATGCTGAGACGGGTTCTCAAACTTATAAAAGGGACAGGTATGAATAAAGTGTATCCAGACGCGCGCTCGGCACTCGACGGTGTCGTGCAGGACGGCCAGACCATCGCCGTGGGCGGGTTTGGCCTGTGCGGTATTCCGGAAGCCCTGATCGCGGCATTGCGCGATTCGGGTGTCCAGCATCTCACCGCCATCTCCAACAACGCGGGCGTCGATGGCTTCGGCCTGGGCCAGTTGCTCGAGACACGCCAGATCAAGAAAATGATCGCGTCGTATGTCGGCGAAAACAAGGAGTTTGCACGCCAGTTCCTGGCCGGCGAACTCGAACTCGAATTCACGCCGCAAGGCACGCTGGCCGAGAAGCTGCGCGCCGGCGGCGCCGGCATCCCGGCGTTCTTCACCAAGACCGGCTACGGCACCATCGTCGCCGAGGGCAAGGAAACGCGCGAATTCAATGGCGAGCATTATGTGATGGAGCATGCGCTGTTCCCCGATGTGTCGCTGGTCAAGGCCTATATGGCTGACCGCTCGGGTAACCTCGTGTTTCGCAAGACCGCCCGCAACTTCAACCCCAACGTCGCCACGGCCGGCAAGATCTGCATCGTCGAAGTCGAGAAGCTGGTCGAGACCGGCGAGATCGATCCCGACCACGTGCACACCCCGGGCATCTTCGTGCACCGCATCGTCCACAACCCGTCGCCCGAAAAGCGCATCGAGCAGCGCACCGTGCGCACCTGAGCTTTAATTCGACGACAGAAACGGAGACAACAACATGGCATGGACTCGTGATGAAATGGCCGCCCGCGCGGCGCTGGAACTGCAAGACGGCTTCTACGTGAACCTGGGCATTGGCTTGCCAACCCTGGTGGCAAACTATGTACCGAAGGATATCGAGGTCTCGCTGCAGTCCGAGAACGGCCTGCTCGGCATCGGCCCGTTCCCGACGGACGATGCGGTCGACGCTGACCTGATCAACGCTGGCAAGCAGACCGTGACGGCGCTGCCCGGCTCGGCCTACTTCAGCTCGGCCGATTCGTTCGGCATGATCCGCGGCGGCAAGATCAACCTGGCGATCCTGGGCGCGATGCAGGTCTCGGAAGAAGGCGACCTGGCCAACTGGATGATTCCGGGGAAAATGGTCAAGGGCATGGGCGGTGCGATGGACCTGGTGGCGGGTGTCAAGCGCGTGGTCGTGGTGATGGAGCATGTCGCCACCGCCAAGGATGGTTCCACCAGCCACAAGCTGCTGAAGAAGTGCGATCTGCCATTGACCGGTGTCGGTGTGGTCGACCGCATCATCACCGACCTGGGCGTGGTCGACGTGACAGCCACCGGCCTGAAGCTGGTCGAGCTGGCGCCCGGCGTGAGTGTGGACGAGATCGTCGCCGCCACTGGCTGCGAGCTCGACACGTCGGCCGTCTGAGACGCAACCAGCGGGAAATGACGGGCGCCGCGGGTCGGCGCCCTTGTCATTCTGCCTTTATGGCAGCGTCCACACGTACTGTACCGGCACCCAGGCTGCTACCGGCTTGCCCTTGGCCATGGCCGGCTTGAAGATGCACAACGCCAGGGCAGCACGCGCTGCCTCGTCAAGCGACGCGTCGCCACTCGACTTGTACAGTCGCGTATTGAGCACCTTGCCGTCCGGCCCGATCAGAAAGCCGATGGTCGAGGTCCCCTCGATCTTGTTTGCCAGCGCTTGCGGCGGGTAAACCGGCCGGCTGCACGACGTGATGTCAGGCCCGCCTTTCGAGGCCGGCACAGCCGTGAACTCCGTCGGGGCGGGCGGCGTCTGCGCGCAGCCGCCAAGTACGCACATCAGGCTCAGGGCGGCGATCGATGTAAGGGTATGTTTCCACATGGTGCGTCCTCAGCTCGCGACCCAAACATACTGCACTTCGGTCCACTGTTCCTTCGGCGCGCCATTCACCGTGCCCGGCTGGAAGGTGCATTTGGCGATAGCGGCGCGCGCCGTTTCGTCAAGCGACCCGTTGCCGCTGGTCTTGCGCACCACGGCTTCGCGTACCTTGCCGTCAGCCTTGACGAGCATCCCCAGCGTCACCGTACCCTCGACCTTGGCCGCCAGCGCATCGGCCGGGTACACGGGCCTTGCGCACGTATTGAATTTTGCAATCGGCGACGTCGTGTCGTTGTCCGGCATGGCGGCAAACGGGTTGACCGGCGCCGTGCTCGTGCAGCCGGCCAGGGCGGCCAGGGCCAGGCCAAGTACCGGAAGCGCGGCTTTCCAGTTCAGGGCCTGGGTGTCGGGACGAACGAGTTGTTTGATGCGTTGCATGAGATTGCCTCCATTGGCCGCCTGGGCCAGATGCTGGGTTGAAAACTGGAGTCGCTCCAGTTCGGATAGCGCAAGCGCCAGGCGCCGCGGTTCGCCCAGTTGTCTTGCTGCGATGGTGTCGGCAACCAGTTCCCGTTCGGCGCGGATGCGTCCCGAGATCCACCAGATTGCCGGGTGATAAAAGAGCAGCGCCTCGACCACGTTCTGCAGCAGGTTGACGAGGTAGTCGTGACGCCGGATATGGGCCAGTTCGTGCGCCAGCAGTGCTTCAAGCAGGTGGGGCGGCATGCCGGACACGAGCGATGCCGGCACCAGCACCACGGGCCGCCACCAGCCGAAGGTGACGGGGCTGCCCAGGCCCGCGACGATCCGCAACCGCACCGTCCGTGCAATGCCGGCGGCCTGCGCCATCTGGTCGAGCCGGGCTTGCCAGGCTGGTTCGCACGCCTCGGCCGCTGCGGCGCGGTGCAGCCACACCAACCCCGCGATCATCCGCAATGCGAGCACGAGAGCGCAGACGGCCCACGTGCCGACGATCCAGCCCAGGCTGCGTTCGAACACGGTGCGCCAGCTGTCGTCGAGCGGACTGGCAATCAGCCCGCTGGCAAAGGCCGCCATTGGCTGGGCCGACAGATCCTGCGTGCCGGCCAGGCGCGCGGCCAGTTCGGCGGCTGGCCAGAGCAGGCACAACAACAGCCCGGTGCAGGCGACGGCATACCGGTGCTCGGCACGGGCATTGCGCAGCACACTCATGGCCAGCGCCACGGCGCAGCCGATCAGCGCGCCTTGCCAGATGAATTCAACCAGCGTCCAGCCAATGCTGGCGACCAGGTGGGCGGCGGTCATTGGCCGTCCCCGTCCTTCAGCAGTTGTTCGATCTCGGCCCGTTCCTTCTTCGAGATGCCGCTCTTGAGCGCCGCCAGCACGAGCGCCTTGGCCGAGCCGGCGAAGGCGCGCTGCATCAGGTCGTTGAGCAGATTGCCCTGCAGCGCATCGCGCGCGTGGACCGGGCTGTAGATGTGCGAGCGTTCGCGCTCGTCGCGGTCCAGCAAGCCTTTGGCGTGCATGACCTGCATCAGCCGCAGCACCGTCGCGTAGGTCACGTCGGGCCGTTGCGGCAGCATTGCCTCATGCACCTGCTTGGCGGTGGCAGCGCTTAGCGGCCACAGCACTTGTAGCAGGTCGAGTTCGGCAGGCGTTGGCTTGGGCGCGTCAGGGGTGTGCGGCATGGCTTCCTCAGATCGGCAAGATATTTCTAGATTATCTTGTCTAGATCGAGTTGTCTACGAAGATTTGCGCAGTCGCACTGCAGGCAGCTTCGTTCATGGGAAATGCTGAGTGCCAAAAAAAAGCCGCACCCCGTAAGGTACGGCTTTTCGGCCAGTTACATTGCTCTCGTTACGCTGCTTCGCGCACGGCCTTCATCGTGGTCTGGTCTTCGACGATCTCGCGGCCATGCAGGACATCGTCCATGCGCTTGGTGTCGAGTTCGTTTTCCCATTTCGACACGACGACCGTGGCGACACCGTTGCCGATGAAGTTGGTCAGCGCGCGCGCTTCGCTCATGAAGCGGTCGATGCCCAGGATCAGCGCCATGCCGGCCACCGGG